>Ga0209514_10001756_pt1 | contig 35912 bp, 25 predicted proteins | sample Subgrocontami58m_FD_187452 | JGI IMG/M metagenome (GOLD analysis project Ga0209514, IMG submission 187452) | Subsurface groundwater microbial communities from S. Glens Falls, New York, USA - GMW37 contaminated, 5.8 m (SPAdes) (version 3) | ecosystem: Environmental > Aquatic > Deep subsurface >...
ATCCATTGCGTCCCCGTGTAGGTGATCCCATTCAGGCTCCAGAGCGCGTTCTCGCCCCCGCCCGCCGTGTGCCGCCAGAGGATGCTGTCCCGGGCGTTCGGGTTGACAATCATGGGCCGCATCATCTCGTTGTCCTCGTGTTCGATGATGTGGCAGTGCCAGACATAGAGGCCGGCGATATCGAACTTCGCCTTGAGCCGGGTGACCTGGCCGGGATAGGTAACGACGGTGTCTTTGTATCCTCCCTCATTGGGCAGCGCCTGTGCCACCGTCCCGGCAACCGGGGCCAAGGTGACCGGATCGATATTCTGCCGGTCGATTACCTGAAACCGCACCAGGTGCAGGTGGATGGGATGGGCGTCTGCGGTAGTATTGTAGAGTTCCCATGTTTCCGTACTGTGCAGGGCCGGGACCTCTGTAATCGGGTCACTCCATGATTTCGGCAAAGCGACCAGATTGCCGGCGACGGGATCATATTCTACCGTGCCCAGATGCGCGTGGCGCGGCCCCATCGGTTGGGCAAGGTTGCCGGGAATGGTGACAGTGGCCGCCGCACAGTTGGTGAGGAAGTTCGCGTCGCCCATCATGGTGCTGAAAAGGGTGCCCACGATGGAACCGTCGATGGAATTGATTTCCACGCAGACCTGGTCGGACATCAGTTCGTTGAGGGAGAGCTGGCGCGTCTTCGCAGTTGCGCCGAGAGCCCCTTCAGCCGGAAGGACTAAATTCTGCGGCGGCGTGGTGGTCCCATCGGCAGTCTGCGTCAGGGCGGTATTGACGATAAAATCCATCACCTGACCGGTAGTAAGGGTATCGGCCGCCACAACGGGAAAGCCGCCGAAGGGGGCATCCGGCGCCGTGTTGATCATGCGGATGCGCGTGCCGTTCGCGAGACCGGTGAAATCGACGATCACGTCCGCCCGTTCCGCCGGCATCATGAGCAGGGCCTGCGCCGGATCGGGAAAGGCATGACCCGCCGGGGTGGTGCCGTTGCCGGGCAGCGTGGTGTAGGTGCCCATCACGATCTCGACGACCTGGGGCAGGAACCCCTGGTCGCCGCCAATCTGGTAGAAGGGGACCTCCAGCTTCCCGGGTAGGTCATCAACAGTTCCGGGAACGCCGTCGGGGCCAAACCTAAGATCGTCATCAGCATTTCCGGGAATGCCGTCGGGGTCGTTGATGACTTTGAACATGGATAGGTTGATGGTCCGCGAGTTACAGCCGTTCAGGAGCCGCAGGCGATAGCGGGCCGGGGCCACCTCGAATTTCGGCCAGGTGGCACCGTTTACCACCATGGTATTGAAGAAGGCCTCGGGGTTCCAAATCCCCGACATGTCCGAGGGGCCGACCGGGGGAGGCCCCGGGGCGTAGGGACCGGTGTAGCCCGCATTGCCGATGAAGGGCCCGGTGAAACCGTCGAAGAAGGTGCGATCCTGGGGGTAGAAGAGCGAACCGTCGGTGTTGAAGGAGCGGTCCTGGATGGCCACCGGGATCTCGCGGATGGTGCTGCGATAAGCGGCATTGAAGTTCGGGTCGCCCGTGCCGGTGGGCGCCGGCGCCGGCAGGATACCGTCATTCGCCGTCGCCGTCGTGCCGTCATCCACGAAGCTGTCGCCGTGGACGCCGCCCCGGATGAGCCAGAAGCCCGCCGGACCGGCGTAGACGTTGAGGCGGGTTATGCCCATGGCATGGTCGTGGTACCAGATCGTGGCTGCCGGCTGGTTGTTTGTATAGGCGTAGAAAGCCGACCCGGGAACGATATTCGCGTTGTTCCCCTGCGTGTAGAGCGAACCATGCAGGGAGTAGCTGGCGGGGATGTTGTTCGCTCCCGGCAGCCACCAGGCCTCAGGGTAGCCGTCACTGTGCGGCTGCACGTGGGCGCCGTGCACATGGGTCACCAGGGGAACGGGGCCGGTGTAGGGCGCGGCCACCGCGGTTTCGCAGTCGGTCCGATTGGAGGCGCCCATGACGCAGTTCGCGGTGGGCGGGTTGGCCCAGTGCAGGGTCTGATCCACGGGGAAAAGATGCGGCAGATAGTTGCCCGCGGCGTCGACGAGGTCGTTGATCCAGCGCACCGAGGTGGCAGTGCCTGAGGTGTTTTCCACGGTAAAGGCCGGGTAGTTGAAACTCGAACCCTGCCCCAGACGTCCCAGCGGCGAAGCGGGGTCCACCGGCACGGGAGCCACAAAGCCCGCTGGCACTGAATCTTCGGACCGGCCGTAACTCCATACTGTTGTTGCCCCAAAGGCATCGGTTCGGCCGTTCACTACGTTCCACACTCCACCCGGCAGGATCTGTTGCTTGAACTGCCGCACGGCAATGTCATAGTCCGCCGCCGGCGCCGGAGAGGCGGTGCTTTTCGGCATCACCGGGGGGATAACCAGGGGGATGACGTACTTGGGAATAGTCGTCGGGATGAGCGAGCCGCCGGGCACCGGCACTGCCTGAGCCGGGGGACCGATAGTAAAAATGTAACCCACAACCACGGCAATACCGAACAATTTTGAAATCCTAACAATTCTCTTTCTCATCTTTATTGCTCCTTTCTTGAAGAAATTATACGATGGGGGAATAGCAAGCACCTCTCCGCTTTTTCCGGAGCGATCAATTGCCTGGCTCAACGGACACCAGTTCCAGTTCATAGATGAGGACCCCGGCATTTTCCAGGGCTTCACCCCGGGTGCCCAGGGCGGGTCCCGGCGGGAGGACGATCTGCCAAAGAGCACCCTCTGCCATCAGCGGTAGCACCTTCTGCAGACCGGGCAGGGCCTTTTGCAGCGGATAGGTTTTCGGCCCGCTGTCGGGATAACCCGTGGCAATCTCCCGGCCATTAACCCGACTGACACGGTAGCGGATGGTCACACTGTCCTTCAGGGTGGGCTGTTTGCCGGCGCCCTGCTTGATCACCTTGTACTGCACCCCGCCGGGCAGGATGACGACCCCTGCCTTCCCGGCGTTCGCGGCCAAAAACGCCGCATCGGCCAGCCTGGCTGTTTCCCGCTGCTCAACGACGATCTTTTTCTTCAGGTTCGCCAGGGTGGCATTCATCTGTTCGGGAGGCAGCAGAGGCTCGGCCTGCCCCAAGGCATCGCGGATTCCCAGCACCAGCAGCTCGGCATCAAGTTCCCAACCCTGGCGCCGGAAGTCCCCGCCGATCTGGTACCCGACGCTATAGTTGATTTTCTTCGTCTCATTGAGTTCCCTTTTATCCGCGGCCAGGCCAATATTGGACAAGAAAATTATACCGAGACATCCACACAAGATACTTTTCACGGCGACAACCGCCGTGTCCCTTACGGAATCGACCTCACTCATGATCACCTCGCTGTTTAGCCGTGATATCTGGTTTTCGTTGGTAGTTATTATGTAGCTGCTGAACGTTCGAATCAATAATAGTCAAACGAGAGAATATTGATAGGTCATATACCCGGGATATATCTGCGGCGCCCGGAAACCACGTCCAGCAACAAAAGGGTGCAGCAGGAAAGAAGGGGGGGAGAAATCTCCCCCCCTTCGACGAGTTAGGCATGAGGCCTGCGCCTTGGTTAATGGAACGGCATCCTATTTATCCACGATGATCCATTCCGTCGGGATCGTGGTAAGGGCGCCGGTCCCGAACTGGGTTGTGCCTGTCATGAACCAGACCATGTTTTCACCGGTAGCACTGTTCCGCCAGAGGATGTCATCATTAATATCGCTGTTGAAATCGCCCAGCTTCGCAACTTTCCAGTTCTGATCGGCCAGCGGAGTAAGCCAGACGCTGCCCGTGCGCGTGATGCCATTCATCAGCCACACCACGTTCTCGCCGGCGCCGGCGGTGTTCCGCCAGAGGATATCTGGCCTGCCGTCGTTGTTAAAGTCGCCCGTTCCCGCCACGACCCAGCTCTGGTCGGCAATCGGATCCAGCCAGACGCTGCCCGTGAGCGTGGAACCGTCCATGTACCAGACGACATTTTCGCCCGTAGTGCTGTTCCGCCAGAGGATGTCCGGTTTCTTATCGCCGTTAAAATCGCCGATGCCTACCATTTTCCAGCTCTGATCACCCATGGAGATGATCCAGCCATTTCCTACGTGCGTCGTCCCACTCATATACCAGACCAGGTTTTCACCGATGCCGGAGATATGACGCCAAAGGATGTCCTCCTGGCCGTCGCCGTTGAAATCGGCCCGGCCGACAATTGTCCAAGCCTGATCGGGCACGCCGTCAATCCATTGCGTCCCCGTGTGTGTGGTCCCATCCATGGCCCAGAGCGCATTCTCGCCGTTGCCGGCCGTGTTTCTCCAAAGGATATCGTTCGGGGGGTTGTTGTTCACGACTATGGAGCGCATCATATCGTTCTCTTCGTGGCTGAGGATATGGCAGTGCCACACGTACTCATGGCCAAAGTTGTACATTATGTTGCTGACCGGCGGGTTGAGGGCCTGGCCGAACTGGTCAAGGTTGGTGAAGCCCATCATGTCGCCCAGGGGAGCCGCCGGGTTCAGGGGCCGGATGCTGTTGGGCAGTGAGAAAGGAACCGTCGGAATCGTCGGCCGGAGCGCGACGATCGTGTCCTCCAGGGGACTTATCTTTAACGTATCCTTCCAGCCCAGCTCGTTGGGGTCGGGCAGCCTGATGAACCCGTCCCAGCCGACCCGGTTGATCAACTGCACATCGAAGAGGTGGAAGTGGATGGGATGGGTATCAACGCCGTTATGCGAGATCTTCCAGATCTGCACCTCGCCATTTTTCGCGATCTCCGTGGGCGGATCGATATAGTTCTGCATGATGAAGGTCTGATTCAGGTTCGTGCTAAAGGGCACTTCCAGGCCTAATTTGGCGCTCATCCGGCCGTAGTCGTCATAGACCGCGCCCATTTCGTCATGGATGGCCTTCGGCCTCATGGGCAGCGTCTGAAGCGTGCCGTCGACCTTTTGGAAGCTCAGGGAGTTGTTGAAGATCGTCGAGATGCCCCAGTTGGGCGAGACTGCGGGGAAGGTGGTCTTGTAGGCGGCATCGTAAGCGCTTTGGCCCACGATGATCTCCGCCTGTCCCCGGGCGAAGACTCCCTGCGCCGGGGCGGCGGGGTTAAAGGCCGTCTGCAGGGCGGCGAGATTGTAAGGAGCGGCCGGAGCGGTGTTCGCCACCGTGATCTGCATGACCGTCCGGATGTTGGGGCCGAAACCCGCCAGGGTTCCGGAGTGGCCGCCCATGTCCTGGCGGTCCGGGTTGCCCGTGTAATAGTCGTAGTGCGGGTCGAGGGCCGGGTAGGCGGCGGGGGCGTCGTTGTAAAGGATCAGGGTCTTGCCGGCATAGGCGGAAAAGTCGATGATCACGTCCGCCCGTTCGGCGCATCCCAGTCGGATCGTGCCGTCGATAACATTCCCGACGTTGAACATCGTCGGGTCGAGGTTAAAGGTGACCGGCAGGTTGGGGATGACCGCGGGCTGGGGCAGGAAGCCGCCTTCGGTCCCGATCTGTATCCAGTCGGGTCCCGAGGTGGCGGGATCAGGCACGCCCCCCTCCCGGCCGTCGGTGGGCCAGTTCGCTGGAAAAGCAGGGGTCGGACCGGCGGGCACCATCTTGACCTCGGTGCAGCCCGTGGTCGGCGCGCCCGGCGCTCCGTCGCAGAGGGCATAGTCGTAGCCGCTGAAGGCAGCGGGGTTGGCCGTCGCCGCCGCCGCTACATAGAGCTGGAGGTTCAGGAACCGGTCATGGGCGGCGTTCAGTACCCGCAGGCGGTAGGCCTTCGGATCCACCGTGACTGTAGGAAAGGCGGCGCCGTTCACCACCATCGTGTCCAGAAAGGCCTCCGCCCCCCAGGATACATCGGGCGTACCGGGTATATAGGGCGGCTGCAGGGGATTCGCCGCGCCGTAGTAGGGATTGACCACCGGCCCGAAGGGGATGTTGCTCGTGGGCGGCCAGAACCAGGGGCCGTACATCCAGCGGCCCATGGCGTTTACCCCGCTCATGTCGGGATTATAGGGATTCTGGGCGGGCATGTAGACGTGCGGCCACCAGAGGTCGCCGGTTTGCGGCGTCCGAAATCCGGTGACCGGGTCAATGGCGCCCGTTCCCCAGTTCCAGAGGGGGTCCGTGGCGCGGACATACGTCGGGCTGGCGGGGTTGCCGTCCACGAAGGTCTTGTCCTGAATGATCAGGGGGATCACATCAGCGGGCAGGACGCCGGCGGTGGCCAGGTCCGTCTCGGTCTGGTCGGTGATCACGTAACCGGCGGCTTCGCCGACGTAGACGTTCAGGCGCGTGATTCCCCAGGCATGGTCGTGGTAGAACATCAGCCGGCTGCTCTGCTGGTTAGTCCAGTAAAAGGTCTGCGACCCGGCGCCGGGATCGTTCGTCGCGCCTGCTGCGGCACAGCTCGTTTGGCCCGCGCAGCCGGCAATGGTGCTACCTGCGGCGTTAAACCACATGTCAGGCACGTTTTCCACGCTGACGCCCTTGGGATAGGAAGTGCTCTCACCTGCCGGGGTGATCCACTGGTGAGGCGTCCCATCGCTGATCCAGGGAGTTTTGCCGCCGTGAAGGTGAAGGGTGGCCCGGTTCTGCGTGAAAGTGCCGGTGACGGTCGGACCGGGCGCCTTGGTTGTGGGATCATAATTGATCTCAAAAGGCCCCGATCCCATGACAGTGGTATCCACGGGGACGAAGAGGTTGCCGGCGGCGCCGGTGCCCAAGCTGTTGGTAAACTTGACGCGCACCGGCCGGTCCTTCGTGCCAATGATGACCGGTCCCAGATAGTGGAACTGGCTGACCGCGGCGTCTGTTGTATTGGTCTGCCGGTAGCCCCGCAGCGTCGTGGGTTGCAGGTCGCGATGCATTTTCTCGGTATACTGCCCCACCTCGATCTCGTAGTAATCGGACCCCGAATAGGTGGTCTGATCCGGAACCGCTACCGGGATGTACTTCGTCCCCGCGGCCGGAGCGGGACTTACACCACTGACGTACAACCCCGGCAGGGGGTCGACGAACTTCGCCAGCGCCGGGCTGTTCGCCCAGTTGGGGGTTTCAAAGTAGTCCGGCGTCATGCCAGGCTGGGTTACAGGCTTTGCCCAACCGGGGTCGATTCCCCAAGACAAGGCGACGACTGCCACGGCCAGGCAATAAAGCAGTGAGCTTTTGCAGGTCTTCATAATACTTTCTCCCTTTAAATCCCGCAGTCCCTATCCCTATGACTACAGGAATGTCTATTTACTACTTATCAGAATTAACCAGCATTGTGGACTACTTAACCCAGGGCTCTCAACTTAACCGGAAAGAAGGTTAATAAATAATATCCTATGCTAATTCTATTGCAATAAAAAGTGAGGGGTTAAGAAAGGGGAGGGGCTCTCGTTTTCAGGAACGAGGAAGTATTTGCAGAGACTGACCCGGCAACCGGAAAAAAGGCAACCCCAATCATGCCGTCGGGGATCGTGTCGGGAATAGTATCGGGAATAATAATCGCAAGGTCAATGTTTTCATCCGCAGAAGAAAGAAAGCTGGTAACTCTACAAATGACACAATTGTCCCTTGGTTTCAGATTGGGATGGATATCGGCAGCGCTGATAAAGATGATGCCAAGTAACAGGAGAACGAGAAAGTGCGGGAGAAGCCTGAAGGAGCACATTTCGACGTTTGCTTTTCTGCGTGCTCGGTGGAATATCATTTAAATAAATTCCATTTCTTTTTTTTTAACCAGCTGCTAAAATCAGCGCGTGGCGGCGGCCATTATTGCTTTCCCCTAGGTTAAATTGCGGGCGTAACCTTAACTCTGGGGTTATATTTACGACGAATGCATGGTGCAAGTCAATAGGGGTTAAATGGATGGTAATCAGGAGGGCAAAACTACTTATTGATGGATAAGGGGGGAAATGTACTCCTGCCGGCCCATTACGGACCATCCCGCCGAGAAATAGTCGAACGCTTCCCCCCTGCCAATCGGCTCTATTGGTAGTATTTACCTACCATTAGGCTCCTGATCAATCCTTATTGCCTTACTTTAAGGCGAGCGGTATTTTTGCTGCCGCAAAGAGGCGTGACGTGTTGAGCCGCGGGCGTGATTTAATTGGCATCGATTTGTAATAAGGATACCTGACATTGGTGGCAAAACGACCTCTCATTCCTGCTAATTCCTTTGCTGACGCAAATCGTTCATCATTACAATTAATTGCAAACGCCATTAGTAATCATTGCCATCCTCTATTGTGGATGGAAAGCATCGACACGGGATCGATTGTATTCCGGTTTTAAACGGCCCGATCCGATTCGCCTGCCAGTTCCCTGTAACTGAGAGGGCGGAGCTGTAATTAACCATTTCGGGAGTATAAATATCATGCTTAGGAAATCGATCATTCTTGCACATCTTCTCCCGCTGCTCCTCTTCTCCTTCCTGACCGGTTGCGCCCAGTACCGGGACCTGACCGCCGGCACCGTCAAGGAAATCACGGGGCAGGGAGCCACGTCTCCCCTGCAGAAGGCGAAAGCCCGCAAGGCCCTTAAAACAGGCCTTCCGGTTGTTGAACAGGAGAGCGTGACTGTCCCCGCTTTGGAAGAACCGCCGCCGCCGGCCGATTATATCGTGGGCACCAACGACGTTCTCTTTTTCAATGTGAGCGGCAAAGCGGAATTTTCCAGTTTGCCTATCGCCCTGAATGCCCCCACTTTCGGCACCGCGCGCCAACCCACGGGCAGCCGTGTGGACGGCAACGGCAATATCCAGTTTCCCTACCTCGGCACCATCAAGGTAGGCGGCCTGACCCTGGCCCAAATTCAAAGCCGCCTCCTGGAACTCATGCCGAAATACATCAAGGAACCATGGGTAGTGGTGGAAGTGGGTGAGTACCGGAGCCATCCCCTGTATCTGCTGGGACAATTCCGCAATTCCGGCACCTATTACATGGACCGGCCCCTGAACCTGCTGCAGGGCATCGCCCTCGGGAACGGCTACGACCCCGCGGCGAACCTCAGTTCCGCCCGGCTGATCCGGGATAAGAAGATCGTCCCGGTAGACATCCACGACCTGCTGACCAGAGGCGACCAGCGGCAGAATACCTGGCTTAAGGCCGGCGATACCATCTATATTCCCGACAACAAAAACCAGCAGGTCTTTGTCTTCGGCGCCGTGAAAAAAGGCGGGCCGGTGCCGGTGCCGCCTACTGGGCTCACGCTAGCACAGGCGATTGCCAGTGCGGAATTGCGCGACGCGGGCCATGATATCAAGCATGTACGCATCATCCGCTCCCTTTCCGCCACCCGGGGCGAATTGCTGGTGGTGGATTTTGACCGGATGCTGCGCGGCGAGGCGCTGCCCATGCACCTGAAGGAAGGCGATATCGTCTTTGTTCCCAAAAGCGGGGTGGGCGATTGGAACGATGTAATCAATGAAATTCTGCCTTCGCTCCAGGCCTTCAGCGCCTTGCTCCAACCCTTCGTCAGCATCAAATTTTTATCCCAATAAGGGCACGAATGCCCGTCCGTACAGGTATGGCAGCGACCGCAACCGGCAACCAGATAACCGTTAACTGTTAAAAGGATACCTATGACCCCCAATTCCTCCTTCACACCTCCGGCGTCCCGGGAGATCCATCTCCACGATTACCTGCAAGTCCTGTGGCGGCGGAAGATGACTTTGGCAGTGACTTTTGTTTCCGTCTTTCTCGCCGTCGCCCTCTATACATTCCTTATGAAACCGGTCTATGAGGCCGCCGCCACGCTGCACATTAACCAGGAAAAGGGAAAACAGGGGTTGCTGGGCGAACTGGGTCTCAATGCGACCAACCCCGTCAATGCGGAACTGGAAATACTCCGGTCCCGCACCAACGCCGAGGAGGTCGTGAAGCGCCTCCACCTGGACTGGAAGATAACGGACAAGCCGGAGGGGGTACATTTTAAATTGCGCGAATTCATCTCCCGCGCTGAAAATCCGACCTATGAAGTCGTCCTGACCGGCGCCGGCGCCTTTACCGTCAGAGATCACGATGGCGCCCCGGTAGGAAAGGGACAGATGGGGGTGCTCATGCAGGAGAAAGGGGTAACGCTTTTTTTCGACGACCTGCAGGGCAAGGCCGGAGAGCATTTCCGATTGACCATCCTGCCCTTTAACAAAACTGTTGAAAAGCTGCGGGAAAAAATCACAGCGGACGAGGTCGGAAAAAATACCAGCGTCGTCAGGGTCTCCTATACCGGCACGAACCCCGCACAGGCGCGCGCCATTGTCAACGCCCTGGTGCAAGCCTATCTGGAGCAGGCCATTTCCTTCAAGACGGAAGAGGCCAACCGGACGGTCAGCTTCGTGGAGGAGCAACTCCAGGGACTCCGCGGCGAGTTGGATACTTCGGAAAAGAACCTGCAGACCTACAAGAGTGCCGCCGGAGTGGTCAAACTGGATACGGAGGCCGAAGAGCTGGTGAAAAAGATCTCCGAAACAGAGAAAGCCAGGTCGGAAGTGATCCTCCGGAAGAAGCAGGTGGAATTCGCCCTCGAGGCGTTGCAGGTTGCCATGCGGCGGGGCGGCACTTACTCTCCTGCCGTCGTGCGCGATGACCCGCTGGTGGCCGGCATGGCCGCGAAGCTGACGGACCTGGAGGTGCAGAAACGGTCGCTGCTCAGCGAATATACGGAGGCCCATCCGGCGGTAAAGGCCATCCAGGAGCAGGTAGAGGAGATGCAGAAAAAAGTCCAGTCCACCTTTGAAACCAGCTTGAAAAACCTGGCCAAGCAGGAGGCGACGGTAACCCAGCAACTGGCCGGCTATGAGGCGGGATTACGGAAGCTGCCCGCGGCAGAGCGCGACCTGGCCCGGCTCACCCGCGTTTCCAAAGTAAACGCGGACATCTATACATTGCTCCTTCAGAAACACGAGGAAGCGCGCATTGTCAAGGCCTCTACGATCAGCAACATCAATATCATCGATGGGGCCATTGTCCCCGACCGGCCGATCAAACCCAGGAAGGAAGTGAACCTTACCCTGGGGCTGCTTTTCGGTTTCATGCTGGGTGTGGGACTGGCCTTTTTCACGGAATACCTGGATGACACCATCAAGGACGTGGAAGGGGCCAAGCGGATCATGAATCTGCCCTTGATGGCCGTCATTCCCTTCATCCCCATCCCGGAGACGGGGAAAGAAGGGCAGGAGGCGACGGCCCTGTATACACAACTGGAACCAAAATCTCAGGTCGCCGAAGCCTTCCGCTCGCTGCGCACGAGCCTGCACTTTTCGGCGATCAGTCGCGATAAAAAGATCATTCTGATCACCAGCACCTTCCCCGGTGAAGGAAAATCGCTCATCTCCGCCAATCTGGCCCATACTCTTTCCCAAACGGGGACACAGGTGCTCATTATCGACTGCGATCTGCGCCGCTCCTCCCTCCATATAAAATTCGGCCTCACCAAAATCCCGGGGCTGACGGAACTGCTGACGGGAGACGCTGCCTTCTCGGAGGCTTGCCACCAGGCAGTGATACCGGGAATCGATCTGATCACCGCGGGCACCACGCCGCCCAATCCTTCCGAACTCCTCGGCTCCGAGCCCATGCGCCAGTTACTCCGGGAAAACAGGGAGAAGTATGATTATATCATTATCGATGCCCCGCCGGTGCTTGCCGTCACCGATGCCCCCGTCCTTACCTCTCTGGCCGACATGGTGATCCTCGTCATGGAAGTCGGCCGGGTGCCCCTCAAGGCGGCACAGCACATGCGCGAGATGCTGGCCAACGTCCAGGCCCCCGTAGCGGGTCTGGTAATCAACGATAAGGAGAGAAAAGGGGAGAGTTACGGCTATTACGGGGGCAAATATTACCATGGCGGCTACGGCGGGCATGGCTACGGCCCAGGCTACGACTACAGCTCCGGTTACGGCTACTATTCTGACGACGTTCCCAAGGCCGCGAAGGTTTTCTGGTGGAAGAAATTACTTCCCCAGGCGATGAGACGGAAGAGATCAAGGGCAAGCCGGAAAAAATAAGAGGCTCCGGGCCGCGGCAATATGCCGTGCCCGACTCACCGCTCTCGCTTAAAGATATTGACAAAGCATGTGATGACACCTAACCCAACACCATCAACTGACTGGCACTGCCACCTCTTGCCCGGCATCGACGACGGTCCCAACGGCATGGACGAAGCGGTCGCCATGGCAGCGGGCCTGCATAAACTGGGCTTCGCAAGGGTCTGCTGCACACCGCACCTGATCAAGGGGGCCTACGAAGCCGACGACCGGGAAGTGCAGTCTGCCCTGATAGCTTTGCAGCAAAGGCTGGCAGAGGAAAACATTGCCTTAGACCTCCTGCCCGGCCGTGAATATTATCTGGACGAATTCCTCCTGGACTACCTCCGGACCCCGCTGACGCTCGGCGGGAGTCGCAGCATCATGATCGAATTTCCCAACCATGCATCGGCCGAACTCGTCCAGACAGCCTGTTTTCAGATCAGACGCAGCGGCTATACGCCCTTGATCGCGCACCCCGAACGTTGCCGACTCTTTGCCGTCCCGGAAAAGCTAAAGGATAGCTGGTTCTCCAGAATTAGAAATCAAAGCTCAAGACCCAAAACCGATGCCCCTTCCCTTCTCTCCTATCTGCTTGATATTGGCTGCCAATTCCAGGGCAACCTGGGAAGTTTTGCCGGCAACTACGGGGAGGCGGTGCGCTCCTGCGCCGAGGAATTACGTAGACTTGGCATCTACACCTGTTTCGGTACGGACGCCCATTCGCTGCCGGCGGTTAAGAGCATAACGGAAAAATGGCTCTATGGCCCGCAATATGTTGTTTAGGCTTAACCTCTTTGTGAGGCATACTTGCCTGTTTGATCTGTACCATTTCCTTCAGCAAAAGAGCTTGGTGCAAAAATGGCATAAATCCGGGCACCGGACGCTGACACCCCATATCATCAAGCAACAGATCCTGGCAGAGTTCGCTCAAAGGTTTAATCTTCAGGTCCTGGTGGAAACGGGAACCTACCGCGGGGATATGGTCTTCGCCCTGAGGAATGCTTTCCAAAAGATATATTCTATAGAATTGAGCGCTGATTTATGCAAAAAGGCGCGGACAAGATTTTCCAAATTTGACCATATCGAAATATGGCAGGGCGACAGCGGCAGCATACTGCCGTCGTTATTAAAGGAAATTGACAAGCCCTGTTTATTCTGGCTCGACAGTCATTATTCCTCAGGAATCACTGCCAGGGGGGAATTGGAAACGCCCATCATGAAAGAAATTTCCGGCATCCTGGGGCATCCCCACGCTCCCCGGCATGTCCTCCTGATCGATGATGCGCGATGCTTCAAGGGGGAAGGCGATTATCCGGCCCTGGGCCTGTTAAAAGACTTTTTAGCCGCCGCCGGTTACGATCATTTCGAGATCAGACATGATATCATCTGCTGCTACAAAAGCTCATGAATCCCTCGCCGCCGGCTTTCCCGGACCAGGCCGCCGCAATTATGAGCATCGCCGGGAAATGCGGATGGCCATGTTAAAGGATCGTTTTGCCCTTTTGGTTGTTTCCTGCGACAAGTACGCCGATTTATGGCCGCCCTTCTTCCGGTTGTTCTTCCATTTCTGGCCGGACTGCCCTTTTACCATTTATCTGCTCAGCAACAACGAAAGATTGTCACTGCCGGGGGTCAACAGCATCTTGGTGGGCAATGACGTTTCCTGGTCGGACAATCTGCTGAAGGCCGGCGCCCTGCTGCCGCATGACTACCTGCTGCTCTTCATCGACGATCTGTTTCTCATCGACTATGTCCAGACGGAGAAGGTTGAAGAGGTATGCCATTGGCTGCTGGATGCCAAAGCCAATTACGTGCGCCTGAATCCTTCGGTGCCGCCTGACGGGCCCGGCAACGACCTGGTCGGTTCGGTGTCGAAGGGCACGCTATACCGGGCTTCCACTGTCCTGTCGGTTTGGAAGCGGGAAGTGTTATTGAGTCTCCTGAAGCCGGGTGAAAACGCCTGGCAATTTGAAGGCCGTGGTTCCCTGCGATCCGACCGCTATGACGCCTTCTATTCAACCCGCGAGTCCCTCTTTCCAGTTTTGAACGGCGTTATAAAAGGCAAGTGGGACCGCACCGCCTTGCGAAGATTGTCCGCCCTGGGAGTGTCCCTGGACCTGCGCCAAAGGGGGTGCATGACCGTCATCGAATCGTCCCTTCTTTTTCTGCAGAGGCTCCGCTTCCGGGTCCTGCACCTCTTGCCGGCGGCGCAACGGCGCAAGATCAAGCATCTTTTCCAGGGTGCCACGAGAGGGTAATGCCCGCATGAGAGAGGAACGCAAGTTTTCCATCATCCTGCCCCTGCTGGACCCTTTTGACCGGTTTGTCGCCGCCGGCGCCGTGCAAAGGATCATCGGCCAAACGCTGGCCCTGGAAGGCGATCCTGAGCTGATCGTGGTGAGCAATAATTGCACGGCAGCCTGCCCCCGATTGACGGGATACCTTCGGTCCCTGCAGACATCCCATCCCCATCGGATCAAACTTGTCGAGGCGGAGAAAAATTTAGGGACGGCGCGCGGCTTTAACGCAGGGCTGCAAGCTGCGGACCCCGGCAGCGCCTACCTGGTCTTCATGTCTGCCGACGCCGACATTGTCGATCCCTCCATGCTGACAAAAATTGGCGCCGCGATGGACAGCCATCCCTCCCTCGGCATCGCGCACCCCGTGAGCGTCTATGAAGACGCCGGAAAATTCAATTTCAGCAGGAAGTATAACGCGAGGGCCTTTTACCGCCTGATCCGGCGTCATGCCGGGGAATCTGCGGAAATCCCCCCCGAGGAAAGGCAGCGTATTTTAGCTGCCATCTCGACCCGCCGGGGGATCAAAGCCCCCTTTGCCGGCACGCCCCTGACCTTTGCAGTATACCGGCATGCAATGATTAAGGAGATAGGCCCCTTTGACGAAGGCGTGGAATACGGCTGCTATGAAACCTACGACCTCGGCATGCGGGCCTTAATGAAGGGCTATCAGGTGGCAAGGCTGAACGGAGTCTTCATAAATCACCGCCGCCTCGCTATCCGGAACCTCGTTTTGCAGGGAACGCCGGAAATTGATGCACTGCCCCATAGGGCGGTTATCAGGCAATCCGAACAATGGTGGCTTGAGAAATGGGGCCGGCCACCAGGCGAACTTTTTGCAAAGTGGAAATGGGGGCCCGTTATGTTCAGCCTGCTTCAACCCTATTTCCGCTTGCGGCACTGCGGCGGATTGCTCAAGAGGGCCTTGAACAACCATTGGCATTTGGCAATAACTATAAGCAAGCACCTATGAAATACACATTTGAAGACTCTATCGTTCCTCTGCTGCCCTTATTGCGCTGCCCCGCCTGTCACGGCCCCCGTTGCCTGGAAATCAGGGAAGGAGCGGCTGAAAGCAATCCGGGACGCCTGGAGATCAGACTCTCCCACAGACATTTGCTATGCCGCCGCTGCAACACCCGCTATCCCGTAACGGAAGACCTTATTCCCCTGTTGTGGGATGCCGATGTGCAGTGCGTCTACGGGCAAAACGTTCCCTCTTCTGCGGAAGCCTCTTCCGCCATAGAGGCCAACGTCGCCATCTACGACCACATTTCCGATGACTACAATCTCTATACCCGGCGGGACTTGCAAATCGCGCAGAGGATACAAAATGCCGCCAGGAGAATATTCTCGCAGGCCTCAGCCGCGAGAGGCGAAGAGCCTCTGTATCACCTGGATTTCGGATGCGGACCGGGACACGTCCTGGGCTGGCTGAAGGGATGGGGGTTCAGGCAAATCGGCCTCGATGTATCCCTCCATAACCTCCGCAATGCCCGCCGCCATACGGGCTGCCTGGTAGTATGCGGTAACGCCTGCAACATGCCCTTCGCCGACGAGACCATCCACCTGGTGACCGAGTCATCCGTCCTGCACCATATCTTTGCCTGGCAGCAGGCCGTCGCGGAGTCGCTCCGTATCTGCCGCCCGCCGGGCGGCATCGTGCTGGACTCGGAGCCCAGCAAAGAGAAAATGGCCTGGAGTCCCCTCGCCGTCGCGGTCTTCAACATCCGCTTCCCCGTCTATAAGGCCCTGAGCTATGTCATGCACGATAAGTACATCTTCCGCAATACCGCCCGGGCGAGGCTGAATTTACAGGCGGAACTGCACAACCAGCCCGGCCTGGGCCTGCCAATTGAGGAACTGGAGGACCTGTTTCGAGGTTCCGGTTTCAACCTGGAGATCATCCCATCCCCCTCGCCGGAATTATCTTCCCGGGCGCAACCCGACTGGAAAAGCATCGTCCTGAATCTGCTGAGCGCCAGAAACCCGTGGAATCCGAAGTACGGCCTTTTCACGGCGATCGCTGCGGCCGGGGAAAGGGCGAGCGGGTATTAGAAAGCGCCGTTTACTGATAATGGAGATGGCTGCAAACAGGCAAGAAAGGGGAACAATGACAAGATTCAGCCGATTAACCAGGCGTCTGGCCTTGCGGAGTTTAGATTATGGACCGTTGCGGAAGCTTAATTCTCTTACGGAGACCATGGCGTGGGCCAGAGAGAACCCGATTGACATGTTCAACAAAAATATCCTGCGCGCCAAGGTGGTCCAGGGATGCGTCGAGACCGCCTCCTGCCGGCACTTTATCGAGACGGGCACCTATCACGCGGCGACGGCCATGGGGGCGCAGCGTTATTTAGGCCTGCCGGTGCGCAGTTGCGAGATTGATCCGCGCAACTATCTGATCAGCCGCGCCGTTACCTGGAACATGCCCGGCATCACCCTGTGCAGAGCCGACAGCCCCAATTTTCTCCGGCAGGAATGTGCACGTCTGAAAAGCCTTCCCGGGGCGTGTCCCTTCTTTTACCTCGATGCCCACGAAAATGAGCTCGACCTCTCCTCCCTGCCTCTGGAGGAGGAAGTGCGCGCAATTTTGTCGCTTCCTGAATTCGTAGCCATGGTAGACGATTTTCGCGTTCCCCAAGTGGAAAGTTTCGAAGCCCGGAGCTATGCGGGAAAGGTCATTGACGTCGGGCTGATCAAGGACCTGTTACAGGCCGCGGACATCCATACCTGCCATTTCCCGGCCTACGGTCCCGCCGACGATACGGGATACCCCAGCGGCTATGGCCTATTCTGGCGTTCCCGGAAGCTGGACCGGATCATGGAAAACCCTCCCTTTCCCTTAAATCTGCTCCGGCCGTATTCGCTGGCGGAGGAAAAATATACAGCGGGTACGCAGGGGCTCTGATATGCTGCGCTCGTCCGTAGTCGTCACTTTTATATCCCTTGTCAGCTATTTATTCAGTTTTATAACGCAGTTGCTCGTTGCCCGGGTATTCGGCGCCTCTGCCCATTTGGACGCCTATCTGGCCGCCATCAGCGTCCCTTTTCTCTTCATGACCGTCACCAATGGCCTGTTTTCCTTCTTTTTAGTGCCCCTTCTGGTTTCCCGGCGCCTTAAGGCGGATCGGTACGGGCAATTTTCCGCCTTGCTGCTCCTTTTCGTACTGTTTCTGGCCGTCCTTCTTCCCGGCCTGGCGTTCTTCCTCTCGCCGCTCATTATCGGGACCATTATGCCCACCTTTGCGGAGGAACTGCGGGCCGGTGCCGTCGAGATGCTCCGCTTTGCCTGGCTGGCTTACGGATGCAATATCGTAGTCAGTTATCTCGTCTCCCTGCACAATGCGGCGAAAAGATTCTTTGTATCCGCTCTGGTGACGATATTGCCCTCCCTGGGGATGATCGGCCTGTTGATAATGGCCGGGAGTCTGGGACCCCTGGCATTGGTCTGGGGAATGCTGGCCGGCAATCTGGCGGCTATTCCCCTGCTTTTTTTCGGTATCCGTAGGGATTTTTCTTTCCATGACGCCATCCATTCACAATGGCGGGAGATCGGCGTCATTATCCGGCGGACGCCCTTGGTCCTTTTTTTTATGCTCAGTCTGGCCATCTATCCCACGATCGACGTTTTCTGGGCAACACGTCTGGGGGCCGGCAACCTTTCCTACCTCGGATATGGGCAAAAATTACTGGTCAGCCTGGGCAATATCATTCTCCTGGGACCGCTGGCCGTCATGCAGCCCTATCTCGCCGAGGCGGCCACAACAGGACAATTCAAGGAATTCCGGTCTCGCACCCTGGGGGTGCTGCGCATGTTATTTTTCTACCTGTCCCTGATCATGGTCACTGTTTCCCTGTTGAGATTTCCCGTGGTCAAACTCCTCTTTGAGCGCGGCGCCTTTGACCAGGCAGCGACGCGAATGGTTGGTTCCCTGGTGCCCGGCATGTCTTTAGGCGTGATGGCGATGATAATTGTTGTTCTCCTGCTGCGAGTGCTTTTTGCCAAAGGGGATATAACCGGTGCGGCGCAACTCAGCGGTGCGGGAGCGCTCCTTTACTTTTCCCTCTCCGGTCTCTTCAGCGCCGTCCTTGGTTTACAGGGCATCATTGCCGCTTATGCCTGCACCTGGCTGGTTCTGCTGTCCTGGGCGTTTTACCGGTTATGGAAGGGCCACTTCCGGGAGGTCCTGAACATGAATAGCTTCAAATATCTTTACCGCCTGGCTTTTGCCCTGTCCGCCGCTGTGACCTTACTGTGGCTGGGCTATACATTTCTGGTCCAGCCAGCGATGAACGCAAATATTAGGAACCTGTTATTAAGCTTGCTGTTCACGGTCGGCATGGGGACGGCAGGATTTCTTCTCGTGACGGCAAAGTATTTTAAGATGCCGGAAATACTATTGTTAATCGGACTATTGCCCCTCCATAAACTCAGATGAAGCACTGCTTATGCCATTCATAATTTTATGGATCGTCCTGGGATTCATTCTGGCGATGAGCGCCCTTCTGAGGCAAAGCTGGATAACCGGACAAACCGCCTTTACGGGCCCCTGGTTTGTTAGCTTGACGGCCTTATGGGCCTATCCGTCCTCCTGGAAGTTCATCTCCTTTGATGCGGCGGCACTGATCATTTCCGCCCATACCTTTTTCTTTATCAGCAGTTTTGTAGCGAGCAACGTTTTCTGGCGCCGGGAAGAAGTGATACCAAAAACATTCATTATTTCCGAAGATTATCTCCTGTCTTTGCGGCAAATATTCTGGCCCTTTATCATCATCGGCCTGGCAGGCAGCTGGCTCACCGTGGCCTCAACAGGCGCCCTCGGCTCCTATCAGGAAAATGAATTGATCATCACCCGTTCCCTGATTATCACAAAGGACATCCATATCCCCATGTATCAGCGTTTAATGAGCAATTTCCTGTACCCCGCTTCCCTGCTCGGCGCGCTGTGCTTTGTTTTTTCCAAAGGCCGGAGGTGGTCCTATGCCTATCTGTTTCTTCCCATCATGGGGATTATTATCTATAGCTTTGCCATGGGCGGCAGAGGCGCCATCCTCATCGGGAGCAACCTTATTTTTTGGGCCTTTATGATCACGGGAAAAACCAACAGGCCGGTGGAATCAAAAAAATTGAATTTGGTGATGGTGCTCATCGGCCTGGGTTTGCTGATCGGATGGTATTTTGCTCTCATTGTCTCTACCCGGCTGGGTTCGAGCCCGGCCTTGATCTTTGAATCGCTATATCAATACCTTATTGGGCCTGTCCCTTCCTTCAGTAAATGGCTGGCCTTCCATGACTTGCCACTGGGCAAGATTGACTTTTCGGATATATCCTTCGTGCGTGAACTGCTCCATTTGGGCGGTATCGTCAAGGAAAGGGATATCGGCAACCACATTGCCTATATCCCTTTTCAATTCAACATCTTTACTTCTCTGGCGGAACATCTGCGCGATTTCGGCCTGACGGGTGCTTTCATCATCTCCGCCCTCTTAGGTTCCTTGTCGGCGGTCCTGGAGAACAAAGATCTATCCGCGCAGATGATAGGAGTCCGCGCTACTTTTTATGCCTACCTCAGTTTCACTTTGTTTGCCGATTTGGCTTATCTTTCCGTCGGGTGGTGGCTTACCCTCTTCACCATCATCTTAACCGGCCTATACTGCACTTTCTTCGGGAAAAGCACGTTGCAGTCCGTGTCTCAGCAGGTATGACCAATGTCCCGCCTGTTCTCATTCAGAGACTGGTCCCCAGCGCTAACGCACCCCCTGCCTGTTGAGGAGAGGATATGAATGTCTGGTTAGTCAACCCTTTTGATTTTCTGCCCTATGAATCTTATCGTAAGGGACGGTATACCTTTGTAGTCAATGCCCTGTTGGCTAAGGGCCATCACGTTACCTGGTGGACGTCTAATTTCCTGCATGCCTCGAAACAACACCGAAGTCCGGGCTACTGCATCAAGAAGATCAATGATAATTTCGAAATCAGGCTCCTGGCAACCCCCGGCTACGGGCAAAACATTTCCCTCAAAAGAATTTACAATCACCATATCTATTGTCGGCAATTTATGAAGTATGCCGCCGCCGCGGAGACGAAGCCGGACATCATCCTGGCCAGCATGCCGCCCCTGGGTTCGGCGGTGGCGGCAATTCGCCTGGGCAGGGCATTCAAGGCCAAAGTGATCATCGATATCATCGACATTTGGCCGGAAGTGTTTCTCTTCCTGGTCCCGAAGAGGTTCCGCACCATCCTTAAGGCACTCATGCTGCCGCTTTTCAAAAGAGCTGATACGATTTACAATGATGCCGACGCCATCATGGCCGTTTCCGACACCTACCTGGCAAGGGCAATGAACGTTTGCCGGCAGGCAAAGCCCGGGCTGACCCTGCATTTGGGAGTAGATTTGGATCATTTTCAGGATCACACCGCGGGGGAAACGGCAGGGCAGGAGAAGTATGAGAAAAAAGATGGCGATGTTTGGATAACTTATATCGGCACTCTGGGGAAAACGTATGATCTGGACACTGTCCTGACAGCGGCCAAGGCTTTCCTGGGGGATGAGAAAATCAAGTTTATGATTGCCGGTCAGGGACCGGAATTTAACAGGTTAGTGGAAAGGGCTGTGAAAGAAAAGATCCGCAATGTACATTTTACCGGCCTGCTGGACTATGTCAATTTGATCGCTCTTCTGAAGAAGAGCGATATCGGCCTGAACGCCTACGCCCCGGATGCGCCGCAGAGCTTCCCCACCAAGATCTTCGATTATTTTGCCGCCGGCTTGCCCGTGGTAAATTCTCTCGAAGGGGAGCTGCACCGGCTGATCGCAGAAAAAAAAGTGGGCGTCTATTACCGGGCAGGCCATGCCGGATCCCTCACGGCCGCGCTGAAGGCGATCCTGAGTGACGAACGGGAACGGTTGGCCATGGGAAACAGGGCTTACTCATTGGCGGCAGAGCGGTTTAATAGCCGCAAGGAATATGATAAATTGATCATCTTGCTTCAGGACATAAAGGGAAATGAACAGGCCTCTTCACAATTCCAGGGCATTAATTGAATGAACCATACTTTTTATCAGCGATGGGGCAAACGTCTTTTCGATTTATCCCTCCTGTTGCCCAGCCTGATTTTCCTCCTGCCCTTCCTGGCCCTCATCACCATGGGCGCTTATTTCCTGTCAGGGATTCCCGTCTTTTTTTGCCAGGACCGGCCCGGGTTCAAGGGCCGCTCCTTTCGGATGTATAAATTTCGCACCATGACGAACCAGATGGACGGCAGGGGGATACCGCTCCCCGACGCGGAGCGTTTGACCAGTTTCGGGCGTTTTCTGCGGAGTGCGAGCCTGGATGAATTGCCTGAGTTATTCAACATCTTAAAGGGTGAAATGAGTCTCGTCGGACCGCGGCCGCTTCTCCTGGAGTACCTGCCCCTTTACACACCCGAGCAAGCCAGGCGGCATGAAGTGACGCCGGGCATCACCGGTTGGGCACAGGTGAACGGCAGAAACGCCATTACCTGGGAAGAAAAATTCAAACTAGATGTCTGGTATGTGGATCATCAATCCTTCTTCCTCGACCTGAAGATCCTGGGGATGACTTTGGGAAAGGTACTCAAAAGGGAAGGGATCAATGAGGCGGGGCAGGCGACGATGCGCAAGTTTGATCCCCGGCGGGAGACATGACGGGCGCGAGGCAGTACCCTGCTTTCGAGAGCGGAAGCGAACGGTGATCTTTAAAAAACGACGCTTGGATGGAGGATTGTAAATACATGCGCGAACGAATATTGCAGATGGTGATCGCTGTCATCAGGGAACTAAACGAGGAACGGGAGAAAAAAATAGACTGGGAGAAGGGAGAGGAGTCCATCCTCTACGCAAGGGATTCCGGATTGGACTCCCTGTCCCTGGTCTCCCTTATTATTGCCCTGGAAGAAAATATTGAAGAAACATTCGGCGTCGCCGTCACGCTGGCGGATGAAAAGGCGATGTCACGAAAACACAGCCCCTTCCGTTCTATCGGTGCCCTGGTCGACTATGCGACCCTGCGCATTCAGGAAGAAGGAAGATGAGCGACACACCGGTTACCCTTATTACGGGCACACGCAAGGGCATCGGGCGGTATCTTGCCGGCCACTACGTCCGGCAGGGCCATCGCGTGATCGGCTGCAGCCGTCAAGAGACGGACTGGACACTCGTCGGATATGAGCATCACGAGGTAGATGTCGCCGAGGAGGCCGCCGTCCGGAGGCTGGTCAATTACGTGCGCAAGACCTATGGACGGATCGACAACCTGATCAACAATGCCGGCATTGCCTCCATGAACCACAGCCTGCTGACCCCGGTCCTGACGGTGCAACAGGTGATGAACACCAACGTCCTGGGGACATTTCTTTTCTGCCGGGAGACGGCCAAGGTTATGCAAAAAATGTCCTACGGCCGGATAGTCAACTTCGCCACAGTGGCCACGCCGCTGAAACTGGAAGGCGAAGCGGTGTATGCTGCTTCCAAGGCCGCGGTCATTACGCTGACGGAAATTCTGGCGCGCGAATACGCCCCCTACGGCATTACGGTGAATGCCGTGGGTCCGGCGCCCATAGAAACGGACCTCATTCGCAATGTCCCGCCGGACAAATTGGCGGAACTGGTCCAAAGGCAGGCCATCAAACGCCTTGGGCAGTTTAAGGACGTAGCCAATGTCATCGATTTCTACCTCCAAGGGGAAAGCGACTTTATTACCGGTCAGACCATATTTCTGGGAGGCATCTAATGTTTATCGACTCCCTGCTGACGAATTTTGAACTCTATCGGGAGCGTGAAGCCATGATTTGGCAAGGGCGGAGCTATTCTTACGCCTGGCTGAGAGAGGCGGTGGGAAAATGGAGCGGGCGCCTGGTGACGGAAATGATTGCCCCGGGCGCCGTGATCGCATTGGAGGCGGACTTTTCGCCCCAGGCCGTCGCCATCTTGCTTGCCCTTATTGAACGGGGCTGCGTGATTGTCCCCCTGACCAATTCGGTGCGGGCGAAGCGCTCCGAATTCCTGGAAATCGCCGAGGTCGAAATGGTTATCTCCCTGGAAGGGGAGGAAGAGGCGATCTTTGCCCCTGGGGGGGCGAAGATGCAAAACCAACTGTTGCTGAACATCCGGGAGAAAGGGCACCCGGGTTTGGTGCTCTTTTCCTCCGGCTCGACGGGCAAGAGCAAGGCGGCCCTGCATGATTTTCTACCGCTCCTGGAAAAATTCAAGGTGCCTCGCCACGCCAAACGCACCATCTCTTTCCTCCTTTTCGATCACATCGGCGGTGTGAACACCCTCTTGTACGCATTGGCCAACGGCGGCTGCGTGATCACCCTCAGCGAGCGTTCACCGGACTGTGTCTGCTCAGCCATCGAAAAGTATCGGGCGGAATTGCTACCCACGTCTCCCACCTTTCTGAACCTGATCCTCTTAAGCGAAGCCTATCAGCGCTATGATTTAAGTTCCCTCGAACTGGTCACCTACGGCACGGAGGTGATGCCCGAAAGCACCCTGCTGCGTTTCCATGACCTTTTTCCCCAGGTGCGCCTGCAACAGACTTACGGGCTGTCGGAAGTGGGAATCCTCCGCTCCAAGTCCAGGGATTCCAGCTCCCTCTGGGTGAAAGTCGGCGGGGAAGGCTTTGAAACGCGCATCAAGGACGGGCTCCTGGAGATCAAGGCGCAATCGGCCATGCTCGGCTATCTCAATGCGCCCTCTCCCTTTACGGCAGACGGCTGGTTCGTGACAGGCGATGCCGTCGAGGTGGACGGCGAATATCTGCGCATCCTGGGCCGTAAATCGGAGCTCATCAACGTGGGCGGGGAAAAAGTCTACCCCGCAGAAGTGGAGAGCACCCTTTTGACGATGGATGCGGTGGAGGACGTCTCCGTGGTCGGGGAGCCCAATCCCATCACCGGTCAAATAGTAAAGGCCTACGTCAAATTGAGTGTGGAGGAGAAGGCGAGCGACTTCAGAAAGCGCATGCTCAGGCACTGTAAAGATCTACTTCCCCTCTACAAGATCCCCCAGAAGGTGGTGCTGGTGGACGAGAAAATGCACGGAGAAAGGTACAAAAAAATGCGGGCCCGGTAGGGCGCCGTTCCTTGGTCCATGCCCCCGGCGGTTTACCGGAGGAATGGACCGTGTCGAGCAGGAAAGGCATGGCAGGATGAAAAAGTTGTTCATTGTGGGGGCCGGCGATTTTGCCCGGGAGGTATACGGATGGCTGATGGACTTACGGCAGCACGAGCCAGGTTGGTCATTCGGGGGATTCCTCGACGACAACAGGCAGGTGCTCGACGATTACGACTATGAACCCGGGGTGGTTTCCACGATCAAGGATTTCCGGCCCCAGAGGGATGAGCTCCTGGTGATGGGCATCGGAATGCCCAGAACCAAACTGGAGATCGCAGCCCTCCTGGATGCACGGGGAGCTCAATGGCTGACAGTTATACACCCGACGGCCATCATCGGACGGCATGTGACCTTGGGACGGGGCTGCGTCCTATGCCCCCGGGTGGTGCTGACCTGCGACTTGGCGCTGGGAGACTTTGTGATGATTAATATCGCCGGTTCCTGCAGCCATAATACGCGAATCGGCGACGGCTGCACCTTGAGTTCCCATAGCGATGTCACGGGATACGCACAATTGGGCACGGGAGTCTTTCTGGGCAGTCACGCGGCCGTCCTGCCCCGGGTCAGAATCGGCAATTACGCCACCGTGGGAGCGGGCAGCGTGGTCATTCACCATGTCAAAACGGAGACAACCGTGATGGGCGTACCCGCCAAACGGATCACCTTCTAAAACTCCTTCCTTACCCCTTCTCTCCGCTGTGCCTACTTTTCCAGGCCGGCCGGCGCTAGTAGCTTTTGCCTACTATTCTTCCACTATTTAATCATCATTGTCTTAGCCTCCCCATAGCAGTATTCTATCTCTAAAAAACATCCCGAAGTTTTGTGCCGCGGAACGGATATATCAAAAAACTGTTCAGGGAGAAAAAGACCATGAGCGTAGCCAACAATTTTTTGCCATCTTTGGATGTTGCCGGTGGTGTGGCTGATCACTGTTGGCGAACAAGCACCGGTGGGGAACAACGCCCGGCAAGGGTTTTACCCTGGTGTGAAACCGATGGACAAAGATATGAGGCCAAACCCGATAGAGTCTACCTTTCTCCTCCCCATATGAGCGGTAAGGAACAGCAGTTCATCGCCGAAGCGTTCCAAACCAATTGGATCGCCCCTCTGGGGCCGCAGGTGGACGCCTTCGAAGGCGAATTCTGTGCCAAGGTGGGCCTTGCCCACGCCGTGGCCCTGAACAGCGGTACAGCGGCGATGCATCTCGGCCTGCGTGCCCTTGATGTGGGTCCCCAAGATGACGTCATCGCCCCCTCCTTGACATTTATCGGAGGGGTGAGCCCGGCCCTTTTCCTGGGGGCAAAACTGGCTTTTATCGATTCCGATCGCCGCTCCTGGAACATGGACCCCCACCTGCTGCGGGAGGAAATAGCGGACCGGAGCAAAAGAAATGCTCTGCCGAAGGCGGTAATCTGTGCCGATATTTACGGGCAATGTGCAGACTATGATGCTATCCAGGAAGTTTGTGCCACCTGGGGCATACCGCTTCTCATAGATGCAGCGGAGTCCTTAGGCGCCACCTACCGGGGACGAAGCGCGGGAAATGGCGGCCAGGCCGCCATATACTCTTTCAACGGGAACAAGATCATTACGACGTCGGGAGGAGGAATGCTGGCCTCCAACGACAAAGCCTTGATTGACCAGGCGCACTTCTGGTCGCAACAGGCTCGCAATCCGGCCCCGCATTATGAACACACGCAGGTCGGTTATAATTACCGTTTGAGCAGTGTACTGGCCGCGATCGGCCGCGGCCAATTGCAGGTGCTTGAGGACCGCGTACAGAGGAAGCGCTGGATATATGACTACTATAAAAAGGCCCTGTCCGGGCTCCCGGGCATCGAGTTTATGCCCGAGGCCGACTATGGGAGCGCTAACAGATGGCTCACTGTGATCCTGATAACCCCGGAGGAATTTGGCGCGGATCGGGAAACGGTCCGACTGGCACTGGAAAGGGCGGACATCGAATCGCGCCCGGTCTGGAAGCCGATGCATCTGCAGCCGGTATTTCGGAAAATGCCCATGCGGGGCGGCAGTGTCTGTGAGGATTTTTTTCGGCGCGGCCTTTGCCTCCCTTCGGGTACGGCGATGACATGCGAGGACTTAAACCGCGTCATTGAAGTCATAGAGGAAGAATGTTTTTGTTAAGAGGTTTTACTTACCTTTATGCTTCCATTTAACCCTCATTGTTCTAAAGCAGACACTGTGTTAATGTGTCTTTGGGAGTGGGAGCAGTCATAGTCTCTCTTGCTTGAGCTAATAGGTGAAGTAGACGATGGGTATACCGAAAGAATTTCCGCTGCTGATGGATTCCGCCGACAGCGTGGATAATGCCTTATGTCACAAAATTGATCACGCAAAGGTTCTATCCTCCCTTTGGCAAGACATCCGGGGAATAATTCTGCGCCCTTCCTACGTGAAGCGGATCTTTTTTTTCGTGCTCTGCGATGTCGCTATCATCGTCATGTCCCTGTACTTCGCCTTTCTGCTCCGTTTCGAGTTCGCTATACCCGGAGAATATCTGCACCGCGTCTTCCAGACTCTCCCCCTGTTCATCATCCTGAAGCTCGCCATCTTTGCCATTTTCCGTATTTATCAGGTGAGTTGGCGATTTGTCGGCATCAGGGACTTATGGAACATCCTGACCGCTCTCGTTCTGAGCGAATCTGTCTTGATGCTGCTTTTCAGCCTCTCCCCGACTTACATGACCTACCTGCACATTCAGGCTTTACCGCGAAGCATCTTTGTCATCGATTGTTTGCTGTCGCTCCTCATGATGGGAGGCTTAAGGGTCGCCAAACGCATCTACATCGAGGTGTTACGGGCCGGCAAGGCGAACAAACCGGGGAAAAGGACCATCATCCTGGGCGCGGACTACACGGGAGACTGCACGGTACGCTATCTGGTCAACGGCGAGCAGGCTGATTTCAATCCCGTCGCCATCCTCAATGACCGGGAAGAGAACGTGGGAAACTACCTGCATGGCATTAAAGTCTACGGGACTTTCCGGGATCTGCAGCGAGCGGCGGCAAAGTTTCGCGCGGAAGCGCTGGTTGTCGCCCTGAGCAACCCGGACCACGAGTTGCTCAGGCAGATCCATGAGGCGGCCAAAGAGGCCCATATCCGCACGATAAAAATCGTACCGCGCTTCAGCGACCATCTCAATCCGCCCCTTAACCTGAAAAATCTGGAAGAGATCAGCATTGAGGACCTCATCGGCCGGCGGCCGGTGCAGATTGACTATGCCGAAATCGGTCGCTTTATCGCCAATCAAACAGTGCTGATCACCGGCGCCGGCGGCTCCATCGGGTCGGAGATTACCATGCAGGTCTCCTCCTTTAATCCCCAAAGAATTGTTTTGCTCGATACAGACGAAACAGAACTGCACAATCTCGCCATCAGGCTGAAACAGATTCATCCCCACTACCTTTATAAAGGGAACGGCGCCGGGACTTCGCCCGCGAGGGAACAATCAGGCGGCAAAGTCAGGATATCCTTTGTCGTGGGTGATGTCCGGGACCGCGAATTCATCGATGCGCTCTTTGACGACATCCGCCCCGACATAGTATACCATGCCGCAGCCTACAAGCATGTGCCGATCATGGAATCCAACTCCAACGAGGCCGTCAAGGTGAATATGTTCGGCACCTGGAACCTCGCACAGGCGTCGGTCCGCTGCGGAGTCGGTAAATTCATAATGATCTCCACTGATAAGGCCGTGCGGCCGACGAGCGTCATGGGCGCCACTAAGCGGATGGCCGAATATATCTGCAAGGCCTACAACGAATCGCGGGGCTGCCGGTTTACCTCTGTGCGCTTCGGCAACGTCCTGGGAAGCCGCGGCAGTGTGCTGCCCATCTTTATGGAGCAGTTGAAGCAGGGTGGTCCGCTTACCATCACCCATAAGGATATGGTGCGTTACTTCATGACTATCCCGGAAGCGGTTTCTCTCGTTTTGCAGTCTTCCGTCATGTCCAATGGCGGCGGCTACGTTATGGCGCTCGATATGGGCGCCCCGGTCCGGGTTGTGAACCTGGCCGAAGATCTGATCCGCATCCACGGCTTGGAACCATACAAAGATATTCAGCTGTCTTTCATTGGTGTTCGTCCGGGGGAAAAGCTTTTTGAGGAAGTACTGACTGCCGAGGAAGGGACGGTCGCGAGCCGGCACGAAAAAGTGTTCATCGCTAAGGACAGCGTCAGTTACACGCGGAAAGAGATAGAAGGCATGCTGGGTGAATTCGGCGCCGTCCTGAAGTCCCGTCCCTATAACGGTAACGGACAGGTGCGGGCCTTGCTCCGGAAATATGTCAAGCACTATAACTAAGCTTGGTCTGGGAGCAGGTAACGTGTGCGGAGATAAAACAACCCGGCAATTATAGTAAGATCATTACCAAATATATAGTGAAACGGAGGTGGATCATGAAAGAAAGGATAGGATCACTCAGAACCTTTGCTGGTATTCTAGCGATACTGGTGTGTACGGCCGTGCTGAGTTACTGTGGCGGGGGAGGTGACGCGCCAGCACCCGCTCTGCCCTCGGGCAAGGTCGTCCAGGGAGAGGTTAGCGGGGCGGTCGTCTTTGCCGACCATGCATCGGGTCCGGAAGCGAATTTCGAGATGGAAATCGCCGAAGGGGCAACAGCGTCCACCACGGCTGACGACGGCACCTTTACGCTTCCCGTCATCCCCTCCTACAATTATGTGGTCGTTTCCTTTGGAGGAACGGATAAGATCACCGGCCAACCAGCCATGAGCATGCTGGCCCCCCCGGGAGTAAATACCATTTCGCCCTTGACCACGATGGTGGCCATGGATCCCGGTATGGCCGCGGTCATTCAAACCCTGGGTGTGGATTACAGACAGGACATCTCCCGGCAGGTTACGCCCGCGGCAGCCTTGCTCGTACATAGTATCCAGGCGGCCGTGACGACCTTAACGAAAACCCTTAGTTCGGGAGCAAATGCCAGCGCCTTAACCAGTGATCAGATCACCGGCATCCAGCGGGCGGCCCTGAGCAGCATTGCGGCGGGCATAAAAAACCAGACAGCTGCGCAGGTTACCAGCCCCACCACTCTCACGGCGACGCTTCAGACCGCCATGAAAAATGCCCTGGATGCCATCGTTGCCAATCCGCAGAATTCCAACATCATCATCGGCAATACGCAGACAACTGCCAACACGATTGTCACCAGCGGTATGATCAATACGGTCGCCACATCGGTAGATGCAACGGGCACCTTCAGTACAGCGGCCAGCGCCGCCAAACCGGAAGATCAGCTGATCTCGCCGGCCGCCGCCACCGCCATCAACACCTCCTGCCAGACAGCGGCTACTACGGCCGCCGGCGGCGTGACCGTGACGCCAAAGCCCAATGTACCGGCGATTTCGATTTCCGGCACACCGGCGACCCAGGTGCTGGTAGGAGCGACATACATTTTCAAGCCGACGGTCACGTCCGAAAACAGCGTAACCTTCAGCATCGTCAACAAGCCGGCCTGGCTTAAGTTCAGCGTCGGTGACGGCGGGCTGGAAGGCCAGCCCACGGCGGCCAATGTCGGGACAACTTTCGGGATTGTCATTTCCGTCTCCGACGGCCTTTCCACCAAATCGCTGCCGGCCTTCAGCATAACCGTCAGTCCGGTTACCGGCGCTGCAGGCGGCAGTTAAGAACCTTGACCACGGCCCCCGTCGCCCTGAAAATGTTCAGCATCCCCCTCTCGGATCAAGAGGGGGATGCTGAGGCCTGCAGGTGTGAAGTAGAGGCAGGCATGCCCTCGCCTCCTTTTATCCATAACCAATCCTTCCTTAGAAATTTTTCTCCTTTACAATTGAAAAGAATAGCGGCAAAATCCCTCCTGCTTTTTCCCCCGGCAAGATAGATCATCCTTGGAAGTACATGATTCTAAAACAACACCTGTCTACGGGGCGTCATGAGGTGCAATGAAAGGAGTTACCCCTATTTTCCGGATCATCGGCTATTGCTGCCTTGCCCTGGGTTTGATGCTGCCCTTTGACGCCCCCGTCCGGGGGGAAGATTTTCGCAACGCCCTATCCCTCCAGGGGTTCACCGGTCTGTTGAATACGCCCAACGCCGCCGTCACCGATGAGGGGCATATTGCCGGCCTCTATACCCAGCAGATAGAGAGCCAGTGGCGCGACCGGGTTCAGCGCGAGGACAGTTATCTTTTCTCCGTCGGGCTTTTTTCCTTTGCCGAGATCGGCTCGCGCCTCATCGATGCGCCGCCGGATATCCGTGATCTTTCCGCCCATTTCAAGGTCAAAATACCCTTCATCCCTCCAGGGTATCATCTGCCGGATATCGCCTTCGGCATGCAGGACACAGGCGGCGGCGCCAAATTCCTGCAGACGAAGTATCTCGTCGCCACGGAATCATGGCACAGATTTCGCGTCAGTCTCGGGTTCGGTACGGGCCCGGACCGGATGAAAGGGCTCTTTGGCGGACTGGAGCTGAAGACCTTTGACTGGCTATACTTGCTCGGGGAAAATGATACAAAGGAAACCAACCTCGGAATCCGCCTGATTACACCAAAGATTTTCGGGCTGCCGATCAATCTGCAGGTTATCGCCAAGACTGCCCTTGATTACCAGCCCGGAAAGGTGGAATTTGGGATCGGACTCCAGTTCCCTCTGGGCAGCGAGCGCCACAACAATGAGCCACCGCCGGAAAGGAGTGAGGAAAGAGCGGATCCCTGGACCGACAAGCGAACCGCGCACCCTGCGCCCGGCCCCCCGTTCCCCGTCCCGGAAAAGGCGTCCGGCCGGTCGGAAGCCCCGGTGAGACTTAAGGACGGCTTGTGGTTGCTGCAACAGAAGCTGGCAGGGAGAGGATTCCAGAACATACGGATCGGTGCGGACGAGGATGGGGCGCTCCTGGTCGTCGTCTATGAAAATGCCAGCTACAACCACAACGAACTTGACGCCCTGGGAGTGGTCCTGGGAACAATCATGGATACCCTGCCGTCAGGTTTCGAAGTCCTCCAAATCGTCATTAAGAAAAAGAATATCCCGGTCCTGCAATTGACCGCCCCCCTCGAGAATCTCCGGAAATTTTACCAGGATCCGGAGGAAATGGCGCTGTTGAATGCCGACCTGGAGATTACGCCGGAAGTGGTAATCGATGATGAAATAAGCTTCATCGCCGAGAGTGCCAATCCCTCTTGGCTGAAATCCGAACTGATGCTCACTCCGGCTATAAAGACCTTTGTGGCCACGGAGGTGAAAAACATTGACTACCTCCTGTCGCTCAAGCCCGACTATTTTCTCAATCTCTGGAAAGGCGCGGTTCTTAATGCCCGCTGGGACATTCCCCTGGACTGGAGTGAAAATTTTGACGACGGCCAGGTCTTCCGGGATAACCGGCGGGGCAGTCAATTTGAACGGCTCATGTTTTTCCAGGCGCTGAAAATTACCCCCCGGCTGATGCTCAATCTGGGAGGGGGAATGTTTCTGCATGAGACTTATGGCGCAATCAACGATCTGGTATGGACACCGGGGTCGGGCAATCACCGGTGGGAGCTGAAACAGGCGCACCTGACCAGCTCCGATAACCAAGCCCTCTACGGGCAGAACGATGTCTATCTGGGCGCCTACCGCTACTATTTCAGCCCTCTCGATCTCTATCTGGAAGGGACGGCAGGACAATTCCTCGACCAGGATCGCGGTTTTATGCTGAAGATGAAAAGGTTCTTCGGCGACACGGCCTTTTCCGTCTATTTCAAGGATTCCCGGACGGCGGCCCATGAGCATGTCCAGGTGGTGGGGCTCCAGATCGCTCTGCCCCTGACGCCCCGCCGGGATATGAAGCCTTATGCCTTGCAGGTGAAAGGCCCCAGTGAATGGAGTTATGCGCAGGAAACAAAGGTCGTCGCCCCCGGAGCGGCCAATTCCGTAAATACGTCAATTGGCGTCGATCCACAAACATCATACAGCCTGGAACGTGTTTTCTACAATCGGGACCGCCTGAGTGAAGAATATATCCGCAGGCACCTGCCTCGGCTGCGCGATGCCTATCTAATATACCGATAGGGATAATCTCCTTGCAAACAGGATCTGATCGTGAGAATAATGCAGGAGATACCAAAGGCATAGGAAGTGTCAACGCCAGAAACTTTTTGGGTTGATCGCTTGAGAAGGACCCGTGCTAATAGCCCGCTGAAGGGGCTCAGGCGGTTAAATTGGCATAATGGTAGCTATAACCTGCCATTATGCTCACAATTAATCCTTATTGTTATGCCTTTGTGATAATCATATTCAGTTTGCATGGTTTGGTTCAGATACTTTGCCGGCCAGGTTTTCACAAGACATGAGGCTTTCTTATGAAATGGAAGAACTTTCACGGTCCGGGCGACGGCAAAGGCTTCACACTGGTGGAAATGCTCGTCGTCATGGTGATCATATCCCTGGTCGCCGCCCTCGTGGGGCCGCGCCTCTTCCCGAAACTCGGCAAGGGAAAACAGTCGGCGGCCAAAGCACAGATAGAATTATTGGGACAGGGATTGGATCATTTCCGGCTTGATATCGGCCGGCATCCTACCACACAAGAGGGCCTGCAGGTTCTCCTGGCCAATCCCGGCATCGAACGCTGGGACGGCCCCTACCTGAAGAAGGAAATGCCCAACGATCCCTGGGACAAGCCTTATCATTACCAGTCCCCCGGCACGCATGGAGACTATGATCTTTTCACTTATGGCCGGGATAACGCCCCCGGCGGCGAGGGTGAGGACCAGGACATAGTCAGTTGGAAGTAAAACTAACTAAAGCAAGGGTGAACAGGTGAAGCACATACCATTGGCGGCCCTACGATCAGGAATCGTTTTTTCCAGCATCCTTTTTGTCCTGTTGCTGCCGGTCCTGAGCGATATAGCAAGCGGGCTGGCCCGGGCACAAGAAGCGGCGTTTCCCCTCAAAACTACGGAGATTAAACCGCCGCCTCCGGCGCCGCCCACCGGTCCGGGATCGCCCAGTGGTCAACCAGTCTCCCCGCAGCCGGCAAGCCCCACTCCCCGCCGGGGACTCTTCTCCCTGAACTTCGATGATGCCGATGTGTATTCCATCATCCAGACGATTTTCGGTGATGTTCTGAAGGCCAATTACGTGGTCGATCCCCGCGTCAAAGGCCGGGTCACCTTCCGGGCCATCGCCCCTGTGCCCGTGGAAAGCGTGCTCCCGATCATGGAGGTCATCCTGAGGCTTAACGGGATCGGCGTCGTGGAGGATAACGGTCTTTACCGGATCGTTCCCATCAGCGACATTTCAAAGGAACCTTCGCCCATCAGCATCGGCCGTGACCCGGACGCTATCCAGACGACGGGGAAGGCCCTGCTTCAGGTAGTGCCGATCATTTATATCCAGTCTTCCGAGGCCCTGAAACTCATCACCCCCTTTGCCTCGAACAATGCTGTCCTCGTTGACGTCCCCAAGGGTAACCAGATCATCATCGTGGATACGGATGCGAGCGTCAAGCGCCTGCTCAAGCTGGTGGACGTCTTCGACAACGAGAAACTCAAGCAGCGGAAACCCCAAGTTTCCGTCTATCAGGTCCAAAACGGCGCGGCCAGGGATATTGCCTCTCTCCTGCAGCAAATTTTCCTGGGCGGGAGGGGGACCGGAACGAGCCGCACCCCAGCCACTTCTTCTTCCCTTGCTCCACCCCGGACCGGCGCTCCAGCCACGCCATCGCCCCCTGCCCCCGCCGGTTTTTCTCAGCCCGCGGCCCCGGCAGCCCTTGCGAGCGGGGAAATGCTCGTGGCCGAGACTACAAGAATAATAGCCGATGAGATTACCAATACCATTGTCGTCATGTCCACGCCGGAAGACTATGCCGCCATCAAAGAGACCATCGAACAGCTGGATATCGTACCCCGGCAGGTGGTTATCGAGGGCATGATCGCTTCCGTTTCCCTGACGGACAACCTCAGCCTCGGCCTGGCCGCCCTGTTCAAGGGAAATCTCCTCAACCTCGATGCCAAGTTCGCCCTGAACCCCGGTTCATTAAATGTCAATCCAAACGCCCTGTCCACGAGCGGCTTTACCTTCGTGGGCACCGATACCGCCGGCGCAGTCCGCGGCCTCCTTACCGCCCTGGCCGTAGAGTCGAGGGCCAAGTTGCTGGCGACTCCCCATATCCTGGTCTCGGACAATCGGGAGGCCAGGATTCAGGTCGGCCAGCAGGTCCCCCTGGTAACCTCGGAAACCATCGCCACGGCCGGCGTCGCTCCCCAGCGCACCATCCAATACCGCGATATCGGCATTATCCTGAAGGTCAAGCCCCGGGTAAACGAGGGCGGCCTGGTCTCTCTCGAACTGTATCAGGAAGTCTCCACTTTTCAGACCATCACCCTTTTTGCCAATGAGCAACAGATCATCCTCAACAAGACCGATGCGACCACGAGCCTGGTCGTCCAGGACAACCAGACGATCGTGATCGGCGGCCTGATCAGGGAAGACACCACGAAAGGACGAACCGGCATCCCCTGGCTCTCCAGGATACCGGTTCTCGGTTGGCTCTTCGGCAATACGACGGACGACAAACTGAGACAGGAGGTCATCATCCTGCTCACGCCCCATGTCATCAAGAACCAGAAGGAAGCACAGGCCATCTCCGGTGAATACGTCGACAAGATGTCCGAATCGAGCGAGGGAAGGATAAAAAAGGAAGAAATCATCAGGGAAAGGCCGGGAAAATGACGACTTTGTAAGAAGTCGTCACCCCGGTGACAATCGGGGTCCAGATACTCAAAATAAGGAAATAAATAGATCAGCTTATGAACCAGGCAGTAAGAACCCTTACCAGTGAAGAGCTCCCCAAGGTCCCGCTCGTCCTCGACGGACTGTCTTCCCGTTTCATCAGGGAAAATCGCGTCATTCCCCTGGAGATGAAACAGAATGTCCTCAAGGTCCTGATGGCCGATCCGTCCGGAGGCGGGGAGGTCATCGACGCCCTCCGTATCGCCCTGGCCGCCGACGTGCAGGTCTACGGCGGCGACGAAAAGGTGATCGAAGAATACATTTCCCGCTACTACGGACAGGACACCCAGGATATCAACAAGATTATCGATCATATCGAGGATACCACTTTCGAGTTCGAAGGCGTCGATGGAGAGGACGTGGGGCATCTCAAGGACCTGGCCGCGGAAGCCCCGATCATCAAGCTGGTCAATATCCTTATCGCCCGGGCCCTGGAAAGCCGGGCCAGCGACATCCATATCGAGCCTTTTGACGATGAGCTGAAGGTGCGTTACCGCATCGACGGCGTCCTGCACACCGTAGAAACCGCGCCGAAGAAACTCCAGGCTGCTGTCGTTTCCCGGATCAAGATCATGGCGAAACTGAACATCGCCGAACGCCGCCTGCCCCAGGATGGCCGCATGCGGCTCAAGGTCGGCAACCGGGAAATCGACCTCCGGGTTTCGAGCATCCCGGTGCTGCACGGGGAAAGCATCGTCATGCGGATCCTCGACAAGGAAGATATCGTCATCAGCCTCGAA
>Ga0209514_10001761_pt1 | contig 35861 bp, 40 predicted proteins | sample Subgrocontami58m_FD_187452 | JGI IMG/M metagenome (GOLD analysis project Ga0209514, IMG submission 187452) | Subsurface groundwater microbial communities from S. Glens Falls, New York, USA - GMW37 contaminated, 5.8 m (SPAdes) (version 3) | ecosystem: Environmental > Aquatic > Deep subsurface >...
GAAAGTCGTCCGCTCGTCGTAACCCGGGAAGCATCGGTCGCGATTTAACCGATTCCAAAGGACTTACGACGATCCGGGGACTTTCTACGGGAGAATCAAGACTGGCGGCGAGTCGGAGCGCACGATCAACGACTCTACGAGGTCGTCTACTGCGACGACAAGGGACGCCAGCACTTCGCCACGGCGAAGACCTCCATGTGGGCCGGCGTCCTTTGGATGGGGGACCAGGTCGCCCATGGAAATCCCGGGTGGTACTGCCGCGTCATCGCCACGAACACCCCCGCCCGCCCGCTGATCGGCGAGATCAAGAAGTCGCGCGAGGAGACCCCCGACCACGACGAGGGTGAAGTCGAGCGGCTGCGCAGCGAGAACGAGCGCCTCCGCGAGGAGTTGAAGCGACGCGGGGCGTGATGCGGAGGGGGGGCTGGACGTCGCCTCCAGTGTGCAGGAATGTCGTCGATGATGGTGCGTTCCCATCCGCGACGGGTGGACCCGACTGGCGAGGCCTTCGTGCTCTCGCGCATCACGGGGGTGCTCGGCCGTTGCGGGTTGCGCCCTGCTGGCGATAGAATCGCCGTCGAGCACGCCTTGCGTGCGCAACCTAGGGGAGTGCGAGAAATGGACGACGGCCCTCAGGTCAACCCGCCCGACAACCCGGACCTGCAGTTCGATCGGGCCGAGCCCATCGCTCCTCCGAGGGTCCCTGCGGCGCATGCCCCCGGAGCGATCCCGTCGGCCACGGTCCGTTGCGTGGCGTGCAAGAGACCGGTCGGCGCGGCCTACTACACCTCGGGGACGAAGACCGTCTGCCCGCCCTGCCGTAGCGCGTTCGAGACAGCCATGGCCAAAGGGTCCCGCGCTGGTCGCTTCGTGAAGGCGTCCCTCTGCGGGGCGCTGGCCGCCATTCTCGGGGCGGGGATCTACTACGCCATCGCGGCGGCCACGGGGTACGAGCTCGGCCTCATCGCGATCCTCGTCGGCTTCCTCGTGGGGAAGTCCGTGCGATGGGGCACGGGCGGCGGAGGGGGACGCGGGTACCAGCTCCTCGCAGCGTTCCTGACCTACTGCGCCGTCGATGCGACGTACTTCCTGCCGCTCTTCCAGGAGGCCATGAAGCAGGCCCAGCACTCCTCCCAGACCACGTCGGGCGCGGGTGGGGCTGCGCAGCCGGACCCGAAGGAGAAGGCGCACGAAAAGCCGAGCGCGCCGCGAGTGGCCCTCGCGACCGTGGAGCTGATCGGCCTGCTGCTCGCCCTGCCCTTCCTCCTCGGTTTCCAGAACGCCATGGGATGGATCATCATCGGCATCGCGGTCTATCAGGCCTGGGTCATCAACCGTCCCCTCCAGATCTCCTTCGCGGGCCCCTTCCGTGTCGGCCCGGCGGCGGCAGGAGGACCCATCGTTGCCTGACGACCCGGCTGCGGTCCCCGAAGCGGCGTGCCCCGATTGCGGCACGGTGGTCGCTCCAGGCTTCCTCGCCTGTCCGACGTGCCGGCGGCTCACCCACGGCGCGGAGCTGAAGTCGCTGGCTGCGGAGGCCGAGCGCGCATCGAACGAGGGGGATCTGTCCGCGGCCCTCGCGGCGTGGCGCGAGGCGCTCAGCCTCCTCCCCGCTGACTCCAGGCAGCACCAGACCGTCCAGAAGCGGCTGGAGGAACTCAGCCGCAAGGTGGAGGCGGGGCCTCAGCCGACGCGGAAGAAGGACGCGGGGGGCGCCAAAGGAGCGGCGGGGCTCGGCGCGCTGGGCCTGCTCCTCTGGAAGCTGAAGACGCTTCTCCTACTCCTCGCCACCAAGGGGAAGCTGCTGCTTCTCGGCCTGACGAAGGCGAGCACGTTCCTCTCGATGTTCCTCTCCTTCGGGGTGTACTGGACGGCGTGGGGGTGGAAGTTCGCGCTCGGACTGGTCGTGTCGATCTACGTGCACGAGATGGGACACGTGGCGACGCTCCGCCGGTATGGCATCCCGGCGTCGGCGCCGTTGTTCATCCCGGGGTTCGGGGCCCTGGTGCGCCTGAAGCAGGCGCCACGGACCCCGCGGGAGGATGCGCGCTGCGGCCTCGCGGGTCCGCTGTGGGGACTTGGCGCGGCGCTCGTCGCCTTCGCGGTGTTCCTGGCCACGGGCGCCGCCATCTGGGGAGGGATCGCGCGCTGCGGCGCCTGGATCAACCTGTTCAACCTGCTCCCGGTGTGGCAGCTCGACGGGTCACGAGGGTTTCGATCGCTTTCGCGGGGGCAGCGCTGGGTCGTGGCGTTGACGTTCGGCGCGCTGTGGTTCCTCACGGCGGAGGGGCTCCTCGTCCTCATCGCGCTCGCGGCGCTCTTCCGCGCGATGGAGAGGGACACGGTCGCCGAGGCGGACCGCATGGGTCTCCTGCAATTCGTATTCCTTGCCGTGGCGCTCTCGGCCCTCTGCGCCTGGCTCGGGCCCATCGGAGGCGGTCCATAGCGGCTGAGGGACCCGCATGCTCCGAACCCCCTCCGTTGTGCGGCCGGGCGGCCTGACTGCCGCGGAGAGCGCGCGGCGGGTTTGTCGATCACGCTCGGTGCTGATACGAGGGGGAACCGACAGCAAGAGGTTGCGCGATGAAGTCGCTGAATCGGATCACCGTAGACCCCAGGAAGATGAACGGCGAGCCGTGCATCCGCCACCTGCGCCTGACGGCCCGAAGAGTCCTTGGGTTGCTCGCGACGTATCCCGACCGCGAGGAACTTCGGCGAGAGTATCCTGAGCTCGACGAAGAAGACTTCCGACAGGCACTCGCATTTGCCGCTACCTGCCTCGAGGACAGAATCCTTCCCCTCAAGGGGGTCTGATGCGGAGCGTGACGCGGAAGGTGAAGCCTGGGCGTCCCTCCAGCGTACAGGATCGCGGTCGATGAGGGTGCGCACACCGGCCCCGGGGTTGACCCAGGGCGCTCGTTGGTCTATATTCGAGTCCGTTATCGGACCTACGGGGGGTCGCCGATTATGAGACCGATGCGGGTTTCGCAAGACATCGTCCCGCTGAGCCAGTTCAAGACCCACGCCTCGAGCATCCTCGAGCGGCTGAAGAAATCGAACCACGCGGTCATCATCACGCAGAACGGAAAGGCCGCAGCAGTCGTCGTCACCCCGGAGGAGTTCGATCGCCTCAGGGAAGAGGACCGCTTCCGCCAGGCCGTCCAACGCGGACTCGAGGACGAGCGGGCGGGACGGCTGGTCCCCCACAAAGAAGTCCGTCGGCGGATGAAGCGCCGATTCGGGCGCGCGCGATGAAGGTCGTCTGGACCGCCAAGGCGCTCGACGACCTCGCCGAGATCGGGGACTTCGTCGCGAGCGACAACCCTGATGCCGCCGCACGCCTCGTCGATCGCCTGCTTCGCAGAGTCGAATTGCTGGCTCGGTTCCCCCGGGCCGGACGAGTTGTCCATGAGTTCGAGGACGGGGCAATTCGCGAAGTCATCGACCCGCCCTACCGAATCGTGTATCGCGTGCGCGCCCGTTCCGTGCGCATCCTGACCGTGTTCGAAGGGCATCGCACGCTGCGCGCAGAGGACTTGCCTCCCAACGAATGAGGGACCGTAGGCAACGCAGAGAGGGAAGCCTCAGCGCGGATCTCGCGAGAGGGGATTACCGCCGAGGCCGGATCTGGGCACGCGATGCGGTCGCAGCGACTCGCGCGGCATCCCTGAGCGGGGCACGCTTTTGCGCGAGGAGTCTACGAAGCTTCGACCTGGCTTCGACATGACCCTTCGCCGCTGCCTTGCGGAACCAGAAGACCGCGCGTGGAAGGGACTGGTGGACCCCGTGCCCGTCCTGGTAGCACAGGCCGAGATTCCAAAGTGCCGCGACAGCGCCACGGCTGGCAGCCTTCCTGTACCACGCGACGGCCTTCTTGAAGTCCTTGCGGACGCCCTTGCCCTCATGAAGGGCGAACCCCACGCAGACCATTTCGTTCTCATGGCCGGCTCGCGCGGCCCGTAGCGCCCAGGCGAACGCGCCACGAAGGTCTCCTCGGGCCTCCCCTTGCGCCGCCCTCCGTTCAAGGCTCATTCGACGGACGGATTCTCGCTTCATTCTGTCCGACCTCTTGCTGCCGGGCGCCGAGTGGAGACCGGCGGCGACTACCCATTCAGCCACGCGAGGAAGTCGCTGGCCAGTCGACCCTGAAGGCAGCCGAGGCGCTTCTCAAGGACCACCTCGGGGACATCCACCGGCATGTTCGCGATGATGAAGCGGGTCTTCTTGAGACCCGTGGCCGGGAGGTCGGGATGGTCCGCGGTGAGGCGGAAGTGGAGCTTCGGGTCGAACAGATCCAACGCGGCGGAGATGGGAAGTACCCTCCACCTTCCTTGGCCCGCCTGGTCCATGAGCACCCAGGGCCGCCGATCTCGGGAATGGCCCAGCGGCAGCGTCGCAGCTACGATGTCGAGCGGGCGGGGCGTCACTCGGGCTGTCCCTGGGCTTCACCGGAAGAGTCCGTGACTTCGTCCACTCACGCTGATTCATCAGGATAGACCCATCCGATCGACTTCAACTCATCGGGGGTCATTCGCGCAAGCTGCTCGGCGTCGTACACCGGATGCCCCTTCCAGGTCCGGTTCGCTGTTGTCGCTTCGATTCCCTGGGTGGGTACGATTCGAGCCACTTCCCCATCCGGACCGACGACGACGACAGTCTCGTGCTGCGCGCAGGCCTGCGCCACGACGTCCTTGAGCGTCCGGGTTCCGGCTTCATCCAGCGAGATCTGGCTCATGGCGCGTCTCCAACCCCAGTCATCCTAACCCTGCAGGGCACCCAGGACAAGCCGGGCCGGTTGCCGGACCTTGGACATCGGGCGCGCCCCGCCGTATCATGCTCCCGCCATGCCGGACCCCAAGCGACTGATGGACCAGGCCGCCGTCGAGGCGGCGCTCGAGAGGATCACGAACGAGATCCTCGCGCGCAACGCCACCCGATCGCGCCTCGCCGTCATCGGCATCCATACGCGCGGCGTCGTCCTCGCCAAGCGCGTCCACGAGGCCCTCCAGTCGCGGACGGGCGCCGAGATCCCCTTCGGCACCCTCGACATCACCCTCTACCGCGACGACCACGACGTCCACGGCGTGAAGGCCGTCGTTCGCGCGACCGACATCCCCTTCCACCTCGACGGGAAGGACGTCATCCTCGTCGACGATGTCCTCTTCACGGGCCGCACCACCCGAGCCGCCCTCACCGAGCTCGTCGACTTCGGCCGCCCCAGCACCATCCAGCTCGCCGTCCTCGTCGACCGCGGCCACCGCGAGCTCCCCATCCAACCCGACTACGTCGGAGGCCGATTCGACACCCACCGCCAGGACTCCGTCCACGTCCGCCTCGCCGAGACCGACCCCAGCGAGGAGGTCGTCCTCGTCCAGGGGAAGGCCTCCGCATGAGCGCCTGGACCCGTCGGCACCTGCTCGGCCTCGAGGAGCTCTCCGCGGACGAGATCCGCCACGTCCTCGACACCGCCGCCTCCTTCAAGGAGGTCTCCACCCGCAGCATCAAGAAGGTCCCCGCCCTCCGCGGCAAGGTCGTCGTCAACATGTTCGTGGAGCCCTCGACGCGGACGAAGATGAGCTTCACGCTCGCCGCGACGCGCCTCTCCGCGGACGTCGTCGACTTCTCGCCGTCGATGTCCTCCCTCTCGAAGGGAGAGACCCTCGTCGACACGGCGAAGAACATCGAGGCGATGGGGATCGACTTCATCGTGATCCGCCACCCCGCGAGCGGTGCAGCGCACCTCCTCTCGAAGGTGCTGAAGGCGAGCGTCATCAACGCCGGCGACGGCGCGCACGAGCACCCCACGCAGGGGCTCCTCGACATCTTCACGATGCGCGAGGTGAAGGGGCGGATCGAGGGGCTCAAGGTCGCGATCGTCGGCGACCTCTCCTACAGCCGCGTCGCGCGGTCGAACATCCACGGCCTCGTGAAGCTCGGCGCGGAGGTGATCGTCTGCGGCCCCTCGACGCTCGTGCCGGGGCCGATCAAGGAGCTCGGCGTTCGCGTCAGCTACCACATCGACGAGATCATCGGCGAGGTCGACGTCATCAACCTCCTCCGCATCCAGACCGAGCGGCAGAAGGCGAACCTCTTCCCCTCCATCCGCGAGTACGCGCGGCTCTTCCAGATCAACGAGGAGCGCCTGAAGCGCGCGAAGCCCGACGTGATGATCATGCACCCCGGCCCGATGAACCGGGGCGTCGAGATCTCCCCCGAGGTCGCCGACGGTGAGAAGAGCGTCATCCTGAAGCAGGTGGAAAACGGCCTCGCCGTGCGGATGGCCGTCCTTTATCTCTGTTCCGGTTCCCACGAAGAGTCGCATGCCGACGTTCCTCATCAAGGGCGGTAGGGTCGTCGACCCCTCCCAGAACCTCGACGCGGTGACCGACGTCCTCGTCGAGGACGCGCGGATTCGCTCCGTGGGCGCGACGACCGCGCGCGCGGATCGCGTGATCGACGCGAAGGGGCTCGTCGTCTGCCCCGGCCTGATCGACATGCACGTCCACCTCCGCGAGCCCGGGAAGGAGGCGGCGGAGACGATCGCGAGCGGATCGGCCGCGGCGATTGCCGGGGGCCTCACGACCGTCGCGGCGATGCCGAACACGGAGCCCGCGGTCGACACGGAGTCGGCGGCGGAGTTCGTGATCCTCCAGGCGAAGCGCGCGGGGATGGCGAACGTCCTCCCCATCGGCGCCGTGACGAAGGGGAGGCTGGGGGTCGAGCTCGCCGAGATGGGGCAGCTCCTGCGCGGCGGCGCCGTCGCCTTCTCCGACGACGGGAGCCCGATCCAGAGCGCGGACGTCATGCGACGCGCGCTCCAGTACGCGAAGATGTTCGACAAGGCGATCATCTCCCACGCCGAGGACAAGGACATCGTCGGCAGCGGCGTGATGAACGACGGGAAGACCTCGATGATCCTCGGCCTCTCGGGGATGAGCCGCGTGGCCGAGGAGATCATGGTCGGCCGGGACATCGCGCTGGCGGCGATCACGGGAGGGAAGCTCCACATCGCGCACATCTCGGTCGCCGGGGCGATCGACCTCGTGCGCCAAGGGAAGTCGAGGGGGGTCCGCGTGACCGCGGAGGCGGCGCCCCACCACTTCACGCTGACCGACGAGGCAGTGCGCGGGTACGACCCCGTCTTCAAGATGAACCCCCCGCTCCGCACGCAGGCCGACGTCGAGGCGGTGCTGAAGGGGCTCGCGGACGGCGCGATCGACGTCATCGCGACCGACCACGCGCCCCACGCGACGGAGGACAAGGAGGTCGAGTTCGCCGCCGCGCCGTTCGGCGTGATCGGGATGGAGACGCTCCTGCCGCTCGTCTTGACGGAGCTGGTGGGCAAAGGGGTGCTGACCCTCCCGCAGGCGATCGCCAAGCTGACGGTGAACCCTGCGCGCGTCCTCGGGATCGCGAAGGGGACCCTCGCGCCCGGCGCCGACGCCGACGTGACGATCTTCGACCCCGCCCGCGAGTGGACGATCGACCCCTCGCGCTTCCGCTCGAAGAGCCGCAACTGCCCCTTCGCCGGCTGGAAGGTCCGCGGCAAGGCCGTGACGGTGATCGTCGGCGGCCGCGTCCACACGTTGGAGTAGCGCCCGCGAGGGCGCTAACGGTCCCGCCATGTGGGTCATCGACGGCTACAACGTCATCTTCGCGCGGCGCGACCCGGGCGAGAAGTTCGACCCGCGCGAATTGGAGCGGGAGCGTGACCTCCTCGTGTCGCTCCTCTCGCGCTACGTCGCGGCGAAGTCGGGCCGCGCCGTCGTCGTCTTCGACGGCGAGCAGGGCGCCGGGAGGCCCCCCGCCTCCCGTCCGGGCGATCGCGTGGAGGTGATGTTCTCCACCGGCCGCGGAGGCGCCGACGACGCGATCGTCGGCCTCGTCATGCACGCGAGGGGCCCCGGCGGCGTGACCGTCGTCACGGGCGACCTCGAGATCTCCCGCGCGGTGACGAAGCTCGGGGCCTCGGTCGTCGGGGCGGCGGAGTTCCTCCGCGAGGTCGACTCCGCGCTCCGCCGCTCCCGCGGCCGCACCGAGGACGAGCCGCTCGAGAAGACCCGTGGCATCTCCGCGGGCGAGGTCGACGAGTGGATGAAGATCTTCGGCCACCCCAAGGACCCCGACCTGGAGGACAAGCGATGACCTCGATGAAGGGGAGGAGCTTCCTCTCCACGCAGGAATGGAGTCGCGAGGAGCTGGGGCACGTGATCGACCTCGCGATGAGGATGAAGCGCGAGGGGCACGGGAAGCCGCTCCTCGGGAAGGCGATCGCCCTCCTCTTCTTCAACCCGTCGCTCCGCACGCGCACGAGCTTCGAGCTGGGGATGTTCCAGCTCGGCGGGCACGCGGTCGTCCTTGCGCCCGGGAAGGACGCGTGGGGGATCGAGCCGCGCGAGGGGGTCGTCATGGACGGCGAGGCGGAGGAGCACATGAAGGAGGCCGCGGGCGTCCTCTCGCGGTTCGTCGACGCGATCGGGATCCGCTGCTTCCCGAAGTTCCAGGATTGGGAAGAGGACAAGAAGGACGTCATGCTCCGCTCCCTCGTCCGCTGGTCGAAGAAGCCGGTGATCAACATGGAGACGATCGTCCACCCGTGCCAGGAGCTGGCGCTCATGCAGACGATCCACGAGCGGATGGGCCCGCCGAAGGGGCGGAAGTTCCTCCTCACGTGGACCTGGCACCCGAAGGGGCTGAACACCGCGGTGGCGAACAGCGCCCTGTCGATCTCGACGCGCTTCGGGATGGATGTCACAGTGCTGCGGCCCCCTGGCTACGACCTCGACCCGATGTTCATGAAGTCCGCGGAGCAGAATGTGAAGGAGTCCGGCGGCTCGCTCCGCGTGACCGACAAGATCGAGGAGGCCTACAATGGCGCCGAGTTCGTCTACGCGAAAAGCTGGGGGAACCTCGGCTACTTCGGGCGGTGGGAGGAGGAGAAGAAGCTCCGCGCCGACCTGAAGCACTTCATCGTCGATAAGCAGAAGATGTCGCTGACGAAGAACGCCTTCTTCAGCCACTGCCTCCCGCTGCGGAGAAATGTCAAGGCGACCGACGAGGTGCTCGACTCGCCGCAGAGTCTGATCCACGAGGAGGCCGAGAACCGTCTGCACGCGCAGAAGGCGCTCCTGGCATGCATCCTCGGCGAGGGGAAGCCGTGAGGCGGCTCCTCCCCGCGCTCGCGCTCCTCGCGCTCGCCGGCTGCGTCCTCGTTCCGCCGTCGTGGTCGCCGGACGGCAAGTCGGTCGCGTGCCTGATGCAGTGTACCGACGGCCGCGCGAAGGGGCGCGAGCACCAGGTCTGGGTCCTCGGAGTCGACGGCCGCGCGAGGCAGCTCGAGGCGCGAGAGGGAGGGCTCGGCGCGCCCGCCTGGTCGCCCGACGGGCGCTGCATTGCATGGTCCAGCGGCAACGAGGTCGTCCTCTGGGACGTCGAGGGCCGGAAGCGGCGCGTCCTCGAGGCAGGCGGCGCGTTCGGCGAGAAGGACCTCGTCGTGTACGGGATGCGCGCCCTCTCGTGGGTGCCGGGGTCGAACAGCCTCGTCGGGACGTTCCTCCGCGCGGGAGTCGACCCTGACGGTCCGATCGAGGAGCGCCTCGTAGTGAAGCGATGGGACGTCGACGGCGGCCAGGCGACGACGCTGCTCGAGCACGCCGACCTCTCGTGGTGCCAGCCGTCGCCGGACGGGAAGTGGATCCTCGGCATCGAGAAGTCCGGGTGGAACGGCGAGGTCCGGACGCTCGTGCTGCTCCCCGCCGCCGGTGGGGAGCGCCGCATCCTCGGCGGCGCGACGGCGACGAACGCCTTCACGCTCTACGCGGCGTGGGCGCCGGACGGGCAGTCGATCGCCGTCAGCTACGCCCAGTCGGAGGGCGATCGGGGAAACCGCACCGGCGTCGCCGTGATCGGCCTCGACGGGGAGGAGCTGCGGTTCCTGTCCACGCCGTCGTCGGACGTCACGCCGCTCGTCTACGGCTGGCCCGCGAAGGGGAAGGGGATCCTCGTCGTCCTCGATCGAGGCGACAAGGCGGCGAACGAGATCGCCTGGATCGACCCGAACAAGGGGACGCTCGAGTCGATCGCCTCAACCGATGGCTACCCGTCCGTCGGATGCCTCGCGCTCTCGCCCGACGGGGAGCGCGTCGCCTACTGCGTCTCGGGCGAGCTGATCAAGGCGATGCCCGCGTGGCGCGTGCGGTCGCTCGCCGGCGGGAGCGACCGCTGGATCCAGACGACCGCGCAGAACGCCGCGGCGTTCCTCGGAGGAATGCTCGACGCGATCGACGCGACCGCGGATGTCGCGCTGGCCGAGCGGATCCGTCAAGCCGCCCTGCGCGACGCCAAGGCGGCGCGGGAGGCGTACCCCGACGAGGCGTCGATCGCCGAGGTCGAAAAGCAGCTCCGAGCCTCGTGCGGAGGCGGGAAGTAGGTGGCCTCCCCCACCGACGCCCGTCGACAACGCGTCGCGACGATCTGGCTCGTCGGGATGACCGTCGTCTGGGGCTCGACGTTCTTCTCCGCCAAGATCGCCATCGACGCGATGGAGGCCTGCCCCTCCGCAAAGGGGGCCCACCCGGCGTTCGCCCCTGTCATGCTCATGGTGCTGCGGTTCATCGCCGCGTCGCTCCTCTACCCCATCCTCCTCCCCTGGGCCGTGCGTGAGCTCACCTGGGAGGGGTTCAAGGCGGCCTTCTGGATGGCGCTCGCCTGCGTCGGGGGGTGCCTCTTCCAGATCGTCGGCCTCGCGATGACCACGCCCTCCGTGTCGGCGTTCCTCACGAGTCTGACCGTGCTGTTCGTCCCGATGGTCGTCTGGGTCTGGTCGCGACGTACGCCCTCGAGGTCCCTCGCGCTCGCGGTCGTCATGTCGGTCCTGGGTCTCGCTCTCCTTACCGGCCCAGGCGGCGGCTGGGGGATCGGCCAGTCGCTCAACCTCCTCGGCTCGATCTGCTTCGCGGTCCAGATCGTCATGATCGACCGGATGATGCCGAAGGTCCCCCTCGCGGGGACGACGTGGCTCCTCTTCATCATCTCGTCGCCGCTCTCCTTCCTCCCCGTTCTCTTCCTCGGCGCCTGGGGAACGCTCATGGGCACGCCGTGGGTGCGCGAGGTCCTCCTCACCGGGCGGGTCTGGGTGCCGCTCGCCTACCTCGTCCTCCCCGGTACGATCCTCGCCATCTCGATCGCGAACCACTACCAGAAGGACCTCAACCCGACGCGCGCGGCCGTCATCTACACGCTCGAGCCGCTGTTCGCCGCGCTTTTCAGCTACCGCTTCTACGGGGAGCGGTTCACCGCGGCCATGATCGCGGGAGGGTCCATCCTTTTGGCGGGCAACCTCGTCGCCGAGCTCGCGAAGCGGAAGGACGCATCAGGTGACATGGAGAGGCGCGCGTAAGCGCGCCGTGGTCCGGCTCGCGTAAGCGAGCCAGCCAGGGCCGCTTGCTCGACGGGCTCGCTTACGCGAGCCCTGCCACGGCGCGCTTACGCGCGCCTCTCCAAGACGGAAGGTCGCGAAGCTGGAAGTCACACCCGCTAAATCATAAAGTATGCCCATGCGCCGCATCGCGATCATGAACCAGAAGGGGGGCGTGGGGAAGACCACGACCGCGGTCAACCTCTGCGCCGGCCTCGCCGCGCTCGGAAGGCGCGTCCTCCTCGTCGACATGGACCCGCAGGCGAACGCCACCCTCGCGCTCGGGATCGAGGGGAAGGCCGTCGGCGACACCGTGTGCGAGATGCTCCTCGGCGAGGCCTCCTTCGCCGAGGCGCGCCGCCGCATTGCCGAGGGGTTCGAGTTCGTCCCCTCCTGCGAAGGGCTCGCCGGCGCCGACGCCGAGCTGTCGAACGGAGAGGGGCGCGGGACGCACCTCCGCCGCGCCCTCCAGGGGATCGACGGCTACGACTTCGTCTTCATCGACTGCCCGCCGTCGCTCGGGATCCTGAACGTCAACGTCCTCGTCTATGTCGACGAGGTCTTCGTTCCCTTGCAGTGCCAGTTCTTTGCCCTTTCGGGGATCTCGCTCCTCACGCGGACGATCGACATCCTCCGCCGCGTGAACCCCGCGCTCCGGATCAGCGGCGTGATCCCCTGCATGTTCGACGCGCGCACCGGTCTCGCGCGCGAGGTCGTCGAGGAGGTCGAGCGCGCCTTTCCCGCCCAGGCCTTCCGCACGCGGATCCGCAACAACGTGCGGCTCGCGGAGGCCCCCTCGCACGGGAAGTCGATCTTCGAGTACGCCCCCGACTCGAACGGCGCGTCGGACTATCTGGCGCTCGCGCGAGAAGTGATCGAGCGCGAGGGGCCGCCCTCCCCCGCCGCGGCCGCCGCCCCCGCGGGGTTCCATGTGACGGAAACGCCCGCGCCGCAATCCGAAGTGACAGCGCCGCATTCAGAAGTGCCGCACCTCACTTCTTGATCAGTTCGCTCCACCGCGGGTCGTCGTGGAGCGGCGCGAGGTCGGCGTCCTCCGCGGCGTGCGAAACGTCGGCGCCCAGATCGATCGCCTCCCGCAGCATCTGGATCGCCCGCTCGCGCAGCCTCGTCGCCTCCTCGGGCGCGACCGCCTTCGCCTCGGCCTTCGGCCCGTCCCTTCCCGCGCTCGCGAGGGCGTAGATGCACGCGAGGTTGTAGCGGATGTCCATCCTGCCCGGTTTCGTCGTCTCGTCCGAGGCGCCCCCCTCGGCCGCGAGCGACGCCTCGTAAACCTCGCGCGCCTTTGCGTAATTCCCCTCCGTGACGAGGCGCGAGGCCCGCACGGCCTCCTTCGCCCACGCCGGGAGCTGCTTCCACTCCTGGAGGGCCGTGAGGCGCTCGCCCAGGAGCGTCTGCCCGGGGGCGTGCTTCAAGCCCTCCTGGTACTCGACGATCGCCTCGTCGAGCTTGCCCAGCCGCTCGTAGAGCATCCCGCGGTTCGCGCGGGCCATCCAGTTCGCAGGGTTCCTCGCGAGCGACTGCGCGAAGTCGTCGAGGGCTTCCTCGATCCGCGCCTTCGGGTCCTCCCCCCGGTCCGCCCCGTGCTGTGCGCGCTGGAGCTTCGCCGCCCCGCGGTTGTTCCAGGTCATCCAGTCGGAGGCGTCGAGGAGGAGGGCCTTGTCGAGGTCCGCGATCGCCTTGTCCCCGTCCTCGCGCGGGTCCTCCTTCGCCGCCGCGCGACGCTGCGCGATCGACAGCCGCACCGACGCGCGGTTCATCCAGGCGTCCGAGAAGCCGCCGTCGAGCCGGACCGCGGCGTCGTAGTCCGCGATTGCCTTTCTCCACGCCTCCTCGGGGTCCTTCCCCGCCGCCGCCTTGGCGTCCCCGAGGTCCTTCCACGCGAGGCCGCGGTTCATCCATGCCTTCGGCGCGTCGGCCTTCAGGCGGATCGACTCGTCGAACTCCTTCAAGGCCCGCTCGCAGCACTCCCGCGGGTCCTCGTGGTTCATGTCGCAGGCGTGCGCCTTCGCGGACCAGGCGAGGCCGCGGCACATCCAGGCGTCGGCGTAGTCGGGCGGACGCGGATCGCCTCGCCGTAGTCCGCGATCGCGCGCTCGTGGAGGTCCCCCACCTGCTCGCCGCGGTCGAGCTTCCGCCTCGCGACCATCATGATCGCGTTCCCGCGGTCCAGGTGCGCCATGAAGCTGTCCGGGTCGCGGGCGACCGCATCGTCCAGGTTCTTGATCGCGTCCTGGTAGAACGGGAGGGGGTCCTCGCCTCGCGCGAGCCGCTCGACCACCGCGCCGCCTCGAGCGCGCGGACCGCCGAGTCGAGCGAGGCCCACCTCGCGAAGACGGCCTGGGCTGCGGGTCGTCCATGGGGGGGCCTACGACGGCATCTGGGAGTGGATCACGAACTGGAAGATCATGTCGCGGTCGCGCGTGGTGATCTCGCGGAACTTCAGGCCTACCCCGCAGCGCTGCGTCACCTCGTCGATCGACTCGATCCAGGCGACCTTCGCGAGCGCCTTGATCGGTTCGTCCTGCGCGGGGAGGAGGATGTTCACCCCGACCATGATCTTCTGCAGCAGCAGCTCGGGGATCCACGCGAAGACGGGGATGCGCCCGGCGAGGAGGAGCCCTCCCCCGCTGATGTTCCACGTCGTCCCCTCGTAGACGCGGTCGAACTCGGGCTCCTGCCGGTCCTTGGCGAGGAACTTGTATCGGATGGGGACTTCGAGCTTCACGCGCACGAATTCCCGTCGCTCCTGCTCGTACGGTTGGTCCATTTGCGAGTCCTCGGTCCTTCCTACGTGGGCATCAGCGAACGCATGACGAACTGGAATACGCGGTCGCGGTCCGTCGACGTGATCTCCCTGAACGCGAGCCCCATGTGGCAGCGGAGCGACGGCTCCTCCACGGGCTCGAGCCACGCCGTGCGCGCCAGGGCCTTGATCGCCCCCCCGCCGTCGGGGAGGGCCATCGACACGGCGATCAGCATCTTCTGCATCAGCAGCTCGGGGATCCAGGGAATCAAGGGGATCTCCCCGTGGAGGAGGAGCCCTCCCGCGCTGATGTTGGAGGTCGACCCGCGGTACTGGTGGTCGAGCTCGGGGTCCTGGCGCAGGTGGCAGACGAATCGGTAGGTGACGGGAATCTCGAGGCGGACGCGGACGAATTCGCGCCGCTCGTGCTCGTAGGGCCGGTCCACAGCATCCCTCCTGGGTCGACCGGGCGAGCGTGAGGTGGGACTGCCGGAATGATACCCCCGGCGCGATCCGCGCCGCTACAGGAATCCCTCGACGAGGGCGTCGACCCGCTGGCGGAGGTCGTCCCGGACCTGCCGGAAGGTCGCGAGGACCTCCTCCTCGGTCCCCGTCGCCTTCGCGGGGTCGGCGATGGGCCAGTGGATCCGCGCCGCGGTCCGGGGCGGCACGGGGCACGCCTCGTCGGCCGACCCGCAGACGGTGACGACCAGGTCCACGGAGTAGAGCGGGATCTCCGCGAGCCCCTTCGAGCGGTGGCCGGAGATGTCGACGCCCGCCTCGGACATGACGCGGATGGCGAGCGGGTGGACCTCGCCCGTCGGCGCGGACCCCGCGCTGTAGACGCGGACCGCCCCCGGGACGCGGAGGCGCGCGAACCCCTCCGCCATCTGGCTGCGGCAGGAGTTCCCCGTGCAGAGGAAGAGGATCCCTTGGTAGCTCGTTGCTGGCATCAGTGCGTCCGCGGCATCCACGAGAGGGCATAGTACGAAAACGGCGCGGAGAGGAGAAGGCAGTCGAGGAGGTCGAGGAAGCCGCCGAACGTCGGCAGGAGCGCCCCGCTGTCCTTCTGTCCCGCGCGCCGCTTGAAGAGCGACTCGACCAGGTCGCCGACCTGCCCCGTCACGCTCACGGGGACGGCGGCGATCGCGATCGACCACCAGGGGAAGACATGGCGCATCGACGAGAAGGCCCAGACGGCCATCCCGGCGCCGACGCCCGCGAGGGTCCCTCCGTAGCTCCCCGCCCAGGTCTTCCCCGGCGAGACGCTCGGGCAGAGCTTTGTCCGGCCGAAGGCGCGTCCCGTGAAGAAGGCGCCGCTGTCGGTGATCTTGTTCACCGCGAGGAACCAGTAGAAGGCCGCCTCGCCGATCCCCGGGAGGAAGCGGATGCGGACGACGAACGACGCGAGGAAGACCACGTAGACGAGGGCGGAGATCGAGAGCGCGGCGGCCTCGGAGCGGGCGGGTTCGCCTCGGAAGACGCCTTCGGCGAGGAGGAGGGCGACGACGAGGGCGACGATCGGCAGGAGCCACGGGCCTCCGTCGTGCTCGGGGCTTGCGATCTGGAGGAGGAGGAAGGAGCCTCCGAGGAGGGCGAGCTCGATCGCGGGGAGGCGGAGCTCCGCGCGGGAGACGAGGCGGGCATACTCGTAGAGGCCGCCGGTGCACGAGCCGACGAGGATGAGGGCGAACCCCCACGCCGCGTGGGAGCTGTGGTCGAGGAAGAGGATCGTGGAGGTGGCGGCGACGAGGCAGACGCCTATGAGGAGCCGGGTCTTGAGCATCGCTACTCCCGGATGTCTCCGAAGCGACGCTCGCGCGAGGCGTAGTCGCGGAACGCGACGTGGAGGTGCTCGGTGGTGAACTCGGGCCATTGTACGGGGGTGACCCAGATCTCGGTGTAGGAGATCTGCCAGAGGAGGAAGTTGGAGACGCGGACGTCCCCTCCGGTGCGGATGAGGAGGTCGGGGTCGGGCATGCCGGGGTCGTAGAGGTAGGCGCGGAAGGAGTCCTCGGTCAGCGTGCCGGGGTTGAGGGCGCCTCTCGAGGCGTCGTGGGCGATGCGTCGGACGGCGTCGATGATCTCGGCTCGGCCGCCGTAGGAGAGGGCGAGGCAGAGGACCATGCCGGTGTTGGAGGCGGACATGGCGATGGTTTCGCGGAGGTCGCTCTTGACGTCCTCGGGGAGGAGCTCGAGTCGGCCGATGGCGGTGAAGCGGATGTTGTTCTTGGTGATCGTCGGTCGCTCGGCGACGAGGAACTTCTTGAGGAGGCGCATGAGGAAGGCGATCTCGCGCTCGGGGCGCTTCCAGTTCTCGGCGGAGAAGGCGTAGAGGGTGAGTCGTTCGATGCCGATCTGGGCGCAGGTCTCGGTGGTCTCGCGGACGACGTCGGCGCCCTTCTCATGGCCGCGGATCCGCTGCCACCCGCGTCGCTTGGCCCATCGGCCGTTGCCATCCATGATGATGGCGACGTGCCGCGGGAGCTTTTCTTTCGGCGGGAGTGCCGGGAGTGAGGACGACATCGCGGAAGGTATAGCATCCCGCCCGCCCCGGGTTCAAATGTCCCGCACAGCCTCGCCGAGAGCAATCGCGAGCCTGGAGTCGGCCGCGAAAGCCCACGGCGGGCTGTCAGCTGCGAGGCAGACGACCGTCGTTGCGCGCCACCGCCAAGGGACGAGCGCCGAAGGCGCGGCAGAATGTAGCCAGGGCCGAAGGCCCTGGGAAGGCATCCAGCAAGGAAATGGAGCCCCGAAGGGGCGATAGAAGGCGCGTTCTGTCGCCCCTGATACCCTCCCCAAGGCGTCCCCCCCGAGCGGGGGCCTTAGCCCTAGCGCGAGGGGGGCCGTGGACAACTTGGCGGGGGCGGTTGTGGAAAACTGCACGCTCGACTATTCTCATTAGGAGTCTTCTGAAGTCAACGCCGCGACGCAGCCACGGTCATATCGCCCCCGCTCCTCGAGGGCTTCCCGAAGATCACCGGACTCGTCGGCGGTGCCTGGATCAAAGTCTGAGAGAACATCGCCTCGCGAAGGCTTCGTATCAGGTCGACTCTCGCCAGGCCTTTGGCGTTGACCGCGACGAAGACTATGAAAGGAGACCGCATGAAATCGTGGAAGGATCTTTCGCACTACGCAGGCTTCGACTGGGCCCGTGAGCACCACGACGTGGTCGTGGTGGATCGTGCGGGGAAGGTCGCGGCCGATTTCCGACTCGAGGACACGGCGACGGGGTGGGCTGACTTCACGGAGCGGATGAAGCGGTTCCCGGCGGTCGGAGTGGTCGTCGAGACCTGTCAGGGAGCGGCGGTGGAGCGGCTCTTGCAGATGGAAGTGACCGTCTACCCGGTGAATCCGAAATGCGCGGAACGGTACCGCGAGCGGAAAACGCCCACGGGACTGAAGACCGATCGCCTTGACGCATGGAGCCTGGCGGACGCACTGCGTCTGGATGGGAGCGCATGGAGATCGCTGAAGGCCGAGGACCCGGGGATCCAGGAACTCCGGCTCCTCTGCCGAGACGAGGTCGGGCTGATCGAGGAACGGACGGCCCACGTCAACCAACTGCAGCAGGCACTCCACGAGTACTATCCGGTCGCGTTGGAGGCCTTCGACGACTGGACAAGGCCGTCCTCGTGGGAGTTCGTCATCCAGTTCCCGACGCCGCAGGCACTCGCGAAGGCCGGAACGAAGAAGTGGAACAGCTTCCTCCATACGCACAGACTGGCTCGCACAGAGAAAGACGAGGAGCGCATGAACTGCTTCGCCCGCGCGCAGGAGTTCTGCGGGAGTGAGCCGACGACCAGGGCGAAGAGTCTCCTCGCCGTGAGCCTCGCGAAAATGCTCCTGACTCTCGAACATCGGCTCGATGCGTATCGCGCTCGGATCAACGAACTCTTCGAGCAGCATCCCGACCATGACCTCTTCGGGTCGCTTCCTGGCGCAGGCGAGAAGACCCTGCCTCGGCTCCTGGCCGAGCTGGGCGATGATCGTGCGCGCTTCGACTCGGCCGAGGCACTCCAGTGCTACGCGGGGACGGCCCCGGTCACCTACCAGTCCGGAAAGATGAAGAAGGCCCGCATGCGCCGCGCGTGCAACAAGCACCTCCGCTTCGCGGTCCACTGGCTGGCCGACCTGAGCCGCGGGTCCTGCGAATGGGCCCGCGTCTTCTACGGGGCTCCACTTCACCCTTGGCCTGCGAAACCAGGGCCTGTCGGCCTTGGCTACATTCTGACGCCCCCTTCGGGGGCTACCCGGGGCACGGTGGGCAGTCCTGACAATAGCGCTCCGCGGGGCATCGAGGGCAGTCCCAGCGATGGCGCTTCGCGGGGACGTGAGAACTACCTCGATGGGACGGAGCGATCGTCGGCCGTCCACGGCAGGACGATGCTCAGGCACGTCACCCCCGCGTCGCCGGCGTGGAACTCCGTGACGTCCACGGGGCGGACCTGGAGCCCCTCGACCTCCAGGCGCCGCGCAGTCCGCGGGGCCGCCGTGCTCACGATCGCGCGACCGCCGATCGCCAGCACCGTCGATCCGTACGGCTCGTCCGTCTCCACGACCTGGTACCCCTCGAACGTCCCCGCCGGGAAGGCGCCCCTCCGCGCCAGGATGCGGCGGTCGTCGAGCGGCGTCGCTCCGGTCTTGAGGTGGAGCAGCCCTGCGACTCGCACGGTCCGCACCTCGACGCCGACCTCCGCGAGCAGCCCCGCAAGGCACCTCGCCCCCTCCTCGTTCGTGCGCCCCGAGAGCCCCACGAACGCGGTCTTCCCGGCGACGAGGACGTCCCCTCCGTCGAGGTGGCCTCGGTCCATGTCGACGACCCGCAGCCGCGTGGCGAGGAAGGCCCGCACCGACGGGACCTCCGGTTCCCGCGCCGGCGCCCCTGGCCGCGTCATCACCGCGAGGTCCCCTACGACCACCGCGGTGTCCTCGACGAAGCAGGCGTCCGGCAGGTCCGCCTCCGGCGCGAGCCACGCCACCGCGCACCCCGCCCACGCCAGCGCTGCGCAGTACTCCGTGTGCTGCGCCTGCGCCCGTCCGACGTCGATCGGGCGCGAAGGGTCCTCGCGGATGCACCGCGCATACGCGCGGGAAGGAGGCCTGACCAGCGCCGTCGGACGCTGGTCGCCAGCCTCACGGCTGGCGATCCACGGCGCCCTCACGGGCGCCTCTCCGGAGCTCACAGGTAGATCATCTCGTCGCGCCCCGCGCCGACGCTGACCATCTGGATCGGGCAGCCGAGCGACTGCGACAGCCGCTCCAGGTACCGCTTCGCGTTCGTCGGGAAGTCCTCGAACTTGCGGACGCCTGTCGTGCTCGCCTTCCACCCCGGCATCGTGTCGTACACCGGCTCGCACGTCTCGAGCGCCTGGATGTCCGCGGGGAACCGGTCGGTCCGCTTCGCCCCCCAGCGGTACTCCGTGCAGAGCCGGACCTCCGCGAGGTCGTCGAGCACGTCGAGCTTCGTGATCGCGAGGGCGTCGATCCCGTTCAACTGCACCGCGTACCGCGCGCTGACCAGGTCGAACCACCCGCACCGCCTCGGCCGCCCCGTCGTCGCCCCGAACTCCTGCCCCTTCTCGCGAAGTGCCCCTCCCAGCGCGTCCGACAGCTCCGTCGGGAACGGCCCGCTCCCCACGCGCGTCGCGTACGCCTTCGCGACGCCGATCACCCGGCCGATCTTCCGCGGCGACACGCCCGCGCCGGGGCTCACCCCCGCCACGTCGCTCGAGGACGACGTCACGTACGGGTAGGTCCCGAAGTCGACGTCGAGCATCGTCCCCTGCGCCCCCTCGAAGAGGACGCGCTTCCCCTCGTCGAGTGCGCGGTTCACGAGGTCGATGGTGTCACGGACGAGGGGCCGCAGCCTCTCGCGGAGGCCGCAGTACTCGGCGTGCAGGTCCTCGTAGGAGACCCCGGCGTGGCCGAGCTGCCGCAGCACGCGGTTCTTCTCCTCCACGTTCTGCCGCAGCCGGGTCGCGAAGACCTCGGGGTTCATCAGGTCCGCGACGCGGATCCCGACGCGCGCGACCTTGTCCGCGTAGCACGGCCCGATCCCGCGCTTCGTCGTCCCGATCTGCCCCGCCCCGCGCGCCGTCTCCGAGAGCGAGTCGAGCAGCTTGTGGTAGGGGAAGACGACGTGCGCCCGGTCGCTCACGACGACCCGCCCCTCGAGGGAGATCCCCTGCTTCGCGAGCGTCTCCATCTCCTCGAAGAGCTGCGCGGGGTCGACGACCACGCCGTTCCCGATGACGCAGATCCGCCCCGGATGGAGGATCCCCGACGGCACCAGGTGGAGGACGAACTTCCGATCGCCAACGACGACGGTGTGCCCCGCGTTCCCGCCCCCCTGGTAGCGGACGACCAGGTCGGACTGCTCGGCGAGGACGTCGACGATCTTCCCCTTCCCCTCGTCGCCCCACTGGACTCCGATCACGCAGGTCGCGGGCATCGTGCTCTCTCCGCTGGTGGACTACTCGCTTGCGGACCATGCCTCGGCGTCGGCCCGCGGGACGAACACGGCCCCGCCCGTGTCGCGGTACCGAATGACGCCCGACTCGTCGACGTAGAAGATGTTCAGCCCGGATCGGTTGTGGACTACGGGATGCCCTTCCGCATACCAACGGGAGTTCTTCGTCTCGTCCTCGACGAAACAGTCGAAGACGTACTCCGCCTTCTTCCCCTTCCCGAGTTCGGGGTCCACGAGCTGCTCGCCGTTCAACTCCGCGAGCGTCCCGTAGTGCTTGTTCTCCGTGCGGAAGAGCTCCTCACACGAGGTGATCGACCGGAGCGATCCCAGCGCGGAGGCCTCGTTCGCGGCGACCTTGCTCCGGATGAGGAGCGGCACGGCCACCGCGAGGAGGATCGCGATGATCACGAGGACGACGAGCAACTCGATCAGCGTGAATGCGCGGTGGCGAGACCGCGCTTGGCGCACGCCCATCGAAATGACATCCCTCTATCGGTCCAGGTCTCCTAGTGCGTTGGCGGGGCGGGGGCCGCCGGCTTCGCGGCCTCCTGGGTGGCTCGCAGTGCCTCCTCCAGCCCGGCGCACGCCCGGTCCAGCTCCGCGGCGAGGTCCGGCGACGCGGTCGCCCTCGCCTTGCGCGCGGCCTCGAGCGCCTCCCTTACCTTCGCCTGCCGCTTTCGCAGGTCGACGAGCAGGAGGTTCATGTCTGCCGCGACATCCTTCAGATAGTCCTTCTTCCGGAGCGTCACGGTGAAGTCGTAGCTCCCCACGATCATCTTCTTGAGGCACTGGGACACGCGGTACGCGGGCCCTGCCACGCGGTGCGAGAGGAGGATCGTGTACAGCCCCATGAAGACCGTGAGCAGGATGACGAAGAGGCCGTTCATCTTGAGCATGAACGACAGCGTCGAGAATGCCTGCTGCGTGCTGACGCCCTGGAGGAGATGGGCCCCCGCGACGACCACGACGATGATCAGGGCGATGAACGCGAGCGTCATGAAGATCCAGTTCGTCAGGAATCGGAACTGGAATTCACGGTCGACGACATAGATCGTCCGCCGCTCCTTCGGGAGGAAGTCGGTCGGGGAGGCGTTCCGCGTCGGCTGGGGGGACGGCTCGGTCATCCTTCGACCTCTCGGGGGGCGGGCGCGATCAGGTGCGACAGTGTACGCCTCCGACCGTGCTCCGGCAATCACCGGCTACCGCGTGACCAGGGCGGGCGATCGCCCCTCCATCAGGCGCGCGAACCGCGTGAAGAGGTGGATCGAGTCGTGCGGCCCCGGGTTGGCCTCCGGGTGGAACTGCACGGAGAAGACGGGGAGCGTCCGGTGGGCCATCCCCTCGCACGTCTGGTCGTTCAGGTTCACGTGCGTGACGTCGACCCCCTTCCCGGCGAGCGACTCCGGATCGACCGCGAAGCCGTGGTTCTGGCTCGTGATCTCGACCCGCCCCGTGCGGAGATCCTTCACGGGGTGGTTCGCCCCGTGGTGGCCGAACTTCAGCTTGTATGTCCGCCCGCCGAGCGCGATCCCCAGGATCTGGTGCCCGAGGCAGATCCCGAAGACCGGCGCCTTTCCGAGGAGCCCCTTCGCGCAGGCCACCGCGTATGGCAGCGCCGCGGGGTCGCCGGGGCCGTTCGAGAGGACCACGCCGTCGGGGCGGAGCGCGAGGATCGCCTCCGCCGTCGAGGTCGCCGGCATCACCGTCACCTCGCTCCCCAGGCCGCGCAGCGATCGCAGGATGTTCGCCTTGATCCCGTAGTCGACCGCGACGATGCGGAAGCGCGGTGCGCCCGTCGCGCACCCTTGGCCGAAGACGGGGTGCGGAGGCTGCGTCCACGTCCGCGGCTCGCGGCAGGAGACGACCTTCACGAGGTCCTGCCCCTCCATCTTCGGCGCAGCCTTCGCCTTCGCCACCAGGCTCGCGTCGTCGAGGTCGGTCGTCGAGAGGACGCCGACGAGCGACCCCTTCACCCGCAGGAGCTTCGTGAGCGCGCGCGTGTCGATCCCCTCGATCCCGATCACGCCGAAGCGCTTCAGGTAGTCCTCGAGCGACTCCGTCGCGCGGTAGTTCGACACGAGCCGCGACCGCTCGCGGACGACGAACCCCTCGACGTGCGGGACGGGCGACTCGTTGTCCTCCGGGTTCACGCCGTAGTTCCCGATGAGGGGGGCTGTCATCGTGACGATCTGCCCCTTGTACGACGGGTCGGTGAGGATCTCCTGGTACCCCGACATCGCGGTGTTGAAGACGACCTCGCCGCAGCGTTCCCCGGGCGCGCCGAAGGCGGTGCCCTGGAAGACCGTGCCGTCCTCGAGCGCGAGCTTCGCCAGCATCTATCGATAGCCTTTCTGCGGAGGGGTGGGAGGGACCTGCTCGAAGGTTACCTTGCCGGTCTTCGGATCGACTCGCACCTCGTATCCCTCGAGTCCCGTCGGGCGTCCCATCTTCATCGAGCCGAACAGCTCGTCGCCCGAGGCGGGGTAGCCGCCGTGCAGCTTGCGGTACGTCGCGACCATGTCATCGACCTGCCTGATGAGGGCGGACTGGTCCGGGACCAGGAGCGGCACGCCGTTCGGGACCTGCACGGGATCGATGCCTCCGAGGTCCGTCGGAGACGGGATGGCGACGGGCTCCGGGCGCGCGGGCTGCTGACGAACGGACAAGAGGACGAACCCAAGCACGGCGACGGCCGCAGCCACTCCGGCAACGAGCACCGCCGACATCGCCCCCGTTTTCTGCGGCCTGAACGGCGGCACGGGGATCGCGGGCACGGCCGGCCGCAGCCGCGTCGGTTCGTCCGGAGGAGGCGCCGAGGGGACCGGCGTCTCGAGGACCTCCCGGAGCGCCGAGGCGACCTCGTCCGCGGACGAGGGCCTGCGATCCGGCGACTTCTCGAGGAGGCGCAGGACGAGGCGATCGAGCCTGGGGTCGATGTCCTTGAACTTTTCGCGCGGCGTCTCGAACCGGCCGATCGGCAGGCCTCCCGTGAGCGCCTCGTAGAGGACCACGCCGAGCGAGTATAGGTCGGCGCGCGCGTCGACCGCCGCGGCCCCCTCCATCTGCTCGGGGGCCATGTAGAAGGGCGTCCCCAGCGCGACGTTCGACATCGTGAGGCGGAGGCTCTCGCGCGAGTCGCCTCGGACGATCCGCGCGAGGCCGAAGTCGGCGATCTTCACGGAGCCGTCGCGGTCGAGCAGCAGGTTTTCGGGCTTGATGTCGCGGTGGACGACCCCCTTCGCGTGGGCGTAGGAGAGCCCCTCGCAGACCTGGATGGCGAGGCGCACGAGCTCCTTCTGCGGAATCGAGCTGCGCGCCATCCGCTGGCGGAGGGACTCTCCTTCGACCAGCTCCATCGCGAGGAAGGCCATCCCGTTCTCCACGCCGCGGTCGATCACGGAGACGATGCGCGGGTGGGAGAGGGCGCCGAGCGTGAGGGCCTCGCGGTGGAAGCGCTCGACGAACTCCGGGTCGCTCGAGAGCTCCGGCGGGAGGACCTTGAGCGCGACGGGGCGCGAGAGCGAGGTCTGGAGGGCGCGGTAGACGACGCCCATCCCGCCCGACCCGAGCGGCGTCTCGAGCGTGTAGCCGCCGAGCTTCGTCCCCTCGGGCGGCCCCTCCCACGCGACGCCCGGCGTTCGCCGCATGCTGGAGAGGGCCACGGGCGTCGGTGGGCGGAGGTAGGTCTGCGCGGAGGCGGGAGGGAACGACGCGCCGCACTTCGTGCAGGTGACGAGCGCGCCGATCGCCTCGTCGGGGATCTCGAAGCTCGTGACGCAGCCCGGGCAGATGAAGCGCATGGGGCGGATTATAGAGCGTGTCCATGTGGAATGGCCAGAACCCGGTGGCCCTGCCTTCGCTCTGTCGCCCGCTCCGCGGGCTCGGTGCAGGGGCCGTCGTTCAGAGACCTGCGGCTGACGCCGCAGGCTACATGCTGTCGCCCGCTTCGCGGGCTGGAGTCAGACCTTCAGGAGCGGCCGACTGCGCGGACTCGCCTGGCTCGTGCGGCGGCCACCAGCCCGCGGATGGGGCGGCTACCAGCCCGCGAAGCGGGCGGAAGGGAATAGCTGCGGGCGCCAGCCCGCAGTTCTCGATCTGCGCCATCGAGCGAGAGCCCGCGAAGCGGGCGGAAGGGCGCCAGCTCGGCGGACCGCTCCATCCGCTGGCCAGTCGGTTCGTCGCGACATACAATCCCTTCGATGTCGTCACCTGCCCTCTTCGGCCAGATCGCCGTTCGCTTCAAGTACGCCACGCCGGACCAGGTCCGCGAGGCGCTGGAGCGGCAGGAGAAGTACCTCGCCGCGCACGTCCAGAAGCCGATCGGCGAGATCATGAAGGAGATGGGCCTCCTCAGCGATCGTCGGATCGCGCGCATCCTCCGGGCGCAGGGGTTCCGCCGCGAGCGGTCCGCCTCCAAGGAAGTCGCGCGGATGGCCGTCGAGGAGAAGATGGCCACCCAGGCGCAGGTCGACGAGTGCCTCTCGCTGCAGGAGACGCGCTTCCGCGAGACGAAGAAGATTCCCGCCCTTGCCGAGCTCCTCTTCGAGAAGGGGATCATCGGCCGCACGCAGCAACGGTCCCTCCTCCGCGCGCAGAGGCGCATGGAGCGCGGGCAGAGCGACCGGCACACGACGATCGCCTACGCCGTGAAGGAGTGCGCGAACTGCTTCGAGAACGTCGCCCTTTCCGCCGAGAGATGTCCGCACTGCGGGAACGGCTTCGGCGCGATCGATCTCGCCGTCCCCTGCCCGCGCTGCGGCGCCCCGCAGACCGACGGGAGCGAGTTCTGCGCGAAGTGCGGGGCGAACCTCGTGACGGGGGTCGCCGCCGCGCAGCCCGTCGTCGCGGGGCGTTGCCCCGGGTGCGGGAGGATCATGTCGCCCGACCAGCGTGTCTGCTTCCAGTGCGGCTACCTCCGCCCGCTGCCGATCGCGCGCCGCGCGGGAAGGGCGGTCGGCGACTTCGCCGCCTACGTCTGGGGCGCGGGGAAGCCGGTCATTGCGCTGGTGGCCGTCATCGCGCTCGTTCTCGTCTCGGTGCGGTACTGGAAGAAGCTGCGCGAGACGTCCACGGACCTCGCGTTTGGCGAGAGCGAGAGCAGTCTCCGCGCGCGGATCGACGAGCTCGCGAAGGCGCTCCTCTACAAGGACGTGCGGCGCGTGCGGACGCGGATGGTCTCGAACCCCGCGGGAATGGCCGACGGCGAGCTGCTCTCTGCGCTCGTCGGCGCGGGAGGAGTCCCCGTCGAGGTCGTGCAGAGCCGCGTGGCCGATGTCCTGCCCGGGGAGAAGGACGCGAGCGTGTACCTCGAATTTGACCTCAAGGTGACGGAGGAGCCCCCGGCGCACGAGAAGACGGGAAACCCGTGGGGCGATCTGGAGGTCGCGCTGGGGCAGAGCCTCTCGAAGGGGAAGCAGTTCACGAAGCGGCTCACGTGGCGGTTCACGCGGGTCGGGGACGAGTGGAAGCTGGAGGCGCCATGATCCGTTGGCTCGGCCTGCTGGTGTTCGCGGGCACGGCGCTCGCGCAGGGGAATCGGCCGATCGACGCCCTGCCGTGGAACGCGTCGCTTGGGGACGCGCTCGACGAGGCGGAGGAGCGCGGCGCGCCGCTCGCGGTGTACGTGTGCCGCGCGGGCGAGGAGGGGGAGGCGCCGCAGGCGATCGGCGCGAGCGAGGCGACGAAGGCGCTCTACGCGTGGGCGCTCTGGCGCATCGACCTGTCCAAGGCGTCGGACGACCGCGCCTCGTTCGAAAAACGCTGGGGGGACGCGTGCGACCTCTCGCAGCTTCCGGCCGTGCACCTCTTCGACGCGAAGGCGCAGTGGCGCGCGCAGGTGGTGCAGCCCGCCGCGGACGGGAAGGGGCTCGCGGAGACGCTCGAGGCGGTGGCGACGCAGAACGGAGGCATGGGGATCGAGGCTGGGTACTACCGCAACGCGCGGGCGGCCTGGCGCCGCGCGAGCGCCGCGGGGGACGCGAAGGCTGCGCTCGCCGACCTCGACGTCGTCGTCGGGATCGCGGAGAACTGCAAGAAGGACTTCCGCTTCACGGCGGAGGCAAGAACGAAGCTCGCCGAGCTCGTGAAGGCTGCAAAGGAACGCCTCGACGAGTTGAAGAAGGCCTCCGCCGCGAAGGATTGGCGGCGGGTCTGGGACCTCGGTCATGAGCTGATGGAGTCGTATGCGGGGACGGCGCTCGGGAACGATGTCGAGGAGTGCCTGGCCGAGGTCGAGAAGGACCCGGAGGCGGACAAGGCCCTCTCTGCGTTTGCCGCGGCGGAGGACAGCGCGAAGAGGGATGCGCACCGCGCGGAGGCCCTCGCGGCGCTGCGCGCAAGAGTCCCCGCGAGTGAGGCCCCCGACGACAAGGTGACCGTCGTTTTCTGGGACCAGGGGTTCAGCTCGCCGGAGGGGGAGGTGTCGTCGTCGGGAAGTGTCCCGGAGGACCCCGTGTGGCCAATCGTCGCGGGAGGATTCTGGCTCGGCGACGACCGCTGCGTCGTCTTCGCGTGGGACGCGAAAGCGCGGAAGGTCCTCGAACGCAAGGGCGAGGAGGGAATGGCGCTCGAGTTCCTCGACCTGCACGCACGCGACGACGTCGAGCGGAAGGTCCTCTCGGTGATGCGCGAGAAGGCGCGCTGGGAGGATCGCCCCGTCGTGCCCGTAGCGATCAAGCCGGGGGACAACGGCAAGCTCCTCGTCACCGCCTACGACGGCTGGGACGCCGACTGCGGCCACTGGTCGTCCGGCACCTGGGCCGTCGACGTCACTGCGGGCACCGTCGAGGACCGCGGGCACGTGAAGTAGGATGCGCCCTATCCCGACGGCGTCCGCTCCGCCTGGACGACAACGTACTGCAACTCCTCGAACACGCCGAGCTTGATCGACCAGCCTCGCAGGTAGGCATAGTCGAGCCGATCGAGGTGCGCCCGGACGATGCGGATCGCATCAGCGAAGTCGTGGTCTCGCTGCGCCTTCAGCTTCAGCAAGATGTAGTCCTCGGGGGGCAGGAGCATGCAGCGCCGGCCCGCGATGCTCCCCGTCCTGCGCCTGGTCCGCAGACCCTCCTCGTGCTCGTCCCGGGGACGGAGGAAGTCGACCGGCACATCCCCGCCTCGGAACCGCACGACCAGTCCCGCGGCTTCCGGATGCTGCGCCTGCCATTCCGAGTCGCGGAAGAGACCGCCCAGAGCGTCCCTCCGGACGACCTCCTCCCAGGTCCGTGGGGCGCAGAACAGCATGAAATCGACGTCCGTCGTTCGCCGCCGCGCGCCATAAGCCTCGAGCGCGACGCCCCCGATCAGCGCGAACGGGACCCGGATCTTCCGCAGAGCCGCCATGCCTTGCTTGTAGACGGCAATGACCTGAGGATCGACGGGAGTTTCTTCCGGAGCTCTTTTCGCTTCCATCGACGGAGGGGCTCCTCGATGAGGATCCGATAGAGGGACGGATCGCGAAGGACGTTGACTCGCGAGCCTCTCCGCGGCGGCTTTCCGACGAGCTGCCAGAATCGGCTCTCAGGCGGCAGGAAGGGTCGGACGAGCTGGAGAACCCGTCGTCGGACGCGCCGCCGCCACGGGATCATCTTCCTCTCGATCTCGTCGCACTCCCCATCGAGTCGCCGCAGGTGCGCGCGCTGTTCGTCGGCGTTCCCCGGTAGGCGATACCTGAGTGGCGGGTCGACGACGGAGTCCAGGATGCCCCGAGTGCGGCGACGAGTCCTCATGTCCCCACTCTATCGTCGCTGCGCGCTCAGCGCAACCGGCGCCGCTCACGCCCCGCTCGTGACCTTCGCCTTGCAGATCAAATTAATCTCGCTGGAATGCCATCGCCCAGATGGGATGATTGTTCGAAGCCGTTCGAAACCCACGACAATCCGCACTTGAGGCTGGTATGTGGGCAGAGCGAGAGTGCGGGACGAGATCGCATTGTTGATGAATACGCACAGGCCCAGCGCCGGGAGCTTGTGAAGCATTTTCGATTTCGAGCGCTCCATCGGCTGCGGCACCACATATAGACCGTCGTCGCCCTCCATGTCCTTCGCTGGATGGCCACCGTGCGCGGCCGCGAGGACGTCAGCAAGGCAGCGCAGTCGGCGAAGTTCAGGCACGACCACAGCCGGTCCGAGGCTGCTCAGTGCCGCCGAGTGACCGGCAACGTCCATGTTGACCAAAAACAAGTCTCGCCTCAGCGGGGATCGTCGCCTCCAGAGGTCGTGCAGCGCATTCAACGCGACGTACGCTCCCAGCAACGCGGGGGCAAGGAATTCACGGCCTGATGTTTGAGTCCGCAGAAAGTCGAGTCCCGGTCCAGTCGTGTCCTTCCCTCTCTCCTGCGCGCTCTTGATCGCGCGATTCAGTGCGTTCAGGTACATCGAGTCCGTAGCCGGCCATAGGAGGAGCGCCAAGCCAGTCGCTAGGAGCAGGAGCGGTCGCCTTTGGAGACGACGGACTCCACAGCCCAACTTTGTCTCGAACTCGAAGAGCTCCGATCGCCAAAGCGTCTTGAACTTCGTGAAGTCGTTCCGACTTGTGGCGTCCAAAGCAAGTCTCTTGCGTCCCATTGCTTGGATGCGAACGCACCGGACGTAGGGTTCCAGGAGAGCGCGCATGCGGAGCCAGATCATCGTCTCGACGATCAAGACGACAGGGACCAACACCAGGCTTGAGACTGCGCTCGCGGGGTACACGAATGCAAGCAACGCCTCCGAGAGGGGCATGAACGGCCGCAGACGCTCAACAAGTGCAAAGTAGACTCCCATCCCGGGAATGAGCTGCGGCCAGACGCCAGCGCAGAGTGCGCAGACGACAGTCACGGACACCGAGGCTCGGAAGAGGTCAGCTTTGGGGTACGCACAGAGAACGAGCATGCAGAGATTTGCGGGAAGGAGCAGCCAGATGAACAGTTCGGTCGTCCAACGATCCGGCATGATGAAGTGGGGCAACCCGAAAGAAGTCGAGTGCCACACCCTGACCTGATCCATGTGGTCTCGGATTTCCTCGATCTGTTGAGCCAGCTTCTCTCGCTCATGTTCATCCGACGAACCCTGGCGAAGTTCTTCGAGTAGCTCGATCTTGATCTGTTCACCACCTGCGTAGGTTTCCCACTCCCTCTTCGATTCGAGGCGTGCTTCTGAAATACGGCGGAGCACCCTCCATGTCCCAAACAGCGTCGCTGCGAGACACGGAAGGATCAGTGCTGCGGCTCGCCAGCGCCAAACCGTGGCCCGACTGCCTTGCTCGCTACGCCCGGTTCGTGACCTCGACGAGCTTGTCGAGCAGCCCCTGCGCCTTGCCTCTGTCGATCGCCTCCATCGCGCGCACGGCCCCCTCGCGGAGATCCTTCGCCGCGCCCGCGGTCCGCAGCGCGAGCGCCGCCGTCAGCACCACCGAGTCGCGCGCCGTCCCCTTCACGCCCGAGAAGATGTCGAGCGTGATCCGCCGGTTCACATCGGGGTCTCCCCCCGTGAGCCCCGCGGGCGTCCCGCGCGGCAGCCCCGCGTCGTCCGGCGTCACACCGTAGCGCAGCGTCTCCGCCTGCGTCACCTCGATCACCTGCGTCGTCCCCGTCGAGGCCACCTCGTCCAGCCCGTCCGCGTGGTGGAACACGCACGCCCGCTCCACCCCGTTCGCGCGCATCGCCTGCGCGACCGGCTCCATCACCTTCGGCGAGTAGACGCCGACGAGCTGGTACTTCGGAAACGCCGGGTTCGCGATCGGCCCGATCAGGTTGAAGATCGTCCGGATGCCGATCTCCTTCCGCACCGGCGAGGCGTGCTTCAGCGCCGGGTGGAACGCCGGCGCGAAGAGGAACACGAAGCCGACCTCCGCCAGGCACCGCTTCGCCCGCTCCGGGTCGAGCTGGATTCGCACGCCGAGCGCCTCCAGCAGGTCCGCGCTCCCGCATCGGCTCGACACCGAGCGGTTCCCGTGCTTCGCCACCGGCACCCCCGCCGCCGCGATCACGATCGCCGCCGTCGTCGAGATGTTGAACGTCTGCGCCCCGTCCCCGCCCGTCCCCGCGTTGTCGAGGCAGGCCCGCCCCCCCGTGTCGATCCGCACGACGTGGTCGCGCATCACGCGCAGGCTCCCCGCCATCTCGTCCGCCGTCTCCCCCTTCATGCGGAGGGCCGTGAGGTAGGCGGCGATCTGCGCCGGCGTCGCCTCGCCGCGCATCATCTCGCCCATCGCCTGCGCGGCCTGCTCGGCCGTCAGGTCGCGGCGGTCGGCGACGAGGCGTATGGCGTCGGCGATCATGCGCGCGCCGCGGGCTTCAGCTCGAGGAAGTTCGACAAGAGCGTCTTCCCGACCGTCGTCAGCACGCTCTCGGGATGGAATTGCACCCCCTCGACCGGCAGCCCCTTCATCCGGATCCCCATGATCTCCCCTTCCGACGTGTGCGCGGTGACCGTGAGGTTCGCGGGCAGCGTCTCCTCCTTCACGATGAGGGAATGGTACCGCGTCGCCTTGAACGGGTTCGGCAGGCCGCGGTAGATCGTCTTCCCGTCGTGGTAGACGAGCGACGTCTTCCCGTGCATGAGGTGCTCCGCGCCGACGACGTCCCCTCCCATCACGTGCGCGAGGCACTGGTGCCCCAGGCAGACGCCGAGGACCGGGATCTTGTCGCTGAAGTACTTCAGCAGGTCGTTCGAGGCCTTCGCGTCGCGCGGGTGGCCCGGCCCCGGAGAGATCAGGAGGTGCGTCGGCGCGATCGACTTCGCCTTCTCCAGATCGATCTGGTCATTCCGGTGGATCGACATCGGCTTCCCAAGCTCGCCGATGTACTGGACGAGGTTGTAGGTGAAGGAGTCGTAGTTGTCGACGATGAGGATCATGACTGAACTCCAAGGCCCAACTCCAACACCAACGAACTTCAACTTCAACACCAACTCCAGCGGAACTCCATTCGGTTGGAGTTCGGGTTGGAGTTCGTTGGTGTTGGAGTTGGGAGTTGAAGTTGTTCGCTAGAACTCCTCGCCTGCGATGCGGATCGCTTCCTGGAGCGCGGCCATCTTGTTCACCGACTCCTCCCACTCGCGCACGGGGTCGCTGTCATAGAGGATCCCCGCCCCCGCCTGCAGGTACGCGTTCTTTCCCTTCACGAGGATCGTCCGGATCGTGATGCAGGTGTCCATCTCGCCCGTCAGGCTGAAGTACCCGACGACCCCCGCGTAGGCGCCTCGCCGCGCCGGCTCCAGGTCCTCGATGATCTCCATCGCGCGGACCTTCGGCGCCCCCGTGACCGTCCCCGCCGGGAACGTGTGCCGCAGCAGGTCGAACGCGTCGCACGATTCCGAGAGGCGCCCCTCCACCTGCGACACGAGGTGCTGCACGTGCGAGTACTTCTCCACCTCGAACAGCGCGGTCACCTTCACCGTGCCGTAGTCGCAGCAGCGGCCGAGGTCGTTCCGCGCGAGGTCGACGAGCATCACGTGCTCGGCCCGCTCCTTCTCGTCGGAGAGGAGCTCCTCGCGGAGCGTCTTGTCCTCCTCCTCGCTCGCGCCGCGCGGCCGCGTCCCTGCGATCGGGCGGAGCGTCGCCGTCCGCCCGTCGAGCTTCACGTGCACCTCCGGCGACGACCCGACGAGCTGCACCTCCTCGAAGTCGAGGTAGAACATGTACGGCGAGGGATTGAGCGACCGCAGCGCGCGGTAGACCTTGAACGGCGGGACGTGGATCTCCCCCCCGCATCGCTGCGACACGACGACCTGATAGATGTCGCCGAGCTTGATCGACTCCTTCGCCCGCCGCACCCGCTCGCAGAACTCGTCCTTGCCGAGGTTCGAGGTCGACTCGAACGCCCTCGGCGCGGCGTGGATGAACGTCTCCTGCGGGATCTGCGCGCGCAGGCGCTGCGCCATCGCGACGATGCGCGTCTCGGCCGCCTTCTTCGCCTCCTCCCCCGGCTCCGCGAGCGACACGAGCAGGATCTTCCGCTTCAGGTGGTCGAACACGAGGAGCGTGTCGGCGAGGTAGAACTGGCAGACGGGGAGGCCGAGGTCGTCCGCGGCGCGCGCCGGCACCTTCTCGAGGTATCGCACGTAGTCGTAGGAGATGTACCCGACGGCCCCTCCGAGGAGGCGCGGCACGAGCGGGTGGCGCTCGATCTGGTACTGCGCGAGCTCCGCGCGGAGGGCGATGAGCGGGTCGACGTCCGCGGCGACCTGGCGCGTCTCGACCTTGTCGTCGCGCTCGTTCTCGATCTCGATCCGCCCCGGCCACGCCGTGAACCGCTTCAGGTACCCCACCCCGATGAACGAGTACCGCCCGACGTTCTCCCCGTGCTCGACCGACTCGAGCAGGAAGAGAGCGCCCTTCTCCTTGAGCTTGAGGTAGGCGGAGACGGGCGTCTCCAGGTCCGCGGGGAACTCCCGGATCACGGGGGTCAGCTTGGTCACGGGGCGGTGCTCCTCTTCGGGACGGAGGGGAAGTCTACTTCCTAGAACGCGTGAACGCGATTCCTTCCCGCCGCCTTCGCCTGGTAGAGCGCCTGGTCGGCGCGGTCGATGACCTCCGCCGCGTCCATCGCGTCCTCGGGGTAGTTCGACAGGCCGACGCTCACCGTCACGCCGACGTTCCCCTGCGGGAGGGGGAACTGCGCCTCCGAGATCGTCTTCCGCAGCCTCTCGGCGATGACGACGCCTCCCGGCTTCCTCGTCTGCGGGAGGATCACGGTGAACTCCTCGCCGCCGTACCGACCGGCGATGTCGCTCTCGCGGATGTTCCGCCGGAGCATGTCGGAGACGCCGAGGAGGACCTTGTCCCCCGCCGGGTGGCCGTACGTGTCGTTCACGGTCTTGAAGTGGTCGAGGTCGAACATGAGGAGCGTCACGCTCTCGTGGTAGCGCCGCGCCGAGGCCAGCTCCTCCTCCACGCGCCGCGTGATGTGGGCATGGTTGTAGAGGCCGGTGAGGGAGTCGGTCGCGGAGAGCTGCAGCAGGCGGTGGTTCTCGACGTTGAGCGAGATGTGGTTCGCGAGGAGGGTGAGGAGCGCCTCGTCGGTCGGGCCGAAGGCCGACTTCTTCGCCCGGTTCGTGAGGGTGACGACGCCGAAGACCTTCCCCTTCGCGAGGAGCGGGACGCAGAGGAGGGAGACGATGCGGCTTCGCTGCCCCGCGACGGTGCGGAAGCGCTTGTCCTTCGCGACGTCGGCGACGCGGGCGGGCTTCGCGGTGCGCGCGACCCAGCCGGCGATCCCCTCGCCGACCTTGAAGCGGATCGTCTCCGTCTCCCAGCGCGAGAGCCCCGCCGCGTCCTGGACCACGAGCTCGCCGCGCGCGGGGTCGAGAAGCATCACGGAGCAGATGTCGGCGGGGAAGAGGCGGGTCGTCTCGCGCGTGACGGCGCGGAACATCTCGTCCAGCTCGCCGGTCGCGCCGATCGCCTTCGAGATCTTGTTCAAGACCCCGATGACCTTCTTGTCCTGGGCCATGGCGCGCCTCCCCGTTCCAGCAAGCTGGCCCTGCCAGGCCGAAAGCCTACTCCCCGGCCGCCGTCGCGCCCACGCATTTTTTCCCCTGTCCGGGAGGAGCGATCCGGGTAGGATGTTCGCGCTTGTACCTTCAAGGGAGGAACGTCATGGATTGCCCGCGCTGCAACCTGCCGCTCACGGCGCAGAAGTACGAGGGGATCGACGTCGACACCTGCACGGCGTGCTACGGCTACTGGCTCGACACGGGGGAGCTGGAGGCGATCACCTCGAAGAAGGCCTACAAGTGGGGCAAGAACGAGAAGGAGAACATCCTCCACGCGATCGCGAAGGCGAACGCGGAGGGGAAGGCGAAGGTGGACGAGGACGCCGCCTGCCCGAAGTGCCAGGGGAAGATGGAGAAGGTGAGCTTCCAGGGGAAGAGCGGGATCACGATCGACCGCTGCGCCGCGCACGGCGTGTGGCTCGACTCGAAGGAGATGAAGCACGTGCAGGTGTGGGCGGAGGCCGAGGCGGACCGGGCCCCGAAGGGGAAATGACGGTATCCCAGGTGATTTCGCTGTGTAGGGGCGGCCCTTGTGGCCGCCCGCTCATGCCGGCTTGCGTGGCCGCCCGTTCCTTCCCGCCCGGAATCGCCTACTCCACGACAGCGATGTGGTTGAGGTTCCGGAACTTCCCCGCGTAGTCGAGCCCATACCCCACCACGAACGCGTCCGGGATCGTGAACCCGAGGTAGTCGATCGGCACCTGCACCTTCGCGCGGTCCGGCTTCTGCAGCAGCGCGCAGACCTTGAGGCTCGTCGGCTTCCGCGTCCGGAAGCTCTCGAGCAGGTAGCTCATCGTCAGCCCGGTGTCGATGATGTCCTCCACGAGCAGGACGTGCTTCCCCGTCATCGGCTGCGTCGTGTCGAGGTCAAGGCGCACCTGCCCGCTCGACACCTTCGCGTCGCCGTAGCTCGAGCAACGCAGGAAGTCGCACGTCACGGGGACGGTGACCTGGCGGATCAGGTCCGCCATGAAGATGAACGACCCCTTGAGGATTCCGACGACCGCGAGGTCCTTCCCCTCGTAGTCGCGGGAGATCTGGGCGCCCAGCTCGCGGACGCGCGCCTGGACCTTGTCGGAGTCGAGCAGGACCTTCATCGGGCGTTTCCCCTATGGATGGGAAGGGAATGGCGAGGGGCGAGGCGGCGCCTCGCCCCTACAGCGCCTGGAAGCATTTGCGGCAGCGGGCCTCGTACATCTCGGTGGCTCCGACCTCGATGCGGTCCGCCCCGCCGCCGATCCGCTGCGAGCGGTTCGCGGGGTTGCCGCAGACGACGCAGATCGCGAGGTTCTTCGTGATGTACTCCGCCACCGCGAGGAGCTGCGGCATCGGGTCGAACGGGACGCCGCGGTAGTCCTGGTCAAGGCCCGCGACGATCACGCGGCGGCCCTGGTTCGCGAGGCTCTCGCACGCGCGCACGAGCTCCACGCCGAAGAACTGCGCCTCGTCGATCCCGACGACGACGGTCTCGGGCTTCGCGCGCTCGAGGATCTCACCGGCGCTTTCGACCGCCTCGCTCGGGAGGCGGTGCTGGTCGTGCGAGACGATCTGGTCGTGGGCGTAGCGGTCGTCGAGGTGCGGCTTGAAGACCTGCACGGTCTGACGGGCGATCTGCGCGAGCTTCAGGCGGCGGATCAGCTCCTGCGTCTTGCCGCTGAACATCGATCCGCAGATCACCTCGATCCAGCCGGTGTCCTTGGGGTGAGGTTGCATCGGTACCTCCGACTGGCGCGC
>Ga0209514_10001766_pt1 | contig 35800 bp, 36 predicted proteins | sample Subgrocontami58m_FD_187452 | JGI IMG/M metagenome (GOLD analysis project Ga0209514, IMG submission 187452) | Subsurface groundwater microbial communities from S. Glens Falls, New York, USA - GMW37 contaminated, 5.8 m (SPAdes) (version 3) | ecosystem: Environmental > Aquatic > Deep subsurface >...
CGTTCCCTCCACTTTCACCGGAAAAACGAATGCGCCGCGCACGCCGGACTCGGCTTTGAAAATCGCCGTCAGCGCGCGGGCATCCTTGGTGATATCGGCGATCCACAGCGGCTGTCCCGACTGCCAGACCTTGCCGGACATGCCTACGCCCGGGCCGTAAGTGATTCCCTGCGATGCCGTAAGCAAGCCCTGGATCGTCTCATCGGCCACGCTCCAGTATTCAACCAGACGCAACACGCCGGCCGCATCGTCCACGCGCAGGAATCGGCCACAATCCCAGGCCTGCGTTTGGCAGATGGCGCGGATCACCGCTCTCAGCGCCTCGGAGGTGTTGTCCGCGCCGTCGAGGCAACGCGCCACTGCGTACTCGAGCTCGAGCAACTGTTCCGCGCGCTTGCGCTCGGTGATGTCGCGGAAGATGCAGATCGCGTGCCATTTTTCGTCTACGTTCGCTCCGGAAACAGAAACCTCGGTGACGATCTCCGCACCATCCTTGCGTATCCCCGGCAATTCCAGGGTCTTGCCGATGACCGGCCCCTGGCCCGTCCTTCTGAAATCAATGAAGTTTCTTTCGAAATCCATGCGGTGCCGTTCCGGGATGATCAACTCGTGCAGTTTCTTTCCCTGCGCCTCCTGTCGGCTGAAGCCGAAAATCCTTTGTCCCGCTTCATTCCAAAAGGCGATCCTGCCCCTGTTGTCCATCATCACGACGGCATCCCGGGCGGCGGCGCTGATGACGCGAAGTCTCTGCTCAGTCAGGCTGTGCCTCGCCAAGACCTCGCGCATCATATACATCGAGGCGACGATGAGCAGCGCGAACCCGAGGCCCATCCAGTCGTCGGCGATCTCAACGATGTCGGGATCCACATTTCCGCGCACCGAGGAATAACTCAGGATGCTGCGGAACCACTGCACCAGCAGCGCGCCGGAGAGCAGGATCCAGCCCAGGACCCAGCCCGACAGGCGGATGTCGGAAAAAGCCAGCCCGATGCCCACCAGCAGCAGGAGCAGCGACGCTAACTCGATAGATGCCGGAAAGCCAGTCACGAGAGGTGGCCTTGGGCGTTCAGACAGAATTGCGTGATCGACAAGTTGAACTCCGCCGATTAAGTTGCCGGTTGCCGAGCTATTGGATCAAATTACACGCTATCCGGCGCCTTGGCGTCAAGCGCCGCAAGAAGAAGTTGCCGCCCAGGCCAAGCCCGCGTAGCCTATATTACGGCTTGACCTGCCATTCCCGGCGCCAATGAGCGCCGGCAGCGGCCTCCCGTCTGGCATTAAGCCGGAGGGTGATTCCGCACTTCGACATCGAGGAACGGCGGATATGCATAATGATGCGGACAAAAGCAGCCACAGCGCGGCGCCTGGCGAGCGCGCGCACGACTCGCGCGGAAATCGCCAGGAACCCAATGCAATCCTCCAGGTACTCCTGGATTATCTGCCCTGCGGGGTGTCCCTTGCCGGCCCCGACCTTGAATTGATCGCGTGCAACGCGAAATTCAAGGAACTGCTGGACTTCCCGGACGAACTGTTTGCTCACGGGCTGCCTTCAGGGCGGACGCTGTTCCGCTTCAATGCCGTGCGCGGTGACTATGGCCCCGGCGATCCCGACGAAATCACCGCTGCAGCGGTCGAGCGTTCCAAGAAAATGGAGGCCCATGTATTCGAACGCACACGGTCGAACGGGATCATCCTGGAGATTCGTGGAAATCCGCTGCCGAGCGGCGGCTTCCTCACCATCTACACCGACATCACCGAACGCAAGCGGACGGAAAAGGCATTGCGCGACAGCGAAGCCGAGTTGCGCCTGTTGACCGATAACGTACCGGCCATGATCCTGTATGTCGACCGGAAGATGAATTGCGTTTTCGCGAATAAGCGCAACGCGGATTTTTTCGGCCTTGCCGTGGCCGACATTGTCGGCAAGCCGTTGCGCGAGATCGTCGGAGACGTGGCCGATCCAGAGGTAGAAGGGCATATCAATAAAGCGCTTGAGGGCCATCCGGTTGTTTATCAACGGAAGGTGCAGCTCAAGAGCGGCGAACAAGGATGGATCGAGGTCAAGCTTGTACCCCGTGCGGCGGAACAGGGGCAAATCCCAGGGTGCTACTCCATGACGATCGACATTACCGAACAAAAGCGGGCAGAGGAGCGCATTCAGCACGTGGCGCATCACGACAGCCTCACCGGTCTTCCGAACCCGCTGCTGTTCAACGACCGGCTGGGTCAGGCGATCAGCCTTGCCAAGCGCGACGCCCGCCAGTTTGCCCTGCTCTACCTCGACCTGGACAGGTTCAAACCGGTGAACGACACCCTGGGACACGATGCCGGCGACCAGCTCCTGAAACTTGTTGCCCAAAGAATCCGCGAGCAGGTGCGCGAATCCGACACTGTAGCCCGCGTAGGGGGTGACGAATTTACCGTGATCCTGCGCGACATAATAAGCCGCCAGGATGCCGCGGCCGTTGCCGAAAAAATAATTGCGGCCGTTGCGGCGCCTTTCCGTCTGGGCAACCACCCGCAAGCGGTCGAAATCGGGACGAGCATTGGCATCGCCGTCTATCCAAGCGATGCCCAAGACCACAAGACCCTCATCAAGATAGCGGACGCGGCCATGTACCGCGCCAAGACCCAAGGGAACTGCTTTCGGTTTTCAAGGATTTAGATCTAGTGGAGCATGAGGGGAGGTATCCCCTCATTTTGAAACAGGTTCCTAGCGCCAAGCCCAGACCGGTTGCTCCAGATGCGCCACGCGCGTGGCACGGCCGTGCACGGCGACTTCCATGAACTGGTAGAGCACCGCTGCGGTCGGCGCATGGATCAGCGTGCCCAGAATTGGGTAACGGATTACCGGCTGATCGCTTTCCGCTATTGCGACGAATTCGGGCGAGCCTGGCCGGTTCAGCTCAGCCAGACGCACGCGGTAGATCTCCGCCACCTCCGTGGGATTCGCGCTCATCGCCGCGTCGTCTGGCGCCCAGACGACGATCGGCGTGATGAGATAGCCCGAACGCGTCGGGTAATCGTCGAGCCATCCGAGGATGGCCTCAGGCGCAAGCTCGAGCCCGATCTCCTCGCGCGCTTCGCGCAATGCGGCGTCCGCGGCGGACTCGCCCGCGTCGACGCGTCCGCCGGGCAACGCAAACTGGCCCGAATGCGTGCTCAAGCGCTTCGCGCGCAGCGTCAGCACCAGCGACGCGACGCCCTCGCCGTCATCGGCGAGAATCACGCATACCGCCGCGCGTTTGAGGCCGCGCGCCTGCAGGGGCGCAACGACGCGACGCGCAAGATTCTGCGTGATCGCCGCGCGCAGCGCATCGTCGAAGCGCAGATGTTTCATACCGCCGCCACGCCGCTCCAGTAGTGGAACACCGCTTTGATGTAGCAGTAGCCGCCTTCCCTGAATACGACCACCTCGGACATGCGGTTTCCCCCAAGGAAATCAAATTCGACCGTACCACACCCCGTCGCGGGGGTGCAACAACGGCGGGCGTCGTCTGAGCGTGCGAAGCGGACTTATTGATCGGCTTGGAACGAGGGGATTACGAGCAGTCGGGAAGGCGCAACAAAAAGAAACCCGCCGGAGCGGGTCAAGGAGGAGAACCAAACTATGCAGATTAATTTTAATCGGCTAATCGAGCCCAATCGAAGGAACTAATTCACACTCCGGATCAAAGACCCCGGGCGATGCGGAGGATCCCTTCCGCCCAGTATGGCTTGCCGGCCGAAAACCCTGGCAATGGCGTCCCAGCCCTGGACGTGAGCCTAGTGCGTTGCCACCAGAGTGCCGATTGTGATAATTTCGCAACATTGTTTTCGGGTTTAGCGCTCGCATACACGGGGCCACATACGGCCGATGTGGCAGAGTGAGTTTGGGAACAGTAATCGGGGTATACTTACTATTACCGCGCGCCGCAACAACTCCCTGTTAACGTCTGAAACGTAGAAACGTAATAAGGTTGACTTGCATTGTCCCTGAACATCGCGTAGTATGCGCCGCGGGCGCCGATGATGCCTTTGGAATCTCCATCTTGCCAGCAATGGCCGCCCATCTCTATCCCATTTGGCGGTTAATCCCGCTCAGGCGGGTAGTTTTACAAGAAGCTCGATCGAAAAAAAGACGAGCAGTGATAATAAGAGGATCCCGTCGAAACCATTTGACCGGGATCGCGTGAAGGGTGGGCCGTCGCTATGGTCTTAGCAATCGTATTGGTTTTGTTGGTCGCTGGCTCCGTTCTGTTTCACCTCCTGAGCCCGTGGTATTTCACGCCGATCGCCTCTAATTGGACTTCGATCGACGACACTGTATCGATCACGTTCTGGATCACGGGGTCCGTCTTCGTCGCCGTCAATCTGTTCCTGGCCTATTGCGTGGTGCGCTACCGCCACAAGAAGGGGAGCCGGGCGGACTACGAACCCGAGAACAAAAAACTGGAGGGGTGGCTGGCCGGATTGACCACGGTGGGAATCGTCGCCATGTTGGCCCCCGGCTTGCTTGTATGGGCAAAATTCGTCGATGTCCCGAAAGACGCGGCGGTGTTCGAGGCGGTGGGCAAGCAGTGGCACTGGAGCTATCGCTTCCCCGGGAAGGACGGCGTGCTGGGTACTGTCGATGCGCGGTATGTCAGCGACAAGAACCCGTTTGGCATTAATCCGGACGACCCGTTCGGTCGGGACGACGTCTTGATCGCGAGCCCGGAGGTGCATCTGCCCGTCGGCAAGCCGGTCAAGGCGCTGCTGCGCTCCGTAGACGTCCTGCACGACTTCGCCGTGCCGCAGTTCCGGGTCAAGATGGATCTGGTGCCGGGCCTGGTCACCTACGTCTGGTTCACGCCCACGCGGACCGGGAAATTCGACCTTCTGTGCGAAGAACTGTGCGGAACTGCGCATTTCACTATGCGCGGCAAAGTCGTAGTGGAAGAAGATCGCGCGTTTCAGGAATGGTTGAGCAGCTATCCGACGTTCGCGCAATCCATGGCTAAAGTGGCCGGCGATGCGGATGCAGGCAGGCCGCTCTATGCGGTGTGTGGGGCTTGTCATGGCGAGCAGGGTGAAGGTAATCTTGCGATGAATGCGCCGAAACTGAGCGGGCAAGGCGACTGGTATCTGAAGCGGCAATTGAATTATTTCAAGCACGGTACCCGGGGCGCGCACGAAAAAGACGTGTACGGAAAACAGATGGCGCCGATGGCTGCGACGCTGGCGGACGCCGCCGCCATGGATAACGTCGTCTCCTACATCAAGACGCTGCCGGACAAGCCCGCCCAGCCCACGCTGAAGAACGATGCGGCCAACGGTCGAAATCTGTATGTGACCTGTGGAAGCTGTCACGGCGCCGATGGGCGGGGCGTCCAGGCGACCAACGCCCCCCGGCTGGCGGGCATGAGTGATTGGTATATGGTCACGCAATTGAAGAATTTCAAACAGGGCATACGCGGCGCCCATCCGAAAGACCTGTACGGTCCGCAGATGGCATCGATGGCCGCGATCCTGGCCGATGATCATGCAACCGGCGACCTCGTTGCATACATCAATACCCTAAAATGATAAGACTCGCGCGTATCGAGCGTAATTAAGTATCAGCGAAGAGGAAATATCAATGAGTTATGTTGCGCATGATGAAACGGCTTTCGCCCGGCCTGCCGAAATCGAAGAGATGGAACTCTACCATCCCAAGACTTTCATCGGGAAGTACATCTGGAGCCAGGACGCCAAAGTCATCGGCGTCCAGTACGCGATCACGGCGATCGCGGTGGGGCTGGTGGCGCTGGTGTTGTCGGGAATAATGCGGCTGCAGCTCGGGTTTCCGCACACCTTTTCCTTTATCAACCCAAGCAATTACCTGCAGTTCGTGACCATGCACGGCATGATCATGGTCGTCTATCTGCTCACCGCGCTGTTCCTGGGGGGGTTCGGCAATTACCTAATCCCGCTGATGATCGGCGCCCGCGATATGGTCTTCCCCTACGTGAACATGGTGAGTTACTGGATCTATCTGTTCGCGGTGCTGTTGCTGATGGCGAGCTTCTTCGTACCCGGCGGGTCCACGGGCGCCGGCTGGACCCTGTACCCGCCCCAGGCCATCCTCGAGGGCACTCCGGGAGCGCATTGGGGGCTCATTTTGATGCTCGTTTCCCTGGCTTTCTTCATCATCGGATTCACCATGGGCGGTTTAAACTACGTGGTCACGGTGTTGCAGGCGCGCACGCGAGGGATGACGATGATGCGTTTGCCCCTGACGATCTGGGGCATTTTCATGGCCACCATCCTGGCGCTGTTGGCCTTCCCAGCCCTGTTCGTCAGCGCCATCATGATGACCTTGGACCAGGCGCTGGGCACGAGTTTTTTCATGCCCGCCCTGGTTTCGATGGGAAAGCATCTCGACCACAGCGGCGGGAGCCCGGTGCTGTTCCAGCATCTGTTCTGGTTTTTCGGGCATCCCGAGGTCTACATCGTCGCCCTGCCCGCCTTCGGCATCGTCTCCGACCTGATCGCCGTCCATGCCAGAAAAAACATCTTCGGCTACCGCATGATGGTCTGGGCGATTCTGGCCATCGGCGGACTCAGTTTCGTGGTGTGGGCGCACCACATGTACGTCAGCGGCATGAACCCGTACTTCGGTTTCTTTTTCGCCACCACCACGCTGATCATTGCCGTCCCCACGGCGCTCAAGGTCTACAACTGGGTGCTGACATTGTGGCGGGGCAACATCCACTTCACCGTGCCGATGCTGTTTGCCATTGGCTTCATTTTCACCTTCGTCAACGGCGGGCTGACGGGCCTGTTCCTGGGTAACGTGACCGTGGATCTCCCGCTTTCCGACACCATGTTCGTGGTTGCGCACTTCCATATGGTGATGGCCGTGTCACCCATCCTGGTCATATTCGGGGCGATCTACCACTGGTACCCCAAGATCACCGGGCGAATGATGAACGACACCCTGGGCAAATTCCACTTCTGGGTCACCTTCCTCGGCACCTATGCCATTTACTACCCCATGCATTACCTGGGTTTCCTGGGCGTGCCGCGCCGGTATTATTCAGTTGAAGGCACGGACTTTATCCCGGCATCGGCGCAGACCTTGAACGCCGGCATCACCATCGCGACTTTGATCGTGGGCGTCGTTCAACTGGTGTTCTTGTACAACCTGATCTGGAGTTATTTCAAAGGCAAAGCGTCCGGTGACAACCCCTGGCAGGCCACCACGCTGGAGTGGCAGACGGCCCATACCCCGCCGACGCATGGCAACTTTGGGACGGATCTGCCGGTGGTCTATCGCTGGGCTTACGATTACAGCGTGACCGGCGCCGATAAGGACTTCCTACCGCAAAACCAGCCGCCCGCCCGCAAAGCCGGAAGCCCGGAGGAAAAATTGTCGTGACGACGGTATTGCTGGTCATGGTCGCGATCATGGCCACCGTCGTATGGTGGCTGTTCCGACAAACGATCAACGTCAGCCCCTGGGTAGAGCGGCGCGCGATCGACGACGTTCCCGGCGATGGCGCTTTCTCCCTGCCGCCGGTGAAAGTGGGTCTCGGGGTGTTCCTGGCGGTCGCCACCTCCCTGTTCGCGCTGCTGATCAGTGCCTACTACATGCGCATGGCGGGGGCGGACTGGACGACCCTGGCCGTTCCGAACGGGCTGTGGCTGAACACCGGTGCGCTGGTTCTAAGCAGCGTCGCCATGCAATGGACGCGGAATGCCGCAAAACGCGGAGCAATAAAGGGTGTAAGAATCGGCCTGATTGCCGGGGGCGTTTTCACTGTTTGTTTTCTGGCCGGACAGCTTTGGGTATGGCAACAACTGAACGCCTCCGGTTATTTTGTTGCGGCCAATCCGGCCAACGCTTTCTTTTACCTGCTCACTGCGCTGCATGGCGTGCACCTGTTGGGCGGCCTGTGGGTCTGGTTCAAGGCCAGCACCAAGGTGTGGCGCGGCACCGAGGTCGGCGCGGTCCGGTTGAGCGTGGAACTGTGCTCGGTATACTGGCACTATCTGCTGCTGGTTTGGCTGGTCTTGTTCGCTCTGCTGTTGTCCACCCCTCCGCGTCAGAATAGTTGTACCCCGGATTCGGTTGCAATCTGCGGGCCGGCGAGGTGAGCAAATGGCGAACTACGGACAAACGTTCAAACATCGAATCGCAGCCTGGCTGCTGCCGCCGGAGAGTGCGTTGTTGGAAACCATGGGGCTGAATAAAGGGGGTCAAAAAACATGACGCAACCCGCAATGACGAGTTCGGCAGAATCCCTCCCGCTGGCTGGAGGCTTGCAGGGCGTCGTCGCCGACCTGTCCTCGGACCAGCGGGCGTTCAAGAACGTGCCCTGGGGCAAGGCGATGATGTGGATCTTCCTCCTCAGCGACACCTTCATCTTCAGTTGTTTCCTGATCTCGTATATGTGGGTGCGGATATCCACGACGGAGCCCTGGCCCAACCCCAGCGAGGTTTTCGCCTTGACGCTCTGGGGCCACAAAATTCCGCTCATCCTGATCGCCATCATGACCTTCGTCCTGATCAGTAGCAGCGGGACGATGGCCATGGCGGTCAAGTTCGGTTATGAAAAAAATAAGAAGATGACCTTTGTCTTGTTGCTGATCACCGCTGCATTGGGCGCAACATTCGTCGGGATGCAGGCCTTCGAGTGGACCAAGCTGATCGTCGAAGAGGGGGTACGCCCCTGGAGCAATCCGATGGGCGCGCCGCAGTTTGGCGCGACCTTTTTCATGATTACGGGTTTCCACGGCACTCACGTGTCGATCGGCGTGATTTTCCTGATCATCGTAGCGATAAAGGTATTGCGGGGAGATCTGGATCACGAGAGGCCGGGTTTTATGACCGGCAGGAAGGGAAGCTACGAGATCGTCGAAATCATGGGTTTGTATTGGCATTTCGTCGATCTGGTGTGGGTATTCATTTTCGCATTTTTCTATCTTTGGTAAGAGAAATCATGGCACACGCACAGGGGCAACAACATCCGATCGGCGTTTATCTCAAGATCTGGGGCCTGCTGTTTATTCTCAGCACCGCATCCTATCTTGTCGACTATTTCCACTTTCAGGGATACCTCAGGTGGTCCCTGATCATCCTATTCATGTTTTTGAAGGCAGGGTTGATCGTTGCCGTCTTCATGCACATGATCTGGGAACGGCTGGCCTTGATGTATGCCATTCTGGTCCCGCCGCTGTTGTTGATCGTGCTTTTGGGCATCGGAGCGTTTGAAGGGAACTACACCTTTCTTACGCGGGGCACATTTTTCGGGACGGGATCCGAGGTGCCGGTGAAACATCGGTAAGCAGTGCCTGTTTTTGGGGGCATCGAGCACCACCCCATGGGAACCACCCCATGGGACTGCTGTTGAGGCGTGTGACTGATGTCCCCGCCGCGATCCGCGCCGCGCGCCAATTTCAAACCGACACTGGCGCCGTGCCTACTCTGGCCGCCTTGCCAGCAGAAAGAACAACGAACCCAAGCCCGCAAGCAGCGCGAGCACGGTGAAACCCGCGCGGTAGTTCCCCGTCAGATCGGCGAGCACACCGGCCAACATCGGCCCGCCGATCTGGCCGACGACGACGATGGCGGACGAGAGCCCCAGGATCATGCCGATCGAGCGCCGGCCGAAGTAGTCGGCGCGAATGGCCTGCATGAACGGCCCGCGCAGGCCCCAGGCGCCGCCGTGCAGCACCGCGAAGGCCACCAGCATCACCACGCCGGCGGCGTAGGTGAGCATGAGCAGCCCGGCCGCGTGCATCAGCATGCAGACTGCGGCGATGAAGCGCTTCTCGAAGCGGTCGCCGATGGCCCAGCCGACGAGGACGCCGCCGACTTGAGCCGCGGTCATGAGGGTGATGACCAGCGCCGCCTGGGCAACCGAGTAGCCGAGGCCTTCCTTCATGTGCGTGATCGCATGCACGTTGACCGCGTAAACAATGAGCAGCGCGAAGCCGTGGCCGAGCGAGAGCAGCCAGAAAGCGCTGGTGCGCAGCGCCTCGCGCGCGCTGTACTCGCGCTGCACGCCTGCCGCGGGCCGCCCGAGCTCGGCTGCGGCGGGCGGCAGGCCGTCCAAGGTCAGACCGTAGTCTTCGGGACGGCGGCGGAACACCTGTGCCAGCGGCCAGCCGACGAGGATCGCGAGCAGGCCCGAGGCGAGCGCGGTCGCGCGCCAGCCGAAGCTTTGCATCCACCAGGCGACCAGGGGCACGACGATGCCGCCGAGCGCGACCCCGAGCGAGAGCGCCGAGAGCGCGCGGGCGCGCATTTTGTCGAACCAGTGGATGATTGCCACATTGATCGGGAAGAAGCCGCACAGGCTCGCGCCAAACGCGATGACGATGAATGCGCCGTAAAAACCGGCGAGCGAATCGATCTGGCTGAGCAGAATGAAACCCAGGCCAAAGGTGACGATGCCGATGCGGATCATGCCCTGCGGCCCGAAGCGGTCTACGACCCAGCCGAGTACAGGACCGAGCAGGGCCGCCTCCATCGGTTGCAGTGCGGCTGCGCCCGAAAGCGCGGTCTTGCTCCAGCCGAATTCCTCGGCGAGCACGGCGAAATAGGCGCCGAAAGCCTGGAGCAGCAACGCGGACTGAAGAAACTGGAGGCCGCCCCCGGCGGCGACCATGCGCCAGCCGTAGAAGATCTTCATGGTAGGCGTGGCGCGAGAGCGCAGGCGCGCCGCGGCAGCCGGGTTGATTCGGGACCCGCGGCCTGCGGCGTCGCAGTGCTCCCTGCTCCGCCCCCCATCCCCGTCCAACCCATCAGATTCAAAATCGCCCTCCGCGTCCGGCCAACAAGAAAATCTATCCGCCGCCCCCGGACCGGATAGGTTGGCGCACACCTGCAAGTTCGCGCCATTTTCAATCCACCGTAGTGCGATACCCCGCGGTGACATGTTTCGGGGCGATGTTGCTGATGTGCCAGCGGTCTGCGTCGGATGCGTACTCGAACAGCAGCGGCGTGGCATTGGCGATGTGCTGCTCCAGCAGGTCGGCGCCAAGGCTGAACACCAGGACGTAAAGCGACCCGCCATGGGCGACCAGCAGGGTCGATGCTTCGGTGTCCAGGGCATCGTAGATGCCGGCCTGGGTGCGCGCGACGAACTCGTGCAACGATTCGCCGTTGGGCGGCTCGTTGCGCCAGTCGAGGTCCACCGACGAGGTGCCGATTAGATCGCCGAACCATCTTTCGCGCAGGCGAGGTTCCGGAATCACCGGCGCGCGCACCATTTTCGCCGCCGCCTGCGCGGTTTCCCAGGCGCGCCGCATGTCGCTCGCGAGAATCCGCTCGATCGGATGCTCGCGCAGATGTTCGGCCGCGCGCCTCGCTTGCGCCTGCCCCGTCGGGTTGAGAGGAACATCGGGAGCCTGATAAACCCGCCGGGCATTGCCCTCGGTTTCGCCGTGGCGCAAGAAAATGAACCGCCACGCGCGCGGCTTCAGCGGCCGCGCCGCCGCCAGCCGCCGGACCTCGTTCAGGCCGTGCTTCCTCAACCGGGATTGCCAGATCTCTAACGCGTTGTCTGCTGTCATAAAACCGCCTGCGTCAAGCCGGGCGCGCCGGCGGCTGTTCCCGTCCGGCACCCGTTCGGCACCAGTTCGGCGCCTTATTCTTTTGCGTTGGTGACAAGCACGTGATTGACGAAGGTGACGCTGGGGAACGGGTTATTATACTTCGCTTGATTTTTCTCGGCCAAATACTCTCATTCCCTTGATTCAGCCTTTGCCGGGCTGCTGCCACTCGAACGCGGCGCGCACGTAGTCTTCACCCTCTTCGAGAAACTCCACCAGCTTGAAATGGCGGCTGTGCTCGCCCATCATCACCTCGCACAACTGGCCGGGAACGTAGGTCTTGTTCTCGAGGATTATCACCGGGTGGTCGTGCGATTTCAGCGCATCGGGCAGCATGATCGCGCGCAGGTAATCGAAAGCGAACGAGCCGGTCGAGCTTTCCCAGTTGGCAGCCTGGTGCTCGCCGGCCCCGAGCACCCGCAGCCATACCGAAACCGGACGCTTGGAGAAAATCCGGATGCCGCAATGCAGCCCATTGTCCGCATCCATGCGGCGGACGATACCCACCCACCAGTTCTTCTCGCCGCGGGGCTGGACGCCGCAAAGCTTGCCCGGCTCGGCCCACTTGCCAAGATCCGGCGGGATATCGGCGCCGAGCCCCCATTCGCTCTGGTCCTTTTGCGACCAGGTTTCAGGCGTGGACTCGATCTCCTCCGCGACCAGCTTCATTATATTCGCCGTCTTGGCTCTGATGTCCAAGTCCTCGCCAAGGGACATGCCGGAGCCCAGTTCGATCTTGGTGACGCGCTGGCAGATCGGCTTCAGGCCGTGCACCACGCTCACTTCAGCGGCGGCTTTGGTCCGTGCATAGCGCCGGTGCGGCGGCGCCACGCTGAGGTAGACATGCAGATGCTTGATCACGGTGATGATCTGCGCCGGCGAGAACTCCCGGCCAAAGCGCTGCTCCTCGCTCAGCATGTTTTTCTCGCTCAGCATCCTGAGCTCGGCGAGCTTGGTCAGCACTTGTCCGCCGCCGATGAAACGCTTGTTGGCGCCGGCCATTTCCTTCGCCGGCAAGTGGGAAGGCGGCCCGCCCGCGCCCATGTCGATGACAAAATTACACTCGGCCTGCGGCACATGCGACCACTCCGCCGAAATTGCAAAACGCGCCAGAATGCGGAAAGCGAGTTCGAGCTGCCCCGGCGGAAACTCGTGCGGCGCAGCCAGGTAAAGCAGCAGGACCTTCTGCAATTCCGCGCGCGCCGTGGTGTGCACTTCGCGCGCATAGGCGACGACAGGAACATTGTCGAACTGTTTCAGCTCGGCGAACGCATACATGCGGTACAGCGGAGCCCATGCCTTGGCATCGATGCCGACAAAACGCAGATAGCGCAACTTGAAGCGCAGGCTGGCCGCGCGCAGCGCGCGCGCCAGCGCGAGGGGCATCTGCTCCTCTACGCCTCCTGCGCCTTTCTCGCCATGCTCGAAATCGGCGACGCATTGGGCGTAGCCTTGGGCCAGCCGGCGCCAGTACTCGCACAGCGTATCCCAGATCTTGCGCGTCGCGCGGTCCTGCTGGTGAATCTTCGAGAAAAACTGATTGAACAGCGGCTCCGCATGCAGCGCCGCCGCTTGGTCGAGCAGACGCATCACCGCCAGCCGGTCGTCGCAGGCAAAACCGGGCGTATCCTTGACCGAACCGACCCAGTGCGACAGCTGCTCCAGCGTTTCGAGCGATACACCTTCAGGCAGAGCGGCGAGAACCTCTTTCGCCGCTTCCGCATCGCGCAAGGGATGGTCGGGCTTGCCGCCAAGTCGCTTGAGCCAGTCGAGCATACGTGTCTCCTTAGGGAAGCTCTGATCAAGGCAGTCACGCAATCGGAGCTTCCCCTGGCTTGGGGAATCTACGCCCCGAAGGTCTCGATCCCCCTTCCTCGGTCCCGCTTGACGGGAGAGGGGAAAGTCCCCTTGGGGGACAAGGGGGCATCGCCCCCTTGTCCCGTCCACCCTCCAGCCTTGCTCAGCCCATACGGCACTCAGGCGACGTCGAGGTGGAGCGCGATTATCTGTTCGGGCCTGGAGCGCTCATTCCCGGATCAGCACCACCGGGCAGCGGGCCAGGTGAACGGTCTTGGTGGCGACCGAACCGAGCAGCATCCCCGACACCGCGCCCATGCCGTGCGTACCCATGATAATCAGGTCGCATTTCAGCTTTTTTGCCACACTCGTCAGGCTCTCGGCGATGGGCCCCACCATGATATGCAGGGTGCACGCCAGCTTGGCGCGATCGAACAGCTTTTTCACGCCGCGCAGGGCGTCCTCGCCCTCTTCGCGGTAGTAGCGCTGTAGCGTCTCGTGCCCTATGGGTTTGATCAGTCCCCCCAGTGTCGGCACCGGCAGATGTACATAGACCAGATGCAACTCGGGCGGCTCTTTGTACGCGGATACGTGTTGGATCACCGCCCTGGCCACCCTGGCCGAATGCGACGATCCGTCGACTGCGACTAGAATTCTGGTCACGCTGTGCTCCTTATTGATGTCGGCCAATCGGACTCGATGATACAGGCTTCCTCGTCTGCCGAAAAACCAAACCGCCTGCGCCGCACCGCTTCTGCTCCCGATGTCTGATTGCGCGATTCCAGATGCCAATATAAACCGATTCAGGTCACGACACGAAAAAAACCAAGCGGGTCGTGGCTTAGCGCTACCGAAGCGATATAAAGGAATACCGCCAAGGCTCCGATCCAAGCCGCGGCACGCACGCTCCTGGTCTTGCCGTAGCGCAACGCGATCAGACCCAAACCAATATACACCAGCAAGCCAGCGAGCTTGGCGCTCAGCCAGGCATAGGTCGGCGGGTACTGGTGCAGCATCAGCGTCAGCGCGCTGGCGAGCAGCAGGGTGTCGATGCCGTGCGGCAGGATTTTCACCCAGCGTCGTGAGAGTTGTGGCGAATCGCGCAGCATCCACACCCCGCGCAAAGCGAATAGCGTGAAGCTTGCCAGCGCGCATAGCTCATGCACGAACTTGGTCAGATGATACATAGCAGCCCTTGCCGGATATGCTCGCCCAGATCGGCGGCCCTGACCAAGCCGGCAACGCCGAAACCGGCCACCAGCGCGCCGGCTACCAGCCTGACGCGGCGATCGGAAGTGATGTCGCGCAGTCGCTTGACCACCATTCCTGCCAGCAACAGGTTAGGCAAGGTGCCAAGACCGAAGGCCAGCATCACTGCGGCACCGCTGCCCGCCCCGCCGCTCAGCAATGCGCTTGCGAGCAGGCTGTACACCAGGCCGCAGGGCAGCCAGCCCCACAGCGTGCCCAGAATGAACGCCTTTCCCGCGGTGTCGGCAGGCAGGACTTTGGCGCCATAGGGCTGAACGCGGCGCCACAGCCGCGCGCCCAGCGCCTCGAGCCAGGTCAGCAGATTGCCCAGGCCGGCAAGATACAGACCCAGGCTGACCAACACCAGATTGGCGAGCACATAGAGCAGCATTTGCACCGGGAGAACTTGGTTGAACATGAGTCCCGCTCCGCCGATCACGCCCACGATGGCCCCGGCGGCGGCATAGCTAGTGATCCGTCCCGCGCTGTAGGCGAGATGCAGGTTCCATGCATGGCGCCGGCGCGGCGCCTGCAGCGTCAGCGCGCCGACGATGCCGCCGCACATGCCGACGCAGTGAACTCCGCCCAGAAGTCCGATCAGGAAGGCGGCCGCGAACGGGGCCTCCACGGACTAGATTACCTTGGAATAACTCGCGCGCCGGCTTGCCTGGCGCAGGTATTTGTCGAACACCATGCACAGGATGCGCACCAGTAGCCGCCCTCTCGGCGTGACCACGATCCAGTCGCCGTCGATTTCCACCAGCCCGTCCTTGGCATACTCGCGCAGCTCGGCCAGTTCGGTGGCGAAGTAGCTGCGAAAATCGATCAGGTGCGCAATCCCGATCGCTTCCATCGACAATTCAAAATGGCAGGACAAGGCCTGGATCACCGCGCGCCGCACCAGGTCGTCGGCGGTGACTTCGATGCCGCGCATTACCGGCAGCAGGCCGTTGTCGAGTCGGTCGTAATACTCTTCCAGAGTACGCACGTTCTGGCTGTAGGTCGGGCCGATTTTTCCGATCGCCGACACACCCAGTCCGATCAGGTCGCAATCGCCATAGGTCGAGTAACCCTGGAAATTGCGGTACAGACGCCCCTGCCGCTGCGCCACCGCCAGGTCGTCGTCCGGCTTGGAGAAATGGTCCATGCCGATGTAGACGTAGCCGGCGGCGAGCAGCGTCTCGATCGCATCGATCATGAGCTGCAGCTTTACCTCCGGCTGCGGCATGTCGGCATCGAGAATGCGCCGCTGCGGCTTGAATACCGCCGGCAAATGCGCGTAATTGTAGAGCGCGATCCGATCCGGCGAGCACGCGATCACCTGGGCGAGCGTATCGCTGAAACCCGGCAGCGTTTGCTTCGGCAAACCGTAGATCAGATCGATATTGACCGACCTGAAGCCATGCTTGCGCGCCGCTTCGATCACCGCCGTGGTTTCCTCGACGCTCTGGATGCGATTGACGGCGCGCTGCACTTCGGGGTTGAAGTCCTGCACGCCGACGCTGATGCGGTTCATTCCAAGCGCGCCCAGCAGCGCCACCTTTTCCTCGCCGACCTTGCGCGGATCTACTTCGATCGAATACTCACCGTGCGGATCGAGCTCGAAGCTCTGGCGTATCATCTGCATCAGTTCGGTGAGTTCGGCCTCGCTGAGGAAGGTCGGCGTGCCCCCGCCCCAATGCATCTGCGTCACCCGCCGCCTGCCGCCCAACTCGGCGCTTTGCAGGCGGATCTCCCGGCCCAGATATTTCAGATACTTAGCTGAACGGCCGTGATCCTTGGTGACAATCTTGTTGCAGCCGCAGTAGTAGCAGATGGTGTCGCAAAAAGGCAAGTGGACGTATAATGCGAGGGATCGGGTCACCCCGCCCACATTGCGCTTCGCCAGCCAGCTGCGATAAGCAGCCTCGTCAAAGGCCTCGACGAAGCGGTCTGCGGTCGGATAAGAGGTATAGCGCGGACCGCTGATGTTGAATTTTCTCAGCAGCTCGGCATCAACCTGAAGGTTGTCTTGAAACGAATTAGTACGCAAGGCGGTCACGCTCATCGATCAAGTTTGCCCAATTCCGGAATGTAAATGTTGATGTGGATCAAACCAATTCTTCCTTAGGTGTACATAAGATGAGCGCCCCAAAGCTTGCCAAGGTCATCGACATACACGCGCTCAAGAATGCATGTTCCAATTGCAGCCTGCGCGAGATGTGCCTTCCGACCGGCCTCAGTCATGACGAGATCGAGAAACTGGACCAGATGGTCTATACGCGCAAACGGGTCAAGCGCGGCGATAGTGTATACCGTTCCGAAGAGAAATTCGGCTCTCTCTACGCCTTGCGCAGCGGTTTCTTCAAGACCACCCTGGTAATGGAGGACGGCCGCGACCAGGTCACCGGGTTTCATATGGCCGGCGACATGCTGGGCATGGACGGCATCGGTTCGGACCAGCACTCCTGTAACGCTGTCGCCCTGGAAGACAGCGAGGTGTGCGTCATCCCCTACGCCCGCCTGGAGGAACTGTCGCGCGAATTGTACGTGTTGCAGCAGCACTTTCACAAGGTGATGAGCCGCGAAATCGTGCGCGAGCACGGGGTGATGCTGCTGTTGGGCAGCATGCGCGCCGAGGAGCGGCTGGCCGCATTTCTGCTCAACCTGTCGCAGCGCTTCGGTTCGCGCGGCTATTCACCCTCGGAATTCAATCTGCGCATGACGCGCGAGGAGATCGGCAGCTACCTCGGGCTGAAACTGGAAACCGTCAGCCGCACGTTCTCCAAGTTCCAGGAAGACGGCCTGATCGGGGTGCAGCAGAAAAACATACGCATTCTCGACAGCAACGGCCTGAAGAGCGTGCTCGGCCGGGATCCGGGCTAAAAAAACGCCGGTCAGATTAGCCAGGGGCGCGTGTCCAGTCCAAGAGCTTGGACGCAGGCAAGTCGTTTTCCCCGGTCTGCTCGCGACGCAAGACACGCCTGCCCGGACCCGTCCCTAGCCCCGACGTTTTGCAATCTGGCGGCATTGCGACCACCATTATCCTTTTTACCTGGGATGGCGGTCGCCGCCGCCTTCGAGTCCCGTTCCGGACTCGGGCAAGACTTGCTGCGGGTCGTTGTCGTCGTCGAGCACGACGTTGAGCCCGGGACTTTCCAGATCGTCGAACTGGCCTCCCTTGAGGGCGAACCAGAACACGGCGCCGATCACGAACACCAGCACGACGCTCAAGGGGATGAGCAGGAACAGGATGTCCATGCGCTCAGCCGGCCGCTACCAGATCCCGCGGCATTGACGCCGCCGCAGGGATGCCTGGCTGCCGGAATAAACGCAGCGAATTGAGGATCACGACGAGGGAGCTTGCCGACATGCCTATGCCCGCCATCCAGGGCGTGACCATGCCTAGCGCGGCCAGCGGCACCGCCGTCAGATTGTAGAGCAGCGCCCAAAACAGGTTCTCGCGGATGACGGCGAGGGTGCGCGTCGAAGTGTTGAAAGCCGCGCGCAGATCGCCGAGGCGCCCGGAGAGCAGCACCGCGTCGGCCTGGCGCTGCGACATCCACGCGCCGTCGCCCATGGCGATGGAAACGCTCGCCTGCGCGAGCACCGGCGCATCGTTGATGCCGTCGCCTATCATCGCGACCACCCGACCTTGGCGCTGCAGCGCCTGCACGTAACCAAGTTTTGTCTGCGGCGATGCGTTCGCGGTGATGGCTTCGATCCCGAGGGCAGCGGCTATCTGCCCGACCGTCTCATCACGGTCGCCGCTCAACAGATGCACGCGTTTGCCGGCTCGGCGCAGGGCGTCGACGAATGCGCCCGCGTCCGCGCGCAGTTCGTCGCCGAACACGAACAGGGCAAGGCAACGGGACTCATCGCCCAGCATGGCGATGGAGCTGCCCGCGGGGAGCACCCGGGGCTGCCATGGCGCCGGCACCTTGTGCGCCGTCGTGACAAATTCCGTACGGCCCAGACGATAGGCATGCCCGTCCAGTTCCGCCTCCACGCCTAGTCCCGCATGGTGCTTCGAATCACGCGCCGCAAGCGCCTGCGGATAAGCGGCAATCAATGCCTTCGCCATCGGGTGCATCGACCCCTGCTCCAGCGCCGCCGCGATAGCGAGACAATCCGCTTCGCCCATGTCCGCAAGCCGATGGGTGCGCGCCAGGCGCAGTTGGCCCAGGGTCAGCGTGCCGGTCTTGTCCAGCACCACGTCGGTGGCACGCGCCAGCGTCTCGATCACATGGCCGCGGCAGACAATCAGGCCCTGCCGCGCCAGCCTGCCCGTCGCCACCGTAAGCGCGACCGGCGTCGCCAGCGACAACGCGCAGGGGCAGGTGACGACCAGGATGGCGACGGCCACCCACAGTGCCTGTCCGGGTTCGATGAACCACCAGGCTGCGGCCGCGCCCGCCGCGAGGGCGAGCGTCACCGCGACGAACCAGCCGGTAAGTCGCTCCGCGTTGGCGGCGAGCGCGGGGCGCTCCGTTGCCGCCTGTTGCATCAGCCGAACGATGGAGGACATCACCGTATCGGCGCCGATACGCTCCACCTGCATCACCAACGGATCGGCGACGTTGGTCGATCCGCCGATAAGCCTGTCGCCCGTTTGCCTTGCCACCGGACGACTCTCGCCGGAGAGCAGGGATTCGTCGACGAAGCTCTTGCCCTCTACCACCACGCCATCGGCCGGGACGCGTTCTCCCGAGCGCACCAGCACCCGGTTTCCTGGACGCAGCGCCGACACCGGCACTTGCTCCGCATCCTGTGCTTGGCCCAGGCGCAATGCAACTTCGGGAATGGCGCGCGACAGGTAGTCCAGGCTGCGCGCCACCGCATGGCGCGCCCGTATTTCGAGGTACCTGCCGCACAATAGCAGGAATACGAACATGGCAACCGAGTCGAAGTAGACTTCCCCATGTCCGCTGAACGTGGACCAGACGCTTGCCGCAAAGGCAGCGGCGATGCCCAGCGCCACCGGCAGGTCCATGCCCATGCGGCCCAGGCGCAAATCGCGCCAGGCTGCCTCGAAAAACGGCCCCGCGGAATAGAGCACCACCGGCAGCGTGAGTATCATGCTGGCCCAGCGCATCAACTGCTCGATGTCGGGCGTCATGCTGCCGGGCTCGGCCATGTAGACCGGCAACGCATACATCATCACCTGCATCATGCCGAAGCCGGCAACGAACAGCCGCCACAGGCTCTGTTTCCGCTCCGAGCGCTGCGCGGCTTCCGTTTTGCGCGCGTCGTAGGGATGGGCGCGATAGCCGATGCGCCGGACCGCGGCGAGAATCTCGCTCAGTCGGATTTTCCGCGGATCCCAGCGCACTTGGGCGCGGTGCGTGGTCGCATTGATGCCGATACCGAGCACACCGGGGAGGCGTCCGAGCACGCTCTCATTCAGCCAGACACAGGCGGTGCAGCGTATTCCTTCCAGCATAAGCGCGGCATCGCATTCGCCGCCTGCGCTCGCGTGGACAAAGCCGCGTTGCACTTCGAGATCATCGTAGATCCGGAAATCTTCGTTTTCGCCGCCGGCTTCGGCTGTCGGCGCCGGGCTGGTGCGGTGCTGGTAGTAGCCCTGCAGGCCGTAGCCGAGGATCGCCGCTGCCACGGCTTCGCAACCGGGGCAGCAAACCGGCTGCCAGGTGCCATCGACTTTGACGCGGTAGCGGCCCGGGTCGGGTACCGGCAGCGCGCAGTGGAAGCATGGTGTCGCGCGCGTATCCTGCGCCGTTCCCCGAAGCGCGCCCGGGGCCGGGCGGATGGCGAAAGCTTGACGGCTTGATAGACTCATACAGATTCGATTCTAGGCGGTCGTCCCGAACTGCGCTATCGTCGCACTCCGTTGGGTGGGGTGCGGTGACGCGAAACCTGCTTCTGTCGCGCTCGGGCTGCCGCTTGTTTTTGTGCCGAAAGCAGGTGATCGTCACCAAGGCCTAGCGGTACACCAGCACCGGAATCTTGCTGTGGGTTAGCACCTTGTGGGTTTCGCTGCCGAGCAACAGCCCCGATAGGCCGCTGCGCCCGCGTGAGGCCATGAAAATCAGATCGCAGCCGCCTTTCCTGGCCGCGTTGATGATCCCAGCGTAAGGGCTGTCGGACTTCACCACCGATCCGCTGTAGGTCAGCCCTGCGGCACGCGCCGCAGTTTCGATCTGCTTCAGGTATTTTTCCCCGGCCTCGCGCGCGTGCCGCTCGAATTCCTTGGGCGTGGGCATGTCCGGCGGGATGTAATCGCCGAAATAGTAAGGCTGAAAAGGCTCGACCACGTAGCAGCCGGTGACGCGGGCATTGACGCTCTTGGCGAAAGCCACGCCCGACTTGATCGCTTTCATCGATAATTTCGACCCGTCCGTGGGAATCAGTACGTTCTTGAACATGATGCCTCCTTATAACGCCTTGCAAAATGAGGGGACACATCCCCTCATACTCCCCTAAGTCAGCGACCGTTTCGCCGGTTCTGAAACGGCCCCTCAGGAAATAAAATCAGTGGCCTCCGCCTGGCTGCCCGCGCTTGGGGCAGCCAACCGGCCTCTGCGGTTCCGGCAGCGGGCAGTGATTCACCTCGAACGGCGAGCGCTGCAGGAAACAGGTTAGCGCGCTTGATGCCGCGGCGAAAGCCCAGAATACAAAGAAACCGATCGAATAGACTGCGGTTCGGCCAAGATCCACCGGTTCGCCGAAAATGCGCATGTCTTGCGGGTCGAACAAGCTGAACATGAGCCCGTCGGCCATGCCAGCCACCAGAAACGCTGGCCACAGGATCCACATTAGCCGCATTTTCATCGCTTACCCTCCTTTGGCTTACCAGCCTCCGCCGAAGCTGGTGAACGTCCCTCGAGCGTAAGCGCGCCCGCCGCCGGCAGCATCCAGTCGCCTGCCAGGCGCCAGTCGCGCGCTTCCAGCACTACATGCCACCGCCCCGGCTGCAGCGGCCGCAGCCGCCCCTCATACACGCCCGGCTCTACCGCGGCCAGATCCACGCTCTGGTCCATGCCGGTACGGGTCGGATGCACCAGACGCAGAGTGAGCGCGCCGCGCCCGGCCGGGCCTCCGAGCAGCACGCGTACGCGACCGTCGGCGAGACGGAGTTCGGCTGCTATGCCGAGACGCCCAGCTGCGTCGCTGCGACTGAGGGTCTGGTTGATGGCCAGACCCTGCTTGTAATAATCGTCGATTACCAGCCCGTCATCGCTGCGGATCGCCAGCCAGGCGGTAATCAGGCCGGCGGCGACGACGGTCGCCGGACCGGCCATCAGTATCCATGGCCAGCGTTCGCGATACCAGGGCAGCGCCCGCGTGTCGTCTGCGCTCATGCTCGCCTCATCTCACCAGGAAAATCGAGTGCTCGCGCGCAACGATGGCCGCATTGTCGGCCGCTGTGACTTCGAACTCGATTTTATGCGATCCGGCAGCCAGTTTGCCAGTCTCGACGCGCAAGCGCACCGGCACCATGCGCGCGCTGGCTCCGGGTATCTCGACCGCTTCCTCGTCCGCCACTTGCAGCGTTTCTACCCCTTTCGCGCGAACGATGAAACGGTGCGGCGCCTCCTGGGTATTCATGATCTGCAGGCGATAGATGTTTTCCACCCAGCGTCCTTCGACTTCGCGCGCGAGGTTCGCCCGGTCGCGGATCACGTTGACCTTGAGCGGCACGCGCGTGTACAGGGTGATGCCGATGGCGATGATGATGCTCCACAGGATCGCCGTATAGACGAGCACGCGCGGCCGCTGCGCCCGGGCCAGGATCTGGCGCGGCGCCAGCTTTTGCTGCAAGGCGTTCTCGGTCGTATAGCGGATCAGCCCCTTGGGGTAGCCCATCCTCGCCATCACCTGATTGCAGCCGTCGATGCAGGCGGCGCAGCCGATGCATTCGTATTGCAGGCCGTTGCGGATGTCGATTCCGGTGGGACAGACCTGCACGCAGATGTCGCAGTCGACGCAATGCCCCAGCCCCAACGATTGTGCGTCGACATTGCGCGCGCGCGGGCCGCGCGGTTCGCCGCGCTCGCGGTCGTAGGTAATGACCAGGGTATCCGAATCGAACATGGCGCTCTGGAAACGCGCATACGGGCACATGTACTTGCATACCTGCTCGCGCATCCAGCCCGCATTGCCATAGGTGGCGAAACCGTAGAACAGGACCCAGAATATTTCCCACGGCCCCAGCGCGGGGCCGCTGCCCTGCCCTCCTGACGCTGCGAAACCGGCAATTTCAGCGGCAAGCTGATGGATCGGCGTGAAGTAGCCGACGAAAGTAAATCCGGTCCACAGCGACAGCGCCACCCACAGCCCGTGCTTGACTGCCTTGAGCCCGAACTTGCGCGCCAACATGGGTTGCTGGTCGAGCCGCATGCGCGCCCAACGGTCGCCTTCGACCTTGCGCTCGATCCACATGAAAATCTCGGTATACACGGTCTGCGGACAAGCATAGCCGCACCAAAGCCGCCCGGCCACGGCGGTAAACAGGAACAACGACAACGCCGATATGACCAGGAGCCCGGTCAGATAGATGAAATCCTGCGGCCAGAAGACGATGCCGAAGATGTAAAACTTGCGCGCCACCAAGTCGAACAGCACCGCCTGGCGCCCGTTCCAGACCAGCCAGGGGCCGCCGTAGTACACAACTTGGGTGAATATGACGAGCGCCCAGCGCCAGCGCGCGAACCAGCCGCTCACCGCGCGCGAGTAGATTTGCTGGCGAATTTCGTAGAGCGGCTGCTCTACCACCTCGCCAGGCTTGGACAACTCATTTTTTTTCGGGCTATCGTTCACCGGCACCTACGGTCCCGACACGGGAGACAGAAACCCGGCCTGAACCACTTGCGCGCCAGTGCCGGATGGAATCAGCGCAAAGCGAGGGAACAACCAGCGGGACGCCGCAATGGCGGTTGCCCGGCGCTCATTTCGCACCGGTCTTGGCCGGCTGGGCGGCGGCGCCCGGTGAATTCGACAGGCTCCACACATAGGCTGCGAGTATGTGCACCCTGGCTTCGCCCAGAAGCTCTTTTTGCGCCGGCATGATGTCGATGCGGCCTTTGCTTATGGTCTCAATCAGCGCCGGCTCGTCCACTCCGTGTAGCAAGGTCAGGGTGGTAAGGTTTTCCGCGCCGATCGCCGGATTGCCCTTGCCTTCGGAGCCGTGACACGCGACACAGGTGGTCATAAATTTTTCTTTGCCGCGAGCGGCGCGCAAGGAATCAAAGGTCCGGCCATTGAGCGACAGCACGTAATGCGCCATGTCTTTCACGCCCTCGTCGCCCAACACCGCCCCCCAAGGCGGCATTACGCCCTTGCGCCCGCTGGCGATGGTCTCCTTGATGGTCTCCGGATCGCCGCCCCAGTTCCAATCCATGTCGGTCAGGTTCGGATAGCCCTTGCCGCCGCGGGCATCCGATGAATGGCACTGCGCGCAATTATTCAGGAACAATTTCTGCCCGATCGCGAGCGCCTCGGGGTCGGCCGCCAACTGTTTTAGATCGGTCTTCGCGTACTTTTCATACATCGGCGCCGACTGCGCTTCGGCTTTGGCCACTTCTTCGTCGTATTGCTTTTTCGAAGTCCACTGATGCGAGCCGCCGTAGGTGCCCAATCCGGGATAAAGCACCAGATAAACCAAACCGAACAAAATGGTGATGTAGAACAGCCAGATCCACCAGCGCGGCAGCGGGTTGTTCAATTCGACCAGATCCTCGTCCCAGGAATGCCCGGTCGTTTTCGCCTCAGAACCGGACACCTTGCGCGTGCTCATCACCTGCAGCAGCACGCCGCAGGCGATGATGCTCACGACGGTGATGATGCTGATGTAGATGCTCCAAAAACCACTGGTGAAATCGCTCATTTGCGCTCTCCGTATCCGGTCTCGTCGTCCTCTTCGTCAAAGGGCAGGCGCGCCGCCCGGTCGAAGGCCGCTTTGCTGCGGTCGCTGTAGGCCCACAGAACGATGGCTATGAACACCGTGAATGCGACCACCGTGACAATCGAGCGCAGGGTGTTGATATCCATGGCTACCTCACAACCTTCAGCGCGGTGCCCAGCACCTGCAGATAGGCGACCAGCGTGTCCTGTTCGGTCTTGCCTGCGAGTTGTTTGCCTGCGCCGGCGATATCCGCATCGGTGTAGGGCACGCCAACGCCGCGCAGGGCGCGCATCTTGGCCTCGATGTCGTCGCTGCGCGCCGCGGTCTTTTCCAGCCATGGATAAGCCGGCATATTGGATTCGGGTACCAGGTCGCGCGGATTGGTGAGGTGCTTGCGGTGCCAGTCGTCGCTGTACTTGCCGCCGACGCGGTGCAGGTCCGGCCCGGTGCGCTTGCTGCCCCACTGGAACGGGTGGTCGTAGACGAATTCGCCCGCCACCGAGTAATGCCCATAACGCTCGGTCTCGGCGCGAAGCGGGCGGATCATCTGCGAATGACAGTTGTAGCAGCCTTCGCGCAGATAAATGTCGCGCCCTGCAAGCTGCACCGGCGTGTACGGCTTCAATCCGGCTACCGGCTCGGTGGTCGATTTCTGGAAATACAGGGGCACGATTTCCACCAGACCGCCGACCGCAATTACCAGGATGATCAACACGATCATCAGGGAGCTGTTTTTTTCGATCACGCTGTGACTGAAATTCATGATTTCTCTCTCCGCTCAGGCCTGCGCTGCGGCTACCGCCGGGATGGTTGCATTCACCGCCTCCTGGCCGGCCATCGTCTTCCAGACGTTGTAAGCCATCACGAACATGCCGGCGAGATACAGCAAGCCGCCGACCAGACGGATGGTGTAGAAAGGATAGGTCGCCTTGACGCTCTCGACAAAGGTGTAAGTGAGCGTGCCGTCGGCGCTGACCGCCCGCCACATCAGGCCCTGCATCACCCCCGCGATCCACATGGCGGCGATATAAAGCACGATACCGACCGTCGCCATCCAGAAATGCATGTTGATCAGCGGCACGCTGTACATTGCGCTGCGTCCGTAAAGGCGCGGAATCAGGTAGTAGATCGAACCCATGGCCACCAGGCCCACCCAGCCGAGCGCGCCGGAATGCACGTGACCGATGGTCCAGTCGGTATAGTGCGACAGCGCGTTGACCGTCTTGATCGACATCATCGGCCCTTCGAAGGTGGACATGCCATAGAAAGACAGCGACACGATCAGGAATTTGAGGATGGGATCCTCGCGCAGCTTGTGCCAGGCACCCGACAACGTCATCATGCCGTTGATCATGCCGCCCCAGGAAGGCGCCAGCAGGATCAGCGAAAACACCATGCCGAGCGACTGCGCCCAATCCGGCAACGCGGTGTAGTGCAGATGGTGGGGGCCGGCCCACATGTAGGTGAAAATCAGAGCCCAGAAATGCACCACCGACAGGCGGTAGGAGTATATCGGGCGGCCGGCCTGCTTGGGAATGAAGTAGTACATCATCCCGAGGAAGCCGGCGGTGAGGAAGAAGCCCACTGCGTTATGCCCGTACCACCATTGCACCATAGCATCTTGCACCCCGGCGTAGACGGAATAGGATTTCCAGAAGCTCACCGGCACCGCAGCGCTGTTGACCAGATGCAGCACGGCCACGGTAAGTATGAAGGCGCCGAAGAACCAGTTCGCCACGTATATGTGCGGCGTCTTGCGCTTGGCGATGGTGCCGAAAAACACGACGGCATAGGCCACCCACACCAGCGTGATCAGGATGTCGATCGGCCATTCCAGCTCGGCGTATTCCTTGCCCGAGGTGATGCCCAGGGGCAGCGTCACCGCCGCCAGCACGATCACCGCCTGCCAACCCCAGAAGGTGAAGGCCGCGAGCCCCCCGGCGAACAGCCGCGTGTGGCAGGTGCGCTGGACCGCATAATACGAGGTGGCGAACAACGACGAGCCGCCGAAAGCAAAAATCACCGCGTTGGTGTGCAGCGGCCGCAGGCGCCCGTAGCTCAGCCAGGGAATGTCGAAATTGAGTTCGGGCCAGCGCAACTGCGCGGCGATGAGCACCCCTACCAGCATCCCGACTATGCCCCACACCACAGTCGTCAGGGCAAACTGCCTGACCACCTTGTAATTGTATGTATTCGCGCTGTCCATGAGCATCTCGCTCCCATCGATAAACGGTTTTCCCGCGGCTCCCGCGACCGCATTAACGATGGTATCGGTGCGAGTTGCTGATCGCTTGACTTAGATCAAAAGCCCTTCGGGGTCCGGGCAAAGATTGCCGCAGACCCGTTTCGCCGAACCCGAATCTCAGAGCTGGTTGCAAAACGAGTACTTTCCAGCGGGCCGATCCGGAAGGGCGGTATTCCCTCGGTTTCAGACAGGCGGAGCCCGAGTGTCAGGACCCGATCGGCGCCTCGCCCTATGCAATGCTCCATTTTCCCAGCGCCTCGACCAGTTTGTGCTCCGCTTTCAGCTTGATCAAATGCGCCAGCAAGGACCGGCTCGCCATCGGATGCAGGCCCGGCGCTACGTCGTCGTACACCACGGGCAGCAGCGCCTCCGGCGTCGCCGTGCCGGCGCCCCGCACCGCCTTCAGCACCTTGTTCTCGCGCATGAGGCGATGGATGAGCAGGCGTTCCAGCGCTTCCTGCGGCTTGTCCATGAGAAATCCGTGCCCCGGCGCGAACCAGGCGAGGTCCTCGCCTTGCAGCTGGCGCAGCGAGTCGAGATAGACGCGCATGTCGCCGTCCGGCGGATTGATGACCACGGTCGATCCCTGCATAACGTGGTCCCCGGTGAACAGCAGCTTCTCCTCCTCGAGCAGATAGCAAAGCTGGTTCGAGGCGTGCCCCGGTGCGTGGATCACGCGCAGCGCGCAGCCGGCCAGCTTGACGCGTTCCCCGTGAGCGGGCACGCGGTCGGGGCGAAAGCTCTGATCCTGGTTGCCAAACGGCGGAGGCGGCATGCCTACGAGCTCTGCGCCGGTTTTCGCCTTCAGCAGTGCGGCCGCAGGCGAATGGTCCATATGGGTGTGGGTGACGAGGATCCAGCGTATGCGAGCGCCGGCCGCTGCCAGCAGCGCCTCGATGTGGGCATCGATTGCGGGACCGGGGTCGATCACGGCGATGTCCCCGCCCGCGCCGAGAAGATAGGTATTGGTGCCGGGACCGGTCATGAAGCCCGGATTGGGGGCGGTGATGCGCCGCACCTTATCCGACAGTCGCACCACCGCGCCGGGAATAATTTCGCCGGCGGCCGCGCCCTTGCCCTCCGGATCGAGCCGGCCGACCTCGGCGTAGGCGTAATCGCCGGGCACCAGGATCTTTCTGCCCTCGCGCGTGGTCGAGACGCGCGGCGCCATTAGGGGCATTTCGCGCGGCGAGCGCGCAAACTTCATCAGTGCCTCGGCGGTGGGAAAATTGGCAATACTCTCGAGCGTCTTGATGGTCGGGAACACCATATGCAGCTCGCGGCGCCGGTGGCGCTCGAGCGCTTCGACGGGTTGGATCCAGACGTGATCGACGGTCTCGCTGTTGTCGTGCGAGGGCGTCTGCGCCAACGGCGCCACGGCGACGAAAAAACGCGTGTCGTAGCGGCGCGGTCGCCCGGGCGGGGTGATCCAATGGCTGTAATAGGCCAGGCGTCCTACAGCCAGGCGCAACTGGTGCTCGCGGCACAGGTCGGCGAGCGTCGCCCGACCGGCACGCACCGACTCGCGCCATTGCGCGAAAACCTCTACGCGCTGCGGCTGGTTCAAGTCGGCGTATTCGCCGCGCTCGTCATGGGCGAGCAGCATCCCGGCTTCCTCGAAGCACTCGCGCATGGCGGCGGCCCAATAGGCCAGGCCGCCCCGCTCCACTCCCAGCAGCCGGCTCGCCTCAAAATCGTCCAGGCCTTCGCAATAGGCTGCCAATTCGGCCGAAGCATCGGCGACATCGACCCCGCCGCCGGGAAAGACATGGGCACCTTTAACGAAATCGGCCTCCTCCGAACGCCGGATCATGAAAACCTCCATGCCGGAGTTCGTGTCGCGCACCAGGATCAGGCTCGCGGCGGGACGCGGGACCAAGGGAACAGGGGGCTGGTTCATGGTTTCACCAGCGCAAACTCTGCCATCGCCTCGCCTGCCGCGATCGGCCCATTTTCTTTGATCAACCCATTTTCATTGTTAAGCATCCCACCTCCGAATGACATCATTCAACGCATCACGAACGGATTGCCGTTATAGGGATTGTAGCTGTCGAACCACTTGCCCGAAGCCGAGACTACGTATTCGCGGTCGATGCACATTTGATACTTCTGCATTGCAATCTCCCATCCTTGAACCGCTGCGAATTTTAACGCAAAGCCTTGCCCGCTGTTGTGGAACCGGTGTGGTGGAACTAATGCGGTAATCATTGGCGTATTTGGAAATCGCGCATTTTCGGCACCCGCCGGAACGGCAGCACCGCGAGCAGCAGGGCGCAGACCGAGACCACGAAGCCAGCGCGGTAGCCGCCGGTGAAATCGTGCAGCAGCCCGGCGATCAAGGCCCCCAGTCCCGCGCCCATAGCGTTGCTGGCGTAAGTCACGCCGTAAATGCTCGCCACTTGGCTGCCGGCGAACAGCCGCGTGCTGATGGAGGAGATGACGGGGCCGCGTTCGCCTCGCGTATCGCCTGCAACTCCTCGGACAAAGGAAATTCCATGTCTACCCCGTTACTCCGGCTGCGCCGGCTGTGATCGGTGTCGAACTTCGAATCTGCCAGCGCGGGCGCGAGGGTCCCGACCGCGGCGCCGGCTTGTCGCGCCAGGGACCGTTCTGGCCGAAACCCGAAAGCGAGCAGTAGATGAGCCCTGGGTTCAGTTTGGCCTTCCTTCGCGTCCGTCGTGTCCTCTTCGTGGTAGATGTCTTTGGCTTTTCTTCGCCCAGTACGATTCACGCCTCGCGCTCCAGCGCGGCGCGCAACTCCGTGAGCAGCTTCGCGTGACGCCTCAATGCGCCGTCCATGCGCTGCATCGGTCCCGCTAGGGCGACGCTGTAGATTTCCCCATTTACCGCCACCGGCACCCCCACCGCCATCAGGTCCGCCACGGTTTCACCGCGCGTTACGTACCAGCCGCGCGCGCGACCTTGCTCCAGATCGGCTTCCAGAGCGGCGCGCGACGTGATGGTCCTGGAGGTCATGCGCGGCAGCCTCATGCCGGCGAGCAACTCGCTGCGCACCGCCGGCGCGAGGCCGCCCAGCAGTGCCTTCCCGCTCGCGCCGGCATGGAGCGACCTCAACTCGCCCACCTTCGGACTGTAGCGGATGCTGTGCGGGCTTTCCAGCACCTCCAAGTACACCGCCTGGCGATCCAGGCGCTTGGCCACCAGCACGGTTTCGCCGGTCTGGTCGCGCAGCTTTTCCAGCAGCGGAACGAAGCGTTCGGCCAGCGGATCATGGCTGGCGATGACGCGGGCGTGCTCTAACAGCAATTTGGTCGGATAGAAGCCGCCCCTCGCTTTGACTTCATACAAATAGCCGCGCGCCTCAAGGGTGCGCACGATGCCGAAGCAGGAGGACACCGGCGCACCGATGGCCCGCGCCAGCTGCGACAGCGACAGCGGCTTGCCTTCGCGTGCGAAGGCCTCGAACAGATCGAGGGTGCGACCGGCTGTTTTCACATTCATGAAAATATTTTAGCATATGTGAAATATTCGAACGCAAGAGGCAGCAGCGGAAATGTGCAATTCAAAAAAACAAGGCGTACCGCTTGCCGCCACGGACAGAACGCGGTACCGTGGCGCCGGAAAAACCCGCGCACAAAGGACACAGCATGCAGAAAAGCATTAGCCTCGACGGCAAAACCGCGCTCGTCACCGGCGCCTCCAGCGGACTCGGCTGGCGTTTCGCCCAGATTCTTGCCCAGGCCGGCGCCAAGGTCGCGCTGGCGGCGCGCCGCACCGACAAACTGGAACAACTAAAGCAGGAAATCGAGCGAGCCGGCGGCAAGGCCTACGCGGTGAGGATGGATGTAACCGACGTGGCGAGCGTGCGCGCCGCGGTAGCCGCCGCCGAGTCGGCCCTGGGGGGCATCGACATCCTGCTCAACAACTCCGGCGTCAGCAAGCAGCAGCGCCTGGTCGAAGTCGAGGAGCAGGATTACGACTACGTCACCGACACCAATTGCAAAGGCGCGTTTTTCGTCGCTCAGGCGGTGGGCCGCAGCATGATCGAGCGCAACAGCCCCGGTCGCATCATCAACATCTCCTCGGTCGCCGCGCTGCGCGCCGTCAGCCAGCTGGGGATATACGGCATGTCCAAGGCGGCAGTGATCCGGATGACCAAGACGATGGCCTTCGAATGGGCACGCTACGGCATCAACGTCAACGCCCTCTGCCCCGGTTATATAGAAACCGAACTCAACAGTTTTTACTGGGGCACAGAGGGCGGCAAGAAACTGGTGAGCATGCTGCCGCGCCGCCGCGTCGGCCGGCCCGAGGACCTGGACGGACTGGTGCTGCTGCTCGCCTCCGCGCAGTCTCATTCCATCAACGGCGCGGTCATCACTGCCGACGACGGCCACGCCGTGGCGTAGCTAATTCGATCGATACTGTTTCTCGAGCTGGTCCGCAGCGGCGGGGTCGAGCTTGCGCAGTCCCTGCAACGCCTCGTCCCTGCGTTCGCGTTGCCCGATGCTCTGATACGCGGCGGCCAGGCCGTACCAGCCTTGCGCGGCATCCGGGTCGTAGCGCACGCTTTCGCGATAATTCGGAATGGCCAGGTCCGGTTGTCCCTGCCGTATATAAAGGTCGGCCAAGGCCAGATAAGCCTGCGCCGATTCGGGGCGATAGCGCAGCACCTGCCGATAGGTCTGGATGGCATGCTCCATCTTACCCAGCGCGCTCTGGCTCTGGCCGAGAGCGAGCCAGGAACCCTCGTCTTCCGGGTTGATGCGTACTGCGTGCTGATACGATTCGATGGCTGCGGCGTCCTGCCCCTGCCGGGCAAGCGCGTAGCCCTGCAGGAACCACCAATCCACGCGGCCCGGCTCGCGCTGCAGCAGGGCCCGCGCCAGGCTGAGCATGCCGGGCCAGTCCCGCTTTTTCTCCAGTTCGACGATCGCGCCGGCGGTGCGCTGGTCGAGATGGCTTGCGAGCGCGGCGATCATCGGCGTCACCGACATCAGCGCGACTTGCGCGCAGGCCGCGCAAAAAACAAGGCAGGCGATGCCGCCTGCCCGGTTGAGAAACCCAGAGATCAAGAAAACTCAGACCTTGTTCTGGTAAACATACGCCTGCTGCTCGACGCGGGACTCTTGGTCGCGCTTCTGCGTCTCCAGGTCCTGCTTGTGGTCCCACCAGATGGCGCGGCTTTTCCTCTGCTCCGCCTCGAGCTGCGGCCTTTGCTGCTTAAACTCGCGCATGAACTTGGTAAATTCGGATTCGTACATTGCCATACATTTCCCCAGTCAAAATTGATCTTCGGTGAGGGCCATTACGCCCGCGGCGCCGCGCACGACGGTATTGCGCAATCCCGGCGCCTGGGCCAAGACGTGGTCGGTGTAGAAACGCGCGGTGGCGATTTTCGCCTGGTAGAACGAGGCGTCGCCATCCTTAGCGGCCAGCTTTTTCTGCGCCGCCAGCGCGGCGCGCGCCATCTGCCAGCCGCCGCAGACGATGCCCATCAGCTTGAGGAAAGGCACCGAGCCGGCGTGCACCGCTTTGATGTCCGGCGCGTAGGTGGCGACGATCCAGGCGACGCAATCTTCGACCGCCTTGATACCGGCGGCAAGGCCGGCGCGAATGGCCGCCATGTCCTCGCCCTGCGCCTTCCCGAGTTCGCCCTCGACCGCATGCATCGCCTTGATCACTTCTTTCGCCGTCGCCCCGCCCTCGCGCGCCATCTTGCGCCCGACCAGATCGTTCGACTGGATCGCGGTGGTACCTTCATAAATGGTGGTGATGCGCGCATCGCGCAGGTGCTGCGCCGCGCCGGTTTCTTCGATGTAGCCCATGCCGCCGTGCACCTGAATGCCGGTGGAAGCCACTTCGATGCAGGTCTCGGTACTCCAGCCCTTCACCACCGGGATCATCATATCGGCAAAGGCTTGGTGCTTGGCCCGCAGCGTCGGGTCCGGATCGCGATGGGCGATGTCCATCGCGGCCGCCACCACATAGGCAAGCGCGCGCATCGCCTCGGTCTGCGCCTTCATGCTCATCAGCATGCGGCGCACGTCGGGGTGGCGGATGATCGGCACCGCCTTGGCGCCGCCGGCGAGATCGCGGCTCTGCACGCGCTCCTTGGCGTAGGCTAGCGCCTGCTGGTAGGCGCGCTCGGAAATGGCGACGCCCTCCAGTCCCACGGCGAAGCGCGCCGCGTTCATCATGATGAACATGTATTCCAGGCCGCGGTTTTCCTGGCCGACGAGATAACCGATCGCGCCTTCCTTTTCGCCGTAGATCAGCACCGCGGTGGGGCTGGCGTGGATGCCGAGCTTGTGCTCGATCGAAGCGCAGTGCACGTCGTTTCTCCGGCCCAGGCTGCCGTCGGCATTAACCATGAACTTGGGCACGATAAAGAGGGAAATCCCTTTCACCCCTTCGGGCGCGTCGGGCGTGCGCGCAAGTACCAGGTGGACGATGTTCTCGGCCAGGTCGTGCTCGCCGTAGGTGATGAAAATCTTCTGGCCGTAAATGCGATAGTGCTCGCCCAGTCGTTCATCCGAATGGCTCACTGCCTTCGCCTTCACCAGCGCCAGATCCGATCCCGCTTGCGCTTCGGTCAAGTTCATGGTGCCGGTCCACGTGCCTTCGACCATTTTCGGCAGATAGATTTTCTTCAGCGCATCGGCGCCGCGCAGCAGCAGCGCCTCGATCGCGCCACCGGTGAGCAGCGGGCACAGCGAAAACGACAAATTTGCCGCTTTCCACATTTCCATCACCGGCGTCGCCACCAGCTTGGGCAGGCCCTGGCCGCCGTATTCAGGCGGGAACTGCAGCGCGTTCCAGCCGCCTTCGACGAACTGCTTGTACGCTTCAATGAAGCCCTTGGGCGTGGTGACCCGGCCGTGGTCCCACTTCGAGCCCTCCTCGTCGCCCGACTGGTTCAGCGGCGCGAGCACCGTGGCGCAGAACTTGCCGCTCTCCTCCAGTATCTGGTCGACCAGCTCCGCGCTCGCTTCCTCGCAGCCGGGAAGTTTCGCCACCTGATCCAGTCCGCCGAGTTCCTTCAACACGAATCGCATGTCTTTCAGCGGCGCGACATAATCGGTCATGATGATTTGCCTTGAATGCGAAAGTTTGAAATTATATACGTCTCAGATACCGTCGCATGGCACGAGCGTACTTGCGGGCTGCGCGCGCCAACCGCGTTTGCTGTACGGATAACAGCCTCAAGGGCTTGAGCTTAGGTTCTATACAAGATCGGTCGCCGCAATTCGAGCTATCCGGATTCATCTGCGCGTTGTCGACGAGCGGCCATTGCGCGCTGCGCGCGCCAACCGTGTTTTTGGTACGGATAGAAACCATCCGTACCAAAAACACGGTTCCGGATAAAAACAACCAGGCCTAAGGTAGCTTCTATACAAGATCGCCGATCCGCGCGGACGGGTTTTCGTCCGCGCGAAATCGCAACCCTGCAACAATGGGCTGGCCCAATCAGAGCTTGCTTAACCCAATTCCTTCACCAGTTCCGGCACGACCTTGAATAAATCACCCACGATGCCGTAATCGGCCACCTGGAAAATCGGCGCTTCCTCGTCCTTGTTGATGGCGACGATGACGTGGCTGTCCTTCATGCCGGCCATGTGCTGGATCGCGCCGGAGATGCCGATGGCGATATACAGCTCGGGGGCGACGATTTTGCCGGTCTGGCCCACCTGCCAGTCATTGGGCACGAAGCCGGCATCGACCGCAGCGCGCGAAGCGCCCATGGCCGCGCCCAGCCTGTCTGCGAGCGGCTCGAGGATCTTGAAATTTTCCGCCGAACCCATGCCGCGCCCGCCTGAAACGATGATTTTGGCGACGGTCAGCTCGGGCCGTTCCGACTTCACCAGTTCTCGACCGATCAGGCTGGACAATCCCGCGTCAGCCACCGCGGCGACGGCTTCCACGGCGGCGGCGCCGCCGCTCGCTGCAACCGCGTCGAACCCGGTGGCGCGTACCGTGATGACTTTCACCGCATCCTTGGACTGCACCGTCGCCAGCGCGGTGCCCGCGTAAATCGGGCGCACGAAGGTGTCTGCCGAGTTGACGCCGACGATTTCGGAGATCTGCGCCACGTCAAGCAGCGCGGCGATGCGCGGAGCGACATTCTTGCCGAAGCTGGTCGCGGGGGCAAGAATATGGCTGTAGCCGGCGGCGATGGACACGACCAGCGCAGCGAGACTTTCGGCCAGCTCGTCCTTATACTGCGGCGCATCCGCCACCAGCACTTTCTTTACGCCGGCGATCTGCGCCGCGGCCTGGGCGGCAGCGGCGCAACCGCCGCCCGCGACCAGCACTACGATGTCGCCGCCGATTTTCGCCGCCGCGGCGACGGTGTTGAGCGTGGCGCCCCTGATGGTCCGATTGTCGTGATCGGCAATAACGAGTATGGGCATTTAGATCACCTTGGCTTCGTTGCGGAGTTTTTCGACCAGCGCCTTTGCGTCCGGCACTTTGACGCCGGCCTGGCGCTTGGGCGGCTCTTCCACTTTGAGGGTGGCGAGGCGCGGGCTCACATCGACGCCGAGCGCCTCGGGCTTGATCGTCTCGAGCGGCTTCTTCTTCGCCTTCATGATGTTGGGCAAAGTGACGTAACGCGGCTCGTTCAGGCGCAGGTCGGCGGTGATCACCGTCGGCAGCTTGACCGAAATCCGTTCCAACCCGCCATCGACTTCCCGCGTGACCTCGGCTCTACCGTCGGCGATTTTCACTTTCGAGGCGAACGTGGCCTGGGACCAGCCCAGCAGCGCCGACAACATCTGTCCCGTCTGGTTGCAGTCGTCGTCGATCGCCTGCTTGCCGAGGATGGCCAAATCCGGGTTTTCCTTCCGCGCCACGGCGCTCAACAGCTTCGCCACGGCGAGCGGCTGCACCTCGGCGTCGGTTTCAACCAGGATGGCACGGTCGGCGCCGAGCGCGAGGGCCGTGCGCAGCGTCTCCTGGCTCGCGGCGGGGCCGCAGGACACGACCAGAATTTCCTTGACCACGCCCGCTTCTTTCAGGCGCACCGCTTCTTCGACCGCGATTTCATCAAAAGGATTCATCGACATCTTGACGTTCGCGGTCTCGACGCCCGAGCCGTCTGCCTTGACGCGCACCTTGACGTTGTAATCGACCACCCGCTT
>Ga0209514_10001767_pt1 | contig 35780 bp, 19 predicted proteins | sample Subgrocontami58m_FD_187452 | JGI IMG/M metagenome (GOLD analysis project Ga0209514, IMG submission 187452) | Subsurface groundwater microbial communities from S. Glens Falls, New York, USA - GMW37 contaminated, 5.8 m (SPAdes) (version 3) | ecosystem: Environmental > Aquatic > Deep subsurface >...
TAATCGCCGGCGCCGTATAGTCCGTTGTCCAGGAATAATCCTTCGTTGAGACATTGCCTGCCGCATCGGTTGCGGAGACGATCAGGTTATGCGCACCTTCGCTCAAACTCGTCAAGTTCGGGGATATCACTGCGACACCGTCAAGGGTGTAGGCGGTAGTCGTCGGGTTCGCATCGGTGGCGGTGACGCCGATGTTGGCGGAGTTTACATTGGTGAGGGCGGCCGGGGTCCCGGAAAGGGTGATCGCCGGCGCAGTGTAGTCCGTTGTCCAGGAATAGTCTTTTGTTGAGGCATTGCCTGCCGCATCCGTCACGGTGACGATCAGGTTATGCGCACCTTCGCTCAGACCGGCCAGGTTCGGGGATGTCACTGCCACGCCGTCCAGGGTGTAGGCGGCAGTCGTCGGGTTCGCATCGAGGGCGGTGACGCCGATGTTGGCGGAATTAGCGTTGGTGAGGGCGGCCGGGGTCCCGGAGAGGGTAATTACCGGTGCAATAGTATCCACCGTCCAGGTATAAGAGGTGACTGCCAGGTTGCCTGCCGCGTCGGTGCCTGGCAAGGTCAGGCTGTGCTGACCCTCCGCCAGGCCGCTACGGCTCACTGTACCTCCGGTAAAGGGTGTATAGGTGCTGCCGTCGAGGGAGTAACGATACGTTGTGCCCGTCTCGGGAGAGATGGTGAAAGTGGCTGCACGGTTGTTGGTGAAAGATTGCGGTTGCTGCGTAAAACTAAATGACGGGGGTGTGTGGTCTGTGGAAGGTGCAAAGCCCATCGCCGTTCCGGCGGCCGTTCCCGATAAGGCGCCGCTGCTAAACGAACCGCCGCCGCCGCCGGTGAGGCCCAGGGTGCCGCTATAGCTTCCTCCGCTCAGGGGGCCGCCGCCGATGATATTGGCGCCCCAGATACCGGTGCTGGCATCCCAGTTTCTAATCCCGAAGTAAGCGCTCAGGCCACCCGGACCAGAGGAGAGAGGTACTGCAGCACCGGTTGCCGCCGGCGGTGCGGTCAGGCTGTAATTGCCGATTACGCTGTCGGTGGCCCAGAGACGGGGAACGCTGCCGGTGGAGGTGGCAAAAAATCTAACATTATTCAAACTCAAATTTGTCAGGCTGTTAACCGGTACAGACGGATCGACCTGGTTCAGGGTTGCTGTTCCCACCATAATACCCGGGATATTCAAGGCTTTTAGCGTAGCGTTGGCATCCGCTTCCGTCGTGGCGCTGCCGGCCAACTGCAAAAACCGGCCCGTTTCAAACCAGGCCCCCGTAGCTACGGCATTCCAAGTCGCCGGATCAAAAGTGCCCCTGACGCTTCCGCCGCCTACGAAAGTCTTACCCTCGTTCCAGTCGGCGACGGCCAGTGATGTCTGGCCGGTCAGGGTATTGTCAGCTTGGTTCCAGGCAGCAGCAGTGAGCTGGTACTCGGTGTTGGATTGTCCCGGCAGATTATGATCGATGGTCCAGGCCGTGTTGATCGCACCGGTGGGCAGGGTGGCGTTGTCGTAGGTTCCACCGGTCAGGGCCTGGAAAATCCCCCAGTCACGGCCGAGCGTCGAGTTGGATCTCAGCCGTTCGGCGGCCAGGTTGATCGCCGCTACTCCGGGATATTCATTGGCCAGAAAAGAAGCGAAGCCTTGCGAGCTATCCTCGGGCGAAGCAAATCCCGGGAATGTTCCCGGCAGGTTCAATATCGGCAGGGCGGCAATGTTTCCCGAAGTCATCCAGAATCCCGCATCGGTGCCGGAAATCAGGGAACTGGAAATTCCGGCGGCATTCAGGAAGCCCAATTCGGTAACGCCGCCGGCCAGTGGCCGGGCATATAATCCTACAAAATCGGCATTAAGACCGTCAGTTGCTGCTGTGCCGCCCACAAAGCCTGAAGACAGAATGTTTCCTACCGCCGCGGCAGAACCGTCGATGTCGGCAGTCAGTATGGAATTGCCAGTGTAATTGCCGGAGAATTTCCCCAGGGCCAGGACGGCGGCGGGTGCCGCACTAAGGGGATCCGTTCCGCCCCACAGACCGCTCAAACTGCCGGTCGTCAGGAAGCTGGTCCCCTGCAGGTTGTGGAAACTGCCGCCGGTTATGGCGCCGCCGAAAGCCAGCGGGTCAAGGGTAAAGGTGCCGGCGCCGGCGCTGCTGTATGGACTATTGTCCGGGAATTGGCCCGTACCGCCGGTAGTTTCGTACTTGCCGCGGTAGGCCAGGCCGATGCGGCCCAGATAGCCCTTTCCCTGGTAATTCTCCAGGTAGGTGAGGTCGCCGCCGACGGCCACATGTCCTAGTCCATCGTCGGTGCCGGAGATATTTCCCAGCATGAAATAGTTATCGGCGGGGGCGGCATTGAAGGTCCCCGAGCGGCCGTAAATGCCCTGCCAGCTATCGGCTCCCGTGGTATTGGCATAAACTCCTCCCGTCGTGGTCGTTCCCCAGACGCTCAGGATGCGGTCCCGGCCGGTATCCGGGTTCTTGACGGTTATGCCCAACAGCTGCCCCCCGTTGGTGGCAGCTGGATCGATGGGGTTGACAGCGCCACCCACGGTGATGCTGTCCAGGAGGGGGAGGGGAAATCCCGTTTCCCCGCTGGTGCTGTCCACTGAGCCCAGGGGAGTCATCCCCGTCGCCAGGGAGGTCGGCGAAAGGTCGGTCAGGCCCAGGATGTCAGTTTTCTTTATCTTGCCTGCTCCGGAAAGGGTCTGGCCCTCAAAAGTTCCCGCGAGGTCGCCGGTGAGATAACCGGCGCCTGAGCCAGTAACATAGATGCTGCTCAAAAGGCCCTCCCAGGAGCCGCTGACGCCGGTCAGGAAGCCGGAATAGGCGCTGTCGCCCAGGGAACCTCCGGCTGGTCCTCCCCAGGAGCCGGCCGGCAAGCCCGTGGGAGAGGTGCCGGTAAAGGTCAGAGCGCCTTCATTCGTCGTGGCATCAATATCGGCGGCCAGTGAAGAGGAAGTCAGGAAATCGCCCAGCGCGACACTGCCGCTTACCGGCGTGTAATCCTGAATCCAGCCATAAGATGCGTAGTTTTGAGGTGCCGTAGTGTTGCCGGCCGCATCAGTGGCCCTGATCAGAATGGTCTTTGCACCCTCGGAGGAACTTGCAATATCAAGGGCCTGACCGGCAGGGTTCGTAATGTTTGTCCAGTTTCGTCCATTGTCCAGGCTGTACTGATAAGTGGCTCCCGGCTCAGGGCTTGGCACGGCCACCGTAACCGTTTTCAAATCTGTTGCGCCCGTCGGCAAGCCTGTCAAGGCGACGACCGGCGCGGTGTAGTCCTGCACCCAGTTGAAAGAGGTATAGCTTCCTGAAGGTGTTTCATTGCCGAGGACGTCCTGCGCCCTGATGAGGATAGTCTTGGAGCCTTCTCCCAGTGCTTTCAAGTCTATTGTCTGACCGGCAGGCGTGGCGATTGCTGTCCAGGTCGCGCCGTTGTCCAGACTGTACCTGTAAGTAGCCCCCGTCTCGAGGTTAGGCACGGAGATGGTGGCCGTCTGCGTGTTTACCGTTCCGGTCGGCAGGCCCGCGGCGGCGGCGACCGGGGGGGTGTAGTCCTGGGTCCAGCTGTAGGATACATAGTTTCCCAGTGCCGTGGTGTTGCCAAGTGAATCCGTTGCCCTGATGAGCACCGTTTTTTGGCCGTCTGTTGATGTTGCTAGATTTACCGCCTGACCGGCAGGATTTGTGATGTTGGTCCAGCCCTGCCCCCCGTCAATGCTATACTGATACGTAGCCCCCGGCTCAGGATTCAGCACCGCAATATTCGCTATCTTCAAATTTGTTGTTCCCGCCGGAAAGCCTGTTACGGCTATCTCGGGCGGGGTAGTATCGACAGGCGCAGTTTGAATCACCGTGGTATCCAGGCTGCCGATAGATGTCGTAACGGAGCTACCGCTTGTCCCGCCGCCCGTCGGGCCGCTGCTGAGGCCGGAGCCGCTGCTGAAGTTTAGGCTGGTACTGACCCCTAAGACGGTCGGATCGGCCATTGCCGTGGTCATTATCGGGGCCGGGGCCGGGGCCGGAGCCGTGGTCGGGGCGGTATCTTTGGGAACTATATCAACCTTGGCCGATTGTTCAGCCCGGTCGGCCGGGGCGGCGGCGATCACGGTTTTTGTGCCCGTATCGGCCGGCTGGGATGTTCCTTCGGCTGGCTTGGCCGCGGTAGTTTTATCAGTAGATTGCCCTGGTTGCCCGCCGGCCGCGGCGCCATCACCCTGCCCGTTGCTCGACTTGGTATCGTCCGCTTTTGCTGCTGTCGTTGTTTCAGCGGGCTTGCCACCGGTTGCCGAGTCCTTGCCCTCTCCGCCTGACTTGGAATCGTCAGATTTAGCGGTCGTAGTGTCGGACTTTTTCTCTTCTCCCTTAGCCTCCTCCTGCTTTTTCCCTCCCTCCTGCTGGCCACCCTCCGTTTTTGCCGCGGCGGTTTCCGTCTTCTTCTCTTCCTCTTTCTTGGCTTCGGTCTTGGGCTTTTCCGCCGGTTTTGTATCCTTTTGGTGCTGTTCTGTTTCTGTCGGTGTCGCCGCCCTGACTGTGGGGGCGACGTTCGGATTCGTCACCACCATGGCCTGCCCGGCGTTGACAGTCCGCACTTCCGTGGGATTGTTCGCGCTGTAAGCGTAGACCTTGCCTTCTGTAACCACGGCGCCGCTGACCCCGGCCTGATAATAGTTGAAAAACTGCGTGCCACGCACGCCGCAAACGGCCGTGGGGGTGCGGACCTCGTATTTTGACCTGTCACCGCCGGCACCGGCCACCGTTTTGACGACGTTCTGAATTTTGCCCCGGAAGAGGTCCAGGGTGGCGCTCCGCTTGCCATCATCATGGGAGAACTCGGAAACCCGCAACCGGCTGTTTTCCCCCAGGCGCAGAATGCTGCCGTCCAGGAAGGTAACCTCGCACTTGGATTTGCTTTTCGTGCGGATGATGTCGCCCGCATTCAGCTGGTCTCCCAGGTTGGCCGTGACCGCTTCCTTGCCCGGCGGCGTCACGTCCACGTTGCCGTCGATGGCGGTGAACTTGCCTACCGGCGCTGCCTGCGCCAGGAGAGGAAAGATCAACAGCGCGGCCAAAAGCGCGATGATAACGGATTTTCTTTTCATGGTGTTGCCTCCCTGGGCGAATGAAGCCTTGCCCCTTATATTCCCGTATATGTCCAAACTAGTACCTGAATTCGAGTCCCATTGAATATTGATTGCGGTCATATTCAAAGATGGGGACGTTAGATTTGCTTTGCGTCCTTGTATATTGGCCGATCAGGTTGGCGTATTTCCAAAACTTCCAGGCCAGGCCGAGGGAGCCGGTATACACCCGGTCCCGCCTCGTTTCCGTAATGATGCCAAAGTTAGTTTCATAACGGTAATTTTGGAAAAAAGCGCTTCCCGTAACCTGTAAGTTCAACGGCCCGAAGCGTTTGGCCCTTTCTTCTTCCAACAGCGGATAACTCACGTTGAAGGTGAGGCGGTGATTGTCATTCGTCCATTGGCGGCCGTCGGCGTGTTCGTTGGCAAAGTCGTAACGCAGGTTAAGGAAGGCGTTTTCCTTAAACAGCCAGATCCAGCTCACGTATTCCCGGAAGCCCACGGTATCGCGCAGGGCATCAGGCGAAACCACCTTCTGGTTATAATAGTTCTTGCTGTCATAACCAATAAAAAATTCGAGGATATTGGCCGGATCAACAAAAAAGCGGAAAGCCGGGCCCAGGGATGTGAAATCCAGGTATCGCTTGTATCCCGGGTTGGAATCGGGGTCTGGTACCAGGTCGGGGTCGGTGCGCAGGAGGACATTGGTGTAACTGGCATTCAGATTCAGGGAGAAACGGCCGAAATTGTAGCCGGGTGAAAGGGAGAGGTTGTTGGCCAGCGAATCGTGGGAATGGGTATGCACGGAATTGACTGTGGAGGCAATGCTGTACTGGGCGTTAAAGAGCCAGGGACCTTCCATCCGGGGCGTGTAATCGAGACGGACGGAAGAGGTGAGGGTCATACCTGTTTCATCCGTGATATCGCCGGCGGCCGTGGTATCCAGGGGTTTTAACAGGATGTTGCCGTCATAGGCGCCGAAAACGCTCAGGGTCAGGTGCAGGGGCCTTTCCAGGACCATTCGCTCTTCCACCAGGTCATGGTATTGCCGGGCGAAACTGGCCAGGTCGGATAGGGGGTCCTGGAGGATCACCGCCTGAAAACGGGCCTTGGCCTTCTCCAACTGTTTTTCCTTGATGAAACAGATGCCGATTTGGAATTCCGCGGACTGGGTCAGCGCCGGATCCAGCTGTTTGGCTTTCTCAAAGGCGCTGATGGCTTCCAGGTTCTTGTTCTCCTTGGAGCAGATCAGCCCTTTCAAAAAGGCGACGCGGGGTGGGGAAACGCCTAATTCTTCTGCTGTGGACAGCCATTTTTTGGCCTCTTCCAGTTCGTTCAACTGGTAGAGGGTATCAATGAGTTCGACAAGGGCTTCCTTGATGGGCGGGGTGAGGGTAACGGCGTCCCGGAGGTTGGTGGCGGCCTTCGGAAAATCCAGCACCTGCTTATAGGCCATACCCAGAAAAAAGGCGGCTTGGGTGGATTGTGGTTCCCGCAGCCGCACTTTGGAGAGTACATCGATTGCTTCTTCGTAGTTTTCCTTCTGGTACTGCGCAACCCCCTCTGCAAGAGTGGCATTAAGTTCCGCGAAGGCAGGAGAAAAGAATATTAACAGGGAAAGACACGTACCGAAGAGAACTGCTTTTTTCATGGTGTTTCCTCTCATGGGAATTAAGATCTTTAAGACCGCTGGAAAAGGTTATTTTAAGAAACAGTTGAAAATTACAGCTTATATCCTCCTGCATTAATCATTATTACCCAAATCCGGTTGGAACTTATGTCTCTCTCTGGAAGTGGGGTAAATTACAACGCAACAAAAAAGCGGAGAAGGGCAACATGATTGGGGTAATGGCCGCATTTGTTGTGATTTATGCCAACATATTTGCTGAAAGTCAACGTAAAACTTGGTGAGCGGCGAAAGGGCAATATGTGAAATCCTTCACACTTCCTTTGGGCCGTTTCCGAACGGTAACTCCTTCCCTGCGGCGGGGGATTAGACTTTTTTTTCCATTGGCGGTTCGCCCGGAGTCGGGCAGTCAGGTAAAGAAAGAAACGGGGCGCCGGTTATAACCAGCGCCCCGTTTCTTTGCTGTGCAGTTCGAGGGGATTAAGGCTTCACAATACCGGCCGCCGTCCCGCTGAAGGTGCCGGTACCGATATTTCCGGCGGCGCCGCCAGTGAAGTTGACAGTGCCATTATAGCCGCCGCCGCTCAATGTTCCCGCGCCGCCCGTAATGTTCGCTCCCCAGGTGCCGCCGGCACCGGCCCAGTTTCTGACCTCAAAATTGGCCTGCAAGCCTCCACCGGAAAGGGGTACGGCCTGGTAACCCGGTTGTCCCTGAATTATGGGAGCGGCAGTGTAGGCGCCGTTTACCCCATTCGTGGCCCAGATCCGGGGTGCCGTGCCTACGGAATTAGCGAAGAAGGTGACATTGTTCATGTCGACCGTCAAATTGTTGCCGCTGCCGCTGAGACTGGCCTGTCCTACCTGGATGCAGGGGATGTTCAGGGCGGCCAGCGTGCTCCGGCCGGCCGTCTCCGCCGCCATGGCCATAAATTTTGTAGTTTCTATATAGGCCCCCTGGGCGATGACTTTCCACGTTGCCGCGGTTGGATCGTATAACCCATTGATTTCACCTCCGATAACACCTGTAGTGGCATTAACCCAGTCAGCCCGTGCGGCGGCAAGACTTCCGGTCCAGGTGGTTATGGCCGCGGCACCGGATACATTTTGCACGTTGTCAACTTGATAATTTTCCCACCAAGTTTTATCAACCTCCACATCGACCAGATGTTCGACCCAGGAGAAAGCAGCAGGCGGCGGACCGCTTGTTTCGAGGCTCGCGTTGTTGAGCGAGGTCTGCCAGAGCCCCCAGTCGCCGGTGGGATCGGTCATCGGGATCCGTTTTATGGAGCCATTCGCGCCGAATAGCCCCGGCTCCGGATAAGCGTCGCCGTTTAGCGTTCCCTTCAGATACCCACTGCTTTCGTCGGGGGCGACATACCGGCCCAGCAGGTCGGCCCTGACCGCCCGGGTATCGTCAATGGCGACGGAGATGTACCCTTCGTAGGAGCCGCCATCGTAAGTACTGTCCGTGGCATTTTCGAAATTGTGGCTTACTATTGCCGTTCCGTACTCTTGCGCCCATAAGCCGCTGTTCCCGCCGTACCTGCCGATCATAGTTGTGTCTACACCGAACGTGGCCGCTTCCGGTGTCCAGAGGCTGTTGATGCCACCCAGCAGGGTGTAAAGTCCGGTGGAGGTCCATGACGCGTTCCACGCCAGTTCCGAGAGCTGAAAGTTGCTCACGAATTTGAGCGGTATCCCCTCGAAAGTTCCGACACTCAGGCCGATCCAGGTGCCGTCACCGGCAATTTCCGCGTCTTCCGTATATAGTCCGTAGAGTGGTCCGCCGATCGTCCCCATATGGGTGGCGGTCAGATAACTTCCGCTCAGGGCGCCGGTTATGGTGCCCCGTCCGGCCTCCGGGCCATCTTCATTCCAGGTGCCCGTGATATCCGCCAGCCAGTACCCGTAATCAGCATAGTTATAACCGAAATAGCCGTCACTGCCTATTTTTGCGTTCCAGGCGACAGAGGTGCCGGCCGGTTTGCCGGAGTAGTAGTTATAGGACGCCCCCTCTCCGAGCTTCAGGTTATAAATCCCGAAGGGGAGGCTTTTGGTCTCTATCCAATTGCCGAATGTGTCATATAGGTTATAGGTAATGAACTTGGCCCTGCCATTGTAATATTCGCCCCGCACGGTTCCCACATTTCCGCCGGTGTTGCTGACAAAGCTCCCCGCTGCATAGGCATAAAGGGAATCATCGCCGATATAGGCCGTGGCAACATCAAAACCACCGGGCAGGGAGGCGGTCTTGTCGACGTCGACTAAACCGCTGGCCGTGCTCTCTGCCTTCCAGAGGCCGCGTATCTCCTCCCAATAGCTGTCATAATCTATCTCGTAGAAGGCACCGGTCAAATCGCCCTTGATCAGTCCGGCCTGCCCACCCTCGGTATAGTACAACGCCGCAGCATAACCATTCAAAGTGCCATAGGTATTGCCCGGATCTGTTTTCTGCCGGAGGCCTCCGGTAAAGCCCTCCAGGTATCTGTTTCCCGTCTGTCCCTCATGCCAGAGAGAGCCGCTCCAGATGTAGGGCCCGCCGAGGCCCGCCGCTCCGTATCCGTAATCGTAATATTCACCGATGGCGAGGAAGCCGTATTTTCCGTCCGTCCGCTTTTTGAAGCCGAAGGCACCCTGATCTTCGCCCTCGCTGTTCCAGCTCATGTATCCCTGGTCATTGTATAGAGTGCTGTTGTACCATTCCCCGCCGAAGTCCGTGGCCGTCCCTTCGTAAGTCCCCACACTGAGGCCGATCCAGGTGCCGGCGCCGGTATGGGTTCCTGCATCATCGGTATCATCGGTATAAAGTCCATACAACGGTCCGCCAATGGTCCCCATATGCCTGCTGGTTACATACTGGCCGCTCAGGGCTCCATTTATGGTACCATGGGCGGCACCGGCTTGATATTCATTCCAAGTACCCGTGACATCCGCCAGCCAGTAACCGTAATCTTGATAATCATAACCGAAATAACCATCACTGCCTATCTTTGCCTTCCAGGGGACGGAATTGCCTGTCGGCTTACCGGAGTAGTAGTTGTAGGAACCCTCTCCGAGCTTCAGGTTGTAAATCCCGAAAGGGAGGCTTTTGGTCTCTATCCAATTGCCGAGTGCGTCGTATAGGTCATAGGTAATGAACTTGGTCTTACCGTTGTAATATGAACCCCGCACGGTTCCGGCATTTTCCCCGGTGCTGCTGACAAAGCTCCCCGCTGCCGAGGCATAAAGCGACTCAGAACCGATATAAGCATGGGAAACATTAAAGTCCTCGGGCAGGGATGCCGTCGTGTCTAAATTTGTCAGACCGCCGGCGCCGCTCGTCACCTGCCACAGGCCGTTCCTTTCGTAGTCATAGTCCTGCATTTCATAGAAGTTACCCGTCAAATCGCCCTTGATCAGACCGACCTTGCCGTCTTCTGTGTAGTACAAGGCTGCGGTATACCCGGCCAGGGTGCCGGATGGGTCGCCGGGATTCGCTTTCTGCCAGATTCCGCCGGTGAAGGCCTCCATATATCTATCTGGCGTTTGGCTGTGATTGGACAGAGAGCCGCTCCAGATGTAGGGCCCGCCGAAGGCAGCCATTCCATAGCCGTAATCGTAATATTCTCCGATGGCCAGAAAATAATATTTCCCCTCGGGGCGTTCCTGGAAGCCAAAGACGCCTCCCTCTTCAGAACTGTTCCATCCCGGGTATCCAAAGTCGTTATAGAGCGTGCTGTGGTTCCAATACCCGCCAAAGTCCGTGGGGACGCCCTCATAGGTCCCGACGCCGGCAGCCTGCCATGTGCCGGGCGTAATTACATTCCCTTCCGGATCGAGGACCGGGTCGGCATTGCTGCCCATAAAGCCGCCATAGGCCGTCGAGATGCTGCCGATCATGGTTTCCGTAATAAAAAGACCGTTATCCAGGGAGATTCCCAGGCGCCCGGGATAATTCGGATCATCGTTCCAGGCGAGGACAGCCTTGCTTAACCAATAGCCATAATTGTAATATTCCTGCCCGAAGTCTGCCGAGATGGTTCCGCCGAGTGGATAGGTCCCGGAAGATGCCCCGGCGAATGTTCCGCCCAGTCCCATGTTCCAGATCCCCCAGTTCTGGCCGGCAATGCCGATCAGATCGCTTTGCAGATGCCCGGTGCGGATGGTAAAACCGTCGGCAGCCGTACCTGCCATAGTCCCTTCCAGAGAACCGTAACGGAGCGAGGAGGTGATGTCCGCAGGCCGCAGATCCGTTGCGTGTCCCATGGGGGAGAAGGCCAGGTTTCCTGTCGCCTCCCACATTAAAAGTCCCGGATAGTAAGAACCGGTCAGATTCCCACGGACGATGCCGGTCTGGCCGTCGGCGCCGATGGCCAGAGCCAGGGCTTTGGCCCGTTCGATGCGGCCGTCGTTCCAGAGACCGACGATGTAGCCATTGAAAGCGCCGTCATCGGCAGGATCGGCCGGAGTTTGTTCCCCCGTTGTCCCGGAGAAATACCAGCCGGAACCGTAAATAAGCGCCGGTTCCCTATAGCCGTCCCAGGATGAATATGAGCCCATCAGCACTGCCGGCACTGCCGCGTCGCCGAGCAAGGCGCCCGTGCCGCCGATGAGCCCCTGGGCGTATCCGCCTGATGCGAAGCCGCCATAACCACCGCCATAATCGCTATAGCTAAACTCCTGGTTCTCCTGAGGCGCCAAGTATGCCGCCGGGTACTCCTGGTAATAAAGCAGCCCGCCGTTGACATAGCCTCTGAAGGCCAGGGGCGTCTCGGTGAAGGTTCCTGAACCGACACTTTCCCAGGCGCCAATCTGATCCGCCGACGGTTGGCTGGCGGGATAGACCCCGGCAAAGCGGCCGCTGATCGTGACCAAATGCTCCGGAGACAGGAGCAAACCGCTGGCGCTGCCGGAGATTTGGCCGGTCTCGGCCGTCCCGTCGAGGTGAACGATACCGTAAGAGTCATGGTAATTCGTTTCCTGCCAGCCGGCAACCGCCTGCCAGGAGGAGGCCGGTGTGGTTGACGGGAATGTGCCGCCGGCGGCCATGGTCCACACACCCCAGTTTGTCAAGGAATGCAGGGGATTGTCGGCATCCACCAGGCCATAGGGCGTCAAAACGGCAGTCCCGAGGATCCCGCCGTTGCCGGAAATTTGAGCGATGGTCTCGTCCTGTTTTGCAACCGTGATGGTCCCGCTGTTCAAGCCGGAGGACATCCGGGTGGCGGTGAGCAGGTTATCGCCTGTTGTCTGCCACGTGCCGGTTTGGGGGAAGAGGGAGGCAGTCACCGTCCCTGAGGTCAGCCATCCGGCCTCATAGAGGTTATTGCCTTCCGGCCGCAAGTAAATGCCCACTACTTCGCCGCTAAGGTAATCTCCCGTTCGAACACCGCCATAGATGGCATTGAAGAAACCGTTGCTATCTCCGGAAAGGTTGAAATCCGAACCGCCGCCCACGATTTTCGCGGCGAAAAGCCGGCCGGCGGCGGCCGTGTCATAAGCGCCCGTTGCCTGAAAAGAAGCCGCCGGATAGGTGGTGCCCAAGGTGGGTGGCGTCCCTTTGAAGAAGGAGTCGCCCACATAATCCTTGAGCTGAACATCGTAGATGGGTGTACTGGCCAGTTGGCCGTGGAATGATGCCTGATTAGCCGCTGCCGGCAAGGTCACGAAGGTTGAGCTATCGAAATTCCAGGACCCGAAACCAAAATGTCCCTCTGTCGGAGCCGCTTCCCCTTCGTTGATGCTGGCGGTGAAGGCCGGCGGCGCCGTGTAATCGGTGTGCCAGGTATAGGTTTTGGTGGTAGTATTTCCCGCCGCATCGGTAGCCGTAACGGTGAAGGTGTTGGTACCCTCCGGCAGGTTACTCAGGTTTGGTGAAGACAGGGAAGTGCCGTTTAATTTGTAACTATATGTTACCGGTTCACTGGCTGATACACCAATACTGAGCAAATTGGACATGGTGATGTCATTGACAGGCAAACCGGACAAGGTGATGGCCGGAGGCGTTAAGTCCGTCGTCCAGGAAATTGTTTGCGTGTCACTATTGCCCACCGCATCTGTAGCGGTGACGGTAAAGGTATTGCTGCCCTGGGGCAGGTTAAGCAGGTTTGGCGAGGTGACGGACGTTCCGTTGAAGGTGTAAGTTAAGGTGGCTTCTTCATTGGTCGTTACACTGATGGCGGCGGTCGTGGCATTGGTACTGTTGGCAGGCGCCCCCGAAAGGGTGATCACCGGTTTGGCGGTGTCAACGGTCCAGGTATGGGTAACCGGTTCCGAGACATTGCCTGCCGGGTCCGTGGCGGTGACGGTGATGGTATGAGGGCCGTCGGAAAGAGCGGGCAGAGTGATGGTACTGTCGGCAGCGGGAGTAACGGCACCCCCGTCGAGGGAGTATTGGTAAGTTACCGCCGTCTCGGTGGAAGCCGCGGTAAAGGTGGCTGCCGCGTTATTGGTTCTTTCAGGGGGCGTCGAAGCCAGGGTCACTTTGGGAGGAGTTTTATTAACGGTCGTCGGCGGTACAATAGGAGTGGTCGGCGGAGGTTGAACCGTCGGTGTTTGTGTCGTTGTTGTCGGCATATTTTCCATGAGCGCCGCAAGAGCAGGCAGGGTTGCCAAAGTCGCTGCCGGCAGTTGTTCTTCCAGTTTGTTTGTGCTGCTCGGCGTGCCGCTGCCTTGTGAAATGCCGCCGGTGGGTGCCGCAGCGGTTTCCGTTTTGTTCCCTTCTTCTTTCTTGGCTTCGGTCTTGGGCTTTTCCGCTGGTGTGGTATCCTTCTGATGTTGCTCCGTTTCCACTACTGTTGCCGCCCTGACTGTGGGGGCGACGTTCGGATCCGTCACTACCATGGCCTGGCCGGCGTTGACCGTCCGTACTTCCGTGGGATTGTTCGCACTGTAGGCATAGACAGTTCCATCCGTAACCACGGCGCCGCTGACCCCGGCCTGATGATAGTTGTAAAACTGCGTGCCGCGCACGCCGCAAACAGCCGTGGGGGTGCGGACCTCGTATTTCGACCCCGTGGTGCCGGCCACCGTTTTGACAACGTTATGGATTTTGCCCCGGAAGAGGTCCAGGGTGGCGCTCCGCTTGCCATTATCATGGGAGAACTCGGAAACCCTGAGCCGGCTGTTTTCCGCCAGGCGCAGAATGCTGCCGTCCAGGAAGGTAACCTCGCACTTGGATTTGCTTTTCGTGCGGATGATGTCGCCCGCATTCAGCTGGTCTCCCAGGTTAGCCATGACTGCTTCCTTACCCGGCGGCGTCACGTCCACATTGCCGTCGACGGCGGTGAACTTGCCTACCGGCGCTGCCTGCGCCAGGAGAGGAAAGATCGTGAGCAAGGCCAAAAACGCGATGATAACGGATTTTCTTTTCATGGTGTTACCTCCCTGGGCAAATGAAGTCTTGCCCCCTAAGCGACTGAATATGTAACGGACGATAAATGATTTGCTCCTGATTCAGCGAATTTTTCCTCGCAGTTTAACAGAGCCGAGAAGTTTCATCCGATTTGTTTGAAGGCTATACTTGTTGGATTATATGGCAATATATTATGTGGAAGTCAATGCCTTATGACAGGGGGGCTATGTGAAATCTCTCACACTTGCCTAACCGGATAGACGGGATAAGTGCCCGCAAGAGGGATAAATGCGTTCACGAGATTATTTGTTGTCAGTAAACAATCTCTAACTTACTAATGCGTTAACGAGGTTGCTTCCCGCCGGCAATGTAACTTCTAACTTACTGAGGCCGGGCAAGGAGGATGGCGCAAAGGCGGGTATACGGAATGGCCCCTTCCCTGACAATCGCCGGTGGGTCCGTGGTCATGTCCAGGATGGTTGAGCCGGCCCCGCCCCGGGTCCGGCCACTGTCAACGATGGCATCGAGTTCCTTTCCGAGCTGTTTGCGGACTTGGGCGACTGTGGAGCATTCCTCTTTCCCGGAGATATTGGCACTGGTGGCAGTAATGGGACGGCCCAGGCTTTTTGCCAGGGCGGCGGCGACAGGGTGGCTGGAGACGCGGATGCCAAGCTTGCCGGTCCCGGCGGTAAGGTGGGGATTCACGTCGGCGGCGGCGGGCATGACGAGGGTGAGCGGTCCCGGCCAGCAGGCCTTAATCAGGGCGCGGGCCGCGGTGGAGACCTCCGTCAGCAGGGGGCCCATGGCTTCTTCCCCGCCGGCGATCAGGGCAATGGGTTTACCGACGGGCCGGCCCTTGATCGCAAAGACCCTGGCGACGGCTTGCGGGTTTTCCGCGTCAACGGCAAGACCATAGAATGTTTCAGTAGGGTAGGCGATGACGCCTCCCTCCTTCAGTATTTTTACCGCCCTGTCCACCTCCTGCTGATCGGGATTATCAGGGCTTATAATGATGATTTCGGGCATATATTTAATGAATTTAATAACTTGTCATGTTTAAGTTCCACTTCCCGGGCCATGTTCGACCGATAGGCGAGCAGCTTTTCGCTCAACTCTTTGTTTCCCAGGGACAGGATACTTACTGCCATCAGGGCGGCGTTCTTCGCCCCGGCCTTGCCGATGGCCATGGTGGCGACGGGGATGCCGCCTGGCATCTGCACCGTCGCCAGAAGGGCGTCAAGTCCGCCGAGGGAAGTGGCCTCAACGGGAACGCCGATGACGGGCAGCAGGGTCTGCGAGGCGATTACGCCGGCCAGATGGGCCGCGGCCCCGGCGCCGGCGATGATGACCCTGACGCCTCGCCCACCTGCCTTTTGGGCAAAGGCCGCCGTTCGCTCCGGCGCCCGGTGGGCTGAGGTAAGGTACACTTCATGGGGGATGCCGAAGGCATTGAGGACGTCCGTTGCTTCCTGCATGATTGCGAGATCGGAATCACTTCCCATGACCACGCTTACCAGGGGGGTGTCTTTTTTTTCCATAGTTCTCCCATCCTTGTAGGCTGGGACGACCCAAGGGCCGTCCCCACGGTTTAACGAATCTGGGGCCAAATTCGTCAGTGTTTGAAATGCCGGGTTCCTGTAAAGATCATCGCCATCCCGTGTTCGTCGGCGGCTTTGATGACGTCGGCATCACGCAGCGACTCGCCGGGCTGGACGACAGCGGTGATGCCCGCCTCGGCAGCCAGGTCCAGGCCGTCGCGGAAGGGGAAGAAAGCGTCGGATGCGAGCACGCATCCCTGCGTGGGCAAGTTGGCCTTCATCCGGGCGATCCTGACCGAGTCCACCCGGCTCATCTGCCCGGCCCCCACACCGACCAACTGGTTTCTTGAAGCGTAGACGATGGCATTGGATTTTACGTGCTTTACCACGCGCCAGGCAAAATCCAACCCCTCATATTCCTCTTCTGTGGGTGCCCTGCTGGTCACCACCTGCGCCTTTCTGATGGCGAATTCCTCTCTGTCCCAGTCCTGGAGGAGGAGTCCACCCGCGACGCGGCGAAAGTCGAAGCCGGCCGTCCTCTTGGTACAGGAGGGGGGAATTTCCAGGACGCGCAGGTTCTTCTTGGCGGCGAGAACCTGGCGGGCTTTTTCATCGAAAGCCGGGGCGATAATGATTTCCAGGAACAACTTGCCCACTTCCGCTGCCGCGGGGCCGTCCACCATTCGGTTCAGTGCGACGATGCCGCCGAAAGCGGAAACGGGGTCGGTTTCCAGGGCCTTGAGGTAGGCGGTGGCAATGTCGTCCGCCGTCGCGGCGCCGCAGGGATTGGCGTGCTTGACGATGACGGCGGTTGGGAGATTGAAATCGGAGACCATCTGCCAGGCGGCATCGCCATCCATGATATTGTTGTAGGAGAGTTCCTTACCCTGCAGTTGCCGGGCGTTAGCCAGGGAAGAAAGGGCCGGGTCGGTCTCCCGGTAAAAGGCCGCCCGCTGATGGGGATTTTCCCCGTAACGGAGGTCCTGAGCCTTGGCCACCTGGAAAGTAAAGGTTTCGGGGAAGATTTGCTGCCGACCATCCCGGGTGATGGCGCCCAGGTAGTTGGAAATGGCCGCATCATAACGGGCCGTCAGCTGGAAAGTCTTTACCGCCAGGGCGAAGTTGGTGGCGGAAGAAAGCTTGCCGCCCTGTTCCTTCATCTCCCTCAGCACAGGGAGATAATCGTTGGGGTCGGTGACCACCGTGACATAATGATGATTTTTTGCCCCGGCCCGCAGCATGGTGGGGCCGCCGATATCAATATTCTCGACGGCCTCCTCCAGGGTACAGCTTGCCCCTGCCACCGTGTCTTCGAAGCGGTAGAGATTGACGACGACCATGTCGATCATCCCGATTCGTTCTTTTTCCGCCGCCGTCCGATGACTTTCCTGCTCGCGTATTGCCAGCAGGCCGCCGTGGATTTTCGGGTGCAGGGTCTTCAGGCGGCCGTCCATCATCTCCGGAAAACCGGTGTAGTCCGATACCTCAATGACCGGGACCCCGTTCTTTCTAAGCAGGGCGGCCGTGCCGCCGGTGGAAAGAATTTCCACGCCGAATTCGCTCAAGCCCCGGGCAAACTCGGCTATGCCTGTTTTGTCGGTGACACTGATCAACGCGCGTTTGATTTCATTCAGTCTTGTAGTGTCCATGGTCTTCTCCTTTATTATTAGCGAAGGCCGCGTAACTCCTCCATGTGCCTCACCCGTTTTTCGATCAGTGCCCTGGTGCCGATATCGGAGCGGTGCGACACGGCGCCGCGGACAGCAGCCGTACCACTTTCCGCGATGGTTTCCGCTTCTTCCAGACTGTCGGCGATGCCCACAACGCCGATGGACCGCGAGGAGGTCATATACAATCCATCGTCCCTTTGGTCAACGGAGGAGTAATATAAACGCGCCCCGTCCAGCGGACCGATCTCGATTCTGCCCGCCTCCGGTGTGGCCGCGCCGGAATCCCCGGCAAGACCGTAGGTCTCCGGAACAATGTATTTGCACACAGTGGCTTTGGCAGCGAATTCCACCCGGAGCCCGCCGAGAGATCCTTCGAGAAGGGCCTGGCAAATATCCAGGAGATCAGTTTTCAAAAGCGGCAGGATGTTCATGGCCTCGGGGTCACCGAAACGCGCATTGTATTCGAGGAGTCGCAGCCCGTTTTTTGTGATCATGAAACCTCCGTACATGACCCCCCGATAGTAGGTGCCCGTTTCCCGGTAAATGGCCTCGGCCACCTGCTCTGTAATGGTCAGGCCGGTCTCGATATCTTTTCGTTCCAGGAAGGGCAGAAGGTGATCGGCACAGGAATAGGAACCCATACCACCCGTATTCGGACCTTTATCATCGTTGAAACGCCGCTTATGGTCCTGTACCGGCGGCGTAGCGACAACGGTCTTGCCATCGGTCAGGCATTGCAGGGAGAACTCTTCACCCTCCAGCTTTTCTTCGATCGTGACGCTGCTATGTTCCGCCAGGATGGCTTTGCAAATGGCAAAGGCTTCTTTTCGGGAGGCAAAATGGTCACCCTGGACCATGACTCCCTTCCCGCCTGTCAGGCCGTCGGGCTTGATGACGACGCCTTCCATCTCAGCGAGAAAAGCCTCTATTCCCACGGGCGAGGTAAAGTTGGCGAATTGTGGATTGCCGGGGATACGGTATTTGGCCAGCAGGTTCCTGGTGAAGGCCTTGGAAGTCTCCAGACGGGCCAGGCTTTTCGTAGGGCCTACTGCGGGGATGCCCGCCTCCTGCAAGGCGTCGACGACGCCGTGCTGCAAGGGGTCTTCCGGCCCGACAATAGCAACATGGGCGGCGTTTTGCTGTGCCCATCCCTTTATCGCCTTGAGGTCATCGTATTTTCCCAGGAAGATTCTTTCCGCCAGGGCGGCAATTCCGGGATTGTTGCTTTTCATGTAGGCGAAAAGAACGGGTGAATTATGGGAGTGCATCACTGCTTCAGCGATGGCATGTTCCCGAGCGCCATTGCCGATCAAAAGTACGTTCATAGGCGAAATCCTTCCATATTATCTATCCAATACCGGTGATTGGGCAAACCGTGTCCGGAAATGGGCTCCCCGCTTAATGTTTCTAAATAGCGGAAAAATGCTTTCCCGTCAAACGACAAATCAGCAGGGTAGGGTCAATAATAAGAAAGAAATTTTGCGGGGATAAAATTGTGGCGGGCATGCCGCGAAGTCGCCAAGGTTTGTTTGGTGTGTAAACCGCAAGGCTGGACCGGCAAACATCAGGAAAGGGGTTCCGGTTTTTGAGCAGTTACGATAATTCCGAGACTCTTACATTAGCCGCTGACAAAGAGAGGCTGTGGCGATTCTTCCGGAGATCAAAGCTCACCTGCTGTCCCTGGCGAAGGATCTTCTCCCCTTCGCTCCTAATTGTGCTGAGGCGGAAGAACACGTCCTGTCCCTCTTCCGACTTGATAAAACCCGCGCCGATCCGCTGGCTGCACCATTTGACAATTCCTCTTGCCATTTTCCTTTCCTCCTTTACTCTTGGGCCGACTATCTTCCGCGCCTAAAAAGAAATGTGCTTCATAAATAGTTTACTTGGTAGTGGAAGGCAATGAGAATTAAATAATAGTCTAATGATAGCCACTACCTACTATTGTTTTTCCCGGTCAGGGTGTGTATCGGTGGCGGCGTGCAAGGCGGCCGTCATTTTTTCGTTCAGGAGCTGCCATTCTGTTTTCAGCATCTGCATAACGGATATCAGGTCGCTCATCTCTCCCCCCTCCGGAGGGCAATCCCCGCATTGGCGGATGGTCTCCTCATAAAAGGCAATCAACCGGTCAGCAGAGCTGGTGCGGGAAAACAGGCGGGCCGTTGGCAGGGTATGGCGCCGCAGCTCTTCTGCCTGGGCCCGGTTATGAAAAAAATCCCCGATGGCTGCTGCATAATCCTCGACGGTAGTATTATCCGGCAACAGGCGGCCGTTCCTGCCCTCCTCCACCACCTCCCGGGCGCCCGACGCGTCAAGGGCGATCACCGGCGTCCCGGCGGCCATGGCCTCCACCAGCACCAGCCCCTGCGTTTCACTTTGCGAGGCAAACACGAAGAGATCCATCGCCCGGTAAGCGTCAGCCAGATCTTTATGCTGCAGCGGCCCGACGATGGTCACCTGCGGTGACACTTTCGCTGCGGAAAAGATTTGCCCGATTTCCTTTTCAGCATCGCCTCCGCCTACCACCAGGAAGCGACAGTTTGGGTTGCGCCGGAGATAAAGCGCCACTGCCCGGGCGAGATAGGGCAGGTTTTTCTCGGCGGCCAGACGACCCACGTGGCCCACCAGGGCAGTGTCCGGAGAAATTCGGTGTTCCCGGCGAAACTTTTCGCCCTGGCCCTGGGAAAAAAAGTCGACGTCGATCCCCGTGGGAATCTCGGCTACAGGACTAAAGACGCCCCTTTTGCGCAACAGTTCGGCGACGCTTCGGCTGGGAGCAATCACGCCGTGGCAGAGATTGGCGTATTCCGTGGAAAGTTGGATAATGAAACTTTTTAAGATTTCCGAATCAAAGGGGACATAGTGGGTATAATCTTCATAAAGGGTATGGTGCGTAAAGACCAGCGGCAGGCCACGCGACCTGGAGGTTCGCAGTGCCGTATCGCCTAAAAGAAACGGATGATGACTGTGCATGATGTCCGGCTTGAATTGGTCGATCTGCTTATGGGTAAGGTAGGGAAGGGGCAGGCGAACGGAAAAATCGCTGCCGTTGAAATTCTGAATCGCCGGTACCCGGAATACCCCCAAATGTTTATCTTCACTGGCGGAAGCAGCGGGATAAGTTGGCGCGATAATGAGTACCTGATGGCCTTTTTGCCACAAGTCGGCGGCAAAAGTGGCAACGGAACGGGCGACGCCGCCTACATGAGGCAAGTAGGTATTGGTAAACATGCAGATATTCATAGGCAATTATTGATGGGAAAGTTTCCTTACTGATCCTTGGTCATCCGTTCGAGGAGGTAGAGGTTTTCTTCCCCTGCAATTTTGCGGCACTGCCAGCCCGGTATGATCAGGCGCAGAGCAGGCGGCGTATCATGCCAGCGGGCGTCGATTCTGAGCGTCTTTCTGCCCGCCCCGCTGATGATTTCCACCTTGAGGGAACCAAAGGGCGTCGGTGTGGGGCCGAAGCCCATAACTGTTTCCTCTTCTAGCCATTCCGGGAAGATACCACTGCCGATGACGATTTCCCCGCCCTCTTCGCGGATAAACAGATGGCGCATCATCATGATCCATTCGGCGACGGCCCAGCCGTGTTCCCCGTCGCCCATGCAGCCGCCTCCGGTGGCCGGATGGATGGCCTCGGGCCACTGGCCCGTGGAGGTGGCCAGCCCGGCGACGGAGTGAACGAGTTTGCGGTAGCGGTCATCGCCGCAGCGCAGTAAGGTTTGAGCCAGTGCCAGTGTCAGATAGCTGTTAATGCCGGAGTGAATGATATCTTGAAAAAAACTGCTCCGATGCAGGCAATTGCTGAGCAGGAATTCGACTGTAGCCGCAATCCGGGGATCATTGGCCGGCAGGAGCTGCAGCGGATAATCCGCCACCAGCGAACCGATGGCGCCGGCATCGAGACGTCGGGTGGGAGAGGCCGGAATGCCTCCTTCGGAGCGTCCTGTATCGGTCCCCTCGATGCTTCTGGTTACGGTGCGGTACAGGTCATCCGCCGCCGACTGTATCCATGAATGCGCTTCGGGCCTGTGCCGGGCGGCCAGCTGTGCCGCTCCCCGCAACCCCGCCACCGCCCAGAAGTCATCCCAGTAATAATAGTCATTCGGGCCAAAATGTTCGGCGCTGAAGCCCGATGGGAGCAATCCCCGATAAGGACCCTGACTGCCGATGATCTTGGCCTTGATCCAGGCTGCGCCGCGAATAACGCTGTCCAGCAGTGGGCCGTCGATGTCCCGGCCCGTGCATTGCTGAAAACGATGAACCAGCCATAAAACCTGGCCGTTGGAATCCCATTCGCCGCTCTGGGAGAGATAGTAGCCGGAACGTTGCTGGCGCGCAGGGAAACGGGATATCCGTTCCAGCGTCCGTTCCGTTAGCCCCAGTGCCAGTAGGGCATTCAGCATAAAACAGGCATCCCGGAACCAGAATCGCTTATAGGTATAAGGCCCGGGCACCGGCTCACCTGCCGTGAGGTGGATCAGGGTCAGTACGGAGGATTCATAGAGCTGCTGCAAACGTTGATCGGGCACTCTTAGGGCCGCCGCCTCACTAAGCGCGTCCCGCCAGGTCCGGGAGGCGTCAGTAAGGGAGAAATTATTTTTTGCATTTTTCCGGTAAGGAATAATTTTGTTAACGCACTTATCCCATTTATTGGGGTTTGGGAAAGGCCGTGTTGCCTTCTTGAGGTCTTGATCCAGCGCAATGGTGCAAAATATCTCGGTTTTCTTTCCCGGTGAAAGCGGATAAATTGCGGCGGCCGTAGCCATACCGGTTTCACAGGTTATGTTGTCCGCCGTCGGTCCTTCTTTCCGCAATTGATGGAGAACGTCCCCGGCCCGGTAATCGGAAAAGAAGACCCGTTCCGGCGGACGACTAAGCGTGAGGAAAGCCTGGCTATTGATGCGTAAAAAACCGTGCTCATAGGCAATTTTATTAATAAATTGGACTCCTTCCGGATTATAGGGCCGTAAGGCAACCACCAGGCGGCCGGTCAGGTCGCTGACCGCTTGCACTGTGACCTTGAGACGGGGAATGCCCTCTTCCAGCGACATGCTCACCATGGTGGCCAGGCACATGGCTTCCTGTTCGCAAACCGTCATCAGGGAGGGATTAGCTCTCTTTACACATTGCTGGTCTACCGAGGGTAACCGGGAGGGAAACAACTGCCGGTTCTTTTCGTCAATTATCCAGAAATCGATGGACCAGCCGTCATAAAAAGGCGTTACCAGGCCGCGGGGGTCAACGAGTGGATAAAGTGGGATGTCGGGCAGTCCCACGGCCGTCCAGTTGCGGTGGGTAAGGTTGACGTGAGTGAAAGAGAAGGCCCGGGGAATGAAAGACACATCTTCCGGGTCGAATTGCCTTTCCACCCAGTATGGCCAGACCCAGTCGAGGTTATGCTGGATCGCCTTGGTATTGATTAACCCGCGGGCGTGGAAAATAATACCCGCCCGCAGCAGTTCCAGTGGGACGTCAATCTCGGAAGGTTCGGCGAATTTCTCGAGCTGATTGACCACCGAGACGGGATCAATAATACCGTAAGACCGCGCCACCTTTCTTAACAGATATTTCCCGATCAGTTTCTTCAGCATGGAGTCTTAGCCTCGTTCTGAAACTACTGCCAATGCTGGTGTGAATCAATAACGGTTTATTGGAAGTATAATGGTAACCAAAAACTACCTGTTTATCGAGGTTAGGAGGTGGGGCCTCTTTGCAGAGGCCCCTGGAAGAGAGGAGAAAGGAAGATTGGGGAAGTAAAACGCATCGTCCCCGGAGGAAACGTGGCGGATAAAAACAGCTGGAAACCAACCTGGCGCTCAACCTGATCGTTTTCAGCTGTGCCGGTTCGGCGGGCATCCTGCGCCATGCTCATAGCAAGCAGTGCAGGATGACAATCTTTTCTTGGTTACAAGATTACGGTGCGTGGCGCTTTTAATCAATGATGATTAAATGGAAGCATTTTAGTAGGCAGAACCTGCGGGCGGTAGTCGCACCTTGTCCCGCTTATCGTCCTTCGCTTCTCGTCCCTCGTCCGTCGTCTCGCGGTTGCTCCTCCCGGCGCCTACCCCCCGACCTTTCGCCCTTCGATTCTCCCCCCTCGGGTGTTACGGGCGTTTTCAATTGAGGTTCGGCCTGTGGCACTTCTTTTCTCGGCGGTATCGCCGGTACCACGGGTCTCCTTTCCGGAGGCGCCACGCGAGGCAGCTCCATCGGCGCTGGCGTCAATCGCGGCCCGGTTCCTCCTCCGCGGTCTTCGTCTCCCGGCCCTTTACCCCTGATCCCCGATCCCTGATCTCTGACTCGCGGCCCCTCGCCGCCGGGTGGCGAAACTGGGGGAGGGATGGGCCTTCTTCCCGGAGGCGCCACCTGGGGTGCCTCCACTGCCGGCGATGGTGCCCGCGGTCCGGGACCTTCGGGTGCCGCCGGTCTTCTTCCCGGAGGCGCCACCTGGGGTGCCGGCATCGGACTTTGTGTTTTTGGACTACCGGGTACGCCGGCAGGTCCTCTTTCCGGTGGTCTTACCTGTGGTACTTCTTTGCGGGGTGTTAGAATCTCGGGAGCGCCGGGTTGCTTCTCCTGTGGCGCGCTGCGGGGCGGCTCCACTGCCGGCCTCTGATCCCTGCCTCCTGCTCCCCGATCCTCAGTCCGCGGCCCCTGACCCCTGCCCCTCTGCTCCGCCGGGATGATCGGTCGCAATACCGGCCTGCTCTTGCCGGGCGTTCTCGGCAAAGTAACGCTGTTCAGCGGCAGCCTTTCGGGCCGGACGCCCCGGTTCAGGACGGATTCATCAGGATTTCTGACCAACGGGCGAGACAGCTTTAACGGGGCCACCTGTAAGTTCCTGATGTGTTGCGGGGGGTGCCTGGTTGGGGGTATCGTCCGGGTGGACATAAAGTGGCCCTCTCGGGAAGGCCTGATGGCGGGCGCGCCGATGCTGATGTTACTTCTTGTAAAAAGACGCTCACGGACGATGTTCCGCTCCACGCGAACGATTCGGGGAGCGCCTGTGGCAAAGGTGCTGCGGGTGACGACAACCACCCCGTTGTTGACATTTATGTTCCGGAAAACATGGGAAACCTGGACCTGCGTGATATTGATTGTGGTGATATTTACGCTGTGGCGGCCAAAAAAACCGTGGCCGTAATATATTTCGCCGGGGGCCAGCGGAACCCAGGCTACATATTCGTCAGTCCTTACCCAGCCTACAAAGCCCGGTCCCCAGTAAGCATCGCCGGCCAGGGGAGGCACCCAGCACCAGCCTATTCTGGGAACGAAGGTCCAGCGACCGTAGTGATAGGGTGCCCATCCCCAGGGTTCCTGCGGGATCCAGACATAATCACCGCCGATCCAGGCCCATCTGCCCAGTCTGTAGGGCGCCCAGTCCGGTCCCACAAAGGACGTCGGAGTCCAGCACCGGCCATAATCGGGGACGGATACCCAGCGGCCGCCGGTATCGAAATCGTAAGCATAGGCCCGAAGTTCCGGCGGCAGATACCGGGAACTCATGTCTTTTCTTTCAAATATCCGATCGTTTCTCTGCTTGTTCCACTTTTCCCACTCATCGGGCCGATCCAGCGGCGCCACCTCTCCGTTGGTATTCTGGGCAAGGGACACCATCTCGCCAGCCTTCACCCTCGTTTGCCCTACCTGGTTTTCCGTTTCTACATATCCCTTATAGACGGCCACGTCCGTGTACTGATCGGACATGTCAATCCTGAAGACCGACTTGTCAAAAGCGCGGACCGAGGCGTCAGGAGTATCGATCTGAATAATGTTTCCCCGGGGTGCGTTGTCATAAACATAAACGCGGCCTTCGGAGAGATAAAACTGGGAAGTATCCTGGTCGAGGGACAAAATCTGGAGCGCCGAGTTATCATCGAGTCTTACATAAGACCCGGAGTTCAGTTGCATTTCCACCCTGCCTTCCTGTGGGACCCAAATCTGATCGCCTTCCTGTAGTGGTCCATTGACGGCAGCTGCACCCCAGTCATCCGCTTCCGGCGTCTTGACCTGGACGTCGCCGGCGACGAAGCTGATGCGCATCCAACCAAGGGGTGCCGGGAAGGCACAAAGGGGCGTCAAAAGCATTGCTAAAGCAATCATTCCAATCCAGACTCTTTTCATTAGACCTCCTGACCCCGGACAAACGGGATAAATGCGTTTAACGAAATTGTTCACTCCTAGTAAACATTTTCTAACTTATTAATGCGTTTGCCAATTGCACTAAATAATAAGGGCCCCTGTTTTCTTCATGTCGGCAAGGGCCTGTTCGCCACCCCGCGGTGTGATGGGACGTGTAGCCTGAGCAATGACCCCGACCTCGAACCCTGCCTTCCTGGCATCGAGAACCGTCTCCAGGACACAGACATCCGCCGCCAGGCCTCCGACCCACAGACGGAAGACCGCATCGCGTTTGAGCAGCCAGGCCAGCCCCGTATCGTCAAAAACCGAGTACTGGTCCTTGTCGAACCTCACGCCCTTGGCGATCTTCACTACATTGCCGGGCAGCAGCAAGTCCGCGCGAAACGCCGCTCCCCAGCTGTCCTGAAGGCAATGGGGAGGCCATTTTCCGCCTTCTTCCCGGAAGCTCAGATGGCGGCGGGGGTGCCAGTCGCGGGAGGCGTAGAGGTTGAGGCCTTTTCTTGCGGCCGCCTCAATCCAGCGGTTAAGAACAGGCACGATGGCATCACCTTCCGGAATGGGGAGGGCGCCCCCGGGGCAGAAATCATTCTGGACATCCAAAACGAGCAGTCCGTCTCCTTTTTTCATTACTTCCGGTGATGTGGCCATCCTGCACCTCCCGACGCCGGCATTGCCGGAACCGCTGTTGGCCTGTCCCGGCCTGTATAATTCATTTTGCCACAAATGTTCAGTCTAACTTGCCAATGAGGCCACCATCTCTTGCTTCAGTTTCCATAGCTTTTCCGACAGCGACACATGGTAAGTATGTGGATTAACCAGTCTTTTTATGCCGGGATCAAGTCTTTCCAGGTCGGCCTGTCGCTGCCGCCTGCTGTCTGTGATGGAGGGCAGTTCTGTGCACCTTTTTCCCTCGTTCAGCACCTTTACCAAGAGTGGTTCCACAACGGAGTTATCCCGGGCGGCGAGCACCCTGGAGCGGGATTTATCAACGGGGTGGTGCAGCACGACTTCTTTCATCTCCCGGGGATCTTCATCATTACAGGTGATCAGGTCGGCGGTTGCCTTGTTTCTGTGGTCGTAAAGCCGCCAGAGGAGCTTATGGCCGGGATTAATCGTTTTTTCTGGTGTTTCCGAAAGCTTGATCGTGGGGAGCCAACGCCCCTTGTTGTAGAGGGCTGTGAGTTTGTAAACGCCGTCCAGCGCCGGCTGCCCGCGCGAGGTGATAAGTCCGGTGCCAACGCCGTAGGCCAGGCGTTTGATGAGGTGATCCGGATCAAGTCCGTAACGGGGCGCTTCTTCCTCTACCTGGGTGATGATCTGCCAGATGACGAGTTCATCCAGGTTGTTGGAAAGGACGATGATTGTTTCCGGAAAACCGGCGCCGTTTAACATCCGGGCCGCCTGGATGGCGAGATAGGCAAGATCGCCCGAATCAAGCCTGATGCCCACCGGCCGGTGCCCCTTCCGGCGCAGTTCTTCAAATACTTTAATCGCGTTGGGAATGCCGCTTTCGAGGGTGTTTATCGTGTCCACAAGCAGCAGGCAGTCATCGGGATAAGTTTCGGCATAGGCCCGGAAAGCCCCGAGTTCACCTTCCCCAAGGGCCAGGAAAGCCTCTACCATGCTGTGGGCATGGGTGCCCTTAGGAGGAAAGCCGAGGACATGAGAAATCCCGACGCTGGAAGTGAAGTCCGCTCCGCCGATGAGGGCGCCCCGGGCGCCGGCGTTTCCACCCCGGTCCTGCGCCCTGCGGAGTCCGAAATCGATCAGCATGCCGCCCCGCGCATGTTCGCGGATCCGTGAGGCTTTGGTTGCGATCAGGGTTTGATAATTGAGTTGGTTGAGCAGAGGTGTTTCCAGGATTTGGGCCATGGCCAGAGGGCCCTGCACTACCGTCAACGGCGTGGCGGGATGCACCACGCGTCCCTCAGGTATGGCCTCCATGGTTATGCCCTCGAAATTCCCGTTCTTCCGCAGCCAATGCAGGAAATCTTCGGCAAACACGGGCCGTCCCGTCGCCCCCTTCTGACTACGCAGATAGACTATATCTTTATCCCGGCACCTTGTTTCCCTCATCCAGTCCAGGAGCCATTCCAGCCCCGCATTCACGCAATAACCCGCCTGGTGAGATCCATAATCCGGATAGCTCCGGAAGAAGTGATCAAATTGGGCAGTTCTCTCATGCATCCCGGTCCGGAAATAAAGCTGGGCCATGGTGAGCTGGTACTGGTCGGTAAACAGTATGCCCTCCGCCGTCCGGCGATCGGCAGACTTCATGATTTTTTAACCTCCACTGGCCGGGAGCTTCAACCCTCGATTAAGTGTCTTCTGGGAGGCGCTGCTAATTAGTTTTTATCCGGAAACGGTTTCTTTCCGCCCTGGCTGTGTCAATCTTCAGTCTTGCTTGTGCGGCGTACCGGTAGTATGTCCCCGCGCAACCCCTCGATTTCCTTGCCAGGACGAAAAATTCCTCCTTTCCGAATTGAAAACCATTAGTGTCCATCCGGAGTTTCCGGATGGACACTAATTAATCCTCTTCTTCCTCCCCGCACCCCATGCATCCGCACTCGCACTCGGCGTCAGTCGCACAAGGCTCGCAGCAGTATAGATATCCGTCCGTTTCATAAACACGATCACCGATTTCGCAGCCACATTCAAAGCAAACCTGCTCCGCCATTTTTCGATCCCCCTTACTATTAAGTTTAGAAATTGCTTCTCTCAGGGAAGCAATTTCGTTGCCCTATTTATCCCTTTTGCGGGACTTAACCCCTTGGTCGGGGTCAAAACAGGTCTTGTTTTTCGGGCCTGGGCCCCTACTTTAGGCGCTACGGTACAGTGCCCCTGCCGGTAAATCAATGATGGTTAAATAGAAGTAGAATGGTAAGAGAAAACTACAGGGGCGGGGGACAGGGCGAGAGAGAAAGGAATACCCCTACAGTTGGAAGAATAAAGGTAACGAAAAAGGAAGAACTCCGGCCGGAAATGTGATAAAGGGAGAACAGGCAGCCCTAATTCTGCAGAATCATGGTAGAACTATGCATTTTTTTTCCGATCAACGCTGGTTAAATGCCGCTCGCAAGCTCTTTGAGCAGGTCGGTGCCTTGATTGACGCCCCATTTTCCATCCGCCTTTGGGATGGCACGATGATTCCGCTGGGACGCAATGTGGAGGGGGATTTTTATATTTCTCTTGGCGGTCCCGGCACAATGGGTTCCCTCCTGAGGTGGCCGACTTACGAAACCCTCCTCCGCCTTTACGTCAACGGGCAGTTGGACATTCAGCCGGACTTGCTTGATTTCGTTGCCCTGACCCGGAAAAAGCGGCCGAAAAATAAATTAACGAAAATCGCTGGATTTTTCCTTCTGAAAAACGCCCTGACCCTCCTTGCTGCGCCGGCCGGTGCGGCAAGCATTCAGCACAAATACCGGAATGAGGAAACCGGCCGGCGGGTGTCCCGTCGTGACAACGAGGCCTTTATCCGCTTTCATTACGATATCGGCAATGATTTCTACTCCCTCATTCTGGGCGAAGAAATGCAGTATTCCTGTGGTTATTTTACCAGGCCGGAGAATTCTCTCGACCAGGCGCAGCACGACAAATTGGAGATGATCTGCCGCAAGCTGCGGCTTCAGCCCGGGGATAAATTGCTGGATATCGGCTGCGGCTGGGGCGGACTTATCTGTTATGCCGCCCGCCATTACGGTGTCAGGGCCCATGGCGTAACCTTATCCCCGCAGCAGCTCGATTATGCCAGGCAAAAAATACGGGCCCTGGGACTTGAGGAGCGGGTGAGCGTCGAATTGAGGGATTATTCGACCGTCCAGGGAAACTACGATAAGATTGTCAGCGTGGGCATGTTCGAACACATCGGCATTGCCAATATGCCTAAATATTTCAATAAAATAAACACCCTTTTGCGGGACAGGGGCATTCTACTCAACCACGGCATATCACGCCACGCTAAAGCGACCGGCCGCGCTGTCCGCAGGATCAGACCGGAACGCCGCCTGCTCTTAAAATATATCTTTCCCGGCAGTGAACTGGATAATGTGGGCCATACAATCGACCTGCTCGAGATGCACGGATTCGAGGTCCATGATGTTGAGGCCTGGCGGGAGCACTATGCCCTCACCACAAAGCACTGGTACCGCCGCCTCATGGCCGGCAAGGAGGAGGCAATTCGTCTTGTGGGGGAAGAGAAATTCCGGATGTGGGGACTTTATCTGGCCGGTGTCTCCACGGGCTTTATCGATGGTTCAATGCATGTTTGCCAGGTAGTGGCGACGAAACATTCGGCCAAAGGGCCGTCCGGTTTGCCGTTGACGAGAGAGGGCCTCTACCGATGATATTTGGCGGCCCATCTTCATGACTCCCAGAATGCAGTTTGCCACGCTTCGCTTGCTTGTTGTCACCTTCGCGGTTCTGGCGCAGCTATATCTCTTTGTTCGTATCGGGCAGGCCATCCAGGCCTGGCCGCGGTCCGACGTCTTCAAATCCCGCGCTATCCGCATTGTGGGCCTCGCCATTCTTGTGCTCTTTGTTGCGAACCTATACATGATGCTCCGGCCGATCCCCTGGGTATACCCGCCGAAAGCGGCCCAGCTTTTCCTCTTCTATCCCCCTGCGATCTGGACCTGCGGGTCAATATTTTCCGCCTTCTTCCTCTTCCTTACCCGGGGCCTTGCCGGGACAGGCCGGAAGCTTGCCGGACTCTATGGAAAGTGGGCCGGCCGCACCTTTTCCCAGCCTCTGGATTTGGGACGCCGCCGGTTTCTCCGGGCCGGGATGGGCGGTCTGGCGGCGGCCCCCCTGGTCCTGTCCGGCTACGGCGCAGCCTATGCGTCCAGGGACTACGAGATCCGGACCCTTACCTTGCCTTTCGGACATCCCCTCACGGTTGTCCAGCTTTCCGATATCCATGCGGGCCTTTACATGAACCGGCAACAGATGCGACGTTACGCCGATCAGGTTACAGCGCTCCAGCCGGACCTGTTTGTCTTGACGGGAGACTACATCTCCAATTCGAAGTTGTTTCTGCCGGGTTGTCTGGAGGAGATGGCCCGTGTCCGTACCCGTTACGGTATCTTTGCTACGCTGGGGAATCATGAACACTGGCATGAGAATTTAGAGCAACTGCAGGCGAACTTCCGAAAATACGAGATCATCCTGCTGCAAAATGCCCATCAGGTGATCCGGACTGAACAGGGGCGGTTTGCCGTGGCGGGAATCGATGACCTGATGGCCGGCCGGCCCGACCTGGAGGCGACCCTGTCCTCATTGGAGGCTGGCATTCCGACGATTCTTCTGTCGCATCGGCCGGAGATATTTCCGCAAGCCGCAGCGCGGGGTGTTTCCCTGACCCTCGCCGGCCATTATCATGGCGGGCAGATTAAACTCAGCCTGCCGGGGGCGGATATCAGCCTTGCCCACCTGAGAACCCGCTATCCGGAGGGATTGTATCGCATCGCTGGCTCCCATCTCTACGTCAATCGGGGCATTGGCACGACATTTACGCCCGTGCGGCTTAACGCCCCTCCGGAAATTACCCGGTTTATTCTCCTTTAAATTCCCTGTCTGTGAGGGATATCATATACTAAACGTTAAGTAAGTCACTTAGTTAACGGATATTTACTTGACGCCGCAACTACCCGCCTTTATCCTGTCAGCCAAAGATAACGTTGAAGAACAGGCAAAGGAGGTTGGACATGGATGATGCAACGAGGATGATAATCGCTTACGCAGGAGTGATATCCGGGTTGCCGTTGATCGTTGCCAAAACTATTTGGTTTGTTCCCGCTATCATTTCATCAAAAATCATGCCCAAAATAGCCACCCGGCTGGACAGGGTCGTGGGAGCATCCATTGAAGGCTTTCTGGCGATCTTGATTGCTTGCCTGGTTTTCGACCAGTTGATATTCCGTATCACACCGGCGGTTCCCATCATTTTGATAATCATCAATGCGCTCTGGGAATGGACCAAAGAAGAATCCTTAAGGGTTTGGCCTTCTTCCATAGCAATAATTGCCGGATTCTTTTTTTATCCCAGCTTGCTGCAATTGCTGGATAAAGCCAATGGTTTGCCTGGCTTAGGATAAGGGCAGGGCAAATCCTGCCTCTACGGGGTCGGATGCGGGCGCAGGGGTGCAGCGAGGGGGTATCCCTGTGGTCGGATGTCCCGTGGGGGCAGGATTTGCCCTGCCCAAAAGATCTGAGATTACAAGGTATCTCCCTTCACAGCGTGAGGGCGTGGTCGGTCTTGCCCTCTATCGCCGGTCGATCGACGGTGCCGAGACCAGGCCGCCGGAAAAAACAAAAAAAACGTGACAATCGGTCAATAATTTGCTATGGATGCCCTGACTTTATCATTGTTCACCCGAAGTGATAGCGGCGCCAATTGTTGACGGACCGGGCGTAGCGACCGCGAAGACGTCAGTCTTTCTCTCATGCTCTAATATCCAGTCGGATGCCGATTAAGACGGCAAAGAGCAGGTCTACGATGAACAAGCAATTGCTGGAAAAGCCGGCGGTGCCGCGAAACCACCGCTGGGATGTTGAAGAGACGGCAGAGGCCATTAAGGACGGTTGTGCCGTTCAGAAAGAGCAACTCTTTGATTTAATAATGGAACAGGTCACGGACGGAATTGCAGTCTGCGACTGCTCGGGCCGCCTCATTTACGTCAGTAAGGCCCTTTGCGAATTAGCTTCCGGAAACCCCCTGGCACAGGCTTTCGATCAGACCTTCCACCTGAACCTTTCACTGCAAGATAAAGAAAATCAACCCTTTTCAACTGCCATGCCTATCAGTGGACAGGTTATCCGGGACAGTGGCGGCCTTCTTCACTGCCGGGATGGGAAAATCCGCCCTTTCCTGGTCAACGCCGGCCCCCTCAAGGATGCAAATGACGATATAGTGGGCTGCTTCATCGTTCTTCAAGACCTCACCCCCGGGAAAGAAGCGGAAACAAAGAAAATCTGCCGCGACCAAGATGGGAATGTGCCGGGGGCGGCGGGCCTGACGCACGGCCTAAGGAAGGGCAAAGGGGCAGAGGATAGATTGCGGAAACAGGCAGGCGAACTCCGCACCCTGATTGATCATCTGCCGGACATCATTGCCCGCTTTGACCGGCATCTCCGCTGTATCTTTGTCAGTCCTCAGGTGACAGACGCTTTTGGCGTCACGGAGGAGAAATGCTTAGGTAAAACTGTTCGCGAAACGGGATTGTTCAATGAAGGAATGCTGAGTCTCTTCAAATCTCGGTCGCACCGCGTCTTCGAAAGTGGACGCCCGGAGACCTTCGAATTCAGTTATGCCGGCCCTGTGGAGACTAGGTATTTCTCCACCCGCTTTGTTCCCGAGTTCGACGGAGAGGGAAGCATCGTCTCGCTCTTGAGCATCATGCAGGACATCACCGAGCGCAAACAGGTGGAAATGGAGTTGCAGAACCGCACGGCACAATTGGAGAATCTGAACAGGGAACTGGAGAGCTTCAGTTATTCCGTTTCCCATGACCTCAAGGCGCCACTCCGGACGATCGGCGGTTATTCCCGGATGCTCCTCAGGAAGCAGGGCTTCAAGCTCGATGAAGATGCCAGGGATATGCTCCGGGTCATCGGCAACCACGCCGGGATGATGGGACAGTTGATCAACGATTTGCTCGCCCTCTCTCGGGTAACCTGCAAAGACATGAATATCTCGGAAATCAACCTGGAACGTCTGGCCGGCGATGTCTGGAAGGAAATTGCGGTTGCCGCCGGGGAAAGGGAAATGGAAATCAGGGTCGGGAATATGCCCTCCGGGTTTGGCGATCCCTCCCTGGTCAGGCAGGTGCTGATGAATCTCCTCGCCAATGCGGTGAAATTCACGCGGGACCGGAAACCAGGCATCGTCGAGTTAGGCAGCAACATGGTCAATAATGAAGTTACCTATTATGTAAGGGATAACGGTGTCGGGTTCGATATGAAATACTACGAGAAACTCTTCCGCGTCTTCCAGCGGCTGCATGGCGACAATGAGTTCGAAGGGACGGGCGTGGGACTGGCCATTGTCCAGCGCATTATCAACCGTCTGGGTGGCCGTGTCTGGGCGGAAGGAAAAAGAGGCGGGGGGGCGACATTCTACTTCACCCTTCCCGGTACCAAGTCCTGATCCTCAGCTTTCCTTTTTTCCGTGCAGCTCAACCTGGCAAATAAAGTACAGGGGAGCACCACCGGCATCGCGAACCAAAGTAACAGTGAGCAGAATACCGATAACCTGCCCCTCCTTATGCAGGTAACGCTTTTCAAGCGCGTAATAGTTAATCTCGCCGGCTACCAGTTTCTTCACTAATTTCCGTTCTTCCTCCAGGTCATCATGATGAGTAAGGTCGCGGAAATTCATGCTCATCATTTCCTGCGGTGTGTAACCCACGATTTCACAGAGAGACTGATTGACTTTCCGCCACCTTCCCTTAAGGTCTACTACGGCCAGGCCGATGGCTGCCGATTCAAAGGAATTTATGAAAGTCTTTGTTAATAGCTGGTCGGGACCCATCGTTTTATGATCTGTTTTGGTCATGTATTCGCTCCGGAAAGTCGTCCAATACCTGCGTAAGAAGCACAACATATAATAAATATTTGCCGGGAACCGGCCGCATTTCCGCTATTTTTCTCATTCCCGTGCCCACGGGAGTGACACTGTTGCGGGCGATCTCTTACGAACCTGTCAATACAAATATGTCCGGAAAAAAACAACAGAATTAATTCATAGTGGGGTGTCCCAAAATCAGCAGTGGATTTGAAGATCGATTAGACGTAAAATGGGAGGCACAAAATCGAAGGAGGAAAGAACAATGCTCACCGCCAGGGATATTATGACCAAAGGAGTCATTTCTATTACACCGGAGACGGAGGTAGTTCAAGCCGCAAGATTAATGCTGGAAAAACATGTCAATGGTCTGCCCGTGGTAGATGATGATGGCCATCTACAGGGGATTATTTGCAAATCAGACCTTATTACCCAGCAGGAAAAACTTCCCCTGCCTTCCTTCTTCTTCCTGCTGGATAGTGCCATCCCTCTAAAATCACAGAAAGCGATTGAAAAGGAAGTGCAAAAAATGGCGGCCATAAAGGTATCCGAAGCCATGACCCGTGATCTCTTGACCGTCGATCCTGATACCCCGCTGGAAGATATAGCGACGCTGATGGTGAAGCACAATGTCCACACGATTCCGGTTTTGGATCGGGGCTCGCTGGTCGGTGTGATAGGCAAGGAGGACATCCTGCGCACGCTGATGCCCGGTTAAGGCGTCCCTGCCGCTGTTCCACCGGCGTTGCGGGGGGCGCTGCGCTTGTCCCTGCCCGTCATCTTTTCAGTTGCCCCCGGTCCGATCATGATTATTATAATCCTGTCTTTCAAAATGTCATGACCATCCCTGCCTGGCCCCGCTAAAGGGGATAAGTCCTGCAAAGCAGGATAAATGCGTTAAAGAAATTACTTCTACAGGGAAGTAATTTCTAACTTGCTAAAGGAGGAACATCATGAAGAGGAACCGGGCGCGACTTTTGGGCATATTTTTATCCATCGGGCTGATAACCGCCGGCGCCGCAGTATGGGGGGGAGCTGCGCGGCTTTCTTACGACGCCAATCCGCCTTTCCAGCCGAAGTTGCTGAAGCCGGTTACCGTTCAAGGTAAGATCGGCAAAACAATGACTTTTTACGATCCCAGGGATCCCTATGCCATCTTTATAAATTACGAACTGGGCATGCACTGCGTCGGCTTTGACATTTCGTACTGCTGCATCATCCCGCCGTACAGCAGCATCCAGGCGCAAGCCGTTCAGACCGCACAGCAGGGGGGGCTTCCGCGTCCTTTATCACCTGGCGATGGTCTGTCGCTGCAATACTCTGTCCGTGACAACTCGTACAGCGAGGGGAACAAAATGAAGTATTGGCAGGTGCCGAAAGACGTGCGGGGCGACGGCAGGATGGACGAACCGGGCGACAGCATGGCCAACTATGTCTGGACCCATCTCTTTATTTACAAGGATCTTGAAGGCGCCCTGCCGCCTGATTGGCAGCCGAAACAGCGGTTGCATGTGGGCAGGCAGCTGCAGATACCCGTGGATTCAGGCCCCACAGGCAAGCCTTTGGCCGGCGGTGATCTGACCTATGCCGGAAGCCGTGGCGGCAATAAGGTCTTCACCGATTCCTTGCTGCCGGATGTAAAGAACGTTACCCTGACTCTGACGGCCTCCTACCTTTGGGATGCCCTGGGTTTGCCTTTGACGGCCTTCAATGACAGCCGGCGCCGGGGTTCGCTGCGCACGATCACTTCCCGGGATTTTCAGCCTTATCAGTACTCGCTGGTCCGGCTCCGGGACAGGGCCGGCAAGCCGGTTACGGCAGGCGGGAAGCCGG
>Ga0209514_10001770_pt1 | contig 35734 bp, 20 predicted proteins | sample Subgrocontami58m_FD_187452 | JGI IMG/M metagenome (GOLD analysis project Ga0209514, IMG submission 187452) | Subsurface groundwater microbial communities from S. Glens Falls, New York, USA - GMW37 contaminated, 5.8 m (SPAdes) (version 3) | ecosystem: Environmental > Aquatic > Deep subsurface >...
AAGCCGCCGACGGACAACCCGACGCAACCGATCCGCTTTTTGTCCACCTCCGGCCGGGTGAGCAAGTAATCGACGGTGCGGATGTCGTCCCAAAACATCACGCCGGCCCAAGTGAACCCGGCTGAGAAAATCGTGCGCCCGACGAGTTGTTCGTTTTGCCCGGCGCGGCGGTTGAATTCGGCGATGCGCTGAGGCGTGATCTCGCGCGGGCGCTCCCGCCAATCGGCCGGGTCATCATCCAGCAACATGCGTCTTTCGCCCCAATAAAACATATCGATGACGACCACGACGTAGCCTTGGCGGGCCAGCTCGCTCGCGATGCTTTTGCCGCCGTAATATTGCTTCTTGAAATCGCTGATGACCGGATGCTCGTCGGGGTTTTCGACAATCTTCTCTTTGCCCCAGAGATAAAACCCGCCGTGGTCATGCAAGGCGACGATGCCAGGGGCGGGGAGTTTGGCTTTCTTCGGGACCAAAACGAATGCGGGCACGCGGATATCTGGCGTGGTGTTGAAGTCGACTTTTTCGCGAAAGTAATCGCCCGCATCGACGCGTTCAACCAGCTCGGGCCGCGGGTCACACTTCGCGGGCGAGTAATGCAATAATTCAAGCAGCTTCCCGCGCGCTCTTTTCTTCCAGGAGGAGAGTTGTTTGAATTTAGGTTGCAGCCACGAGAGCGGGAACTCCCCTTTGACAGCCTGGCTTTGAATGAATGGCCAGAGCGACCCGACGTGTGATTCGGTGCGGGTTGGGGCCGCCGCCTGCAGCGCCGCGGTTGTTTGAGCGGCCAGGGCAGGGGAGGTGATGCCGCCAAACATTTTGCTTCCGAGCAGAAATGGCAGAGACACCCCCGCGGGTAGGCGCCGCAGAAATTCCCGGCGCGTGGGTGTGACATCGTTCGAAACTTGTTGCTCCGATTTGGACGAGCTGCTGGCGCGGGAGTTGTTTTTAGGTTTCATTTTAATCCACCGCTTTGACGTCGTAACACCAGAGAGTCGACCGATCGCGGATGTAGAGCTGGCCGTTCGCGACCACGGGATAGGCCCAGGCCTGCTCCATGTTATTCGCATGCTTCTGTTGGTTTGGAGGCGAGAACCGGCCGTGTTCCCGATATGACTCGGGCGACGGCTCAATCAATGCGACCTCCCCATTCTCGCCGTGCAGATACAATCGCCCGTCAGCGAAACAAATCGAAGCCGCTCCGAGGGCTCGTTCTTCCCAGCGCAATTTACCTGTCGTGAACTCGACGCAAAGCAGCGCTTGCCCCGTCGTGCCGTATAAGTTCTCCCCCACTTTGACTGCCCCGCCGATAGCGGTCGGAAATTTGGCCTCGAAATAAACCTGTTCCGGGGTGATCGCGCCATCCTTCGAAGTCAATTTTATCAAGCCGCCGCCGGTGCCAGCGGACGCGCAATAAATATAACCGTCGCTCGCCAGGGGAGTCGGGATGTTCGCCCCGTACCGGCTGACCGGCTTGGCGTAGCGCCAAAGAAATTTTCCGCTTTTGGCATCCACTCCGACCAATCCTTTTTGCAGCAGCTGGACGCATTGTTGAATGCCGCTGAACTCGACCAGAATGGCCGAAGCATAGGCGGCTTCATCTCCACCAGGCACAGCGCATTTCCAAATGACGTCGCCGTTTTTTTTGTCGAGGGCGACCATCGTGGCGTTGGCGCCGCCCGGAGTGCAGATGACAGAGTCGCCGACGACAAGCGGCGATTCGGCGTAGGCCCAGGTCCCAGGCTTTCCTTCGAACTCAGCGCGAATATTTTTTTGCCAGCGCGCTTTGCCATTCCCGATTTCAACGCAGGCCAGATCGCCATCGGAACCGAGCGCATACAGCACCGCGCCATCCACGGTCGGCGTCGAGCGCGCTGCTGGAAAATTTGGTTGCTGCTCCGGCCGGCCGACTTTTCCGAGGCGCGCTGACCAAATCTGCTTGCCGTCTTTAACCGAGAGCGCCTGCACAAATTCATTATCGAGGCCCTGATTTCCGAGCAGATAGAGACGGTCGCCGACGACGGCGGGAGTTGAGTAACCCGAGCCAATATTGGTGGAGATCCAGCTCAGCTTGGGTCCTTGCTTCGGCCATTGCTTGAGCAGCCCAGTCTCGAGCGAGATTCCGTTCCGTTGCGGCCCGCGCCATTGCGGCCAATCATCCGCAAGTGAGGTTGCGCAAAACGACCCGGCGAGCAGCGCGACGATAATTCCTTTTGAGCAGTTCATAAGTAGGTAGAGGTTGGCTGATTGTTGCTGGCTGCGTGACGGCGTCAAAACTTTTCGAGAGAACTCCTTCGGTCCGGATCCTCTCCTCTTTGCGGAAGGAGAGGGGAGATTTCGCTTACTTCGTTGCCGGAGTTTCTCCGAGCCGCTAAAAGCAAACATTGGTTGCCCAATGGCGATGCGCTTATCTCATTCATCCAATCCCAGTTGTAGCCGCCGACGTACGGAGGCGGACAAGGCGTTGCACTTGGTGCATGGATTTGATTAAAAGCGTCGGAGGCCAAGCGAACGCGTTCACATCGTTCGATCAGACCTGCTACGAACAGACTTTGCCTGCCCAGCAATTGGAGCTCGCATTCTGGCTGGAATCAGAGCGGATGGCCTTTTTGACAGTCGACGGCCCGGGCCTCACGACGGAACGCAAGGTCGTCGAAGAAGAACTCCGGATGGGCGCGAACCAACCGTATGGTGATCTTCTCGAGCGAGCCTTGCCTGCGGTTTTCGGAAAACATCCCTACGCGCATTCGCCCAACGGTTGGTTCAAGATGAATCGCTCGCGATCAATGTCATGTCCCTCGAATTCGGCCTGGAGAAAGCCGGGTTGTTTGGAATCGGCATGGTTCTGTCGCCCGTCGGTGGTGATCTCGGGCGGGCTGGCGCCGCGGCTCAAAGCGAGCTGCAGCGATTCCTTGCTGATGGCTTGACCGAGGAGGAATTCGAGAAAACAAAGAATCAGGCGATCAGCCGGCTTGTCCGCCGCGCGGAAACCGTCAGCGGGAAAGCGAGACTGATCGGCGAAGCCGCGGTCGGCCTGGCGTCGTCCGGCCTCGGGCGCTTCCCCTGCGTCCTCCCGTCAGTGACGTGATTTCATCGCCGCCGGCTCCGGTCATGGTGGATCGCCAGCTCACAAATGGGATCCGCGTGCTGATCGCTCCGAACATGAAAACTCCGCTCGTGGAAATCGCGTTCGCGCTGCCATTCGGGAGTTGGGCGGAAACGGAACCGGGCGCAGCCTCGATCGCTCTGAGCACTGTTGCCAAAGCCACCGCGCTTCATGATGAAAAAGCTTTGGCTGAGGAGTTGGACCGTTATGCAATTCATGTCTCCGCTTTTGCGAGCCACGATGAGAGCCGCGTTCAACTCAGTTGTCTCGCAGATGCTGTCGAGCGCGGCTTCTCGTTGCTGGGCGAAATTGTCAAGCAACCTGCCTTTCCCGAGCGGGCATTTAAGACCGTGTTGAACCAAACCGCGACGGAATTGAAGATCGCCGAGAGCGATCCCGCTTCGCTGGCGGATCAGGAGCTCTGGAAGCAGATCTTTCCGGGCCATCCGTACGGCCTCCGCGTCACAGGCGAGTCTTCGGATTTGACAAAACTTCGGCGCGCAGACGCAGCTGATTTTTGGAGTCGAATCGCTCGGCCGGAGCACGCGAGATTGATCATGAGCGGAGCGCTCACGGAGGAGAGGGGATTACAATTGGCGAAGCGCTTCTTCGAAAGTTGGAGCCCAGTCCGAACTGTTCCCTTCCAAAAACCGTCGCCGTTCGTGGCCAACCCGCACCCCAATCGAATTTTTCTGAGAAATTGGCCCGGCGCTGGCCAGACTGAAATCCGCATGGGTTGCGCCGGCTTAGCGTATGCCGACCGCGATGCGCCAGTGGCGAATCTGGTCAGCAGCTATTTCGGCGGGTCGTATGGTTCGCGGTTGATGAAAGCGTTGCGAATCGATAAAGGCTCGACCTACAGCAGCCACGGCGGATTCGAGCTGAGACGATTTGCGGGCGCGTTCACGGTCAGCACGTTTACGAAAACAGATTCTACCGCTGAAACGATGCGGACGATGCTGTCGCAGCTCCAGGAACTTTGCGAGCAACCGCCGTCGCCTGCTGAATTGAACATGCACCGCCAAGCTTTCGTGGGGAGCGCGGCCGCGCGACTCGAAACGCCGGGACAACTCGTGAATGAACTGGCGAGAATCACGTTGAACGATTTGCCTCTCGAGTACCTGCAACGGCGGTTTGCAATCATTGCTTCTGCGAACGCAGACCAATGCGACGCGCTCGTTCATCGGTTTATCAATCCGACGAATCTGGTGATCGTGGTTGTGGGCGATTCCGCTCGTCTGACGAACCAGCTGCAATCCATCGCTCCAATCACACTGCTCCAGCGGGAATAGCTACCGTCCGGTCACATAGACGCGCAGTTCCTTGTCAATGGCCCACCGTTTTCCCGGAGGCGGAGAGGGAACTTGATTGAGGTACCCGCTGGCTGCCACTTCTTCCAAAGTTTTTGGCACTCGCCGTTGGTCCATCGCGAATTTCCGCGTGGCTTGAGTGAGTTCGCCCAGCAGCGCGTCGACTTCAGCTTGGCTCCTTGCCGCACCTGCGGTCTCCTTGGCTGGTTGCTTCGCCGCGGACGTGGAGGCGATTGGCGGGGCGACTTCCGGCGCGGTTGCCGTCTTTGATTCTTTTTTACATCCGGCGAGCAGGACGAGAAGGCAGAGGATTCCAAGACGCATCAACATGCGTTCACTTAAATCAGCCGGGGCGATGAAATGCAAGTTCCGCAAGCGCGGTTACTCAAAACGAAAACCGCAAGCCCGCCGAGAGAAAAACCGGGTTCACCAGGTCGAGCTCGGCTTTTTTGCCAGCGACTTTTTGCGTGAAACTGCCGAGCGGTTGATACTGCGCGCCCGTGAACAGGCTGACGTGATCGAACACCTGCCAGCCAAGTTGCGCGCCCACATAGCCCCCGGCCAAAAAATCGGTTTGTGAATCGTGCCCGGCGCTTTTCGCAGTGGCGGCCCCGACGGTGACCGCTTCGCGGAATTCGAATTCGCTATCCACAATTCCAAACGCGAGGCCACCGCCTAAATCGAGGGAAAGCCGTTCGGTGATCGGATACGTAAAGTACGGTCCAAGTCGGAGCGTATACATTCCTGCGTTCAGCTCGCGTTGGCCAGTGATGAGGGCGCCGCCAGGCATCAGCGTGGTGCTCCGGGTGGGCGTGTCGCCGATGACAACGCCCGGCCCTCCGAAGGTCCCCGCATACGGAGCTTGAGGCGGAGTGACGCCGCCGAGCGCGTAACTATCCGTCAACGCGGTGACATTCCCCACGAACGATTGGCTGTTGCGAATGTTGATGTCGGTGTAGCCGAAAGCGGCCTCGATTCCCCAGCGGAATGGATCCAGCTTGCCGAGTTGGCGGCTGTAACTCAGCTCAAACCCGAGCTGGGGATCGCCCTCATCGCGAACCGATCGATTCGCCGGAACGTCTCCCGCGTGAAATTCGATCGTGTCGTTGCCTGGAACTTGCGCGGCGTTTTCGTAACCCCAGAACCAAGTCTTTCCACCGGCGTTGCCGCTGGCGTCGAGCCGCACGAATCCGTCGTCGTAAAAATGCTCCGCGCCTCCGCTGGCTGGGCCAGGCAGGGCCGGCGACGTGAATCCGCCGAGATTCTTGAATTTGGCTGAGATATTGAGCCCGAAACGCGCGCTCAGCCCGAAATGATTTTCGGATGGCGCCTCCGCTTGGGTGAGAGGCGTTGATTGCGCATGGATGGAAGTGGCGGCGAGCAAGACCGCACAATTGGCCGCAAACGGGGCGATTTTCATAGAAAGATTATGGCAACTGAATGACACGATAAAACCGGGCCTTGACCTCGGTGGGTTTGCTCTCGGTCTTGGGTGGACCGTCATCGAACCATTGCACGCGAGTCGCCGGGGCTATGACAGAAGGAACAGCAGTTTTCCAGTTTTGCAAATCAGCGCTGTATTGAATCGCGTAAGCCCGGCCCGGTATGGCGGCGAACTCGATCATGAACCGGCCGTTGCTCAGCTTCACGTTCCGATCCACCGGCACAACGACTCCAGCGGGCGCGGGCGGCTCGGTCCCGCCAATTGGCTCAATCGCATAAGTCGGTTGCGTGAAAGCGCGGCGATCAGTTGAGAAAAATTCGAGCAGCAGATCGGTCGTGCCAGGAGGCACAGGCGCGCGATGTTCGACATACGGAACGCCATTGGTCGTTCCCGCTGCGTTGTAAAGCCGAACAGTGATGGTCAAGCCGTGAACCAGCACGCGCTGGCCCGTGGTCGCGGTTCCGCCTGGATTTCGGAGTTGGATCGTTTGTTCGAACAATCCAGTTTGCGGGTTGAAAGTAATTCCAGAAACGACTTCCACCGCGACGCTGGGGGGCGGTTCTTCTTCCGGCGGATTCACCGTCACAGTTGCGCTGGCGGAATTGTTGGTTAAGTCCGGATCAACTTCGGTGGCTGAAACGGCGGCGCTATCGGTCAGGTTTCCTGCGACTGAGGCGCCGACCACGAAAACCAAATTCGTGCTCGCTCCGGCCGCAAGCCTGGCCGCGCGAAGGATGATCACACGGTTGGTGGTTTCGCTATTTTCCGGCACGGAGACGATCGAAATATCATTCGAGAAACGATTGGTGATGTTCAGTCCTGTCGCCTCCGCCGGGCCTAAATTCGTGATCGTGACGCTATACGTGACATGACTGCCGGTCGTCACGACGGATGGGTTCGCGGCCAGACCCAAGGCCAGGTCCGCTTTCGGCGGGGCCACGACCGTATTCGTGACGGTCGTCGCATTGAACGCGACGTTGTCAGCAGGATTTGCATCCGGTTCAAGCCCGAACGCCATCACCCGGCTGATCAAGACCGCGGCATTCGTCGGAACGGTAATCACATTCAACCGCACGGACGAGCCGGCGGTCAAAAGACCGACGGTCGCGACGATGGTTCCATTGTTCTGGGCCGCGTTGCCCTGGGTCGTGCTCGCCGAGACGAAACTGCTCCCTTCCGGCAATGTATTCGTCACGAGAACGCCAGTCGCGTTGACAGTTCCCCGGTTGCTCACCGTGATCGTGTAAGTCAGAGGCGAACCTGTTTTGGCCGGGTTCTCGCTTGATGTGATCGCCACCGCCAGATCCGGCGTGGGCCCCGCCGCCGCACTGATGGCAAATGCTGCTTCGGCAGCGTTATTCGCGGGCGCTGGATCGGTTTGATTCGAAACAACCGTGGCGCGCGCAACCAAACTCCCGGGGGCATTGGCTCTCGCCTGGAAAATAAAACTGATTGCTTGTCCGGCAGCCAAATCGCTGACCGGCAAAAGAATCGTGCCGTTATTGTTGGTCGAACCAGCCGGCCCCGCGAGCAGGGTGACTTGAGGAGGCAACGTCTCCGTGAGAACGATCCCAGTCGCACTCGCTGGACCCGCGTTCGCCACCGTGACGGTTAACCGGATCTCCTCGCCCGCCACCAACGAGTCGCGGGAACTTCGCAGGTTCACGGACAGATCCGCGCCGGCCTCCGCCGCGGGAACAGAACTCTCTTGGCGAACCGAATTATTCGAAGTGTCCGGATCATTGCTGGAACTCGTCACTGCTGCTGTGTTCGCCAAAATGCCTGCGGCGGTTGCTTGCAGCGTGATGCGCAAGGTTACGCTGGCGCCCGCTTCAACTGTTCCCAGTTCAAACGCGACTTGCTGCGCGGTTGCTTTGGTTGCGCCTTGGCTGGCGGTGGCGGAAACCACCGCGCCATTCGTGAAGCTGTCCACCACGCTCACGCCTTTGGCCAGGTCAGGCCCGCGGTTCGTCACGACCAATTCGTAGCTGACGAAATCGCCCCGCCGCACTTGCGCTGGCGCAGGTCGAGCAACGATCGCGAGGTCAGCGCTCGAAGAAACCACCGTGAGCGGTTGGAACAATTGATTGTTGCTCGAGTCGGCTTCGCATTCGAGAGCGCCTGCGCCCGCTTCATTGACAAACAGGCCCGCTCGACTTGGCAGCAAGCGCAGTGTGACGGTCGCATTGGCGCCGCTGGCAATAGTTCCCAGTTGCGCGGTCATGCCGTCGTTCGATGTGATGAGCGTGCCTTGGCTGCTGCTGGCTGAAAGCAAACTCATTCCCTCGGGCAAACGATCGCTCACCGTGACGCCGCTGGCCGATTCCACGCCAGAATTGCTCACCGTCAGTTTCAATTCGAACGGGCTGCCTTCGCGCAAACCCGCGGGTGACGTTTCGCCGCTGATGCTGATGTCCGGCACTAGATCGAGGCTGCCGTCGCTGGTGATGCTGAATTCAGCTTTCAACGAGCCTGAATTGTCATCGTAAAATCCGGGCGGACTTTTCGGATTGCCAAAGTCCTGGGCATCCGCAAAACCAAGGAAGAGGCGAGTGGCTGCGGATGGGACGTGAATGATTTGGTTGCGGCCTGAACCTTCGCCGGTCAACCCATCGCCGATGAAGAACGTTTGCCCAATGAGCGGACTGAGCGCCGCATAATCTCCATTTTGCGTGAAGTCCAAACGAGCCGGGGCTGGATCTTTCGGTTCGGCATCGTCGAGGAAAACGCCGACCAGAAACATTGTTTTTCCATTGTGAACGATCCCCGAAATTCCGTTCAACGATTCAATGTCCGTCGTGCCGCTCGCGTTGGGGCCGCCATCCGGGCCGTTTTGGCCAGGTCCAGGAGAAACCGTGCCGGTGACGCGGGAAAATCTGAGGAACTGTCCCGGCGCGGCCGCAAATCGAACGGAGGGCGGAAACAGGCCGGCGCCACCGCCTCCAGGGGCAGGCGGCGTCGCATGGCCGGAAGCAAAGATATTCGCCTTCGCATCGACTGCGACTTGCCAGCCAGGACGAATGTTCACCGAGAGACCGGTGCTGTCGAACAAACTGCCGCTCGTGCCTTGCCCAACGCTGAAATCAATGGTGTCGCCCGCCGCGACCGTGACGCCGAACGAAAAGTCGGCGCGTCGATTCGCGCTCGTGATATCCGCGCTGAACAGTGTGTTGGTCGAATTTTGGAGAATGGCAGGGTCCGTCGTGGTGTTGTCCAGCGCTTCAAATCGCCCTTCAACTTGATATGCTCCAGCAGCCGGCGCCGTCCAGCGCACCACCGCATTGCGGCCGTCAAAGCTCGGGTCCAAGTTCAGCACCAGCGGCGGCTGCGTAATCGTGACGTAACTTTGCGTGAGCCCGGATCTGTTATGGATGATGTGCGGTCCGCTGCTCGTTCCGCTCCAGATCTCCAGATTCGGATCATCCGTTCGCTTGACCTCCATGAGATGGAACTCGGCGCCGCGCGTCGCGGTATAACCGTAGGTCCAGGCGCCATGTGGATTTTCCGTGATGGAAAAATCACCGGCGGCGTCAAACCCGCGAATCGGCACGTCAGCCAAAATCCGCGAATCGAAAAAGGTTTCGCCGCCGCGGTCGAGCAGTTGGTAAGCGACCAAATTCGAGCCTGGCCGAATCAAATCGCGCGGAACATCAAACCGAAAGTTGTCCTGGCTCGGGCAGCCTTCATGGGCGTTGCCAGTTTGAAGACGAATGCCATTGAAGAAGACCGCTTCGACATCGTTGTCCACCGAAACAAAGATGTGCAACCCGCCAACCGGGCAAGCGAGCGAGAGCGTCCGGCGAACGAGCAACCGTGTCGAGGCTGGCCAGGTCGTGCGAACCGTCGCTTGCAAGGGGCAACCTCCGCGATTGCCGAACGCGGCTTGACCCGTGAGGAACGAAGAATCATCAAAATCCGGCTGCTCGAATCCGGCAGTCGGGGTTTCGCCCGAACCAATGACTTTGTAGCGCCAGCCCGGAGCTTGATAAGAGACCACTTCGTTGGCGCCGCCGCTTGGAATGAGCACCGCCGTTTCCAGCGCGGAAGAATTGTTGGCTGGATTCAGATCGCCTTCCGACGCGCTGACCGTCGCATAATTCAAAATCGTTCCCGGCTCCGCCGTTTGGACCGTGAAGGTCAATTGAGCAGTCGCTCCGCTGGCGATTGTCCCGAGATTGGCCACGATGCTTTCCTCGACGCGATTGGCCGATCCTTGGTTTGGGCTGATGCCCACCAGGATCGATCCTCTCGGAATGGCATCGACGAGCATGACATCGTTGGCTGCATCAGGCCCGGCGTTGGTGACGATCATCGTGTAGGTGAACTGTTCGCCCGCAGTCACGATGTTCGACGAGCCGGCCTGTGAGATGGCTATATCCGCAAAATGGGCAGGCAGCTCCCGCACCGTGAATGACTGAGCAATCGTGTCGTTCGAAGGATCCGATTCGATGCCGCTCGAAGAAACCTGAGCGGTGTTGATCAGCGTTCCAGGCGACGTTGCTTTCGCGACGATTGTCACTGGAGCAGCCGCGTTATTCGCGCTCGCCAAATTGCCCAGCTTGAAAACGAGCCTGTTCCCGTCCTGCGAAGATGGCGGCGGCGTGGCCGAGACGAACGTCATTCCAGCGGGCAGAACATTCGTCAGCACGACCTGCGGCGCTTCATCCGGCCCGTTGTTTCGGACGGTCAATTGGATCGTCACCGCATTGCCGACGGTCGCCGGATCAGGCCGCACCGCCGAGAAGAGAGCCAGATTGCTGACCGGATCTTTCGCGAGCAGCCAGGTCACGGCGTTTTTGAAAAGCTTTTTCTTCTCGGCGATTCCAGCCGCGTCGGTCGCGTTGTAAGTCAGAACATTTTGGGTCACCGACTTTCGCCCCGTCTGCGGTTCGCGATACGCCACGAGCACATCGTGTCCGCCGGAGCTCGCGAGCAAGACTTCGCCCGTTCCAGTGCGGGTGGTCGCATCCGGATCGAGCGTGTAATTGGAATCGCCGACCAAACCAAACGGCCCGTTGATGACGGGATGTTCGCCGTTGAGAATCGTGACCGTGCGATTGCCGCCGAAATTTTGATCCGTCGCTTTCAAGTGAATGAGATTCACCCAGGTGTCGGCTTGAGGCGTGCCGCTCAAAGAGTAGGTGGCGGAAAGCGCGAGGTCATCCCCAATGAAGTAGAGCGGTATGCCAGCTTGCGCGGCCGTCTGAAACACATTCACGTCATTCGCGGTCAGGCCGCCCGAGGCATAGCTCAAATCATCCCAAACGATGGCCCGGAAATTCTTCAGGGCGTCAAACGTCAATCCGTCCTGATCGAACACTTGGGAGATCAAACCCATCTCCGCGAGGTAAACCTGCAGCTTGGTAATTTCCGGATCGTCGAAGTTCCGGACGATCGCAATCGTGGCCGAACCGTTGCCGGGATTCCCAACGGTCACGCTAACGGTGGCGGAATTGCTGGACGGATCAGGATCGACAGTGCCAGCGGCGACAGTGGCTTGGCTAGGCAGCGGTCCGGGGAAAAGGGTTTGAACGACAACTTGAACCTGCGCCGTCGCTCCATTCGCGAGCGCGCCGAGTTGAGCCGTGACAATGCCCCCGGATGCAACAACCGTTCCTTGACTGGTGCTGCCCGAAACAAACGTGACGCCTGCAGGCAATTTGTCGCTGACCGACGCGCCCGTGGCGGTGTCCGGCCCGCGATTTGTGAGCGTCAGAGTGTAAGTGAGCTTATCGCCCGCAGCCACCACATTGGTGGAGGCGGCCAAACCGAGAATTAAGTCGGCGCGGCTCGAGGAAGGCTTTTGAACCTCGGTCGTGAAACCAGCCTGGTTATTGCCCAAGTCGGGATCGGTTTCGTTTGCCGTCGCCGTCGCGCGGCTGGTGAGCGCGCCGATTTCGGTCGGCTGGATCACGACCGTTATCGACCGCGCATCAGTCGGCGACGCGGGCAGTTGGCCGAGATTGAACAAAAGCGAATCGGCTGTGCGCGAAGAGACGGGCGGATCTGAAGAAACGACAAGCGCGCTCGGCGGAAGTTTTTGAGTCAACACGACCCCGGTGGCATCATTCGGGCCGGCATTCTTGACGGTGATGGTATAGGTCAGTTCGTTGCTCACCGTCACGGATGCGAGTGACGCGGCGAGGTTGACCTTCAAATCGGCAATGGCAGGATTCACCGCGTTCACGCGGGTTTCTTCAACGACCGAATTGTCTGTCGGGTTCAATTCCGTTTCGGCGGCGGTGACGCCAACCTGATCCGCCAGCGTTCCCGGGGTTTTCGGGTTAACGAGAATCTTTATCGTAACGACGGCATTGCTCTGGAGCGTGCCAAGACTCGCGATGATTTGATTTCCCGCGACGCCCGCGCTGCCCTGGCTCGATTCGGCCGAAACAAACGTGACGCCATCCGGCAGCGTGTTCGTCACCGTGACATTGCTGGCTGCGTCCGGACCGTTATTCTGGATTGCGATCGAATAAGTCAGATCCCGGCCGACCTGGACAGGATCAGGTGTGTCGGTGATTTGAATCGAAAGATCAACAAACCGAAGCTCGCGAATCACGCCGACTAACCAGACGTGGCTGGTCGCGGCGCCGTGAGCATCCGTGGCGCGAACCTTCAGGACGTGCAATCCCACGTCTGGGCCGGCAGGGCTGTAGGAAAAGCTCGCGCCGTTGCCCACAATTGCGCCGTCAAGGTTCCATTCCAAACTGACATTGTCGCCGTCAGGATCCGTCGCGGCGGCATGGAATTGTTGAACTGAATCCACCTTCACGATGGCATTTCCGAATTGCGGCTGGAGTTCCTGGAGAATCGGCGGACGATTCTGATCTGCTAGGTTGATTAATGCGTAGGCAATCGCTTCGCGGTCACCGCCGTTGGTGACCTTCAGGCCAATCACCCCGCTCGAATTGGCGGGCAATGCCGCAGCCACGATCGGGCCGACGGCATCGTTGAATTGCCCGTCGCCATCCAGATCCCAGGCAAACGTCAATTCGAGCTTTTGCGGGTCAACCGTGTTCGTGGCCGAAACGGAAATCGAATTGCCGTTCACGACGGGCGCATTGTCCAAACGCACGATTGGCTGGCTCTTGTCCACCGTTCGATCGCCGGAAATCGCGGCGATGACATCGTCCATCTGCGCAGCCAAGCTGGCGTAGGCGGCGCCCGCCTCTTGATCGACGCCCTGCTGCTGATCGAGCTGTTGCAGAAACGAGGATCTCGCGAATTTTAAATTTTGGCCCAGGATCGTCTGGCGCAACGTTTCGAGCTCGGCATCGGAAATTCCCAGGCCTCGCAATTGTTTCAATTCCGCAACGGAAAATCCTGAACCTCGCAAACGGTTTTGAATGCCGATTAGCGCGGCCGAGACAGCGTCCAGATCGATCGGGTAATTTGCCGCGGCATCGCGCAAGTCCGCCGTTAATCTCCTATTGCTCTCGAGTTGCGTGGCGAGCAGGGCCGCGAACATTTTGATTTCCCGCGCGTGCGCCAGGGCCCAGTAACCATCCTTGGCTTCCTGAGCGCCTTGGTGCTTTTCAAGCGCTCGGAGCAACGCTCGCGACAGCTCCGCTTCGACCTGCCAGCCAACCGTCACCGCTGCGATTTTGCGATTGAGCGGGTCCATGTTGGACGGGGACGCAGAGATCAGCGGGCCTAGCGTGATCAACCGCGCGAAATCCGCATCAGCCGGATCGGCCGCAAGCCCGATTTGTTGTTTCATTTTGTTCTCCAGCATCGTCTCGGCCGCTTTGAACGGGAGCTGCATGAAGTCATCCGCTTGTTTGCAGATCGCGCAATTGTCGTTTCGAAGCTTGATAAAAAAGGCGTAGATGAAGACGGTCGATTCTTCGAGCAACTGCGCATAATTCACCGAGAAATCGGTCGCATTCGCGGAGCCCTCGCCCAATTTCGTCGCTCCTTCAAGAATCCGCTGCGCCGGTTCCATGATGTTTTGGATTACTTTGAAAGCTTCGTTCAAGCCGGCGGCATGTTGATACTGCTGGGTCGCCTTCAGCTTCATCGCGGCGATGCCGGAACCAGGCAGTGACGGCGCGTCAAACGGAACGTTGACGCTGAAGGCCGGCGCGCCGATGCCGAGATAAAAATCGTGCAGCGACTCGAACGTGCCGTTCTGGTGTTCGTCGATGACAATGTCGTAATTGCCTGAAGGAATTCCGCCTTGCGGCATCGTTGTGCCGATCACTTGCTCGATGAAACTCGATCCACCGCCAGGCGCAATGATCGTGTTGGGAACGTTGTTGATGTCTTCAAGCGGAAGGCCAGCCGCCGAACCCCCGCGGAACCAACCGTGCGGCACCACATAAATATCCGCGGCGGTTGAAAAGATATCATCAACCGCCCCGGGCGGTTTGTCCGCGTCGCGCCGCCCGTGGAACGTCAGGTTGCCGGAGATGGTGATGATTGAATTTGGGCCAAAGCCGCCCTGGTCCGTTCCGGAGGAATCGAAAAAGATTTGAGATTGGCTATGCGCGTGCGCGCTCGGCGCAACTGCCAGCCAGGCGCTGAGCTCCAGAAAAAGAACCGCAAACAATTTCTTCATAAAAAAAGTCCAGCGGAGTTCCGCCAGACAGCTGAGTTATTTTGTCCTGATCGAGGAGCTAGAGCGGACAAGCTTCAGAGGATCTACCCTAATACGGCGGCGCAATCAGCCCAACACACCGTGTGTCTCTTCTCTTCTTGTCGACTAACTTCGGCAATGACGACGGCGAATAGTTAGAAACATTTCCGGAGGTGTCAAGGACTGCCACCGAGCTTGAATGATTACGAAGAAGGCTTTTTCTTGTCGGGTTTGTTGACCGCAACTCCGGGGGGCGCCGGCGGGTTGGCGCCGGGCACGAACGTCGCCCAGGTCATCCCCGAGTCCGCCTTGTAATTCCCTTGTTCTGCTTGAGCTGGCGAGGCCGGAATCACAATCAAATGGTTGCAACCGGGACATTGGATTTGGCGTCCGGCGAGTTTCTCGTCACAGCGAATGTGCTGGTCGCAATGGGGACAGGAAAATTTGAAATCGCTCATACGGCACCTCGGGATTGTTCGCCTCGATGGATAACTGATCCGACAGAGTTCTCCAACTGAAATCTGCCAAACTGTGACGCACCTGCATCAGGATTTGGCCTGCCAAAACGGTGACGCACCTGCATCAGGATTTGGCCTGCCAAAACGGTGACGCACCTGCATCAGGATTTGGTCTGCCAAAACGGTGACGCACCTGCGTCAGGATTTGGCCTGCCAAAACGGTGACGCACCTGCATCAGGATTTGGCCTGCCAAAACCGTGATGCACCTGCATCAGGATTTGGCCTGCCAAAACGGTGACGCACCTGCATCAAGGATTTGGTCTGCCAAAACGGTGACGCACCTGCATCAGGCTTTGGTCCGCCAAAACCGTGATGCACCTGCATCAGGATTTGGTCTGCCAAAACCGTGACGCACCTGCATCAGGATTTGGTCTGCCAAAACGGTGACGCACCTGCATCAGGATTTGGCATGGCCTTATTCCGGGCAGTTGTCGGATTAGATCGCCGGTCCAGGGCTTTCTCTTCGTTGATGCTTATCAAGGCCAATTCGTGTTTTCACATTGAGCATGATCGGCCATCAACATGAAACAGCTCTTCTTCAGTCTGGCGTTGGTTTTCTGCACGACAACCGGGGCGGCAGAACCTCGTTCGAAGATGGTCCCCTCGACGCCGGCTAACTCGGCTGGCGTTGCGAGCAAACAAGCGCCCATCCGGACGGAAACAAATTTGGTCGCGCGCTCCAGCGGACCAACGGCAACGCCCGCTGACAAAATTAAAATCGCCGCGCCATTCAAAATCGAACTGCTTTATTCGCCGAGCAAGGCGGAAGGTTCCTGGGTCAGCATGTGCGTGGATGATCTTGGACGACTGATTGCCTGCGACCAGTACGACGCGGGTCTTTATCGAATCACTCCGGGCGGGATCGGTAAGCCAGGGACGAAAACCCGCGTCCAAAAAATAAGAGTCGATTTGAGCGGCGCACAAGGATTGCTCTGGGCGCAACACGCGCTCTACGTCCTGGTGAGCAAAAACGGAAAGCACGAGAGCGGTCTCTACCGGGTGACAGATCGCGATGGGGACGATCAACTCGATACGGTCGAGTTATTGCGGCGCTTGGATGGAGGAGGAGACCATGGCTGGCACGCCCTGCTCGCGGGGCCGGATGGAAAGTCGATCTATGTCATCGCCGGAAACGCAACGAAAGGGCCGCCTCTCTCGGGATCGCGCGTTCCGCCCATTTGGAGCGAAGATCACTTGCTGCCGCGTTTGCCGGACGGGCGGGGTTTTATGGTTGGCGTGCTGGCGCCCGGCGGTTGCATTTATCGGGTCGACCTGGCGGGGCGGAATTGGGAACTGATTTCGATGGGATTTCGTAATCCGTACGACGCCGCATTCAGCCGGGAGGGGGAGTTGTTTACCTACGATGCCGACATGGAATGGGACATGAACACGCCGTGGTACCGCCCGACTCGGCTTTGTTTAGTGACAAGCGGAAGTGAATTCGGCTGGCGAAACGGAGCGGGCAAATGGCCGGCGTACTATGCGGACAGTTTGCCGCCGGTGCTTGATGTTGGACCGGGCTCACCCACGGGAATGGCCTTCGGGTATGGAACCAAATTTCCGAAAAGATTTCAAAACGCGCTCTTCCTGGCGGATTGGAGCTACGGCCGAATTTACGCTGTCCACCTCACGCCGGCGTGTTCCAGCTACCGCGCCGAGGCGGAATTGTTCGCGAGCGGCGCACCATTGCCAACCACAGCGATCCGCGCCAATCCCGCGGACGGCGCGCTCTATTTCATCACGGGGGGCTGGAGAATACAGACCGGACTGTACCGGATCAGTTATTCGGGCCCCGCAGACGGACCGAACACGGCAGAGGAGAGGGCCGCCGCCGCCGCGCGACAGCTGCGTCGGCAGATCGAGGCTTTTCACGGCCGGATCGATCCCAGGGCCGTCGATTTCGTTTGGCCGCATCTCGGAAATCCAGATCGTTTTATTCGGTTCGCGGCGCGAGTGGCTCTGGAATGGCAGCCGCGATCGGCCTGGGAAAATCGAGCTCTGGCTGAAGCTGATCCATCCGCTGCGCTCACGGCTGCATTAGCTTTGGCAAGGAGCTCCGCGCGAGACGCATTTCATCGAGCTCCGAAAGACTCAAAGCCGGAGCCGGACCTCGAAACGAAAATTGTGGCCGCTCTCGATCGAATCGATTGGAGGAGTTTGAGCAACGAGCATCGGATTGAGTTATTGCGAGTCTATTCGGTGACATTTACGCGGCTGGGCAAACCTTGCGAACAGGACCGCCAGAAATTGGCGGGAAAATTTGATGCTTTTTTCCCGGCGGAGAATCGGGAACTGAACGCGGAGCTCTGCGAGCTGCTCGTGTTTCTGGAAATGCCAACGGTCGCCGCGAAGGGAATGGATCTGGTCCGAAAAGCGGTCACGCAAGAGGAGCAGATCGAATACATCAAATCGTTGCGCGTGCTTCGGAACGGCTGGACGCCGGAACTGCGGCGGGAATATTTTTCGTGGTTCCTCAAAGCGGCGAATTACCGGGGCGGAGCGAGCTTTGCGGGGTTCATGCGGTTGATCAAGAATGATGCCGTGGCAAATTTGAGCGAACGGGAACGCGCGGAACTACGGCCGATTCTGGAGGCGGCGCCGGTCGCGCAAGGGCCGCTCGAAGCGATGCGCGCCATGCTCGCTGGCCGAACAGTCGCGAAGGAGTGGACCGTGGAGGAGTTGGCTTCGGCGGTTGAAAGCGGATTGAAATATCGTGATTTTTCACAAGGCCGGAAATTGTTTGCGGGCGCGGGTTGCTTTGCTTGTCATCGGTTCGCCAACGAGGGCGGAGCGGTCGGCCCCGACCTGACGAGCGCGGCTGGTCGATTTAGCCCGCGCGACTTGATCGAAGCGATCGTGGAACCGAGCAAAACCGTGAGCGACTTGTATGCGCCGATCAACATCACCAAATCGGATGGCGAGGTGGTGACTGGCCGCATTGTTTATTTGGGAGGCGATAACGTGCAGGTGAACACGGACATGTTTGATCCGAGCCAAGCGGTGACGATCGATCGCAAGCAAGTGACGTCGATTCAACCGTCCGCCATTTCGCCGATGCCGGAAGGATTGCTGAGTCTGTTGCAGCGGGATGAGATTCTAGATTTGGTTGCGTACGTTCTTTCCGGCGGGGATGGTAAGAACGAAATGTTCCGGCCCTTGCCGAAGAAAAGTCCGGCGGTCAATAGGGCAGGGTTTTAGACAGCGATGCTTTGCTGAGTATTGCCAACGTCGCCCTCACCCCGACTCTCCCGAGGCTGCCGCAGACCAGCCGCAGCGCTGCGACTGGTCCTTCGGACACAGTCGCGCTCCGCAATCTGGTTTTTATGAAACAAAAAATCGTCTGGCTTCTCTTGCTCGGTTTGGTTTCGACCGTTACGGGACATTGTTCGGAGGCGAACCTCGTTCAGTCGATTGAGATTCCCTACAAGAAATTCGTGCTGAAGAACGGCTTGACGCTGCTCGTGCACGAGGACCACAAAGCGCCCATTGTGGCCGTGAACGTCTGGTATCACGTCGGCTCGAAGAACGAACGGCCTGGCCGAACGGGTTTCGCCCATTTGTTCGAGCACCTCATGTTCAACGGCAGCGAGCATTTCAATGACGATTATTTCCAAGCGATGGAACGAATCGGCGCCACCGACCTGAATGGCACGACCAATCCCGATCGCACCAACTATTTCGAGAACGCTCCCAAGTCCGCGCTCGATTTGATCCTTTGGCTCGAATCCGATCGCATGGGCCATCTGCTCGGCGCGATCAGCCAGGCGAAATTGGACGAACAACGCGGGGTCGTTCAGAACGAAAAGCGGCAAGGGGAAAACCAACCGTATGGCCGGGCGCGCGAACTCCTCGCCAGGGGAACTTACCCTGCTGGGCATCCGTATTCGTGGACGACGATCGGTTCGATGGACGACTTGAACGCGGCCTCCCTCGAAGACGTGCAGAATTGGTTCAAGACATATTACGGGGCGGCCAACGCCGTTCTCGTGATTGCCGGCGACATCGATCCGGAGACGGCGCGCGAGAAAGTTGAAAAGTATTTTGGCGACATTCCGCCAGGCCCGCCGGTGGCACGGCCGGAATCGTGGGTAGCCAAGAGGACTGGCACTCACCGCGAACGGATGGACGATCGCGTGCCGCAAGCGCGCATTTACAAGATCTGGAACATTCCCGAGCACGCCTCGCCCGTGGCGGACTATTTGAATCTGGCCAGCGACATTCTCGCGCAAGGAAAGAATTCCCGGTTGCATCGGCGGCTGGTGTATCAGGACCAAATTGCGTCGTCGGTTTCGGCCTATGTCGATTTGCGTGAGATCAGCGGCCAATTCGCCATTGTTGCCACGGCGCGTCCTGGGCAGAGCCTCGAGTCTGTCGAAAAAGCGGTGGATGAAGAGCTGGCGAAATTCCTGAAAGAAGGACCGGCCGCGGACGAAATGAATCGGGTGAAGACCGAGTTCACGGCCAATTTTATCCGTGGGATCGAGCGGATTGGCGGGTTTGGCGGGAAGTCGGATATTTTGGCGATGAACGAAGTGCTGGCGGGAAGCGCGGACCATTACAAGGCGGTGCTCGACCGAGTGGAAAAAGCCACCGCGCATGACGTTCAAAAAGCGGCGCAGCAGTGGCTCTCGGACGGCGAGTATGATCTCGAGGTCCATCCTTTCCCCGCTTACACGACGAGCCGTTCTTCCGCGGACCGCAGCAAACTTCCTGAGGCCGGCCAGCCGCCGGACGCAAAATTTCCCGAGCTGCAACGAGCCGCCTTGAGCAATGGATTGAAAATTATCCTGGCGGAGCGGCATTCCGTTCCGCTGGTGCTGGTCAAGCTCGTGGTGAACGCCGGGTTTGCCTCCGACCAATTCACGCGGCCGGGAACGGCGGCGTTTGCGATGGACTTGCTGGACGAAGGAACGAAGCGCCGCGGCGCGTTGGAAATCAGCCGCCAGCTGGCTCTGCTCGGCGCCGAACTCGCCACGGGCTCCGATTTGGATTCATCCAGTGTGACGCTCTCGGCTGTGAAAGGGAAAGTGGACGCGTCGCTCGATATTTTCGCTGACGTAATTCTTGCGCCGACGTTTCCCGACGAGGAATTCAAGCGCATTCAAAAGCAGCAGCTGGATTTGATCCGGCGCGAGAAATCGCAACCGGTCCAGATGGCGTTGCGGGTGTTGCCGCAATTTCTTTTCGGCCCGAAGCACGCGTATGGAATTCCGTTTACGGGTTCCGGAACCGAGGAAGCGGTTTCACAAATGACGCTGCTGGACGCGCGGAAATTTCATGAAAGGTGGTTCAAGCCGAACAATGCTGTCCTCGTGGTCGTGGGCGACATGACGCTCCATGAAATCCAGCCGAAGCTCGAACGACTGTTCGGAAGCTGGAAGGCAGGCGATGTGCCGCAGAAAAACATTAGTCACGTGGAGCAGCCGCAGGCGAAAATTTATTTGCTCGATCGGCCGGGAGCGATTCAGTCGGTGATTTTCGCGGGGCATTTGGCGCCGCCGACAGCGAACCCGAAAGAACCGGCGCTGCAGACGTTCAACGCGATTCTAGGCGGGACGTTCACGTCGCGGTTGAACATGAATTTGCGGGAGGACAAACATTGGTCGTACGGGGCGCACTCGATGTTTTATGCAGCGTTAGGGCAGCGCCCGTTCTTGGCCTATGCGCCGGTGCAGACCGACAAGACGGTGGAAGCGTTTCGTGAAATGGCGAAGGAATTGACCCAAATCGCCGAAGCCAAGCCGCCGACGCCGGCGGAAGTGGAGAAGGCCAAGAAGAATGAGACGCAGCGATTGGCCGGCGCCTGGGAAACGAACCGGGCGGTGAGCAATTCGATTGCTGAGATGGTCCGGCACGGTCTTCCGGAAGATTATTTTCAGACGCTGACGGAGCGCTTTCGGGCGGTGGATGTGGAGCAAGTCAGCGCGGCGGGCAAGGAACTGCTCGCGCCGGAACGGTTCGTTTGGGTGGTAGTGGGCGACCTTTCCAAGATCGAGGCGGGCCTCCGGGACCTGAAGATCGGGCCTGTCGAAGTGATCACGCCCTGAGCAAAGGAATTCGAATCAGAATCAGAAGTGGATCGAAAACAGCCGGATGCCCTGGACGTGTTCGGCGCCAGGATAGAAAGCAATATTCTCCAGGTCCTCGGGCGGCCGCACCGGTTTTCGCAGGCTAAACGTTTTTGCCAGGTTGGTCGAATAGCCCGCGTCGATGAGCAAACCGCGGTATTCCACACGCCGGCCGAGGATCGTGCCCGTAGCGACAGGCGGGGTTGACAAGACCGGGGCTGTATTTGTTTTCTGGGTTAGAGGAGCGAGAGCTTTCGCGTCGAGCTTTTCACCGGGAGCGTCTTGAGCACGCGCGACCAAGCCGGCCAGGAAGAACGCCAATAGCACGAAGAGTTTCATAACAATCCTCCGTTGTCAGTGGATGTGATGAAGCACGTTCGCTGCCCCGAACTTCAAAGTCAAGGAGGTCGTGATTGGCCCCCATGAAAAGTTGGACAGCCTGCGGGTGTTGGCTCATTCTGGCCGCTCAATTTTACTTCAGCTATGCGAACGTTGTTCATCGGAATCGACAGCGGAACACAGTCCACCAAAGCTCTCGTCGTTGACGAAAAAAATGGGAATGTCCTCGCCTCCGCGGCTGAATCGTACGGCTTGATTCCTGGCCTCCCGCCTGGAGCGAAGGAACAGCATCCCGAAACCTGGCGCGCTGCTACGGCGAAAGCTGTGCGGCAAGCGCTGAGAAAAGCGAAGGCCAAGCCGGCCGAGGTGCAAGCGATCGGCGTGAGCGGACAGCAACACGGCTTTGTGCCACTGGACAAGGACGGCCGGGTGATACGTCCGGCCAAATTGTGGTGCGACACATCCACGATTGCGGAATGCGAGCAGTTGACTGTCGCGCTGGGCGGCGCGAAGAACGCGATTCGCAAGCTCGGCAACGCGATCTTGCCCGGGTTCACCGCTCCGAAAATTTTGTGGCTGAAGAATCATGAAGCGCAAAACTTCAAACGGCTGGCGACCGTTTTGTTGCCGCACGATTACCTGAATTGGTGGCTCACTGGTGAAGCGGTCATGGAATACGGCGACGCGAGCGGAACGGCTTTGCTGGATGTGCGCCGACGAAAGTGGTCGGAAGAAGCCGTGGCGGCGATTGATCCTGCCCTGAGCGGGAGATTGCCGCGGTTGATTTCGAGCGATCAGCCTGCTGGCGTCCTGCAAGCCGCGGCCGCGCGGGAATTGGGTTTGCCACCGGGGGTGTTAGTCAGCGCTGGCGGCGGCGACAATATGATGGGCGCGATTGGGACGGGCAACACGCGGCCGGGGGCTGTGACCGCAAGCTTCGGGACGAGCGGAACGATCTACGCCTGTTCCGACCGGCCGGTCGTCGATCCCAAAGGGGAGATCGCTGCGTTCTGTGATTCGACCAATCGGTGGCTGCCGCTGCTGTGCACGATGAACGTCACGGTCGCGACTGAAATGGTTCGCCGCGATTTCGAGTGGGACCATGCGCAGTTTGAACGCGCCGCCGCGAAAGTGAAGCCAGGTTCGGAAGGGCTGATTTTGCTGCCGTATCTCGAAGGCGAGCGGACCCCCAATCTTCCGGCCGGCACGGGGGTGTTTTTTGGAGTGAATCCGGGCACGTTCACGGCCTCCCACTTCGCCCGGGCCACGATGGAAGGTGTGACGCTGGGAATGAACTATGGCTTGCGCCGGTTGGTGGAGCTCGGAGTGAAACCGGCGCAAATTCGAGCGACGGGCGGCGGCGCCAAATCGAAACTGTGGCGGCAGATCATGGCCGATATTTTCAATGCCGAGGTGGTGACGCTGAAGATCAGCGAAGGCGCGGCTTATGGCGCGGCGCTGCAAGCAGTCTGGTGCTGGCGAAACCGCGAGGGGCGAGGCCCTGGCATTGCTGAGATCACGGACCGATTCGTGAAGTTGAACGCGGCGGAAACAACCCGGCCAAACAAAGATAACGTGGAAACCTATCGCGAACTGCAGGCGCTGCAGGACGGAATTTCGGTGGGATTGCGCCAGATGTTTCCCGCGCACCGGAGATTCGTGGCGGGAGCGGATTGACCGTTTTGGTTGAGAAGAATTCTGTCATGCGCGCGCGGCCATTCTTTCACTGGATTTTATGCCTCTGCAGAAGCATCCTTTTGATATGAAATTGATTCTCTCAACGCACAATGTGACTCTAACGAAAGCTATCGAAGATCACATTTTGACCCGGCTGGAAAAGCTCGACCACATGGATCGATTTGCCATTGATGCCCGCGTGACGTTGGAACACGACACCAGCAAAGCGTTAGATAAGCAATTCCTCTGTTCGATTCGGCTGGCCATGCCTGGCCCGGACCTTTTTGCGGAAGACGCGGAGAGCGACCTCTACGCCGCGATCGATCTCGTGACCAAAAAAATCGAGCAGCAACTCCGGAAACGCCACAGCAAACACAAAGCTAAAAAGCACTCGGAGGCTTCCCGTTCGAAACGGACTCGGCAGGAATCCGAGACTTAAGACGCGCCGCGAGTGGGGCGACATTGATGGACAGTTCGCTGGAGGAGGTTTTTTGAAGAGCGTCTTGGATCCAAACTTCCCATGAACCGGAGCGTTGCCGGAGCGCGCCTGTGTTCATCGGACCAGGCGCAGCACAGCGCAACGTTCGCAGCTCAGTGGTTTTCAAGGCCCGAATGGAAGCGACCAAAAGAATAGTGACCCGACTCCCGCAATGGACGAGCTGCGGCTGGTGCTCCAGGCGGTGTTTGCGCATCGATGCAAGGCCTGTCACACACAGCCGCGCTCCGTTCAGGCTCATGGCCACTGAGCAGCTTAAATAGGAACGTCACTTTCCATGCTCATTCGCGCACGACTTCTCTTGCCGATGGTGGGTCCACCCATTGAGGACGGCGCGCTGATGATCGCTGGCGAGCGCATCGCCGCAGTCGGAACCTTCCGCGAACTCAAACAGCAAGACTCGGGCGCTCGCCTTGATCTGGGGGAAGTTGCTGTTCTGCCTGGGTTGATTAATTCCCATTGCCATTTGGATTACACCGGAATGGCCGGCCAGGTCCTCCCCCAAAAATCGTTTGCCGATTGGATCAAAGGGATGTTCGCGGTCAAAGCTCAGTGGACCTACTCGGATTACGCGTTCTCGTGGATCAATGGCGCGCGAATGCAATTGCGCCATGGGACAACCACCGTGGCGGACATCGAAACGATCCCTGAGTTGCTGCCGGAAGTTTGGCTGGCCACCCCGCTTCGTGTGATTTCGCTGATGGAGATGACGGGAATTCGCAGCCAAAAAAAGACTGAAACGATCCTCGAAGAAGCGTGCGGCCATGCCAATCGGGTGGCTGGATGCGCAGGCCGGTTTGGGCTCTCGCCGCATGCGCCTTATTCAACCCGCCCGGAGCTGCTGCGTCTGGCGGGACGTCGTTGCCGGGCGAATCGCTGGCCGCTGGCCATTCACGTTGCGGAATCGCACGAGGAGCTGGAGATGTTCGTCTATCGGCAGGGGGCCTTGTTTGATTGGTTGAAAAGCCAGCGCGACATGTCGGATTGCGGCAAGGGCTCACCCATTCAACATCTCCATCGCAATGAGCTGCTCGGCCCAAACGTGCTCGCGATTCATGCCAATTATCTCGTTCCGGGAGATGCTCCCTTGCTCGCTCGGCAGCAAGTGACGGTGGTGCATTGCCCGCGCAGCCACCGTTATTTTCAACACCAGCCCTTTCCCAGGAATGAGCTCGCCTCAGCGGGCGTTAATATTTCGCTTGGGACCGACAGTCTCGCCACGGTGCGGCAACATCCGAGAGAGGCGGCCCAGCTCAACCTGTTCGACGAGATGCGAAGGCTCGCCTCGAATGAGCCGGGGTTGGCGCCCGAAATGATCTTGCGCATGTGCACCGTAAACGCGGCCCGCGGGCTCGGGTGGCCAGGGCGCTTTGGTGAACTCTCCCCGGGCGCAACCGCGGACCTTTGTGTCGTGCCATTCGCAGCCATGACTTCACAGGCTTATCCAGCGATCGTGCAGCATACCGGACCGGTGACTTCCACGATGCTGGATGGCCGCTGGGTTTTCGGGCCGGACCTTTGAACCGGCGCATGGCTGATTTCCAAAATGAACTTGTGCGACGTCTCGAGGAGATTCGAGGCGCGGGGTTGTATCGCCATTTGCGCGCCGTGGATTCGCCGCAAGCGGCGCGAATTTCAATCGAAGGAAAAGAGTTCATCAATTTTTCTTCCAACGATTACCTCGGGCTGGCCAATCATCCACTGCTGAAGGAAGCGGCCCGGCGCGCGATCGAGGAATATGGCGCCGGCTCGGGCGCGTCCCGGTTGATCTCCGGTTCCCTTCAGCCGCACGTTGATCTCGAGGCGGCGCTCGCCCGGCTAAAACAAACGGAAGCGGCGTTGAGCTTTTCTTCCGGGTACGCCGCAGCCATCGGGGCGGTTTGCGCTGTCGTCAGTCGGGGCGACGTCATCATTCTAGACAAGCTAGTCCACGCCTCGATCGTCGATGCCGCGCGGCTTTCTGGCGCGAAACTGCGCGTATTCCGCCACAATGACGTCGCTGATTTGGAGAAGATTTTGCAGTGGGCCAGTGAAGCCGGCGATGGCCCCGAGCGTTCCAACACGCTGGTGGTGACGGAATCGGTTTTTTCGATGGATGGGGACTTGGCTCCGCTCCGGGAAATGGTGGCGTTGAAACAAAAATACGGCGCCTGGTTGATGGTGGATGAGGCTCATTCCACCGGTCTGCACGGGGCGCAGGGCAGGGGATTGGCCGCCGAGTTCGGTTTGGAAAAGGAAATTGAAATCCAAATGGGGACTCTGGGAAAAGCCTTCGGCGCTGCGGGGGGATTCATCGCCGGATCGAGTGTGCTGATCGATTTTCTAATTAATCGAGCGCGAAGCTTTATCTTTTCGACGGCGCCGGTTCCGGCCGCGAGCGCCGCCGCCTTGGCCGGTGTACAGCTCGCAAATTCCGCTGAGGGTGAAAACCGCCGTGCTCGACTTTGGAAAAATGTCGAATTTGTCCAAGCAGAGTTGCGCGCCGTGCCCACGAATCGTTCTGCCATTTGCCCGATTCAGATTGGTGGTGAAAAGGAAACTCTTTCGGCTGCGGCTGCTTTGCGCAAGCTTGGGCTGTTTGTGCCTGCCGTGCGCTATCCGACCGTTCCGCGAGGCGCCGCTCGTTTGCGGGTGAGTGTGACTGCGTCGCACAGCGAGTCAGACATCGCTCGCCTGTCCCAAGGATTGAAGGAGTGCGGATTGGTGCAGACATGATTGAGCCGTTTCATGAACCGCAGCGCAGACATTCTTGTCTGCGGGTTAAGGGGCTTTCGAGCTACTCGTGCAGCCGGGCGATTGGAAAATCGCCCTCACCCGCAGGCTAGAAAGCCTGCGCTACAGCAGGTTCATAGCCGCAAGGCGTGGAAATCATATTGGCGGATTCCAAGCATGATTCGCGCATTTATGATTGGAACATGCTCGTCGGTTTGGTTGGGTCCCCCTTGCCTCGGGGCAAGGGGGATTTTTTCGCCAGCGCATTGGCGGCGATGGATGAGTGGATGAGTGGATGAGTGGATGAGTGGATGAGTGGATGGTTGGATGGTTGGATGGTTGGATGTTGGATGTTGGATGTTGGATGTCTTCGGCAAGGATTTTCAACTGCGCTTAACGCCGGCTGAATGCGAAACTGACCATCGTTCCAAGGAGGAAGAGCGCACTGAGAGAGCTCCCGATCAAAAACGCTGGGTCGCGATAAATGAATTGGATTTGGTGTTTGCCGGGAGGCACTTGGATGGCTTGGAACGCCAGATTCGCCTGCCAAATCGGAATGCTTCGCCCGTCCAGCCGCGCTTTCCATGCGGAATAGAACGTCTGCGCCACCACGACGATGGCGGGTTGGTCCGCTTGGATCGTGAAATCGATATGATGTTCCGAAAACCGCGGCGGCTGGATGACGACGCGCGCTGCGTTCGTCACATCGACAGCAGCGTCGATTTCGCGCGGCAGGAACACTGTTTTGGCCGAGTCGAATTCTGGCGCAGTTAGTCCGCGAATGGTTTCATCTTTAGTTGCGAAAATCGGTTTCTGTCCCCCCGTGATGACCGGGTAATAACTTTGCCGGAGCTCCCAATCGATTAATCGACCGGGCGCAGTTGAGTGGGAAATGGAAAGAAAATCGAGCAGTCGCGGGAATTCCACGTGACGATTGTTGTAAAGGATCGATTGAATGGCGGCCTGCGGGCGCAGGTAGAGTGAGAAGAAGCCATCGGCTTTTGGAACGCGATCGATCAGGTTGATATCAGCAAAGAGCGATTTGCGGCTGTAGAGAACATCCTCGATCGAGTTGGTAAACATCAAATGATCGAGCGTTGTTTCTGCTTCGCCCCGCAAGAAGGCGCGTCCATGGGCGGGCGCTGGTTTTGGCTCGAGATTTAAGACTGGCAACTCTTTCGAGCTGTGATGAAGCACCCACGGCTCGACCAGTGGATTCAGCCGCGCGTGGGTGAATCCGTCAAAGGCGAGCAGAACACAAAAAGCAACTCGCAGAAACCGGGCGGTTCGTCTCCCGCGGTTGAAGCGGATCAACCAAAGCGTGCTGAGGAACAGCAGCAGAAAAACGGTTTGGCGAACTCCATTTTCGAGCAGCGCCCTTTTTTGTGCGGCGGCCGAGAACTGCTCGAGCGGCAGTGGATTGGCGCAGCCGATCGCCACGATAATCCACAGAAGGCCGAGCCAGGCCGCTGATATGACGAGCCACTGGCGCCGCGTCATCCGGATGGTTTGTTGTTCCCAGCTGAGCCAACCGTATCCCGCCAGCGCAACAAGGCCAAATTGCGCGAGCGCGACGAACTTAATTGGAAAACGCATCCACGTCGCGATGGGCAGAAATTGGATCGAGTAGATTAGGCCGTTTTCTCCGAAGGCGAGGAGCAATCCCGCGGCCGTTACGATTCCCAAAAAAAGAACGCGCCGCCGTCCGCCTGCGAGCAAACCGGACACGGCCAGGAGGAGCGCGCCGATCCCAGGGTAATACGATGAAATCCAATATTGCTGGTACTGGGCATAAACCCCTTCGTGCGATGGGACCGAGCGGAACAGCGGCAACACCAGATTAGCCCAGCCCCACGGCGGCATTGACCAATAGCTCGGACCCATCGACTCGACGCGTTGAGAGGCTCGAAGCAACGCCAGGAACGGGAGCAACTGGATTGCGCTCAGGCCCGCCACCAGCACGACCATTCCAGCGAACCGGCCGAACGTTTTTGGTGAAACGCGCCGCCCGCTTGCCTGCGCCGCCCAGAGCCCGAGCAGGATCATCCAGGTGAACAGAATCAGTTCAGGCGCGCCGGAAAGCATTTGAATCGCGCCGACCCACGCGGCCATCAGCAACCAGCGTCCGCCCTGTTGCCAGGCGAATTCGACGGCGAGCACAACCCACGGGATGAGCGCCCACGCCGCGATGTTGTTGGGCCATTTTAGGCAACTCAGAGCCAGCCCATTGAAGACAAAGGCTGTGCCGCAAACAGCCGCTGCCGTGGCCTGTCCAGTCCATTGCCGCGCGAGAAAGTAGGCGCCGAGTCCCGCCAGAAAAAAATGAGCGAGGCAAAACGCGCTCAGCGCCCATGGCATTGGCAGGAGCAGGTAAATGAACGAAAGCGGGTAGACAGCGAGCGTGTTCCACTGCGCCAGAAAGGGCAGGCCAAAATCGTTGTAAGGATTCCATTGCGGAATTTCGCCGCGCCAAAAGCTTTCCCGGTGATACGCCGCGAGCGGGTAACCAAAGATCGCGTAGTCGCGATAGAAAAAAGTTTTGATTCCAAGGAGCACGTCCGGAAAGCAGGCGAACACAAGCACGCCGAGCAGGAGCGTGAAAATTCCAGCGTCAGGCCAGCGAGTGGCCCGTTGGTTCTCTTCGTGGAAATCGCTGGGATCCACTTTCACCCCGCCACCGCCGCTGGAAGCTGCCATGGTCCGATTTGTGCCAAAAGCTTCGAATAAACCCAAAGGAAAAATGCGCGCATCCGACAAATTCTTCGACTCCGGTCCTGCCAACGGTTAGAAGACAGCTCGTGCCTGATTTTCCAGAGGAAATGACGCGGCGAAGATTTCTGGGAACTTTGCCCAGCGTCGCTTTGTTTCGCGCCGACCCAGCACACGGCCGGCCTCCCGCTGCGGAGCATCTCTTCGAGCCGTTTGATCGTGCGGTGCGCAATTTCATGCAGGAACGTCAAGTGCCAGGCGGTGCACTGGCGGTCGTTCGCCACGGGAAACTAGTTTATGCCAATGGGTACGGCTGGGCGGACCGCGAGCGCCGGATTTCCGCTCGGCCTGAATCACTGTTCCGCATCGCGAGCGTTTCCAAGCCGATCACGGCCGTGGCCGTGCTCTCGCTCGCCGAGCAAAAAAAACTCGAGATCGAAGCAAACGCTTTGGATTTGCTCGGCCTCGATGGCGGACTCGTTCACGATTCACGTTGGAAGAAAATCACTGTTTCGCAATTGCTCCATCACACGGGCGGCTGGGATTCCGCGCGAAGTTTCGATCCGATGTTTCGCTCGCGTCAGATCGCCGCAGCACTGGGGGTTTCGAGTCCGCCGAACGCCGAGCAGGTCGTGCGGCACATGCTCGGGCAGCCGCTCGATTTCGATCCCGGCACTCGCTACGCCTATTCGAATTTTGGGTATTGCGTGCTCGGACGGATCATCGAAAAGGTCAGCCACATGCGCTATGAAGAATTCGTGGGCCAGCTTCTGAAGAAGATCGGGATTCGGCGCATGCGACTGGGCCGATCGCTCTTCGACGACCGAGCTGCGGACGAAGCCGCCTATTACACTCTGGATAATCAGAAAACCGTCAGTGTTTTTGGAACGATCGACCAACTGGCGCCATGGCCGTACGGCGGCTTTTGCCTCGAAAGCATGGACGCTCATGGAGGCTGGCTCGCTTCCGTGATCGATTTGGCCCGGTTCGTCGCTGATTTGGATGCTCACGGCGTTTTATTGAGCAGTGCCGCGCGAGAAAAAATGTACACGCCGCCGCCAGCGCCCGTTTGGCGGAATAGCGACGGCCAACTCAATAATGTGTTTTATGGCTGCGGCTGGCTCGTGCGGACGTTGGGCCAAAACGGCAAACCGAATTACTGGCACAATGGGAGTTTGCCAGGCACGCACACGCTGGTTGTCCGGCGCGGCGACGGTTTGTCGTGGGCCGCTTTTTTCAATCAGCGCTCAGAAAAAAAAGATCTGCCCGACCTGGCGCTCGATCCCGCGTTGCACGCAGCAGCCAACGCCATGGCCTGGTGGCCGGACCATGATTTATTTCCGGACTATTTCCCGGCCCGAGGCTGAACGGTCGCATGAATCCATCCCTGTTCTGCGTGGCGAACGCCCATTCTGCCGGAGGCTTCGGCGAAACGCGGTGGCGGGCGTTAGCGATGGAGTTAGAGCGCGCTGGAATCGTGTTCGAGCAAGCGTTTACAGATCACGCCGGCCATGCCATCGAATTGGCGCGCGAAGCGAGCCGCCGCCATTCGATTGTGCTCGCGGCAGGCGGGGATGGATTGGTCCATGAGGTCGCGACGGGCGTTCAATTGGGCCGGGCCGAGTGCACGGTTGCGACCCTGCCGTGCGGGACGGGCAACGACATCGCCCAGTTGCTGGGATTGAGAACGACCGAGGATTTGTTGGGGGCCATTAAGAATGATTCAGCGGAACAAATAGATCTCATTCGCGTGACCGGTCGCAGCGGCGCCTTTCCGGAGCCGCGGTTTGCGCTGCTCTTCGGGGCGGTTGGATTTTCCAGCGAGCTCGCCAGGAAGACCACTCCCGCGGTGAAGCGGATCTTTGGCGCGAGGTTCAGTTATCAAGTTGGGTTTTTGCGGGCGCTCTGGTCGTTCCGTCCGGTCGAGATGACCATCGAGTGGGATGGCGGCTTCGAGTCGGGACGCAAAGTGCTCGCGTGCGTCGCGAATGCGGAGTGGGCTGGGGGCCACACCATGAGACTGGCGCCTGGAGCGGACTGGGCGGATGGCTGGTTGAATGTGCTGGTGGTCGACGCCATGTCACCGATTCGGTTGTTCGTGAATTTGGCGCGCTTGGCGAAGGGGGCACACATCAATCATCCGAAGGTGAGAACATTTCTGACCAAGCGGCTTGACGTTCGAGTGGTCCCACCGGTCGAGATCCAAGCGGATGGCGAATCGTTCGGGCAAACCCCAGTGCGCTTTGAAGTTGTTCCGCGAGCGCTCCGCCTTCTGGCGAAGGCTCCACGCACAACGTTGCGAGCACATTCCCCATAAATCCGAAATGGTCTTGCATGTTGGCAGGGCCTTCCCAAAATCGTGGCTCCTAAATCACACCGCAATTTATGAAGCCAATTCTTCAGCTGCTCGCTGCTGCACTCCTAATTGTTCCGCTCGCAAGCCTGGTCGCGTCCGGCGCCGGCGCGGAGAAATCGGGCCACCAAACCGGGGAATGGCAAGCGCTATTCAACGGCAAAGATCTGACTGGGTGGCGCCAGTATGGAAAGAAAGCCCCGCCCGGTCCCGGTTGGAAAGTGGAGGATGGCATTCTGAAAAAGGTGGCTGGTCAACGCGGCGGCGACATCATTACCGAACAAACCTTCAATGATTTCGAACTCACTTGGGACTGGCGAATTGCCCCTGGTGGAAATAATGGGATCAAATACCTCGTCAGCGAGAAACGGCAGAACGGTCCAGGGCATGAGTATCAGATGATCGACGATGCCAATAATTCCGATGGGAAACTTGGCCCGAAGCACCAGACTGCATCGTTCTACGATGTGTTGCCGCCGTGGCCGGTCACGAAGAAACTGCTCACTCCGGCCGGCGAATGGAACACCTCCCGTGTGATCATTCGTGGCAATCACGTCGAGCACTGGTTAAACGGTGAGAAAGTTCTCGAATACGAACTGGGCAGCGATCAGGTCAAGGAGGGAGTCGCCAAAAGCAAATTTAAGAGTGCACGCGGATTCGGAGAAAAAATCAAAGGCCACATCATGCTGACGGATCACCATGACGAGTGCTGGTTCCGCAACATTAAGATTCGGTCGCTCGATTGAACCGCCAACGGAATGTTCGACAACCGGGAATGTGCGTTCTGCCCATCAGCTGCGACGTTTGCATCCGGAATGGATTCGCGGTTCTCAACGCCGCGTCGCTTTCATTTCAAAAAACTCGAAGCGCGCTTCTGCGCCTGACCGGCCGCCCACTGTCAGCGCGATGCGCATCGCCCGGTCCCATGGCGGCAGCTGTTTTCCGCTGGCTTGCTCGCCCATCGCAATCCATTCGGCGCCGTCGGCGCTAACCGCAAAGCGATAATCAGCGCCTCCTTTCGCTAGCAGCCGCACCCAGACATGTGGCGAATTCGGAGTGGGTTGTTCGGCGATCACGCGTTGCTGTCCGCGGATTCGGCTCCAGAGCACCGACTTTCCGTTTCCAACCGCGACCCCGGTGGCATTATCGGTGTCTCCAACTGCGGCCAACCCAGCGAGGGCGCCCGCTGGCAGAGTCGAGAGATCAATCTCCGTCGTGGCGGTCAAATCGCCGGCCGGCATCGAGCGGCCAATGAGCCCGCCGAGGAAATCATCATTCTTCTGTGCCCTCGCTGTTAAACGGAGCTTTCCATTTTCAATTTGGAATAACGGTTGGCGGCGCACGGGCCAATTCCATCCCGGCTTGAGCACGCTCGCGTCGAATTCATCGCGGAAATCCAATTCTCTTTTTTGTTGAGCGGCGTCGAACGGGGACACCGCCTGGGTGGATGGTCCTTTGCCGCCGTTAATCGTGGGCCACCCGTTCGCGGCCCAGACCACCTCGTCGAGCAAAGCTTGGCGGCCAGTAAAAACAAAAGCTTCGGCCGAATAAGCGTGGTACATCAGCCAAAACCGTCCGCGCTCATCCTCCACGATGCTGCCGTGGCCGGGACAACGCCACGCGTCATTTCCCGCGAGAATGGGATTGCTCGGATTTTTATCCCAAGGCCCGAGCAAAGATTTCGATCGAGCCACTCCGAGCGCGTAATTGCACCCGGCGCCGCAGCAACCGTTCCCGGAGTAAAACAAATAGAACCAGCCGTCCCGGCGAACGACGAACGGACCTTCGACGACCGCGCCTTCCCACGGTTTATCATTTCGCATCAGTTCGACTGGTTCGCCGGCCAATTTCGTCCCGTCCTCATTCAAAAGCGCTGCCCAAATAATCGTGGGCAACCGGCGGCTGTTCCCGTCCTCTTTCCAAATCAGAAACCGGCGGCCCTGTTCGTCATCGCAGGCGACGGGATCGATCGACCCGGCCGGTTGCGAAATGATTGGCCCATGATCGTGGTAAGGCCCTTGTGGTTTGTCCGCGCTGGCCACGGCAACGGTCAATGGGCCGTCCCTCTTTCGGCCCACGTAATAGACGTAATAACGTCCCTTCCACGCGGTGATTTCAGGCGCCCAGAAGTTCGCCACGGCCCAACTCGGTTGCTCTGGAAAAACGGGCCCGGCGATGTCCCAGTTCACCAAGTCGCGTGAGTGCAATAATGGAAATTGCGGAGCCCACTCGGATGAAGTCGCCGTCGCCCAAAATTCTTTCTCCACTCGAATGACGGAGGGATCGGGAAAATCTCCGGCTAAAACCGGGTTCGAGTATTCGGCGCCTTGAGCTTGGGTCAAGAGCACCCACGACATGACAAGAGTGGCGGATCGAAATAATGCTTTTCTCATACTCAGAAGCGGATCGACCTAGATTCTTTGAACCTCAAGAGTTATTCCATTTGAGTCAACTTTTCATTCTCACCCAAATCGGGGCTGTCTGCCTCAAGGAATCTAGCGAGCGTTAAAACTTCTGGCCGAGGCGGGCACAAAACGATAGTTGTTGAACAACCCAACGGCAGGAACCGTCAGACGAACATGCCTTTACAAGCATCCTAAACAGTCCATCTCTTCTCAAACAACTATGGAAACCAAAGAAAAAAAACAAATCCTCGTCACTCGCCGGCAATTCATCAGCCGCACCTCGTTGGTGGCCGGTTCGACCGCGCTTGCCTTCCCGTATGTGGGACGGGTTTTGGGCGCGAACGAACAAATCAACGTGGCGTGCATTGGCGTCGGCGGCAAAGGCGACAGCGACAGCAACGCGGCCGGCCAGCACGGCAATGTCGTCGCGTTGTGCGATGTCGATCAAGACACGCTGGACAAGAAGGCTAAGCAGTTCCCCAATGCCAAATTGTTTCGCGACTACCGGAAGATGCTCGAAGAAATCGGCAAGGACATCGACGCCGTTACGGTTTCGACTCCGGACCATAACCACGGCAGTGCATCGATCCGCGCGATGCGGCTTGGCAAACATTGTTTTTGCCAGAAACCGCTCACCCAAACGGTTTACGAAGCGCGGGCAATGCGGCAGTTGGCGAAGGAAAAGAATCTCGCGACGCAAATGGGCAATCAGGGCAGCGCAGAACCGGGGTTGCGGCGAGCGGTGGAAGTGATCCAGGCTGGCTTGATTGGCAATCCGCTCGAAATCCATGTTTGGTCCAATCGGCCGATTTGGCCTCAAGGAATCGACCGGCCGATGGGCGAAGATCCGGTTCCTCCGACCCTCGATTGGGATCAATGGCTCGGGCCGGCGGCGTTTCGGCCTTATAAAAAAGGAGTTTATCATCCGTTCGCTTGGCGAGGCTGGTTTGATTTCGGCACCGGCGCCTTGGGCGACATGGCCTGTCATACCGTCAACATGCCGTTCCGCGCCTGCAAACTCGGTTACCCCAATGTGGTCGAGTGCGAATTGACCTCGCGGATGTATCCCGAGACGTTCCCTCTCACGTCGCGGCTTCGCTACGAATTTCCCGAGCGCGAAGGATTGCCGCCGCTGAAAATGTGGTGGTACGACGGAAATCCCGGCCAAGCGTTCAGGCCGTTGCGGCCCGATTCCACCGTCGCCGAGGAAATTATCATGACCCTTGGCCAGCTGCCGCCCAGCGGCGCGCTGATTGTCGGAGAAAAAGGCAAAGTGTTTTCGCCGGACGATTATGGCGCGCAATTTTTCGTGGCGTTGAAGGGCGAAGACAAATTCACGCAGAGCTCCAAACACGACGCAGTCAAGAACGTGCCGCAGACGATCCCTCGGTCGCCGGGCCACGTCGAGGAATGGTTCCGGATGATGAAGGAGGGCACGCCGTCGTATTCGAACTTCGATATCGCGGCTTACCTGACGGAAATCATTCTGCTCGGCTGCATCGCCATGCGCGTCGGGGAAGGATATCGGATGGAGTGGGATGGCCCGAACATGCGATCAACCAACCTGCCGCAGGCGGAACATTTCGTTAAACGGCACAGCCGGCCAGGTTGGGAAGTTTAGTTGCCAAGTCGGTTTTTAAGCGAAAAAGGCAGCGCTCTGGCGTTGCCTTTTTTATTTCAGGAACGCAGCGTTTGCGCTGCAGGCGAGGCGTTGCAGCAATGCGGTGGCGATTACTCTCTGGCTGCCCGTCCTCCGTAGCACCCAAGCGGAAGGCATGCTGCTGCGGATAGATTTTTCCCCTTAGCCGGTCTCGTTAAGCGGGCGACTTACTGCGGAGACCTCTGAGGTATTCCGTCAACATAAAGATAGGATTGTTCAGTGCTTATTCACTTTCGTTTTTTGCGGCTGGCGTTGCATAGAGACTGGCGTAGAGCTTGACGTCACGTTTCTGCAAGCCGGCCAGGTATTTGGCTTCGTCATATTGAACGTTGTCCTTCCAGCAGCGCCACAGGAT
>Ga0209514_10001774_pt1 | contig 35651 bp, 32 predicted proteins | sample Subgrocontami58m_FD_187452 | JGI IMG/M metagenome (GOLD analysis project Ga0209514, IMG submission 187452) | Subsurface groundwater microbial communities from S. Glens Falls, New York, USA - GMW37 contaminated, 5.8 m (SPAdes) (version 3) | ecosystem: Environmental > Aquatic > Deep subsurface >...
TGGATTTTTAGGCCCAGAAAACCCGAGGTTTTCCAGGAGACTAAAATTGCCGGATTAAAAATTTGCGATAAATACTCTGTGCTCTTGGCACAGAGATAGCAAATTTAGGCAATTTTTTTATTCCGCAAAAGTTGTTTAGCAACTTTAGATTTTTTCTATCTCCAAACCAAAAAAATCCTTATGGATTTTTAGGGTCCAGAAAATCATAAGATTTTCGCGGAAACAAGTACCAATCAAAAGTTAGGGCAGTGCAATACATTGTTTTTTTGAAAACCGCAATATTTATAAAGCGTTGTAACTGCAGAATTACTACAATATGGTAGAAAAAGATAGCTATTCTAGGAGAAATGGATTCTCATACCCTGCAAAATTAGGCTTGGCTGCACTTGCTGCTGCTGGCATTCAATATACTTCTGGATGCGTTACAATGAGAAATTCTTCTGCTTATCAAAAAACTGAGGATATTGTAATATCTCAAAAAGATCCTTATATCGTATATGGAAACGGGAAATTCTTTCCTAATTGGGGCGTTAAACGTGGCGGGGATTCTTGGTATGTAAATGCAGGAAAAATGGCTTTCCATGCACTTCTTATCTGGGGAGGCTCAGAGGTATATAAGGAAATAAGGGATAGTGATAGCTCAGGACGTTCTTCACAACAAACTTCAGCTCAACAGCAGGGAGGTTCTGGAAGAGGCAATACTAACCCTGACGGAACAAAGCCAGAAGCAGAACCTGGCCCGCATATAATTCCTGAAGAGCCAGCGCCAGAATAAATATAGTATAATAATATTAAAATGAACAAAAAATCACCAAACTTGAAATTTTTAGCGTTAATGCTTATTAGCATATTTACTCTTGTAACTTTGCTTGCGTCTGTTTCTGCTAGTGATTCAACAGCTCCTGTTATTGGAATAATGCTAAGCCAGGACAATAATCTTTCACAGCATACTCCTGATTCACATTCTTTAACTATTTATGCTCATCTCTGGAATAAAGATTATCAGACAAAAGTTATTGCTTGCAGGGTTGATTGGAATGATGGCCTTGGATGGCAAGTTGTAGGACTTGGAACACCAGGAGAATGGTATATGCTTTCTCATACTTATAATTATGTAGGATTAAAGACAGTCAATTATACCTGCCAGAATTCAGAAGGACTTTGGAGTTCTGGAAGCGCTCTGCATACAAATTATGATGCTATTAATATTGAATTAGCTGCTCCTAATGTAGCAATATCAATGAGCCAAGACAATAATCTTTCACAGCATAGTACTAGCTCTAATTCTCTTACAGTATATGCTCATCTTTTTAACAATCACTCAAGATATCCTGTTAACGAATGCAGAATTGACTGGGGTGATGGATTGCAGTCTGTTGGAATAGGTTCGCTTGCTTCATGGTATCTTGTTGGCCATACTTATTCAACTCCAGGATTAAAGACAATAACTTATCAATGCAGAGTTAATCAGGGACCGTGGAGCTCTGGAAATAATATGCATATAAATTATGATACTATCACTATCGCTCTTCCAGCGCCTACAATAACAATAGTAAGTCCTGCTAACGGAGTCAGTTATATAACTTCAACTATTCTTCTTAATGCAACTGCAAATCAGGCCGGAATAACATGGCAGTATAGTATAAATGGGGCAACACTTGCGCCCTTTATACCGGGAGTTACTGCTCTAACTGGTTTGGCTAACGGAAACTATAATCTTCTTATTACAGGAACAAATGCAAACGGCGAAGGAAGTTCAGTTAGATATTTTTCGGTTAATGTTGATAATATTCCTCCTTTTGTCGCATTTAATTCGCCTCAGCAAAATGCAAATTATACAAATAGCTCTGTGACAATAAATATTGCAAGTTCTGGCGCACAGAGTGTTTGGTTTTTTAACGGAACTGCTAATGAAACTTATCTTGGACAAATAACTAGAGTATTTAGCAATGGAATTCATATTCTAAGGGCTTATGCAAATGACTCTGCAGGAAATCTGAATCAGACAAGTGTTACATTTTTCGTAAACGCAACTGTTCCTGATACAACTGCTCCAAACATACAATTCGTCGTGCCAACAACTGCATCAGGCACGACTCTCAATCAAAATCTTTCAGTAAATGTAACTGTAAGCGACCCTAATTGGGCTAACACTACTTTAAGAGTTTATAACGCGTCAGGCAATATCATATTATCTTTCGTAAGTATAAGTCCGAGTTTTTATATGACTGGTCCTGTTTCTCCAAATGGTATTTATTTCTTCAATGCTACTGCATGCGACATTTTTAATAATTGCAATTCTACTGAAACAAGAAACGTTACAATAAACACAACTTCAAATGTAACTAATGCAACAGGAATAAATGCTCCTGTAATAAACTTTACTAATCCTACTTTGGCAAATGGAAGTGTTACCAATCTTACATTTATTCCTATAAATGTTAGTGCAATAGGATTAAATTTAACAAATATTACTATTAGACTTTATAATTTATCTAGAGCTTTAATAAATAGCTTAACAAATTCAAATTCACCATTTTTTATTAATTTTGCAAACTTAACTAACGGAACATATTATTTCAATGCAACTGCATGCAATGTAATTAATAACTGCAGCTCAACAGAAACAAGGACTATAACTGTAAACACAACATCAAACGCAACAGTTAATGTTACAAATGATACAATGGCTCCTGTAATAACTATTTATTCTCCAAATTCAACAATAACTTACAATTCCTCAGTTCCTATTAATTTCAGTGTAACTGATGATGTTAATATTAGCCAGATATGGTTTAATATAGACGGCGTTGTAGATTATATAGTAACCTCTCCGCATTATGAACTCTTCACTAACTTGACTAATGGAACACACTCTCTGAGAGTTTATGCAAATGATACTTCTGGAAATGTTGCAAATACAAATGTGACTTTTATTGTCAATACAACAGGTAATGTTACTAATGATACAACTGGACCTGTATTTAATAATCTGACAAATATAACAATAGGAGATAATCAATCTCTTGCTTATAATGTAAATGCTACAGATGCTTCTGGAATATCTTGCTTTAGCATAAATGACACTGTTAATTTTAATATAAACTGCTCGGGCTATCTTAGAAACATAACAAGATTATTGCCTGGTATTTATTTGCTTAATATATCGGTTAATGATACCTTGAATAATATAAATTCTGCAATAATTTCGGTTAATGTAACAAATTCAACTGTGATTGTTCCTGGAATCGTACCTGCAATAAATATAACTAATCCTTTGAATGGAACTAACTATACTAACGCAACAATAATCCTTAATGCAACTGCTAATCAAGCGATAACTGCTGGAAATTGGAGCTATAGTTTGAATGGCGGAAATAATACTCTTTTTGTTCCTGGAATAACTGTTTTATTAGGAATATCTTACAACGGAACTTATAATCTCACTATTTATGGAACAAATGAAAATGGAACAGGAAATTCTTCAATAATTTTCAGAGTAAATACAACATCAAACACAACTGCTCCTATTATTCCTATGCCTACAATAAGCATAATTAACCCTACAGCAGGAAATTATAATTATACGAATATAAATGTTAATATCAACGCAACAAATAGTCAGAGTGTGTGGTTTAGCTGGAATGCAACTTCAAATCAGTCTTATACAAATCCTGTGAATGTAACTTTTGGAGATAACGCAACATACACTCTTACTGCATATGCAAATAACAGTATAGGAAATATAACTTCTGCAAGCGTGACTTTTAGGGTTGATACAAGCCTTAATGATACAACAGCTCCGATTATAACAAACATAACGACAATTCCTGTAATGCCATTTGTAAACAATGGAACAGCGCAGACTATAATCATTAACTTCACTTCAAGCGAATATCCTATAAATGTAACATTCAATTTATACAACTCTGTTGGAGGATTGGTTAACACACAAACATTTTATCTTGTGAATAGCTCTGCATTGCCTGTTAATCTCAGTCTGCCTATTTTAGGAAATGGAAACTATAATCTTAATCTTAGTGCCTCAGATATGATTGGAAACAGAGCTAGTTATGCTGTAGGCGGATTTACAGTTAATGCTACTACAAACCCCATAATCGATGATGGCGGGAATAATGGAGGCAGCAGCGGAGGCTCATCTGGAGGGACTATTAGTGTAAAAGCAACTAATCGAACAAGAACTTCAGGAACAGCATCTAACGAAAGTGCGCCAATAAATTTAACTCCAAAATCAGCAGAAATAAAAAACTGCACATGGATATTCTGGTTAGTTCTTGGAATACTGCTATTGTCAATTATAGTCGTTATTGCTGCTGCCAGGGCAATGAGATAAATTTTTCAAAATGAAAAGATTTTTACAAACATTAACACTAACGGGAATGCTTGGGCTGGTGGGATGCGGAGATACATCTCCTTCTTATATTTCTGATGAAGAATTAGAAATTAGTGTACTTGCTGGGAGAAATGCTAAAGCACAAAGAACGTTATATTTTCAAAGTGTAGATAGCAACGGTGTTCCTTATGTTGAAGCTCCTCTTCTTGTTCCTGCTGTTGCAGAAAAGCCAAAGGAAATAGAAGAACCAAAGGTTTATGAGAAACCTAAAATTCAGTTTAAGAAACATTCGATTGACCAATATCCATTAAATGGGGGCGGCAATGAAACCCTTATGGTGGCAGAAGATTTTAATAATGATGGTTTAAAAGACATTGCTATCTCAGTAAGATTTGGCAATTCTAGATATGTAACAATTTACGAAAATATAACAGGTACGAATAATCCTGCTGTTTCTGAAAAATAATTTGCCTGAACAAGACTTGCTTTACTTGAACCTTCTGCAGGTTGATATTTTGAATTACTACTTTAAATTTTTCATAGAAATTGTATAAATTAGATAGTATGAAAAATTTGTTTTAATAATTAAAATTCAATTAGGGAGTTGTGGGGGCAGGTAAGAGGTTAAGTTGAAAAATTACTTTTGATTTTTGCTGTTTTTCAGTAGATATGAAAGTTAATTAATGAAATCCTAAAATTGAAAAAGAAAGGGTTAAAAAGCTGGATTAATTAGATATTTTAATAGAAAAATATAGTTATAATGACAAAAAATAAAAACAAAACTGTCTGGGGTGTTATTGGAGTAATTCTAGCAGTATTTGGGATTATGGGCGCAATTCCTTCACTTCTTAATAAAGATTTCATTTTTGGTCTACCAATAACAGCAGTTGCGGTTATTGCTGGAATAATCTTAATGGCTTGGGCTTTTAGCGATTAAATATGGAAGAGGAAATAAAGAAGAAAAATATTTTGGATTTGTAATTCCAAAAATATCTTAATGTCTCTTCTACTTCTGTAATTATAGCCTTTACTTATAGACAATTTGGATAATTGTGTTGATATAAAATCCAAATTCTCTATCTACACAATTCTAAAAGAAGTAACTTAATCAACCGAATTGTGTATATCTTATTGGTGTTGGTATTACTTTTTTAACCGAAAAAATAACTTATAATCGAACGAGTATTTCTGCATTAACAATAATCAGCATAGGTTTGTTGGGAGTATGTGCAATATTTTTCTTTAATTCTTTATATCATCTAAAAAATATTCCCCGAGTAGTTAAAAATCTTTAAGATATATTGTCTTATTTTTTTTCATTCCGTCATCTTTATAAATGCACTTTTCTCTATTATATTGCAGACAAGCCGGCGAGCTAGCCCTTCGCCATATGTTAGCGGGCTTCAAACAGGTAGTCAAAGGCAAGTGAGATAGATGTTAGAAAGTCCAATTATCAACGTTGATATTTTGTCCTTTTTGATCTTACTTGTGCGAAATGGGTCAGATCTTGATCGAAGCAGCCCTAAACATAGGTCAAGGTGCTTGAAGGGTAGCGAAATGGAGAAGATTTTTGGATTCACTTTTTAATATTTTTCGAGCAAACCTTTGGTCTGCATTATATTTTTGATTTAATTTTGTGCTTCGCATAATTTAAGTATAGACAATTTGGATAATTGTGTTGATATAAAATCCAAATTCTCTATCTACACAATTCTAAAAAAAGTAACTTAATCAACCGAATTGTGTATAAAAGTAATGCAATAAAATTTTAATTGAATGTTAGAGCAGTCCAAGCGAAAAGAAGTTGAACACGTCGTTTTGAGTTATTGAAAGTTATTACTTTAAATTTTCATTAGAAATTCTATTTTGATTGGCTCGAAAAATCAGGTTTAAAACTAATTTTCAACTTTAACTTCTAATTCTGTAAATCAAATCCAGATTCCAAGGGTCATGCAATTATTAACCAAAATTTTTCAAAGTTATTATAAATTCTAAGATTGTTTGAAAAATTTATTTTACTAATTACAAAAAATTAAACTCGTCTGGTTTAACCTTTTAAGCTTTTTAGAACTTATCCGCATCCTTCAATGGTTATATCAACATAATTTTCGCAGAGTAGAATTGTTCCTGTTTTGGAATGCAGGACAAATGGCTGAACTCTAACTCTTTTTATTGAATCTATGTCTGCTGTGTAGCTGAAATTCGTGGTTCTCATCTGACCCGCTTTAGCAGGCTCTGAAAAATAATATGTTCCGGGTATAACTTGTTCAATTGCTGTATCGCTGGTTTTTAGCTGGACAATTGGAAGCTGGGATGTGTCGTTTGAGGCTTTGATAAAAAAACCTGAAACATTGAATAGTCCGTTATTTTTTAGTTTCATTGTAAAATATTTTTCGTTAGTTCCTGAAGTATCCGGGGCTGTCCAGCAGTTATAGTCTTCTATTGACAGAGAAACATCACTCGAGCATTTTTCTCTTTCTTCTCCAGGAACAACATACCAGTTAATCCAGGCATAGACTCCTACAGCCAAGCCCATGGCTATTACTATGAGAAGAATATATGAAACCATCTCGCTCTGCGCTTTCTTTTTGTATGTTTTTAATGCCATTATTTTCTTTTTTTGATACTCTTTTTTATCTTTTATATTTTTGTCTTTTATTTATTTTATTCTTCGGGGTTTATTTAGGTTTCTATATTATGAAGATTGCGCTCTTGGGAAATTATCTCGGACATAGCGGTTGAATCCGTCGCTTGTAGTCATTACAAAAACAAAATTATTATCCTCAAGAATAGGCACTGTTGTTGTAACATTTGTGTCTCCTGAACCGATTGTAACATCTACTGTTCCTTGATTGTTTTGAGGACCTGGATTAACTACTATTACCGGCGTATTAATCTGTACTGCGCTGCCACCGCTTGCTCCAAAAGAAGTTCCGCCAACATCAAGGTTAACCTGGCCGAGAGACGCCCTTGTGAAGATTCTACCCTGTATATCTTCACTAGCCGATACATCTCCATATAATATTAATAAGTTAAAATCTTCCTGGGTATTCTGCTGGAGATAATCTGAAAACAATGTGAGATAGGTGTTGATATTTTCATTAACATTTCCATCATTATAATCTGAGTTTTCAACTATTCTTTGACCTTCTTCTTTTAACATGTCACCGAGACTTATTATTTTTTCTGGCTGTTTTTTTATTGAGACATAATTTGAAACAGAAGCCAGGCTTATGACTATAAAGATTATAATTACTGCACCTATAATATAAAATTGCGCCTTTTTGGATTTTTTAGCCAAATTCCTTTTCCTCTTTTCTTTTTAAGAGTATTCTCGATATATAAATCTTATCCACCTAAACTTCTCGAATAAAGATAGATAAATTAGAAAATAATTTTGATAATGTAAATAATTAGGGTTGGTTTGGGCAGAAAGTTTTAAAGTTTAGCTACTATTGGGAATGAGAAGCCTTGCGTCGCCTTTTATTGCTTTACTAATAAGTTGAATTAATGAACGAAGCCAAATTATCTTTTGGTTTTCCGACATGAAAATATTTATAAATGCCTGTTCCCAGATATAATCATAATAAAGAGGTAAATTAATGTCAAACAAAAAATCAAAAAAAGCGCTTAGCCCAATTATAACTACTGTTCTGCTTATTGTTGTTGCTTTAGTATTGGCTTCGATAATTTATTTCTGGGCGAGCAATTTCAAAGGCGAGCAGATTTCCAAGTTTGACCAGCCTATTGAACAAGCATGCGAAGAAGTTCAAATTGATGCAGCTATTTCAGGCGATAATTCTTTGTCAATAATTAATCAGGGTTCGCTTCCAATTTATAAAATTAGCGTTCTTGTAATTTCCGGAGGAACAACAGATAAGCTTGATAAAGAAGTTAATATTGCCGGCGGACAGTCAGCAGCGGTTATCTTTACTACTGCGAGCTTCACAGGCAAGAATGTAGAAGTTGTTCCAATTCTTCTTGGAAGCGTTAAGGGAGATGAAGCTAAAAAAGAGGAGTATTCCTGCACTTCGGCTAAGGTAACTGCTTCGCAATAATTTTTGATACAATGATAAAACAAAAACGCTCTCCTCGCACTTTGACTCAGTCAGAGTATGGGTTATTCTCGCGCAAACGTTCGCAAGCTGAACTTATTACTACAGTATTATTGATTCTTGTTGCAATAGCTGCTGTGGTTATTGTTTCAACTTTTGTAATAAATATGGTAAGAGATTATCTAAAGCCTACTGATTGTTTTAAGACAACAGGGCAGCTAACGATTAATACAGAGTACAGCAATTATACTGCCGGTCCTTCCCCATTATTATATCTTAGTATCTCTAGAGGAGAAAAATACTTTAATCTTAGCGCGATTAATGTTGTTTTTGGAGATGGTTATACTAGTAAGAAAGTAAGAATTATTGCCGGAGAGGGCACAGCAACGACTTATAGAATGTATTCTAACAGCGGATTTTCTACAACAGTTACTCTGCCAGATACTCAGGAAACAAAAACTTACGCTATTTCTACTTCTAGTTTAGGTGGAGTTGTCACAAAAGTTTCTATTGCTCCTTCTATTGTAACTGGCGGAGACTGCAAGGAAGCGGATTCAAAAGACATAGCCTCTTCTGCATAACTGTAAAGTAAACCTTAAAGCTTAACAGGGATAATCACTACACAATCCCAATATTTAGGTTTCGTAAACATTATTAAAAAATATTGATAATGCCTAAACTTCTAAAGCAAAAGTTGCAACTCGAGTCTGCACTTTTGAGTTCTTATTTGAATCTACTAAAAGTGTAAACTCTCGGTAAGCAAGCGCTAAAAGTGCCAAGTAAATCGCTTTGAATTATGGGAAATTACTATTGATTTTAGTTAATTCTGCGAAGCGTATCTAAAAAATTGCGTGTAGGTTATTCAAAGTTGAGGTTGGCGGGTTCTATGTTAAGTTGAGCAGTTTACTTAACGATAACAAAACCTTTTTAATCTCTATTTCCATTCTCTTGTTATGAAAAAGAGGAAGAAAGCGCAGGTATGGGTTGAAACAGTAATCTATACTCTGATTGGATTGACTATAATGGGTGCGCTGATAGCGGTAATTACACCAAGGGTAAATTTAATGATTGACCGCGCTATAGTAAGTCAGTCTATGGATTCTTTGAATTTTATTAATGGTCAAGTTTTGGATTCCTACGATAAAGGCGCAGGAAACCAGAGAGCAATATCCCTAAATGTTAAAAAAGGAGAATATCTTATTGATTCTGCTTCGGATTCTATATCTTTTATTTTGGAGAATACAGGATATATGGCAAGCCAGATTAACGAGGCTACGCCGCAAGGAGATTTAATAAAAATTACCCGAGATAGAGGAAATAAAAAATATGATGTTTCAATTACTCTTCACTACGATAATATGAATCTTACCTATCAGAATAAAGAGATGAACAGAACTTTCACAACATCTTCAACGTCTTACGATCTGATTATAAGTTATTTAGGCGGTTCAGATAAAAAAATAAATATAGAGTCTGTATAATCAAAAAATGCAAGAAATAAAAATAAATACTTCTCCAGTAGTGCCTGCTCTGCCAATAATAAAAGATAAAACAAAAGTAGATGTAAGATACACTATAATCGTGCCTTATGTTTCGGTTCATATTTATTGGGATCCAAAAGAAAATGAGCTGGTCTATGAAGTAGAAGAGCCGATTCTGAACGAAAAGCAAAAAGATGCGCTTAAAAAAATAGAAGAGGCGATGATGGAGATAATCAATATAAACATAATTGTGGAAAAAACCCAGGATGCCATGATTAACTACATAAATGAAACAGCTTCACTTCTGATAAGCGAATTGAGCCTAGACATAAATGACGAGGATTACAAGAAAATCTTTTATTATCTGTTCCGAGATTTTGTCGGCTTGAATGAAATTGAACCTTTAATTAAAGATTATTTTATTGAGGATATAGAGTGTAATGGAGCAAATACCCCGATTTATATTATTCACAGGGCTTATAAAAATCTAAAGACAAATGTAAAGTTTGATTCGATGGACAGATTAGCAAGTTTCGTTGAGAAACTTGCTCAGAGATGCGGAAAATATGTTTCTTATGCTTCTCCGATTGTTGACGGAACTCTTCCTGATGGCTCGAGAGTCAATGCGACTTATTCGCAGGAAATAACTAGTAGAGGACCTACTTTTACAATCAGAAAGTTTACAAAAGTTCCATGGACTCCTACGCAATTAATCGCGTTTAAGACTATGAGCCCTGAAATGCTGGCTTATATATGGCTCCTGGTTCAGTACAGGTCAAATATTCTTATTGCAGGAGGAACAGCGTCAGGTAAAACAACGCTGCTGAATGCTGTTTCATTTTTCATTCCTCCTGAAGCCAGAGTCGTTTCAATAGAAGATACTAGGGAGTTATCGCTGTCTAGGGAGAATTGGCTTCCGAGCGTCTCAAGAAGCTCTGTTGGAACAGGAAATGTCGGAGAAGTAAGCTTGTTTAATTTGCTTAGGGCTTCATTCAGACAAGCTCCTGATTATGTAATTGTTGGAGAAGTTAGAGGCGAAGAGGCATCAGTTTTATTCCAAGGGATGGCTTCTGGACATTCATCTCTTTCAACAATTCACGCAGATTCGGTCGATACTCTAATTAAAAGACTTGAAACTCCGCCAATAAATCTTTCGCCTACTCTGATTAATACTATTGATGCTGTTGCTATAATGACTCACGCGATAGTAGGCAAGCAGGAAACAAGAAAGCTGAGGGAGATTGTGGAAATAGTCAATGTAAATCCTGATGGTATTGCCATAACTAATACTCCTTTTGTATGGAATGCTCGTGAAGACCAGTTTTATTTCAAAAAATCAAGCCATGTTTTTGAGAAAATATCTGAAAGATTCGGTTTTACTGTGCCTGAACTTGAAAAAGAATTTAAGCTGAGGAGCATGCTTCTTAATGAAATGGCGCAGCGGAAAATTTTTGGCTTCAAGGAAGTTCAGGATATTGTTAATCACTATTTTAAGGATTCTGATGCTGTTTTGAAAAGTTTTAACATAACTCTTTAGTTCTAAAAATTCCTAAAACCACAGGCTTTATAAACCTGTGTTACAATTAGTTACTAGGTGTTACAATATGTAACATCTGATGCTTGGAAAAATGGGTGTTGTAAGAATAGATGATGTTTTGCTGAAGAAAATAAAAGATATTCTTAAAAAAGATGAGAATAAATATAGGTATTCCTCTATCGCTTCATTCATAAATTCGGTCATTCACGATAAGATAAAAATGGAGGAAAATAAAAAATAAACATGGAATAAAACTCAAAAAGCAAACTAATCCTTCGGATTGGCCTTACAAGCTTTTTGAGACTCAGGAAATTGAGAATTTCCTGATTGTTTATTTTTTCAATTAAATAAAAATGGAGAATATAAAATGACGCTCAAAAGAGGCAAAAAATAAACATGGAAGGAAATCAGCTTATGCTCATGCTGCAGCTTGTGAACAAGCTTGATGAAAGCGCGAAAGATTTTGAAAAAGCTTATAATAGTTCAGACAAGGAAAAATTCGATTTGTTAAAAAAAACTATACTTGAACTGCAGAAAAAAATAGAATTTATATTAAAATGACAATTGAAATGCTTAAGCAGAATATTGAAAGAGAAACGCAGATAATGCGCGAAATAATCAATCTTTATGATAAATATGCTGCAATCTATAACAATCCTGTTGTAAAAGACAGAGAAGCTGAAATCAAGCCTGTTAGAGATTCTATCATGGCGCTTCTTCAGCAATTAAAAATACTTAATAATGCTGTTCCTGAGCTAGTTGAAAGCGTTGTTTTTTACACTGCCCTTGAAACTTCTGCTGAAAAAAAATCAGAAACATTAAAAAAACAGGAAGCGCCGAAACAGATACTTAATGTGAAATATATTGATGAAGCAACGAAAAAACCGACTATTGTTGCAATAAAGAAAAAAGACCAGATGAGCTTTCTTAAGAGCCTCACAGCGCATAAATTATCTTTAAAGAAGATTAATCCAGAAAAACAAAATGAAGAATACAGTCCGATGACTGTGGGATTTATGAAATCTTACGCAGAATTATCTAATCGACTGTTTGCAAATTATTCGCACAAACTTATAGAAAAACAGTATTTCGACAGAATGAAACTTGATTTGAGAAAAATTGCTTCTTCATTTGTTATAAGCAGTTATGTTTCTATAATGTTGTTTTCTTTTTTTATTTCATTCTTTCTTGGCTTGCTTTTGGCAGTAGTGCTTATTATCTTTGGAATAAGCATTGCTACGTCTTTGATGATTATTCTGCTGCTTCCTTTAGTAGTTGGAGGAGTGTTCTTTTTTTATCCGTCTTCTTCTAGAAAATCCTTAGAAAAGTTGATTAACCAAGAGCTTCCTTTCCTTGTAATTTATATGGCTGCCATATCCACTTCGGGAATAGAGCCAAGCAAGATTTTTAGCATACTTGTGGCTTCAAGAGATTATCCTTATAGTCGCAGAGAAATAAAAAAGCTTACGAATTACATTAATTTTTATGGCTATGACTTAGTTACTGCTTTGAAGGCTGTTTCAAAAAATTGCCCTTCTGACAGATTAGCGCAGATGTTTGATGGATTTGCCACCACGATAACTTCAGGCGGTTCGCTCACAGAATTTTTAAACAAGCATTCAGAATCTTTGCTGTTTGACTATAGGCTGGAAAGGGAAAAATACACGCATGTTGCTGAAACATTTATGAATATTTATATCAGCGTTGTTATTGCAGCTCCTATGATAATGATGGTTCTTTTTGTGCTTATGAAGCTTACAGGATTTGGAGGAGCAGGATTGAGCATCTCAAGCATAGGCGTTCTTTCGGTATTGGTTATAAGCATGTTAAATGTCGGCTTCCTTGTTTTCCTAAATTCGAAACAACCTAAATTTTAAAATGATACAGAAAATGTTTAAAACAAAAGAAATATTTAATCTTCTAGTTTTGCAATCAACATTTTCTGTCTCTCAAAATCTGGATGCTGTTAGTATGAGAGTATTAAACACAGATTTTAAGATAAACAAAATAAATTTCAGTTTCCAAGTGTTTCGCTACTTGGAAATCCAGAAAATCAAAGATTTTCTGGCTCTTCGCTCTAAGAGGTAGAGCTTCAGACAGCCTAAATTTTAAAATGATACATGAAAAGAAAAAAATAAGCACAGGCACCTTAATGGGAGTTGTTGCTGGAATAGTTATTCTTTTAGTTTCTGTGCTGTTGTATGCTCTAGGCGTACTTGACTTGAAGATGCTCTCTTTCATAGGCGGAATAGGCGTTGTTATCGCAGGAATTCCTTTTCTTATTAGTCTGCTGGTTGAATCAAAGAGAGAAGCCAGCATAGACCAGATGTTTTTGGAATTTTCGCGAGATTTAGTTGAAGGAGTTAAGTCAGGAACTCCTATCAGCAAGTGTATAGTCAATGTACGAAGCAAGGATTTTGGAAGCCTTAATCCTTATATAAATAAATTGGCTAATCAGATTTTAATAGGAATACCTGTGAAAGACGCGCTTGATACTTTTGCTAATGATATAAAAAGCCCGGTAATAAGCCGAGCAATAAGCCTGATAAGAGAAGCAGAGGTTTCTGGCGGAAAAATTGAATCTATACTGGAATCTGTCGCATTTTCTATGTCGCAGATAGAAAAGTTGAAAAAAGAGAGAATGGCGGCGATTTATAATCTGACTGTCCAGGGATATATTATTTTTATGATATTTATTGTTATAATGCTCGTGATGCAGTTTAAAATTTTGCCAATTGTTTCTGATTTAAATATAGGCTCAGGCGATATATCTGCAGCAGGTCTTGGAAACGCGATTCCTTCTGCAGGAGAAAAAATAAATCCTGAACAATTAGCAACTCCATTTTTAATGCTTCTTTTAACTCAGGGCTTTTTTGCAGGGCTGGTTATCGGCAAAATTTCAGAGGGAACTGTAAAAGGCGGACTTAAGCATTCGTTTATTTTAGTCGCACTATCATGGCTGCTGTCTTCAGGAGCAACAGCCTTTTTCAGATAAAATGGCAAAAAATAAAATAATTCGTAATAAAAGCGCACAAGCCCATATAGAAATGATAGTATCGTTCCTGATTTTTGTGGGGTTTGTTTTTGTGTTTTTTATTTTCTTTACTCCGACAAAACAAAATACAATAAGCTCTGCTGCCCTTGATTTAACGCAAAAAATCATAATTGAAAATTCCTCTTTTAATTATGACTACGCTTCGCTTATTATTAGCTCTGATTATGATTTTAGAGGGGTTTCCTGTATTTCAATAGAAAATAGCCTTGGAATTTCTGGAAATGCAGTCGCGAGAGATGTAAATAATAATCTGCTTAAGACTAAACAAGTTGGCAATATAATTTCTATCGAATTGCCTACTGATAAAAGATATTATCGGCTTTATTTTTCAGATTATTTTGCTCCTCTTAATCTTGGAAGCACTGACTGCACTCAACTTACACCTGGAAGCGATTATAATTATTCTGTCGTCAGCACTAGCACAGGAATTATGTATGATAATCTGCAAGTGCTAAACGATGCTTATATGGCTAATTATGAAAAACTTAAGAATGATTTTGGATTAAGGAATAATTTTGAGTTTGCGGTTTATAATCTTAGCTACAGTGTTATAATGAACGATACTTTATCGATGCATAAAGCCAAGCCAGTTCAGGTTCTTTCTAGAAATATTCCTTTAAAAGCAATTTATAGAAATGGCAGCGATGTAGATTTAATACTAAACTTGAGGGTTTGGGCATAAAATGGAAAAAATTATAGAAAAAATAATAAATTCAAAAACAAAGGGCAAGCAAGCATGGCTTAGGATTGTTGAAGCATTTATAGCTGTTCTTCTTGTGATGACTGTTATGCTGGTTGTTATGTCTAGAAATCAGCCAAGCATAAGCTCTGCTGATGAAATAGGAAAACTGCAGACTTATACTTTGGATTATGTAGCAAATGATGAGCTTTTAAGGGGGCAAGTATTGTCTGGAAATCTTAGCGGAGCTGACGAAAAAGTAAAATCAGTTATACCTCAAAATTATAACTACAGCTTAAGAATATGCAATTACAGCGAAGTATGCGCTTTGGGATTTAATGTTCCTGGAGAGATTTATTCAAAAGAAACTGTTCTGTTTGCAAATCTTACCTATTATAATCCGGGCAATGTAACTAAACTGAAAATGTTCTGGTGGAAGAACTAGATGAATATTCTTCAGTGTAAACGTTAGTATTATAAATTAGGATGACTAAATAAAACAATGGGATACAAATTTCTTGAGCATACAGCAGACTTGAAAGTTAGTGTGGAAGAAAAAAGCCTTGAAGGCGCTTTTATCAGCGCAGCTCTTGCAATGCGACAGGCTATTGCTGAAAATATTAAAGTTAATGGTACGAGCAGCAGAATTATCGCTTCTGAAGGAAGAGACTTGGAGGATTTGCTCTATAAGTTTCTGGAAGAATTTTTATTTTTGCTCGATGCTGAAAATCTTCTGCTGGCAGAAATTGAAGACCTGGAGATTTCTGGCGATGAAAAAACAGGATATAATTTAAGCGCAAAAATTCTCGTTGACAAAGCAAGCAATTATCAATTTAGCAATGATGTTAAAGCGATAACTTTTAATGACATGTTTGTCAAGGATGATAAGAAGAATAATAAAGCGAAATTGCAGTTTGTGCTGGATGTTTGATGCAAAAAACTGGTCTAATAATTGATAATTTAAAATATCTGAAGCGGCTTGTTCTGCCATTTCAAGCGAGTTAATTTTTCTTAGCTTACTTGAAACTTCAAACCGAATTATAAATATTATTAATATATTTCCCTGCTGTTTATGAAATTGAAGTTAGCCTTTCATCACAGCCAGCGGAACAACTCTCGCAACAATCTTTCCTATTCCTGCTTCATTAGAAACTCTGACAACCTCATCAACATCTTTGTAAACTTCTGGAGCTTCTTCCACTAAACCTTTCATGCTTCCTGCTTCGATAATAATATCCTTATCATCAAGCTCTTTTTTCACGCCTTCTGCTGTAAGTTCACGTTTTGCTTGTGTTCTAGACTCTACTCTTCCTGCTCCGTGAGCTGTTGAGCCGAAAGTTAGCTCTTCTGCTTTTTTTGTTCCAACCAAAATATAACTGGCTGTTCCCATTGAGCCAGGAATTAAAACAGGTAAGCCTTCAAAGCTGCGAGTCGCGCCCTTCCGGTGGAGGCAAAGTTTCATTTTTTTCCCATCAACAATATGCTCTTCAATTTTAGCAATATTGTGGCAGACATCATAGATAAGTTTTATGTCTGATTTTGGGAAATAGTGCTTAATTTGCTCTCTTACGTGATGCATAATCATCTGCCTATTGCAAAAAGCAAAATTAACAGCGCAGTTCATCGCGCTGAGATATTTCTGTCCTAACTCTGATTTTATCGGAGCATTGATTAATTCTCTGTCAGGAAGCTCTTTAATTTTGTCTCTGAATTCTTTTTCCATCAGCATAATATAATCACTAGCAACCTGATGTCCTAGCCCCCGACTTCCGCAGTGAATCATAATAGTGATATTCTCTTTAGATATTCCAAATTTTTGGGCAAGTTCTTTATCATAGATTTTATCTACCTTTTGAATTTCTAAAAAATGATTTCCGCTTCCGAGAGTCCCTAACTGCGGAAGCCCTCTTGAAATTGCTCTCTGGCTTACATCTTCAGGATTAGCAGGAGACATTTTGCCATTTTCTTCGCAATGCTTTAAGTCATCTTTGTTTCCCATTTTGTGCTTTACTGCCCACTCTGCGCCTTCTTTCAAAACTTCGAGTATTTCTTCGCGAGAATATGCTTTTCCTCCATGCCCTACTCCAGAAGGCACACTCCTAAAGATAGCATGCAGAATTTCTTTTCTTTTTTTAAGAAATTCTGCTGTGGGGATGTTTGTTGAAAGCATGCGGACGCCGCAGTTGATATCAAAACCTACTGAACCAGGACTAATAAAGCCCGTATCTGCTCTACAAGCCATAACCCCTCCAATTGGCATCCCATATCCCATGTGACCATCTGGAAGCACTATTATATTTTTAACAAGTTCTGGAAGCGTGGCTACATTCATTGCCTGCTTGAAAGTATCATCTTCTTTCATTTTTTCTAAAAGTCTTTCACTAGCAAAGATTACACAAGGAACATTCATTTTTCCTGTTTTTGGAATTTCCCAGCTATAATCGTTTAGTTTTTTCAGTTCGATGTTTGATTTTTGTTTTTCTGCCATAATATAGCGAGATTATCTCAGTTTAAATAAATTTGGTATGAACTAGACATTGAGCCTTTTTATAAAAATTATCTGAATGAATAAAAAAAGTTATTTATTTATATTCAATTCTTTTATAATCTTAGATAGTGGTTTACCAAAATTCCCTTTGTTTATATTTTTAATAGCTTCGTGTAAATCATTTATAGCTTCAGAATCTGATAGAACTTCCATAGTTTCAATTAAATTTTGTCTATTCATATTTTTTTATATAAGGGCTACTTTATTAAGTTTTCTTTTTTCAAACTCCCAAAAATTTAGCTTTCCTAAAGCAGAAATTGGCTTTTCCAATTTTGTCGTGTTTTCAAGCAGAAAACCGAAATCTCCCCAGTCAGAATTTGCCAGATGCAAATTTCTATCTTTTGCAAATTCACTTTCATTATCATAATGCTTGACATCAACAAGCTTTGCTTTTCCTACTATTGCTCCAAGTGGAAGGGAATCGTTATTAAAACCTAGTCTTTTCATAGCAGATAAATCAGGAATCTTCGAAGCATGAACTAAAAATTCTCCGCGAAAATGAGTATTCCACTTGCGAAGCTCGATTGTTTTCTTTCCTGAAACGACAAGCTCTGCCCATGGCTGTTTTAATGATAATACTTTCATGTTTGTTTTGGAACAAAACGAACAATCAGAAAAACCCTGTTTTTCTGAGTCTCAAAAAGCTTGTTGCCTGAACCCGAAGGGACCAGTTGCTTTTTGAGTCGTTTGTTTACAATATACTTTGGAAAAAGATGTTTATAATGTTAATGGCTAGGTTAACTAAACGGCTCAACTTAACTCTAACTGCCTAAAACCAATCCCCAACCTTCCTTTAGGATTCCCCTATAATTATAAAACTAAATTTTCTGCACAATCTAAAACATTATAATAATAACTGCAGAAAATTTAAATTATTAATATAATAAGTTCATCGTGCAGAGGTTTTAAGTTAAGCAAGTTGAACTGGTGAAATAATTCCTAACTCGCCTTGATGATTAAATCGACTTTATCTAAAGTTTTATAACAATTATCAAAATATTCTCTATTTGGAAAATTTAAATTAGTAATGAAAAAATTCATTGCGCGAGGGTTTTGATGAGACAGTTAGAGCGATTAGGCTAGCGAAAGCGCGTTAAGCAATTAAACCAAATTCATTCCGAGTATTACGAAACTTATTGAAATATTTTTATCGTTTTAATCATCGACATATTTAAATATATGGACCCCCTAGAAATAATATAAATTTAGCGAAATGGTTCCGAGAAAAGTATTCTTTACGAAAGGCGTAGGTGTTCATAAGGACAAGCTTGCTAGTTTTGAATTAGCTTTAAAAAAAGCAGGTGTGGAAAAATGCAATCTTGTTACTGTTTCTTCAATTCTTCCTCCGAACTGCGAAATTATTTCAAAAGATGAGGGAATAAAATTATTGAAACCTGGCCAGGTAACTTTTTGCGTCATGGCTCGTTCTGAAACCAACGAGCCCAATAGATTAATTTCAGCTGCTATAGGCTTGGCTGTTCCTAAAGATAGAGAGAATTATGGATATTTATCAGAGCATCACGGACATGGAGAGACAGACAGCAAATCAGGGGAGTATGCAGAAGATTTAGCTGCGACAATGCTTGCAACAACTCTTGGAATAGAATTTAATTCGGATATTGCCTGGGAAGAAAGAGAACAGGTGTACAAAGCTTCTGGAAAAATTTTCAAAACAACTAATGTCTGCCAGTCAGCAGAAGGAAATAAAGATGGATTATGGACAACAGTTATTTCTCTTGCAGTTTTTCTTCCGCCGCACGACGCCCAAGAAAATCCACCATTAAATTCAAAAAATATCCCGCAGCCAAATCAGATTCATAGCGAGCAGAATTCTCAGAATAATTATTGATTGAATCCTTTTCATAATATTTATAAACAGGGGGTGTTTTATTAAAAGATGAAAAAAAGAGGGGCATTTGTATTTGCATTAGTATATGCCTTAGTATTTGCATTTGTGGGAATTATTTTTTTGACATTTGCACCAACTTTTGTTTATGCAGTCAATTCAGGAACAACATACTCCAATTTTTTTACAGGCGGTGTTCAGTGCATAAAGACAGCAGATACAGCTATCTGGAAAAATACTACTGATGGGCAAACTTTTGATATTCCTCCTTTTTCTTGCAGGCTCTTTACCTCAACTTATGGTGAAGACTGCTGTCCTTCTGAAAATAATATTTGTTTAGATGATGGAACTTGCAGCGGGCTTGGAAGAGTATGCAATGATTTTGCTAGTGAGCTTGCGTGTAATGGCACTGGTGATGATATTGCCAGAACAACTCTAGGTTCTACACTTAGCCAGTATTGCGGGCAGGGATATACTGATTCATCAGGATGCGAATATGGTGTTTTATGCAACTGCAAATGGTTTGTAGATTCAGAAGCCATAGGCTCGTGCAATATAACTGTTATTAATTATACTCTTGTTCCTAACAGCTGCGATAGTGGAAGTGGAAGTCCTGGAGGCGGAAATAATCCTGCTCCAGGAGATCCTCAAAGCGGAAGATGTGAGATACTATCAAGTATACAGGATAACTGTAATACCGCAGTTCCTAATATGATTTCAAGACAAATTGCAACATGGATTGGCGATGGACTAGTTATTAATTGCGAAGACAAAACCGTCCCACTAAGCTGCGCTTCGACTGTTCAACTTAGTTTTATCGGCAATTTTGGAATTATACTAGGTATTTGTATTGTTGCGCTTGCTTATGTTGTTCATGCATTTTATAGCAGTATCTCTGGGTTAAAACGAAAAAAATTATCGAGAACAAATAAGGTTTATAAATAACGCTTTTCTATATCTTATATGATAAAAAAGGGGCTGGTGTTTTTGCTGTTTCCATGTTTATTGAGAGTTTGGAATAACCCTAAAATCTCAAACTCTCAAAGCAGGACTTTGATGATATTTCCTTCGGAAAGAGGGGTAAATCAAAGTTCTCTATTAATAATGTTAATAGCAATTTTTATTTTTTCTTTAAGTTTTATGAGTTCATTAAATGTTGTTGCTGGAAATAACAGCAGTGCGGGAATTGCTGATAGATATGGTCCAGGAGAAAATTTGAAAGGAATAATAAATATTACAATTTCTGACGCTCCTTTTAACACTCTTGTTAGCGCTTTTGAGAGCTCTATTGGCCTTAAAGAGCTGCTTACTCAAGTTGGCGCAAATTACAATTGCACTAATGCTAATTGCGACATGGATTATACAATTTCCTCAAGCGAAAACGCTAATTCTTTCAGCTTAAGTTCTGGAGCCAGCAAGGTAATTGGATTTAAACTAGTAGAATCTGATTTGATAAATATTAATACCTTTAATTTAACTATGGCTTCCAATATAGGAGAATCTTGTAAAACTCCTGTCGTTATTGATATTCTTAATGAAGGAACTTTATTGTGGAATTCTGAAAGAGCAGGAGCATCCTACTGCGGAAACGAAAATTATGGATGTTATAATCCTAGCCAAGGAGCGTTGATGGCAGGAGATATTGATCCAAGCAGAAATTATTGCCAGACTATTTCTGTTGAGCCAGCTCCTATTTATAGGGCTGGAGCAGATATTTATCTTCCGCAAAGCGGAACAGCAGGCAAAGCAAAGTTTAAGTTTACCATTGATGAATCTTATTGTACTGTAGAAACTCAATCAACTGGGAAAATTTCTTGTGATATTAATTTATCTCTAGCTGTTCCTACAAATATAACTATCTGTTTACAGCAGATAAACACAGAATCTTCTGAGTTTAATCATCCCTATAAGCTGCGTACAGAATCCAATTCTCCGTGCGGATATCTCGATGACACTTCAGCAAGGGCAGATTTTTCGATATTTACTCAACCGAAAAAATATGCAGGACTTGGAACTTTTTCCTTAGGCAATGCTGATATGGCTTCTGCCATGATGAACTATGTTTCAAGAAAATACAACAGTAATTGCGTAAACGGCTGTTTTATTCCAATAAAAATAACTTCTAATGCTGATAATCAGGCTTTAACAATCAGCCAGATGAAAATAAGGTATAATAATGAGCTAAAGGAAAATAGTGTTGCTTATGTTTTAACTGCAGATCCTGCGAGAATATCCACTTCGAGATTCACGCCAATAAATATTTCAGGAGCAGGCTTGAAGGTTCCTGCAGCTCCCAGCACTTATTCGCTAGTTCTTAAACTCGGCGCGCAAATTATTTTAACAAAGCAGATAGAAGTTCTTAATTTTCCAATAATTCAAAATTTGAATCCTCTCGAAGCTCCGGCAGGCGTAGATACAAGATTCTCGCTTGATGTTGTTGGCTCTAATATATCCTTGTATAAGTGGAATTTTGGAGATAATACGACGGTTGTTGAAACATCGGTGAATTATGTAACGCATAAATACTCCTCGCCGGAATTAAAAAATTATTTGGTAAGAGTTATTGTGAGAAATAATCTTGGGGAAACAAGCGGTAATTTTAGCGTGAGGACAGTTTCTCCTAGAGATTATTTAACCAGCGCTATTGCAAGCTATAGGCAAAAATTAGCTAATCTCAAGGCTCAGATAAACCTTTATCCAGGTTCAATCAAAAATTATCTCAATAATGCGCTGAATTTAAGCGCGGTTGAAGTGAAAATCCAGCAGATTCAAACTGACTCTAATTCTTCTGGAAATTTGACCACTGTAAGATATATCTCCCTTATAGATTCGCTGCAGGGAATAAGTATTCCCAATTCTGTGAATACCACAAAAAAATCTTCTGGAAAATTTGTAATTGACAAAACAAAAGTTAAACTCGCGGAAGTTAAATCTGCAACCAGCGAGGAAACCTCTGCGGCAGAATCTGCAATTCAGGACTCGGTGTTTGCATGGTCTTTGAATCTCTTAGATGTTGATGCAGAAGCAAGCGTTTATTCAAGCATTGAAAGAAATCTTAGTTCACCTCTCGTTTCTTATATTAAGTTTAAAATAAAACCAGTAACTTCGGAAGCTGCGAAAGTTTTTGCAGTCATAACTCTTCCAAAATCCAGAGTGAGCTCGCTTTCTGCAAGCAATCCAACTTATTTGGATAATGCAATCATCTTCCCTCTTGATTTGTCTTCTGGCGAGGCTAATTTTGAATTCTTAGCCTCTGGGGCTGTTGATGTTCTTGCATTGCCTGTTTATTTTACGCCGTCTATATCTGAGCTCTCTCTTTCACTTGTTTTGGGAGAGTGCAATCATAATAGTGTTTGTGAAAAAAGCAATGGAGAAACTAATGCCAATTGCGGAGATGACTGCAAACCACTGGGAAGAATGATTCTATTTTTAGTCATTCTTGTAGTTCTATTTTTAGTAGCCTATATAGCCTTGCAGGAATGGTACAAGAAGAGATATGAAGACTGGTTGTTTAAAGATAAAAATGATTTGTTTAATCTTATTAGCTTTATTGAGAATGCAGAGAAGCAGGGATTGAAAAGAGAGGAGATTTTTTCCAAGCTCAAGGAAAGGAAATGGGCATTTGAACAAATTTCTTTTGCGTATAACAAATTCAAGGGCATGAGAACAGGCATGTGGGAAATACCGATTTTTTCATTTATTGAAAAAAGAAAGCTCGAGAATACTATGGATTTGAAAAAGAAGATAGGAACAGAGCAGAGGATAGCACCTAATCCTAATGTTTTGTTCAGGTCAGGCATGCCTGGAAAGCCAAGAATAATCCCTCTTGGCGGTCAGCAATCTAATGCAGCTCAGTTAAATCAAAGACCTACGCCTAATTTTCAGAATCAAAAAAACAATGGGGCACCCCCACTTAAAAGTGAGGGTTCGTAACAATTAAAAGCATTTTAGTAGCATTAATTTAAGTTTGAAAAATGCTTTTAATTGAGGCCCCTTGTTTTTTGGATGATCCAAAATCTAAATTTAGATTTATGGACATAACCAGCAAAAACCAGCAGATAAAAATAGTAATTAATAATTAAGCATAGAACACATAAATATTTAAAAATCAGGCAATAAACCTAATTATATAACAAAAGAGGAAAAAATGAAAAATTGGAATGAATTACCGCGATATTTAAGATGGGGAATATTTTGCTCTGTTGTCTTTTTTTTTATAGGAACTATCTTCTTCTTAATAACTGCTAAAGGATCCATCGATTCGATTATTATCGAATTATTAGTTTGGGTTATCATTGGTTTAATAGTTGGGATGCTGTGGGGTTCTGGAAATAAGGAACCTATTGCTTTCTGGAAATCTTTCTTAGTTGGTTTGTTATTTGGAATTGCCAGTCTTATTTTATATGCGGTTGTAGACACTCTTGAACAAATGTATTCTGTTTTATGGTCTTTATTTGGATTTAGTTCAGAATGTTTTAGTTGCCAACTTTTTTTTCCAATAATCTTTGGAGCAATATTCTTAATTATCGGAATCCTAATTAATAAAGTTAAATCTAAAAAGGAGCAAGCTTAATAATAATTAAAAACAAAATAAACAGGTAAAAAACTACTAAGTCCCTTCGGGTTTGGGGTTAAAAGTTTTTTAAATTCAGAAAATTAAGAATTTTCTGACTGTTCGTTTTGTCTGAACTAAATAAAAACAAAACAAACATGGTACTAAAGATACTCACAAATTTTTTCAAGAGAATTTTCTCGGATATGTTTGCAAAAAAAGGCAATATCAGCCTGGGCTTTTACGGACCTCCGAATGCAGGAAAAACTTCGCTTGCTAATAGAATATGTAAAGACTGGACAGGAGATGAATTAGGCACGGTGTCCAGGATTCCGCACGAAACCAGAAAAGTTCAATTTAAGGAGCAGGTTGAAATAAAGTACAAAGATCATAGCTTAATGTTCAAGGTTATTGACACTCCTGGAATTGCAACTAAAATTGATTATGAAGATTTTTTAAAGTTTAAAGTTAAGAAAAAAGATGCGCAAAACCGCGCGAAAGAAGCTACGCAGGGAATTATCGAGGCTATAAAGTGGCTGGATGATGTTGATGCAGTAGTTGTTGTTATAGACTCTACGCAGAATCCTTATTCACAGGTTAATATAACTATTATCGGAAATTTAGTTGCTAGAAAAATCCCTGTTTTGATTGTAGCTAATAAAATCGACGCTAAAAAAGCAGATTTGAAAAAAGTTGAGGATGCTTTTCCCGAGTATGATGTAGTAGGTATCTCTGCGAAATATGGGCAGAACATGGAAGAATTTTATGAGTCTTTATTTAAACTGGCGAAGAAAACCAAGGGGAAATAAACTTTAAATAGATATAAAATAAAGAATAATTAACAAAACAAGTAAAAAACTACTAAGTCCCTTCGGGTTCGAGGTGAAGAGTTTTTTACATTCAGAAAATTAAGGATTTTCTGATTGTTCGTTTTGTAACGAACACAAAAAACAAAACAAACATTAAAAGGGCAAAGATTAATAGAAAGTATAAAAAACAAAATAAACGCATAAAAAAGAGGAAAAATAATAAATAATTAATAAAAAAAGAGGACAATATGGCAATTACAGCAAAAAAACTTTTACAAATGAGTGATGAGGTTGAAAAACATCCGATTGGCTGTCCTAGAAGAAGAGGCATTGGAGGAAGTAATTTACATGAAAGCGATTTGGAGGCAGTAACTGCTTAAAGCAAAAAATAACATGGGAAAAAGAGAAGGACTAACAATTCAATTTCTGCCTTATGCAGAAATTGAAAATTTGAATAGTGTAAGCAGAATTAAAAAACTGCTTGAGATAATTCTGAAAGGCAAGATTATAATTATTCAGGGCAGATTGAAACCTGAGGAAGAAACCCGATTAATAGAAGATACGCTTATTCTTGTAGGTAAAGTTAAGGGGTTTAAGGGAATAGAGCTTGCTGTAATCTCTCCAAACATAAGAAACAGAAGCATAATCAGCAATCTTAAGCATGGAATTGCTAACGCGCTTGTCGGAGACACAGAAGCCATGACAGTCATCGGGCCTGCTTCTGCTATTAAAGAGATGAAAAAGGATCCTAAGAAACTTGAAGTTATGATGTCGGGAAAGTAAAATTCTTTAGTTAGACTTTGTTTATCTCATATTAAATTATTAATACTGCATTAAACCGAAGACTTACAAGCTTCTCGAACAAGTCTTACTAAGTTGAACAATTCATTTTGAGAGTTATTGGCATTATTAAATTTAGGTTAGGATAAGCGCAAGCCTTTCTTAAGAAACTTATTTCTTTAACTGCATAACATAAAACTTTATTAACTTATTAATCCTGTTAATTAACATAGAAGATGGTTCTAAAAATTTGTGAATTTTGTGGTAAACAAATAAATGCTAAAACTAAAGCCAAACGTTTTTGTGATGATTTTTGTCAGAGAAAACATTATTACAGAAGACCTGAAATAAAAGAGAAGATTAAGGCTTATACAAAATTTTATCAAAAAACACCGAAATTTAAAGCAAAAAATAAAATAAGACTCATAGAATATAGACAGCTTCCTGAGGTTAAGGAGAGGAATAGAATACTTGCGGTAACTAAATATCGTGAAGAACGAAGAAAATTTTGGAAAGAATATGGTAAAAGACCGGAGATTAGGGCAAGAATAAATGCCCAAAGAAGGTTGAAATTTAAAACAGACAAAGACTTTGCAGTTGCAGATAGACTTCGACGTTCTCTTAATCATGCAATGACTAAATATTCCGAAACTGGAAAAATAATGAATTCTAGAAGGTATGGACTTAATTGGAAGGAAATAATAGACTCTTTAAAACCTTTTCCAGAAGATATGGGTAAATTTGAAATTGACCATATAATTCCTTTGCATACTTTTAATCTTACTAATCCTGAAGAAGTTAAAAAAGCTTTTGCTCCTGCAAATTTGAGATGGCTGACTATTGAAGAGAATAGGAAAAAAAGTGGGAAATTAATTGTTTAATGGCAAAATTTATAAGTAGTCGTAATCATTCTTTATTGGAGGCTAAATAACATCGCGAATCAGTGTGTGCATTGTGGAAAGGTTTTTCCTGATGGAAGCAAGGAGCTATTGATAGGATGCACTTGCGGGAGCCATTTTTTTTATTTTATAAAAAAAGAGTATTATGACCAGCTTACGAAAAAACTGAAAGAGGAAGTTAGCGCTGAAGTCAGTAAGGAGGTTTCTGGGATAAAAACAACGCTTGAAGAGATAAATAAGGTTGACAAGGAAAAGATGGAGAAAGATGTCCGTGAAATTATTGGAGTTTCGGAACAAGAAGAAATTCCAGTTATACTCGACCTTGAATCTATAAGAGTTATCAAGCCAGGAAAATTCGAGATAGATGTTGTTAATTTATTTAATAAAAAGCGGCCGCTTATTTACAAACTTGAAGAAGGAAAATACATTATCGATTTAGCAAGCACACTAAAACTTAATGCAGAACAGCTTGACAATAAACTAAAAGGTCACGAAATGAAATAAAAAAATTGCCTAACCAAGAAAATTCACTAATTTTCTGGGCCCCGAAAAACAATGTTTTTCGCGGATTTGCTATCTCTGCTCTTCGCAACCGCATTTTTTAGAATTTACCCTATTTATCTAAAAATGCAATTGCTCACCAAGAGCACAGAGTATTTATCGTAAATTTTTAATCCGGCAATTTTAGTCTTTTAAAATTGGACGGATGCCAAGAGCACGGGGTATTAAACCCAATTTTAAAATAAAAAAGCTATGGATCTTGACATCCGAACAAAATTACTCTCATAAACCTCCTCGCTAAAAACTTTTGCCCGATTAATTTTTTGATTAATATTTTAAATTTTCCAAAGAAATTATGTACTTTTATATTATTTGGAAAATTTATTTTGGTAATTATATGAGAATTCTCGGGTTGAAGTTGGTTGAGAGTTTAGAATTTTAGGTTGAGCAGGTCTAATTTAACTTTTTTAGAAGCTGTAATAAAGTTTAAGTGGCCAAATCGAATCGAAGTTTGATGTTATTAATTGTATTGGCTTATGAGGGTTGGGAATTGGTTTTAAGCAGCGAGGTTGTTAAGTTGAACAATTTATTTAACACTAGCGCATAATTTATAAACATAAAAGAGCTATTAGGAATATGGAAAAAAAGAGCATTATGATGATAGCTATAGCAGCATTAGGGTTTGTTACGCTTATTTTAAATTCAGCTTTTGTCCTTGCTGAGGGTGAAGAATTGCCTTACTGGACAGACCTTCTTGGAAATAAAATAACCCAGACTTATTCAGGAAACACTGTTTCAATGGCTGTTCCGGGAGTTGAGCAAGGAGGGGCGGAAGGAGTGAATGTAGATTATACTGTTAAAAGACAAGTAGATTTTATTTTTGGATTTTTGAAGTTTTATGCTGTTCTTGCTAATCCTCTTTATGGTTTTTGGCAGGCAGATAGTATTGGTGGGAATACTTATTTTAAGGTGAAAATTAATGATGATGAAGAAATAATTTCTGATGCAAATAGTGACCTTAAAGTTCTTAATCCTGCAAGCGCTGGAGCAGGAGTAGTTACTAACAGTCTTCCTTCTGCGAATTTTGATAATCCTGCTAAAAACTCTGAGTTTAAAACCTCTACAGGATTTCCTGTTGAATTTAAGCAATCGAGTAATGATTCTGATGATTTGCTTGATATAACCTGGGAATTTGGAGATGGAGAAATTGAAAAAATCGAAAATTATTCAATTATTGATAATCTAACTTATGCTGATACAATTCATTCTTATAATAATGGCGGAGTTTATACTGCTGTTTTGAAGGTGAAGGAACATAGAGCAGAGAATGCTTTAAGTGCTATGAGCTCATCTAAAATTTTGGTTTTCCAGGAAGGAATAAATGTAATTCCTGTAATAACCTCTCCTGCAGAAGGAATTGCTTATGGGAATATTCTTAATTTCGACGCGTCGCAGAGCTATGTTGCTAATTGTTCAACGGTTATTGAAGGCTATTACTTTATTGCAGGCAATCTTCAGTGTAAATATATTCATGCTCCAAACACAATGAACATTTCTGTTGACGCGAATTATGACCTTGCTGTAACTTGGAATGTTGCGGATGAAAATGGGAATCTTGAATTTACAAAAACAGGAAGCTGGAGTGCAGAATATAATTCTATTGTTAATTTCCAGAAATATCTGGCCAAAAAAACAGGGCATGCTGCTAATTTGAACATGGTTTATAGAGAGAACTAGAAAGAAGTAATATATTCTCGACAAGCGCATAATTTATAAACATAAAAATTCTATATAAAGCATGAAAAAAAGGAGTGTTGCATTAGTAATTTTAGCAGGACTTATTGTATTTTCTATTAGTTTAGTTTTTAGTTTTTCTTTAAGTTTTATAAGTTCTGTTAATTGTGCTAATCAGGATTGTGATAACACTCCTGCGAACGGAATCGTTGATTCAGGAAAAAGCTGCAGCGGAACTTTTGGAACATGGTATTACAATGAGTATTATAATATTAATCTTCATCCTTTAACTTTTACAAATGGCTGGGCGTGGGTTGAAGGTGATGGAGAGTGGATTTATAATTCTGGAAATGGATGGTATTGGGCTCAAGGAAATTGTGTTAGTGGAACATATCCAAGATATCTTTTTATAAATATGAGCTCTGGCTGGACATGGGGAACTCTAAACTGCAGTCAGCGAGGAATTCCATACTGCTCTGGTAGTCCTAGTATCCCTGATCCTTCTTGCAGTCCTCTTGAGCTTGTTGGAGGAGATCATTGCGGCTATGACTGGGTGATAAGCTCGAATACAGAAATTGCAGGAACACATTATAATATTAAAAATTTTATAGTTGCTCCTAGTGTAATTGTTAAAGTTAAACCTTTTAATGGCAATCAATATGGCTCTGTTGAAATTTATGCTAAAAATATAACTATAAGCGGAACTCTTAATGCTTCTGCAGTAGGTTATGGCGGAGGAGGTGGAGGAGGAGGCGGAGCGTCGGATACAGGAGAATCTGGAGAAATTGGCGGTGTTGGAGGCAATGGTGTTTCAGGAGGATATAAGGGAGCTAATGGCTATAATTCGCAGGCAGGTTGGGCAAGAGGTGGAGAGGGAGGAGTTGGAGGAGGAATTTATGGAGGAATTAACGGTAAAGGAGCTTTTGTTTCAGGGGCAGGAGGCTCTAATCATGGCGTTGATGGAGACTCTGGCGCAAATGGGGGTTATTCTGGTGTTGGAATAAATGGCGATGGTTCTACTGATGAATCTATTTTAATGGGAAGCGGAGGAGGCGGCGCAGGAGGAGGAAGCGGTGCTGCAGCCGCACATAATAAAAATACAGGTGCTGGAGGAGCAGGAGGAGGAAGTGGAGCAAGAGGAGGAGGTTATATTAAATTATACGCAACTTCTAATCTTAATGTTTTTGGAAATATTTTAAGCGCTGGCGGAAGTTCTGGAGGAGATGGAGTAAATGGCGCAAGTGTTTGCAATATTTGCGATGCTGGCGCATTTGGAAGCGTCGGAGGTGATGCTTCAGGAGTTGGAACATTAAAGGGAGGGAAAGGAGGAAATTTTGGCTGTTATGGAACTTCATGGACTTCTTCGAGCTGTGATCCTTATCCGACAAATACTAATTATTTTGGTGGCGCAGGAGGCGATGGAGGATTTGGAGCTGGTGGAGGAGTTTTGCTTCAAGGTTATAGAATAAATATTCCAGGAACAATAGATAATCGAGGAGGAGGAAATAATAATGTTAATGGCGGAACTGTAAAAATTTTCTGCGGCACAGGAGCAAAATCAGTAACAGGAAATATCCGCACAGGAAGATATTATAGCAGTTCTATATGCACTATCACTACCCCTGTTCCTCAATGCACTTCTGCTGACTGGAGCTCTTCTCTATCTCCTTTGCCTTGCCCTTCAAGTAGCCAGCAAACAAAAACTTGGACAAAAATAAGTTCAGTTTGCCAGGGAGGATTTAATCCACTTAATCCTGAAACAATTTCTTGCTTGAGACCTTGCACTTCTGCTGACTGGAGCTCTTCTCTTTCGCCTTCAATCTGTCCTTCGACGCAGCAGCAAACAAGGTCTTGGAGTCAAATCGGACAATGTGATAACTCAATTTCAGGAGCAGTAAATCATCCTGCAACAGAAACAATAAGCTGTGTTTATACTGCACCGACATGCACTTCTTTTACTTATTCTGACTGGAGTGAATGTTCTTCTTCAGGAACACAGTCAAGGCAGATTTTAAGTTCATCTCCTGATGGTTGTTTAGGGGGAAATCCATCTATTTCACAATCTTGTAATTATATCCCTCCTTGCACTTCTGCTGACTGGAGCTCTTCTCTTTCGCCTTCAATCTGTCCTTCGACGCAGCAGCAAACAAGGTCTTGGAGTCAAATCGGGCAATGTGATAACTCAATTTCAGGAGCAGTAAATCATCCTGCAACAGAAACAATAAGCTGTGTTTATACTGCACCGACATGCACTTCTTTCACTTATTCTGATTGGGGAGAATGTTCTTCTTCAGGAACACAGTCGAGACAGATTTTAAGTTCATCGCCTTCAAATTGTCAGGGAGGCTCGCCTATAATCTCGCAATCTTGCACTTACCTTCCTTCTTGCAGTGCAAGCGACTGGAGCTCTTCTCTTTCGCCTTTGCCTTGCCCTTCGACGCAGCAGCAAACAAGAGCATGGACTCGAACAGGAAACTGCAATCAAACCAGAGCAGGAGCAGTAAATCATCCCGCAACAGAAACAATAAGCTGTGTTTATACTGCGCCGACGTGCACTTCTTTCACTTATTCTGATTGGGGAGAATGTTCTTCTTCAGGAACACAGTCGAGACAGATTTTAACTTCATCGCCTTCAAATTGTCAGGGAGGCTCGCCTATAATCTCGCAATCTTGTAATTATATTCCTCCTTGCACTGATGCTGACTGGAGTTCTTCTTTGTCTCCTTTAACCTGTCCTTCAACACAACAACAAACAAAGTCCTGGAATAAAATCGGACTGTGTTCTGGAGGAGTTTCTCATCCTGCAACAGAAACAGTAAGCTGCGTTTATACTGCGCCTACCTGCACTTCATTTACTTATTCTGACTGGAGCGAATGTTCTTCTTCAAACTCACAATCTAGACAGATTTTAAGTTCGTTGCCTAATGGTTGTTCAGGAGGAAATCCCTCAATTTCACAATCTTGCACCTATCTTCCTTCTTGCATCGCTAGTGATTGGACATACTCTTTATTACCTTTAGATTGTCCTTTGTCAGAAACACAAACAATAACTTGGACTCTAACAGGAAACTGCAATAATACTCGAGCAGGAGCAATAACTCATCCTGCAACAGAGCCAACAACTTGCGATTATACTGCGCCGACGTGCACTTCTTTCACTTATTCTAGTTGGAGTGAATGTTCTTCTTCAGGAACACAATCATGCCAGGTTTTAACTTCATTACCTGATGGTTGTCAGGGAGGCTCTCCTCTAATCTCTCAAGAATGCATTTATATTCCTCCTTGTACTCAAAATTGTGCTCCAGAGAGCATTATACTTGGAGAATTTGTATGCACAGGAAATATTAATGGAAATGCACAATTATGCTCGGGGGATAATGTAGGATTGACTGAAGATACTCCAAAGATTCTTGTTGATTCCTGCAGTTCAGAAAACAAATGCGAATATTTTTGTAATCCTACAGACTATCTAAAAATTGGCTCATCATGCATCAGAAAGTTTTTAGATATACCTTATTGGACAGACACAAACGGCAATCCTATTAATCAAACTTATTTAGGAAATACTGTTTTGATGATATCTAATTTGACAGGATTAGAAGGCCAGTCTATAAACTATACTATTAAACAAGGGCCAAATGTTCTTCTGCAAATTTTTGGGTGGGTTATTCTTCAAACATATACCACTATTCTTGGAACAAACGCTCCTTCTTGGGAAGCAAATGTAAGCTTTGATGATATTTATTTTAAGGTAAATATTGGCGAGCTTGAAGCTACTTCAGGAAATTTTAATGTAAGCATTGCTCCTCAGATAATTTTACCTCCTCCTCCATGCACTGAAAATTGCGACGGGGGACAATCAGGATCGCCAGGGAATGCGGGAAATGTTGCTCCGCGTGCGGTAATAGAAAATCCAATAATTAATCCTGCAGTTTGGACCACGAGCGGCATTCCTGTTCAATTTGTTCAGAATAGCTATGACCCTGACGGCAATGATGATTTATCCATAACCTGGGATTTTGGGGATGGATTTTCAACAAACTATACTGGTTGCAATGCAGTTAATATATGTCCTGCTTCTGAAACACATATTTATTCTAATCCAGGAGTATATAATGTTGTTCTTACAGTAGAAGAAGAAAGACAAAATAATCCTTTAAGGGCTTCTGCTTACTCGACTGTTTATGTGGTTCAGGAAGGAATAAATGTAGTTCCTGTAATTACCTCTCCTGCTAATGGAATTGCTTATGGAAATTTAGTGTCTTTTGACGCCTCTGATAGTTATGTCACTAATTGCAGTAATGGTGAAATGAGCAATATTGATTTTGTGCCAGAAGGAGGATTTTTGAACTGCAGTTATATTTCGGCGCCAATTACAACAAATCTTTATGATTTTATTCTGCATTGGACTGTCACAGATGAGAATGGAAATCTTGAATTTGCAAAAACAGGAAACTGGAGCACAGAATATAATTCTACTGTTCAATTTCAGAAATATTTCACAAGATTTGCTATGCATAATGCCAGCTTAAGCATGACTTATTTGGAGAAATAAACTCAAAAAAATTGCCTAGCAATTTTAGAATAATGTTAAGTAAACCTCAATAAACAAGATTTATAAATGTAAATATCTCTCTTAAACAAAGAGAGGCGTTATGAAAAAGGAGAAATTTAATAAAATGAAAAAAGTGAAATTTATTTTAGTGCTTATTTTTACGTTCTGTCTTCTGTTGTTGACTTTTTCTTTTTTTGCGAGCGCTGCAACTGTATCAAGTTATGATTGGACTAATCTAAGAAATGGAAGCTCTATAAATTTTCGTTATCAGGGTGATAGTGTTTTAATGAGAGTTGCTGGAATAAATATTAATTCTCCGAACTATCTTCTTGCTAAGAGGACTAGCCAAAGTCCGGATGTATGGTCACCTTTAAATTGGATTACTGTCTCGCTTTTGAATTCGCCTAGTCTAGGAATAAGTTCGTGGAGAACAAATGATACTGGTTATTTTTATTTTACTATTAGAGATGATATTGCTTTAAAACCCGGAGTTGGGCTGACTGTTTATAACACTAATCCGGGTTATAATGACTTGCCTGTTGCTAAAATAGATTATCCTCCTGCAGCAGATTATATAAATAATCCGCTGACGGCAAATTATAGATTTGCTGTAAACAATTTTATTTCATTTAATCAATCGAGTTATGATGAAGATGATCTTCTTGGCGTGACATGGTATACTGGAGATGTTAATTATTCTTCTAGGTATAATTCTACTTATTTGCGACCTAATAACTGGACTAATCTTAGTAATATTCATGAGTATGTGTGGTCATATGGCAATGGTTGGGCTTATCACGCGAGAAAATATTGGGATTATGCCCTTGCTGCTAATCCTCTAAGCGCAAACACCCTCTATAAATACACAATTGGCGGAAAATGGTACAGGATAATTTTGATGGTTAATGAGTCTTCTAGAAGTAATGTAGCAGTTGATTCCCGAGAGATTTATGTTTTTAAAGAAGGAATAAATGTTGTTCCTATAATCATTTCTCCTCTTGCTGGTTCAACAAATTCAGGCACTGTTTTATTTAACGGAAGCGCGAGCTATGTTGTTAATTGCACTAGCGGAACAATGGCTGCTCCTAATTTTACTCTTGAAGGAAATTTAAAATGTAAATATCTTTCTATTGGCTCTTCGGTTGTTGCTAACTGGGTTCTGGATAATAGTGTTATTGCTTCTGGAAATTGGAATATTGGCTCTAACCAAGGCTTTAATAGAACAATTTCTGTTTCAGGAGTTCATAATATTAAGCTAGTTTTGAATTATATAAGTAGTGGTGGTGCAATTGAACGCGCTGAAAAAGATGTGAATTTTTCGGTTCTTAACTGGGCTTGTTCTAATAATGCGACTTCTGCTCTATGGACAAAACAAGGCTCATCTAATGAGGATGCAATAAATAGTTGCTCGAGAGTTGGACTTAGTTGTTGCCCTACTTCTGGAGCAACAACATGCGGAGCTAATGGAGTATGCAGTTCTCCGAGTCAATTATACTGCGCTAATTTTAATACTAGTGCTAGCTGTGGTGGTGTAGATGAAAACAGCGATATTGCTATAAGAAGCGTTGGTAATGCTGCTCTTTGTCCGAGACCATCTCCTCCAGCTCTATGTGACTCAGTTTCTAGATGCATCTGCGGATGGAATTCCACAACAAGCACCTGCAGCGCTGGATACAGCAGAGTTAATACATGTCCTCCCAATGACCCTCCTGTATCGCAAGGCGAATGTTTTTTCACTGTTCAAAAAGAAGATAGATGCAATATGACAGAAAGCATCATCATAATAAGGTCTGTTGCAGATTGGAGAACTAGTCCTCCTCCTGCCAATAAACCAAGAGATGCTGATTGCGTGACTTCTCAGAGAAGTCTTCCATGCGCGTCAACTACAAGGCTTCCTTTCTTTAATCCATTCGGGTTTGTGATTAGTATCTGCGCTGTTGTTTTTATTTATGCTATTTTTTTAAGAAAATTTAGGAAGTGATTTTTTATTTAGACTTCGTTTATAAACTGAATTATTAATAATGTGATAAAATATCGTGGCAGAAGTTTCAAGTAAGTTAAGCGGAGAAAGTTGAATAAGTCTTACTGTGAGAAGCCAAGTCGTTTCAAGTTATGTAGAATTACTATTTGTTTTTTATTAATGCAGTAAATTTTGGGACAAAAGTTTGGAGTAAGCAAAGCTAAGAAAACTTAACCCTCTCGAGGATGCAGAACAAGTCGTGTTGAGCGCATAGAAGTTATTAAATCGCTTTGAAATTATGCGAAG
>Ga0209514_10001776_pt1 | contig 35637 bp, 22 predicted proteins | sample Subgrocontami58m_FD_187452 | JGI IMG/M metagenome (GOLD analysis project Ga0209514, IMG submission 187452) | Subsurface groundwater microbial communities from S. Glens Falls, New York, USA - GMW37 contaminated, 5.8 m (SPAdes) (version 3) | ecosystem: Environmental > Aquatic > Deep subsurface >...
TATGCGAGCCTGCTCAGCCTGCCCGGCGCGGGGGCGGCCGTTACCGCTGCCGACGTGGTCGAGCAGGTCGAAATCCAGGCCAAGTACCAAGGCTACATCGAGCGGCAGCAGGACGAGATCGAGAAGAGCCTCGCCCACGAGTCGATGCCCTTGCCGGACGACATCGACTACCAGGACGTGCACGGTTTGTCCTTCGAGGTGCGACAGAAGCTCGCCCAGGCGCGGCCGCAGACGCTGGGCCAGGCCTCGCGGGTACAGGGCGTGACGCCGGCGGCGATTTCCCTGCTGCTGGTGCATCTCAAGCGGCGCAGGGCAGCATGAGTCTGGAGCAGGATTTGCGGGACGGCCTCGCGGCGCTTGGCCTGAAGCTGTCAACGGCGACGCAGGAGAAGCTGCTGGCCTACCTCGCGCTGCTGAAGAAATGGAACCGTACCTACAACCTGACCGCGATTCGCGACGACAAGGAAATGCTGACCCACCACTTGCTCGATTCGCTTTCGGTGCTGGCAGTGGTCGAAGAGTCGGCGCTTGCCGGCCCGCGAAGCGGAATCCCCGGCAGACAGAGTCCGGGACGGCGCTGGGCCGATGTCGGCAGCGGAGCCGGCCTGCCCGGGATTCCGCTGGCGATCGCGCGCCCCGATCTGGAGATGACATTGGTCGAGGCAGTCGACAAGAAGACGGCCTTCCAGCGCCAAGCCAAAATCGAACTGGGTTTGAGCAATATCGAGGTCGCCGGGTGCCGGGTGGAAGACCTGCCGGACGGAGGATTTGACGCCGTGATCTCGCGCGCCTTTGCCGAACTTGCCGATTTTGTCCGCCTCGCCGGCCATCTGCTGCTGCCCAAGGGCAGGCTCTACGCCATGAAGGGCCTGCTGCCGCAAGACGAAATCAGCCGGCTGCCGCCGAACTGGACCCTGGTCGACTGCCTGCCCCTGAAGATTCCCGGCCTGGACGTCCAGCGCCACCTGCTTGTTCTCGAGAAAGCCTGAAGATGCACATATTTGCAATCGCCAATCAAAAGGGCGGGGTGGGCAAGACCACCACTGCCGTCAACCTGGCGGCGGCCCTCGCCGCCAACGGCCAGCGTACCCTGCTGGTGGACCTCGATCCGCAGGGCAATGCAACCATGGGCAGCGGGGTGGACAAGCGCAACCTGCGATCCTCGGTGTATCAGGTCCTGTTGCAACTGGCCAGCCTGGAAGGCGCGCGTGTGCCTTCGCCGACCGGGCATTTCGACGTGCTGCCGGCCAACCGCGACCTGGCGGGCGCCGAAGTCGAGCTGGTCGATCTCGAACTGCGCGAGATGCGGCTCAAGGCGGCGCTCGCGGCGCACCGCGCCGACTATGACTTTGTCTTGATCGACTGCCCGCCCTCGCTGTCGATGCTGACCCTCAACGGGCTGTGCGCCGCCCATGGCGTCATCATACCGATGCAATGTGAATACTATGCGCTGGAAGGCCTGTCCGACCTGGTGAATACCATCAAGAAGGTGCACGCCAACCTGAACCGCGACCTGAAGATCATCGGCCTGCTGCGTGTCATGTTCGATCCGCGCAACACCCTGTCGAACCAGGTTTCGGCGCAGTTGGAAGAGCATTTCGGCGACAAGGTGTTCAAGACCCTGGTGCCGCGCAACGTGCGCCTGGCCGAGGCGCCCAGTTATGGCGTGCCCGGGGTGTTGTTCGACAAGGCGGCCAAGGGCGCGCAGGCCTATCTGGCCTTCGCCGTCGAGATGATTGATCGTGTCAATTCGTGGAAGGAAACCGCGTGAACCCACCAAAACAGAAGGGCCTGGGAAGGGGCCTCGACGCCCTGCTGGCGGCCAACAACACCTCCGACGCCCAGCGCCAGGATTCCCTGGCGGTAAGCGTCTTGCAGCCGGGCAAGTACCAGCCGCGCACGCGCATGGACCCGGGTTCGCTGGAGGAACTGGCGGCGTCGATCAAGGCCCAGGGCCTGATCCAGCCAATCTCGGTGCGGCCGGTGGGCAACGGCCGCTTCGAGATCATCGCCGGCGAACGGCGCTGGCGGGCGGCGCAGATCGCCGGCCTGACGGAGGTCCCGGTCCTGATCCGCGACATTCCCGACGATGCCGCGCTGGCAATGTCGCTGATCGAAAACATCCAGCGCGAAGACCTCAATCCTCTCGAGGAAGCGGCGGGCATACAGCGCCTGATCGACGAATTCACCATGACCCACCAGCAGGCGGCCGATGCCGTCGGCCGTTCGCGCTCGGCGGCATCCAACCTGCTGCGCCTGTTGCAACTGGCCAAGCCCGCGCAGGACATGCTGATGGCCGGCGACATCGAGATGGGCCACGCCCGTGCGCTGCTGCCGCTGTCGAAGGCGGAGCAAGGCCGCATCGCCGCATTCGTGGTGGACAAGGGTTTTTCGGTGCGCGAAACCGAGCGCCTGGTGGCGCGCGAGCTGAACCCGCCGCCCAAGAAAGGCGCTGGCAAGAAACCGGACCGCGACCTGCTGCGCCTGGAGGAGGAGCTTGCCGACCGGCTTGGCGCGGTGGTGAAGCTCAGCGCCAATCGCAAGGGCGGCGGTAGCCTGAACATCCGTTTCGGCAGCCTCGACCAGTTGGACGGTCTGCTGGCGCGTATCAAATAGCCGGCCGGCTACGAGGAAAATGGCGCGCTGCAACATAAAATAATTGACAACCAATGATCAATGGCCTATATTCGCGGGCTTTTGAAAGCGGCCGGATTTGCTAGATGTTCAAGGCCGTTTTGTATCAGAGCATTGCGACTTTTCTCGTTGCCGGAATCGCCGGATTCTGGGTTGGGCGGCACGGGGCGGTCTCGGCGGTATTGGGCGGTGCAGCAGTGACAGTGCCGAACCTGTTTTTCGCCCTGAGTCTCTGGGCGGCGGCAATAAGCGGCAGGGCTTCGGCAGCACGGTTTCTGGTAGGTGAGTTGATCAAGGTCGCGGCGACGCTGGCGTTGCTCGTGATCGTGGCGGGGGCGTATCGGGATTTGCACTGGCTGGCACTGCTGGCCGGGCTGATCGTTGCGCTGAAAGCGAATCTGATAGTGATTTTGACTAAGGCCTGAATGACCATGGCAGCCGAGCACGCTCCTAACGCATCGGAATACATTGTTCACCACCTGACCCACCTCAACAGCCTGGGCCACAAGCAGGCCAAGCTGGTCGATTGGTCGGTATTCCACCTCGATACCCTGTTCTGGTCCGTGACGCTCGGACTGATCGCCGTGCTGATCCTGGCGCGCGCCGCCAGCAAGGCCACCTCCGGTGTGCCGGGGCGCTTCCAGGCCGCGGTCGAGATTCTGGTGGAAATGGTCGAATCGCAATCGAAGTCCATCGTCCATGGCGATCGCAGCTTCATCGCCCCGCTGGCCCTGACGGTCTTCGTCTGGATCTTTTTCATGAACGCGATGGACCTGCTGCCGCTCGACGTGCTGCCCAAGGTCTGGGCCGGCATCTATGGCGCTGCGGGACATGATCCGAGCCACGCCTACATGCGTGTGGTGCCCACCGCCGACCTCAACGCCACGCTCGGCATGTCGCTCGGCGTGCTGATCCTCTGCATCTGGTACAGCATCAAGATCAAGGGCATCGGCGGCTGGATGCACGAGTTGTTCACCGCGCCCTTCGGCAGCCATCCAGTGCTCTACCCGATCAATTTCGCCATGCAACTGATCGAGTTCGTCGCCAAGACGGTCTCGCACGGCATGCGACTGTTCGGCAACATGTATGCCGGCGAACTGATCTTCATGCTGATCGCCCTGATGGGCGCGGCCTGGGCCGGCACCTTCGGCAGCGGGCTGCTGTGGCTGGGCGGTGTTTTCGCCGGCACCATCTGGGCCATCTTCCACATCCTGATCATCACGCTGCAAGCTTTCATCTTCATGATGCTGACCCTGGTGTACATCGGTCAGGCACATGAAAGCCACTAGTTCCAAACTTATTTCTTAACCTTCACTTTTACACACAAGGAGTCATCATGGAAGGCAACATCGTTGGTTTCGTCGCGCTGGCCGCCGGTCTGATCATCGGTCTCGGCGCCGCGGGTGCCTGTATCGGCATCGGCATCATGGGCAGCCGCTTCCTCGAAGCTTCCGCGCGTCAGCCGGAACTGATGAACACGCTGCAAACCAAGATGTTCCTGCTGGTTGGTCTGATCGATGCCGCGTTCATTATCGGTACCGGTATCGCCCTCTGGTACACGACTGCCAATCCGTTCATCAAGTAATCGTCTCCAATAACTCTTAAGGAGCGATTACCGTGAATCTGAACGCAACGCTGTTTGCCCAGCTGGTTGTGTTCCTCATTTTGGCGTGGTTCACGATGAAGTTCGTGTGGCCGCCCATCATGAAGGCACTCGACGAGCGTGCGGGCAAGATAGCCGACGGACTTGCGGCCGCGGACAAGGCCAAGACCGACCTGGCGCATGCCGAGAAGAAGGCGTCCGACGAGCTGCGCAAGGCGCGCGAATCGGCGGCCGAGTTTCGCAGCGGCGCCGAGCGGCAAGTGGCGCAGTTGATCGAGGATGCCCGCGCCGAAGGCGCCCGCATAGTCAATGCCGCCCGCGAGGCCGCCGAAGCGGAAGCTGGTGCTGCTTCGCAGCGCGCCCGCGAGGCCCTGCGCGAGCAGGTCGCGGTACTGGCGGTCGCCGGTGCCGAGCGGATCCTGCGCCGCGAGATCAACGCCCAGGCCCACGCCGAGCTGCTGACGCAACTCAAGTCGGAGCTCTGATCCGCCATGGCCGAAAACGTCACCCTTGCGCGTCCCTATGCCGAGGCGGCTTTCCAGCTGGCAAAGAGCGGCAATGCGCTGGCCGCCTGGTCCGATGCGCTCTCAAGGCTGTCAGCCGTGGCTGCCCGTCCGGAAATGGAAGAGTGCATCGGCAATCCGCGTCTGAGCGCCGAACAGCTCACCACTCTGTGTCTCGAAGTGGCTGGCGCCAAGGCCGCCGCAGGCCTTTCGGCCGACCAGCAGAACTTCGTGCGGGTACTGGCCGACAACGACCGCCTCAGCGTGATGCCCGAGATCAGTGCGCTCTTCGAAGAGCTCAAGCATGGTCACGACGGTGTCAAGCAGGCCGAGATCAGCTCGGCGTTCGCGCTCGATGAGGCGACGTTGAAAACCCTCGCGGCCGACCTCGAACGCAAGTTCGGGTGCCGGATTCAGGCGACCGTCAAGGTCGATGCCGAACTTATTGGTGGCGTCCGCATTGCCGTCGGCGATGAAGTGATCGATGCCTCGGTCCGCGGCAAGCTTGCCGCCATGGCCACCGCGCTAAAGAACTAGGAGTAATTCCATGAACCTCAATCCATCCGAAATCAGCGACCTGATCAAGAGTCGGATCCAGAACATGCAGTTGGCCGCCACCGCCCGCAACGAGGGTACCGTGGTATCGGTCACCGATGGCATCTGTCGCATCCATGGTCTGACCGACGTGATGCAGGGCGAAATGCTGGAGTTCCCCGGCAACACCTTCGGCCTCGCCCTGAACCTGGAGCGCGACTCCGTCGGCGCCGTGGTCCTCGGTGACTACGAGCATATTTCCGAAGGCGACACCGTCAAATGTACCGGCCGCATTCTCGAAGTGCCGGTCGGTCCCGAACTGCTCGGCCGCGTGGTCAACGCGCTGGGCGAGCCGATCGACGGCAAGGGTCCGATCAACGCCAAGATGACGGACAAGATCGAAAAGGTCGCGCCGGGCGTGATCTGGCGCAAATCGGTGTCGCAGCCGGTGCAAACCGGCCTCAAGGCGATCGACTCGATGGTCCCGGTCGGTCGTGGCCAGCGCGAGCTGATCATCGGCGACCGCCAGACCGGCAAGACGGCAGTCGCGGTTGATGCCATCATCAACCAGAAGGGGCAGAACATGTTCTGCATCTACGTCGCGATCGGCCAGAAGGCTTCGACCGTCGCCAACGTAGTGCGCAAGCTGCAGGAACACGGTGCGATGGAATACACCATCGTCGTCGCCGCTACCGCTTCCGACTCGGCTGCCACGCAGTTCATCGCACCCTACACCGGCTGTTCGATGGGCGAGTACTTCCGCGATCGCGGCATGGACGCGCTGATCATTTATGACGATTTGACCAAGCAGGCCTGGGCCTATCGCCAGATCTCGCTGCTGCTGCGTCGTCCGCCCGGACGCGAAGCCTATCCCGGCGACGTGTTCTACCTGCACTCGCGCCTGCTCGAGCGTGCCGCGCGCGTCTCCGAAGCCTGGGTGGAAAAGCTGACCAACGGCGAAGTCAAGGGCAAGACCGGTTCGCTGACGGCGCTGCCGATCATCGAAACCCAGGCCGGCGACGTCTCCGCCTTCGTGCCGACCAACGTGATTTCGATTACCGACGGCCAGATCTTCCTCGAGACCGACTTGTTCAACGCCGGTATCCGTCCCGCCATGAACGCGGGCGTTTCGGTGTCGCGCGTCGGTGGTGCGGCCCAGACCAAGATCATCAAGAAGCTCGGTGGCGGCGTGCGTCTGGCGCTGGCCCAGTATCGGGAGCTGGCCGCTTTCGCGCAGTTCGCCTCCGACCTCGACGAAGCCACGCGCAAGCAGCTCGAGCGCGGCCGTCGCGTAACCGAACTGATGAAGCAGTTGCAGTACGCGCCGCTGTCGGTCGCCGAAATGGGCGTCACGCTGTATGCGTCCAACGAAGGCTTCATGGACGACATCGACGTGACGCGCATTCTGCCGTTCGAAACGGAATTGCATCAGTACATGCACCAGAAGCATGCAGAGCTGATGAACAAGATCGAGACCACCAAGGATCTGGACAAGGACGCCGAGGCCCAACTCAAGGCCGCGGTCACCGAGTTCAAGAAGTCCTGGGCCTGATCGCGAACCGCTGACAACTAACGGGGAGCGATCATGGCAGGCAGCAAAGAGATCCGCACCAAGATCAAGAGCGTCCAGAACACGCGCAAGATCACCAAGGCCATGGAGATGGTGGCCGCATCCAAGATGCGCAAGGCGCAGGAACGGATGCGTGCCGCTCGTCCCTACAGCGAAAAGATCCGTCGCCTGGCGGCGAATCTTTCGCAGGCCAACGTGACCGAGTATCGCCATGCCTTCCTCGGCCGTACCAAGGCCGCGGTGGTTGCGCGTGTCGGCTTGATCGTGGTGACGACGGACAAGGGCCTCTGCGGCGGCCTCAACACCAACATCCTGCGCCAGGCGCTGAACAACATGCGCCAATGGGAAGCCGACGGCGCAACCGACATTCGCGTCACCTGCATCGGCAACAAGGGCCTCGGCTTCATGCAGCGCATGGGTGCCAACGTCATATCCCATATCACGCACCTGGGCGACACGCCGCATCTGGAAAAGCTGATCGGACCGATGAAGGTCATGATCGATGCCTTCCAGGCCGGCGAGCTCGATGCCGTGCATATCGCCTATACCCGCTTCGTCAATACCATGAAGCAGGAGCCGGTGATCGAGCCGCTGCTACCGCTCTCGGGCGAACGCATGGGTACTCCCGATCGCAGCTGGGACTACCTCTACGAACCCGATGCGCAGACCGTGATCGACGAGTTGCTGGTGCGCTATGTCGAAGCCCTGATCTACCAGGGCGTGGCCGAGAACATGGCTTCCGAGCAGTCGGCGCGCATGGTGGCGATGAAGGCGGCGACCGACAACGCGGGTAGCGTGATCAAGGAACTGCAACTGGTGTACAACAAGGCGCGCCAGGCGGCTATCACCAAAGAGATTTCGGAAATTGTCGGTGGCGCTGCTGCCATCGCGGGCTAAGCATTTAATTTAAGGAAACAACCATGAGCAACGGAAACATCGTTCAGTGTATTGGCGCCGTGGTGGACATCAAGTTCCCCCGCGAAGCGATGCCCAAGGTATATGAAGCCCTGACTCTCGACGAAGCCGATTCCGGCAACGCCGAATCCGGCCTGACCTTCGAAGTGCAGCAGCAGCTTGGCGACGGCATCGTGCGCACCATCGCGCTCGGTTCCTCCGACGGCCTGCGCCGCGGCATGTCGGTCAAGCCGACCGGTGCCGCGATTTCGGTGCCGGTTGGTTCCGGCACCCTGGGCCGCATCATGGACGTGCTCGGTCGCCCGATCGACGAGGCCGGCCCGGTTCCCTACGACGAACTGCGTCCGATTCACGCCAAGGCACCGAAGTTCGACGAACTCTCGCCTTCGACGGAACTGCTGCCCACCGGCATCAAGGTTATCGACCTGATGTGTCCGTTCGCCAAGGGCGGCAAGGTCGGCCTGTTCGGCGGCGCCGGCGTCGGCAAGACCGTGAACATGATGGAACTGATCAACAACATCGCCAAGTCCTACGGTGGCTACTCGGTGTTCGCCGGCGTCGGCGAACGCACCCGCGAGGGCAATGACTTCTACCACGAGATGGAAGAGTCGAAGGTTCTGGACAAGGTCGCGATGGTGTTCGGCCAGATGAACGAGCCTCCCGGCAACCGCCTGCGCGTGGCGCTGACCGGCCTCACCATGGCCGAGAAGTTCCGCGACGAAGGCAAGGACATCCTGCTCTTCATCGACAACATCTACCGTTACACGCTGGCCGGTACCGAAGTGTCCGCGCTGCTCGGCCGCATGCCATCCGCCGTCGGCTACCAGCCGACGCTGGCCGACGAAATGGGCCGCCTGCAGGAGCGCATCACCTCGACCAAGGTCGGCTCGATCACCTCCATCCAGGCCGTGTATGTGCCAGCCGATGACTTGACCGACCCATCGCCGGCGACGACCTTCCTCCACCTCGACGCCACCGTCGTGCTGTCGCGTGACATCGCCTCGCTGGGCATCTACCCAGCCGTCGATCCGCTCGATTCCACCTCGCGCCAGCTCGATCCGTTGGTGGTCGGCGAAGAGCACTACAGCGTCGCCCGCCGCGTGCAGTCGAACCTGCAGCGCTACAAGGAGCTGCGTGACATCATCGCGATTCTGGGCATGGACGAACTGGCCCCCGAAGACAAGCTGGCCGTGACCCGCGCCCGCAAGATCCAGCGCTTCCTGTCGCAGCCCTTCAACGTCGCCGAAGTGTTCACCGGCACGCCGGGCAAGATCGTGCCGCTGGCCGATACCATCAAGGGCTTCAAGATGATCGTCGATGGCGAATGCGACACGATTCCCGAGCAGGCTTTCTACATGGTCGGCGCGATCGAGGAAGTGTTCGAGAAGGCCAAGACCCTGCAATAAGGAGTTAAAGTAATGGCCATGACTATTCACGTCGACGTTGTGAGCGCGGAAGAGATGATTTTCTCCGGTTTGGCGGAGTTCGTCGTTCTGCCCGGCGAAGCTGGCGAGCTGGGCATACTGCCCGGCCACATGCCGCTGATGACCCGCATCAAGCCGGGTGCCGTTCGCGTCAAGCTGCCCGACGACAAGGAAGAGCTGATCTTCGTTGCCGGCGGATTGCTGGAAGTGCAACCGGGTCTGGTGACCGTGCTGGCGGATACCGCCATCCGCGGCGCCGACCTCGATCAGGCCAAGGCGCTCGAAGCCAAGAAGCTGGCCGAGGAAGCCATGGTCAATCGCGGTTCCGAAATGGACTACGCGCGTGCCCAGGCCGAACTGGCCGAAGCGATCGCCCAGCTCGCGGCGATCGATCGCTTGCGCAAGCAGCGGCATTAAGTAGCGTCTGATCCAAAAAAGGCAGCTTCGGCTGCCTTTTTTGTTTACATGTCAAATTTGGTGCGGCGCCTAATTAGGGGTAGACTGGACGGTCCAGTCTAATCTCTGCAGCCTTACCCGTGACCCTGCTCGCCCATCACGATTCGTCCGACTGCCGTTCGCGCCTGGTCCAGGCGGCGACCGAGGTCTTCATCGAGGAAGGCTACCGCGCCAGCATCGAGCGGGTGGCGCTGCGTGCCGGCGTGGCACGGCAAACGCTCTACAACCACTTCCCGTCGAAAGCGGAGTTGTTCGGCGAAGTCATCAAACAGGTCACCGCCGCCTTGCTGGTCACACTGGACGGCAAGGCGGAAGGCTTGCGTGAGCGCTTGCTCCGTTTCGGCATTGCCTTCCGCGCCAAGGCGCTGAGTGCGCAAGGCCTGGGTTTTTACCGCGCCCTGCTGGCAGAAACGACGCGCTTTCCGGAGCTTGCTGCGAGCTTCTACCGCAACGGTCCGGCCCAGACCGCCGCACGCCTGCGCGCTGTCCTGCAGGAGGCCATGGAGCATGGCGAACTGCAGCCGGGCGATACCGAGTTCGCTACCACCACTCTGCTGTCCATGCTGGTCGGCGCCGAGCGCAGCCGGTATCTGCTGTCCGGCGAGCCGCCGCCGGAACCGGATCCGGCGCGAGTCGCTCAAATCGTAGATTGCTATCTGCGCGCCTTTGCACCCCAAATTTCCCCCACCGCTGCCCTCCCCCAACGGAGTGTCCCATGAGAAAAATCCTTCCCCTGCTCTTGCTTGCGCTCCTGGCCGCTTGCGGCGATGGCGGAAAAAAAGGGCCGCCGGGAGGCGCGCCCGGCGCCGGCATGCCGCCGCCCGAGGTGGACGTGATTACCATCGCCGCCGGCAGCGCAACCATTACCCAGGATTTGCCCGGCCGGCTGCAGGCCGTGCGTTCCGCCCAAGTGAGGGCTCGCGTCGAAGGCGTCGTCGAGCAGCGCCTGTTCGCCGAGGGCACGGATATCGCGGCCGGCACGCCACTGTTTCGCATCGATGCCCGCAGCTATCAGGCGCAGGCCGCGTCCGCCGCCGCCGACCTCGCGGCGGCACAGGCAGTGCTCGCCCGCTACAAGCCGCTGCTCGACATCAAGGCGGTCAGCCAGCAGGAATTCGACGCCGCCGAGGCTCGCGTCAAGCAGGCCGAAGCCGCATCGGCGAAAGCCCGGCTCGACCTCGAAAATGCCCTGCCGCCGGCGCCGATTTCCGGTCGCGTCGGACGTGCGCTGGTCACCGAAGGCGCCTTGGTCGGCAAGGGTGAGGCGACGCACCTGGTCACCATCGAACAGCTCGATCCGATCCGCGTCGAGTTCTCACAGTCTTACTCCGACCTGCTGCGCCTGCAGCAGGCGGTGAAGAGTGGCAAACAGAAGAAGGCCGAGGCGGCGAAGGTCGAACTGGTGCTTGAAGACGGCTCGCTTTATCCGGAGAAAGGCCGCCTCCAGTTCACCGACCTGGCCGTCGATCCGAACAGCGGCGCCGTCCTGTTGCGTGCCGAGTTCCCCAATCCACGGCGCGAGCTGCTGCCCGGCACCTTCGTCCGCGTGCGCTTCCCGCAGGCCCAGCTCGACAGCGCTATCCGCGTGCCGCAGCGCGCGGTGCAAGGCGGCGCCCAGGGCCAGTTCGTGATGACCGTCGACGCCGAAGGCAAGGTCGCACCGCGACCGATCAAGACCGGCAGCATGGCGGGCGCCGATTTCATCGTCGACGACGGCTTGAAGGGTGGCGAAAAAATCATCGTCAATGGCCTGCAGAAAGCCAGGCCGGGCGCCGTGGTGAAACCGCAGCCCTGGACGCCGGGTGCGGCGCTCATGGCGGCCCCGCCTGGCGCAGCGCCGGCCGCCGCTGCCAAGCCCAGTGAAGAAAAGAAGTAAGCCATGATCCCAAGATTCTTCATCGACCGGCCGATCTTCGCCTGGGTCATCGCCATCATCATCGTACTCGGCGGTCTGCTCGCGCTACGCCAGTTGCCGGTGGCGAGCTACCCTGCGGTGGCGCCGCCCGCGCTGGCGATCACGGTCAATTACCCCGGCGCCTCGGCCAAGGTGGTCGAGGAAACCGCAGTGGCGCTGATCGAGCAGGAACTCAACGGCATCGAGAACCTGCTCTACATGGATTCTGCCTCCGAGCAGAACCTCGGCACCATCACCCTGACCTTCCAGGCCGGTACCAATCTCGACCTGGCTTCGGTGGAAACCCAGAACCGCATCAAGCGCGCCGAACCGCGCCTGCCGGAAGAGGCGCGACGTCTGGGCATCACGGTGGTCAAGTCGGCACGCAACTACCTGATGTTCATTTCGCTGTTCTCGCCGGATAAGTCCCTCGACAACGTTGCGCTGGGCAGTTACGCCGCGGCCAACGTGCTGGAAAGCATACGCCGCACACCGGGTGTGGGCGAGGCGATCCTGTTCGGCACCGAGTATTCGATGCGGCTGTGGCTCAAGCCCGAGCGCCTGACGGCCTTCGGCCTCACACCGGCCGATGTGGCGAAAGCGGTGCGCGCGCAGAATGCCCAGATCGCCACCGGCGAGCTCGGACAGGTGCCGGCCGCACCGGGCCAGGAATATGCAGCCACCATCATCACCCAGGGTCGCCTGGCGACGCCCGAAGAGTTCGGCAACGTCATCATCCGCAGCGATGGCCGCGGCGCCACGGTGCGCGTCAAGGATGTCGCCCGGGTCGAACTCGGCGCGCAGGACTATTCGATCGCCGCGCGCGTCGATGGACAGCCCACGGCGGCAATCGCCGTGCGCATGGCGCCGGGCGCCAACGCGCTCGACACGGCCAAGGCCGTCAATTCGCGGATGACCGAGCTGGCGAAATACTTTCCGCCAAGCATTTCGTGGATGGTGCCCTACGACACCTCGACCTTCGTCGATATCTCGATCCGCGAGGTGGTCAAGACCCTGATCGAGGCCATGATCCTGGTGGTGCTGGTGATGTACCTGTTTCTCGAAAACGTGCGCGCCACATTCATCCCGACGGTGGTGGTGCCGGTCTCGCTGTTCGGTGCGCTGATCGGACTCTACGTGCTCGGCTATTCGATCAATGTGCTGACATTGTTCGCCATGGTGCTGGCGATCGCCATCGTGGTGGACGATGCCATCGTCGTGATCGAGAACGTCGAGCGCATCATGAACGAGGAAGGTCTCAGTCCGCGCGACGCGACGCGCAAGGCCATGGGCCAGATCTTCAATGCCATCATTGCCATCACCGTGGTGCTGACGGCGGTGTTCGTGCCCCTGCTGTTCTTCGGCGGTTCGGTGGGTGCGATCTACCGCCAGTTCGCCGTGACCCTGATCCTGACCATGGCCTTCTCCGCCTTCATGGCGCTGACGCTGACACCGGCGCTGTGCGCGACGCTGCTCAAGCATGAAAGCGGCAAGGACGACGTGATGCCCTCGACCGGCTTCTTCGGCTGGTTCAACCGCTTCTTCGCCGCCACGGTGAGCCGTTACATCGGCGCCACGCGCCGCATGCTGGGCAAGCCCGGACGCTGGCTCGTGGTCTATGCCACGATCCTGGCCGCCACCGGCTGGTTCTTCAGCAGGCTGCCCGGCAGCTTCCTGCCCAGCGAAGACCAGGGCTACTTCCTCAGCATCGTCCAGCTGCCGCCGGCGGCGACGCGGGAACGCAGCCTCGAGGTGCTGGAAAACGTCGAAAAACACTATCTGGCGCAAAAGGAAGTCGCCCATGTCATCGGCGTGCTCGGCTTCTCCTTCTTCGGCCGCGGCCAGAACGCGGCCATCACCTTCGTCCGCCTCAAGAGCTGGGACGAGCGGCCGAACCCGGAAAACAGCGCCGAGTCGGTGGTGCAACGCGCCAACATGGCCTTCTTCCGCATCAAGCAGGCGATGGTCTTCGCCATCAACGTGCCGCCGATTCCCGAACTGGCAGCCGTCGGCGGCTTCGATTTCCGACTGCAGGACCGTGGCGGCCTGGGCCGCGACAAGCTGCTCGAAGCACGCAACATGGCGCTCGGCCTGGCCGGCCAGAACCCGGCGCTGGTCGGCGTGCGGCCCGAAGGGCAGGAAGCCGGCCCGCAGGTCTTCCTCAGCGTGGACCGGGTCAAGGCGCGGGCACTGGGCATCGACCTCGGCGAGCTCAACGACACCCTGCAATCGACGCTGGGCACCGCCTACATCAACGACTTCGTGCGCGAGGGGCGCATCCTGCGCGTGCAGATGCAGGCCGAGTCCGACACCCGGCGCACGCCGGAGGACCTGCTGCGCCTGCCGGTCAGGAATGGGCGCGGCGACATGATTCCGCTCGCCGAAATCGCTACGGCGCAGTGGATCGTCGGCAGTCCCAAGCTCGACCGCTACAACGGCCTGCCCTCGATGAAAATCGCCGGCAACGCGGCGCCGGGTCGTTCGACCGGCGAGGCCCTGGCGGCGATGGAAGGCGTGGCCGCCAAGCTGCCGGCCGGCATCGGCTTCGAATGGTCGGGCAGTTCCTACGAGGAGCGGCTTTCCGGCACGCAGGCCCCCTTCCTCTTCGCCGTCTCGCTGATCGTGGTCTTCCTCTGCCTTGCCGCGCTTTACGAAAGCTGGTCGATCCCCTTTGCGGTCATGCTGGTGGTGCCGCTGGGCATCTTCGGCGCGGTGCTGGCGGTGAGCCTGCGCGGCCTGCCCAACGACGTGTATTTCAAGGTCGGCCTGATCGCCATCATCGGCCTTTCGGCGAAGAACGCGATCCTGATCATCGAGTTCGCCCGCGAGTTGCAGGAGCAAGGCAAGGACCTGATCGAGGCCACGCTCGAAGCCTGCCGCCTGCGCTTCCGGCCGATCCTGATGACCTCGATCGCCTTCATGTTCGGCGTGCTGCCGCTGGCCGTGTCCACCGGCGCCGGCGCCAACAGTCGCCACGCCATCGGCACCGGCGTGATCGGCGGCATGTTCACGGCCACTGCGCTGGCGGTTTTTCTGGTTCCGGTATTTTTCGTCGTGGTGCGGCGCTTCTTCCCCGGCCATGCCCGCCACCACGAGGAGAAGCATGATGCGTAAGACACTCCCTCTGGTGTTGGCCCTCGCCCTCGCTGGCTGTTCTTTCACGCCCGACTATCAGCGACCCGAGGCGCCGGTGCCGGTGGCCTGGCCGCCAACAGTCGGCGCCGGCGACACGGCGACAAGCGCGGTTATGCCGACAGACTGGCGCGCCTTCTTCCCCGATCCGCGCCTGCAGACCCTGATCGCGGCCGCGCTGGAACACAACCGCGACCTGCGCATCGCCGTCGGCCGTGTCAATGAAGCGCGCGCGCTGGCCGGCATCGCCCGCGCCGACCGCTTGCCGACCGTCGATCTGCCGGCCCAGCGCGCCGCCTCGCTGACGCCGGCCGACCTGTCCGGCACCGGCCGCCAGCTCAGCAGCCAGCGTTACGACATCAATCTGGCCGTGGCTGCCTTCGAACTGGATTTCTGGGGCCGCGTGAAAAGCCTCGATGATGCCGGGCGTGCCAACTTCCTGGCCAGCGACTACGCGCGCCAGGCTTTCCGCCTGTCGCTGATCGCCGACGTGGCCAACGCCTGGTTCAGCCTGCTGGAACTCGGCGAGCGTCTGGAACTTGCCCAGGCCACGCTGAAAAGTCGGGAGGAAACGCGCACCCTGGTCGGCCGTCGCCGCGATGTCGGCCTCGCCGGCGACCTCGACTACCTGCAGGCCGACGGCGCCTATCAGAATGCGCGGGCAGAAGTCGCCAGCCTGGCACGTAGCCACGCCGCCGCGGAAAACGCCTTGCGCCTCTTGGTCGGCTCGGCCGCATTCGCCGCCGAAGGCGGCAAACTGGCGCAACCGGGCCTGATCGCCGAGGTCGCGGCGGGTTTGCCCAGCGAGGTTCTGCTCGGCCGTCCGGATGTCATGGCCGCCGAACAGAAGCTGATCGCCGCCAACGCCAACATCGGCGCCGCGCGCGCCGCCTTCCTGCCGAAGATCGTGCTTACTGCCGCGCTTGGCACCGCCAGTCACGGTCTCTCCGGCCTTTTCGGGGCCGGCAGCGGCGCCTGGAACTTCGTCCCGGCGCTGCGCCTGCCGCTGTTCGACAGCGGCCGCAGCAGCGACAACGTGGACCTGGCGACGGCGCGCAAGACCATCGCCGTGGCGGAGTACGAGAAAACGATCCAGCAGGCCTTCCGCGAAATCGCCGATCTGCTGAGCGCACGTGCCCAGCTCGGCGAACAGTTGCAGGCACAGGAGGCCGGTGTCGCCGCCCAGAACCAGCGCCTCAGGATTGTCGACGCGCGTTACCGGGCCGGCGTGTCCAGCCATCTGGAACTGCTCGACGCCCAGCGCGAACAGTTCGCCGCGCAACAGTCGGCGCTGGCGGTACGCCGACAGCTGCTGTCGGCATCGGCGAGTTTCTACAAGGCACTGGGCGGCGGCGACGCCGCGAGCAGATAGCTTTCGGCACGCCAAACAGCATCGCGGCGACGCGGACAACCGCGCTAGCGCCGCCACGAATATTGCGGTTGCCAGCGGCAAGGTTCTTGCGGCCGGGCGCTTCCCATAGCGTCCCGGCAGCCAGGCATTGAGCCGCAATGGCGCTTTCCGGGAGTTCGTCATCCGACCTTATCCCCGGGAAGCATGAGGCGGTAGTTGCCGCAGCCAAGGAATTTGGAGGACGCGTCAATCCATTTGACGTCGAAACACTACGGTATGCCGCACGAGTTTCCAATTGACATTCAGCCCAAGCCAAGTGACAATCGATGTCATAAGAAAAAACCATAAATATTACCCTGGCATCGCATCCGCTACGATGATGGAAGGAAGTCAGTGCAGGGGAAATGGGTTCTGTCAGGGGAGAGTTTTGTCTGGCTCGCGGGCGCCGCCTGCCAGCTTTTCCGGATTCCGTTCGATCCGCGCCTGCTGGCACAACAGTTTCCTCCGCCGCAAACCACAACAACGGTAATCGAAGCCTTCCGGGCTCTGGGCTTCAAGGTCGCGCTGACCGCACTGCCGGCGCCGGCCCTGGCGCAACTCTGCGGCCCGGCTTTCCTTGCCGTCAAAGTGGAATCCGCGGCGGAAGACGAGCAGGATACCGACCTCGCCTTCGTGCTCTTCCTGCGCAGCGACGGCGAACGCATCACCTGGCTGGAGCCGGGCACGCATGAGCCGCGCGAACTGCCGCTGGCCGAGTTCGCCGCACGGTACCGGGGCCAAGTACTGCAATTTGCGCCGAAGGAAGCAGTCGTCGTCGACCCCGACGGCGGCGACAAAAAGCCGGCCTTCGGCTTCGGCTGGTTCCTCCCCGAACTCGCCAAACATCGCACGATCTGGCGCGACGTGCTGATCGCCTCGCTCACGATCCAGTTGGTCGGCCTCGCCACACCGCTGTTCACCCAGGTCATCATTGACAAGGTGGTCGCGCACCAGAGCACCAGCACGCTGACCGTGATCGGCGTGGCGCTAATCATGTTCATGCTCTTCACCTCTGTCATGGGCTGGCTGCGGCAGTACCTGGTGCTGCACACCGGCAACCGCATCGACGCCGTGCTCGGCAGCCAGGTCTTCCGCCACCTGCTGCGCTTGCCCCTGCCTTGGTTCGAGCAGCGCCCCACCGGCACCGTGGTCGCCCGCCTGCAGGGCGTCGAGACCATTCGCGAATTCATCACCGGCGCCGCCGTCACCCTGATGCTGGATTTCCCCTTTCTGCTGATCTTCCTGGCCGTGATGTTCTGGTACTCGTGGCAGCTCTCGCTGATCGCGGTCGGCATCATGAGCCTGATCGCCGCCATTTCGGTGCTGGTCACCCCGGTATTCCGCGAACGCCTCAACCAGCAGTTCCTGCTCGGCGCGCGCAACCAAAGCTACCTCACCGAATATGTCGCCGGCATGGCCACGGTCAAGTCGCTGCAGATGGAACCGCATGTCGAGCAGCGCTACAGCGGCTTCCTCGCCAGCTACCTCGCCGCCGGCTTCAGTACCAAACAGGTCGCCAACACCTACAACACCCTGGCCAACGGTCTGGAACAGCTCATGACCCTGGGCATTCTGATCGCCGGGGCGCTGCTGGTGATGAAGAACGACGGCTTCACCATCGGCATGCTGGTGGCCTTTCAGATGTTCGCCAGCCGCATGAGCCAGCCGCTGTTGCGCCTGGTCGGCCTGTGGCAGGAATTCCAGCAGGCCAACATCGCCGTCAAGCGCCTCGGCGACATCCTCGACATGCCCGTCGAACCGCATGCCCTGAGCCCGGCACGAGAGAATACCGGCAGGGGCCGCATCGAACTGGCCGACGTCTCCTTCCGCTACTCGGACCAGCACCCCTGGCTCTATCGCGGCCTCAACCTCGACTTCAAACCGGGCCATCTCACCGTGATCATGGGCCCGTCGGGCAGCGGCAAAAGCACCCTGGCCAAGCTGCTGCAAGCCTTCTACCAGCCGACCGAAGGCAGCATCCGCCTCGACGGCCGCGACATCCAGCACCTGGCCGCCAACGAGCTGCGCAGCAGCTTCGGCGTGGTGCCGCAGGAGACCGTGCTGTTCGCCGGCACGCTCTACGACAACCTGATCATGGCCCACCCCCATGCAAGCTTCGAGGATGTCATCGAGGCCTGCAAGATGGCCGAGATCCACGAGCTGATCGACACCCTGCCCGAAGGCTATCGCACCGAAATCGGCGAACGCGGCATCGGCCTTTCCGGCGGCCAGCGCCAGCGCATCGCCATCGCCCGCGCCTTGCTCAAGCAGCCGCGCGTGCTGGTGTTCGACGAAGCAGCCTCCAACCTCGACCAGCACACCGCGGAGCAGTTCGCGCGGACCATCAACCGCCTCAAGGGGCGGGCGACCATCCTGTTCATCACCCACCATGTACCGCGAGGCTTGCAGGTGGATGAGGTGTATCACCTGCGAGGGACGGAGGGGGCGATGCGGATGGAGTTAGTTGAAGAGGGCTCAGGGGGCGGAAGGGAGCATGCTGACGCGGGCGCGCCTAAGCAGGTTCCATGAATTGGCAGAAAATGGGGGACTAAGAGTTGAAACAGAGCAAGGAATGGGCGACGACAGCTGAGGATTCAATCGAGCGCGGCGCGGCATGCTCGTGCCGGCCGACTGCAGTAATAGATAAAGGGCGAAACATGAGGCGAAAGTTGATCAGCGGAATAATTGGGGGCCTTGCCCTGCACACGATCATGCCGAGAGATGCGGTGGCAGCGGGCAGTCCGGCCATCACCGAGGCAATGGTTCTCGATTTTCTGCAACGGCTGAAGGAAGTTGTGGACCATGATGATCTTGGCGATCGTGCTTTTATCGAGAGGACGCTTCGGGTCAGATTCTCGATTTCGCGTGGAGGGGAACAAGTTATTCCGAATCTTCCTGATGTCAAGAGAGCCTGGCGGGAGTTAAGTTTAGTAAGTGATACCGACCCGCTGCTGCAGCTTCAGGATCCACATCGCAGCCACACGTTGCTGGATCTGGAACCAACTCCGCAGGGTCCTGCAGAGCGCGATCTTCGTTTGGTATTTGACCCTGAACGATTCAGCGTAATTGGGATTACGGAAGCCTCCCTATTTCAGGTTTTTGGTCAGCCATTGCGCTCGGTTGATATGCATGCAAAAAAATCCAACAAGCCATCGGAAGGATTCACGCACCGGTCCCATGGCTATCGTTACGACAGAAAGAATTCGACTGTTGTAGTTGCAGACCTCAACGGAGTGCCGGGGTACGTCAACAGCATACATGTGTATGAAAATGTCGTGCGTCTCAAAGATTTTGGCCGCTGATACTTGAAATCAAACGCTATATACAACTGAGAGAAGTCAAATGGCCTCCATATCACCGAAAGAGTTGACGAAGAGCGATTTCCAATACCCGGCCTCAAAGATAGGCGCGCAGATCACGGATTCCATACTTGCGGCAATAAACGCAACGCCCATGCTTCGCGATGTGGTCGGTCAGGCACTCTCAGCCCAGATTCCTCTCGAATTTGGACGGGAAGGCGCAGGATCGTCGTTCAACACGAGTAGTAAGACGATGACGCTCGACATCAAGGACTTCTTGGATCCGCAGAAATTTGCCGCATTGATGTCGCATGAGTTTGGACACTGGGACTTTGATCGGAACGGTGGTGCTCCTCCCGCGTTGACCGATCTGGCTTTATTGATTCAGTGGGGCATGGCTACAGAGGCCCATGCGACTGCGTTGAATGCACAATACCTCAAGGAGTTCTGGGAGTTACCTCCACCCCAGAGCCAGCCGTTCTTTCTTGGCGCTGGCGAATTGTACAACTCGATCCAGGGTAGTTTTTCGATCTTTGGCGTTGACCGTGCGAACTCGATCGTCGGCAATGGTTTGGACCTGCAAAACTCTGTCAAGGCGGCTGCGGCAAACTATTCGCTATTCTCGATACCCGATGGAAAGAGTAAGGATCTCGGTGAGACCTATCTCAAAGAATATGTCAGTTTATACAACGCTTCCAGCGCAGCCAACAAGGTTGTCTGGATTGACTACTTCTACCTTAATGGCGCGGACCAGTACAAGGTCACAGTTCATACCGCCTACAACGAAAACGTCACCAAGGCGCGAGTTCTCTACCAAGACGGTGGAGTCCTGGAACTGAGTACCGGCGGTGTGCCCGGAAAAAATGCTGGATCGTTCTCTATGACCAAAAAGAACGCGTTCGGCCTGACCGAGTACGAACTACAACGAAGCGCAGGCGGACTCGCCGACCCGAAGGGTCCCGTTACGGTCACCCAAACCTGGTACAGCGTCAATACCGGCAACATTACAGCCCAGACGATACGTATTTCCAATCAGGGCGCTGGTTTGCAGACCGAAATTATTAGGGTGTTCAAGGGGGAAAGCGGTGTATTAGAAGGAACCGTCACGACGCGCACGACGAATGACGGAAATCAACTGACCTTGATCGAAGACGGGGCGGGGCGCGTCGTCGAATCGCGTACCCTATTGATTGACAAGTCGACCGGCAACACGGTCGAAGAATCTCGCAGATACGACGTCAGCGGCCCGGTGACCAACGAACCCGTGCTGCTTTCCACGACGATCACCGTAACCGAGCCCGGGGTCGGGCGAACGGTGGCGACGATTACCCGGGACGGCAATCAATTCATCGTCATCACCAACGTCGCGGGCGTGACCGTGCAGGAAAGAACCGTCACTACCGACCCGGTAACGAAGGTCCAGACCAGCACCAAGGTCGACTACGACCCGGGCAGCCCGACGCCCAAAGCCACTTCATCCGAAGTCGAGATCAGGCAGCCCGATGGCAGCAGCAAGACCACCCGCAGCAACGCGGACGGCGATACGGCAACAATCCATCGGGAGCCGGGCCGGCCGCCCCATCGCATCGAAACCGACGTGTCCGATGGCAAGGGCGGCAGGATCAGGAATGAGCTTGAACTGGACGCCAACGGTAACCTGAGAAAGCGAACCGAAACAAGAACCGACGCTGACGGCAACTCGCAAACCGAAACCACGGAATACACGCCGCCGCAAGTCGACGACGCCAAGGACAAAGCCGAAGCGTCACCCGAAGCGCAAACCCGCCGCGACCCCCTGATCCTCGACCTCGATGGCAATGGAATCCAGACCACCAACGCCGCCACCAACGGCATCCACTTCGACCACGATGCCAACGGCTTCGCCGAAGCCACCGGCTGGATCAACGCCGACGACGCCTTCCTCGCCTTCGACCGCAACGGTAACGGCACGATCGACACCGGCAACGAACTTTTTGGCGACCAGACCGCATTACGCTCCGGCGCCAAGGCCGCCAGCGGTCTGCAAGCCCTCGCCGAATGGGACAGCAACCGCGACGGCCAGATCGACGCCGCCGACAACCGCTTTGCCCACCTGCGCGTCTGGCGGGACTTGAATCAAGACGGCATATCCCAGACCGACGAACTGCAAACCCTGACCGACGCCGGCATCGCCAGCATCAATCTCGCCGGCACCGCCATTCCCAATGCCGCCGCCTACGCCAACGGCAACACCCTGACCCGCACCGGCAGCTTCACGCGAAGCGACGGCAGCACCGGCGCCAGCGGCGAAATCGCCTTCCGCCGCGACACCACCCTTTCCATCCCCACCGCCAACTACACCATCACCGAAGCCATCGCCGCCCAGCCCGACCTCTCCGGCTACGGCAACCTGCTCGACCTGCACCAAGCTCTGGCCAAAGAAGATGCCGCCCTAATAGCCACCGGCAACCCCGCCGGCAGCGGCCCGCTCGCCACCGCCCTGACCGCTTATCTCGCCGCCTCAATAGTCGGCGCTGGCGACACGGCGATTCGCGACACCGCCCTCGACACACTTCTCCACACTTGGGCCAATGCCGCCGGCGTGAGTCCCGCCTCGCGCGGCAGCGCCATGGACGCGCGCCAGATCGCCTTCCTCGAAGCCGCCTTCGGCCAGACCTTGGGCAACCCCGACTCCAACGCCGCCACCCAATGGCGCATGAGCTGGCAACAAGTCCGCGACTACTACGGCGGGAGCCTGCTCGCTCAGACCACCCTCAAACCCCTCTTCGACGAGATTCAATACACCTGGGACGCCGCCGACCAGACCCTCAAAGCCGACCTCTCCAACGTCGAATCCCTCCTGCAAGACACCCTCGCCGCCGACTTCGCCGCTGGCACCGCCCAACTCGCCGACTTCGCCCGCGCCATCAAAGGCCTCGGCGCACAAGACAGCGTGAACTACCTCGCCCTGCGCGAAACCTTCATCGAGCAAGACCAACAAAACGGCACCGAACTCGTTTGGGCCATGGACAGCGCCGGCATGAAGGTCTACGACCGTCTCCACACCGGGCAACGCACCTGGAGCCCGCACATCGAAGGCAGCGACGGCTCGGAAGCCGTACGCGGCAGCCTTTATGAGGGCGACGGCTACATCAACAGCCTCTACGGCCACGACACGATCTGGGGCACCACGCGCAACGAAGTCCTCATCAACGAGTCCGGCAGCAGCCTGCTCTACGGCGCCGGCGGATCGGACAACCTTCTGGCCGGCGCCGGCGACGACACGCTGGACGGCGGCAGCGGCAACGACACCCTGCAAGGCGAAACCGGCAACGACACCTACATCTTCCGACGAGGCAGCGGCATCGATCGAATTCGTGGCTGGAACAACGGCGACCGCGTCTGGCTCGCCGCCAATCCCAGCGACGCCAACCTTAAACGCAACCGCAACGACCTCATCATCGGCTTTGCTGACAGCCCCGACAAACTGATCGTCGAGAACTACTACCTCATTGCCAACCCCGGCACCAGCACCACCCCCGTCATCGCCTTCCGCGACGGCAGCACCTGGAGCACCAGCGCCATGGACGCCTGGTTCGCCAGCCCCGACCGCATTGGCGCCGGCAGCGATATCGTCAATGGCACCGCCAATCCCGACAACCTCACCGGCCTCGGCGGCAACGATCAGATCGCCGGCAACGGCGGCAATGACCTCATCGACGGCGGGTCCGGCAACGACACCCTTATGGGCGCCGCCGACTACGACGCCTACAACGACCGGCTCACCCCGGTGGCACGGGCCAACGGCAACGACACCTACCTGATCCGTCGCGGCGACGGCCAGGATGCGATCATCGACCTGGATGCGACGCAGAACACCGACACCCTGACACTGGTCGGCATCGCCCCGGTCGACGTGACAAGCAGCCTGATCAACGACCGCTGGGAAGGCATCAACGGCCAGTGGATGCGTGTCGCCGACATCCACCTCGACCTCGGCCAGGGCGACAGCCTCACCCTAAAAAGCGCCCTGACCGCCAAGGGCCCGGCCCCCGGCAAGATCGAGCGCATCGAGTTTGACGATGGCACGGTATGGAGCGATGTCGACCTGCGGGCCTCGCTGTTCGCCGGTGGCGATGACGATGACAGCCTTGATGGATGGGGGGATGGTGATTACATCGACGGCGGCGCGGGTAACGATGCAATCAATGGCGCCGGTGGCGACGACACCTTGCTCGGCGGCGCCGGCGACGACACCGTCGACGACTGGTACGGCAACAACCACCTGAACGGTGGCGACGGCAACGACCGGCTACGCGCCGGCAGTGGCGACGACATGCTCGACGGGGGTAGTGGCGACGACACCCTGAGCGGCGGCGCGGGCAGCGACATACTGGATGGCGGGTCCGGCAACGACATACTGACCGGTGGCAACGGGCCAGCCCTGCGGAGCACCGGATGGGTGGATCGCACACCGAATGGCAACGACACCTATCGCTTCGGGCGCGGCCATGGCAACGATATCGTCATTGATCCGGATAGCCTGACGGGCAACACCGACACCATTGAGCTTGCGGCCGATATTTTGCCGGGAGACGTGCAATTGACCCACGTCGGCAACGACCTGATCCTGAGCCTCGCCACGGGCGACACCCTCACTGTCGCTAACTGGTTCAGGGATGGCGGCGAATGGCGGGTGGAACAGATCGCCTTTGGCAATGGCACGCTATGGAACGCGGACGCGATCATTGATCGAGCTGTCCTGGTGGGGACGGCGGGCAACGATTCCCTGGCAGGTCTCAACGGTCGCGATACGCAGATGGATGGCTTGGCCGGTGACGATGCCCTGTATGGCCGCGATGGCGCCGACACGCTCCATGGTGGCAGCGGGCAGGATCGGCTCGATGGTGGCAGCGGCAATGACCTGTTGCTGGGCGAGGCCGGCAACGACATCCTCATCGGGGGCGCTGGCAACGACGTGCTGCACGGCGGGATCGGCAACGACACGCTGATCGGCGATCTGGCCTGGACCAGCACCCACGCCACGCCGGTGGCGGGGGACGATACCTATCGCTTCGAGCGCGGCGACGGCCATGACACGGTGATCGAGACGGCGGGTGGTAATGACCGGGTCGAGTTCGGGTTTGGTATCGCCGCCGCGGATGTGACAGTGCGTCGGATCGGGCCGGATGTGGTGTTGAGCCTGTCGGCGGCGGACAGCGTGGCGCTCAGGAATTGGGTGAACGGCGAAGGGAGGCGGGTCGAGACCGTGGCGTTTGCCGATGGGACGATTTGGGACGAGGCCGAGATCAAGCGCGTTTCGCTGCTTGGCAGCGCGGGAGCGGATCAACTTGCGGGGTATCAGGGCGACGATACCCTGGTCGGTAATCAGGGTAGCGATACTCTGGATGGCATGGAGGGCAGCGACACCTACGTCTTCCATGCCGGCGATGGCCAGGACACGGTGCGGGACCTGATGGGCATCGACCGATTTGTGTTCGCCGACGTTACGGCGGATGCGGTATCCGTGAGGCGCAACGACAACAGGCTGGTGGTGACGACCGCCAATGGTGACTCGGTCACGGTTGCGGACTGGTTTATCGAAGGCGTGCAAGAAGGCGTCGATGGCCTTGAGTTTGCCGATGGCACGGTGTGGGGCGCGGCGGAACTTCGTCGCCAGGCGCTGATGGGCACGGACCAGGCGGATACGCTGGTGGCTTACGGCACCGACGATCTATTGGCGGGTGGCTTGGGTGACGACAGCTTGTCTGGCGGGCGCGGCAACGATACCTATGTGTTCCAACAAGGCGATGGACAGGACGTACTCATCGACCAGGATGGGTCGGTTGGCAATATCGATACCCTTCAATTGACGGATCTGCTGGCCGACGAAGTGACGCTGGCGATTGATGGATTCGATCTGCTGGTGCAGGTGATCGGTTCAGATGACTCGGTGCGGATGCAAAACTGGTTCGCTGGGGCGGCGTCGCGTGTCGAACAGATCGTCCTTGCCGATGGCACGGTGTGGGATGCGGCGATGATCCAGAGCCTTGCCAGCCCGGCGACCAGTGCCGATGATTACATCGTGGGCCTGGAGACCGACGATACGTTGGATGGTGCGGGTGGCAACGATACGATCCTTGGGATGAACGGGGACGATGTCCTGATCGGTGGTCGCGGCAACGACACGCTTTTCGGGGGATATGGCGCCAACGAGTACCGGATGGGTCGCGGCGAGGGTTTCGACGAAATCTGGACCAACCCGGAAGCCGTCAATGCGGCATTGTATGCCGAGGATATTTCCTACGCGCAGGATCAGCTATTGGCGATCAATGCCTCGGGAGAGAGCACCTATCAAAACGACTACTGGGAAATGCTGGACAGCAATCTGTTGTGGGAACTCCCGGAAGAGCTGCGCAATCGCTTGATTGCCTTCAGCGGTGGCGTCAGCGTCGCCGACGCCAGTCAAACCATGTCCGATTTGGTCGCCTGGGCTGGCGGTGCGAACGATACATTGGTGCTTGGACCTGGAATTTCACTGAGCGATCTCAGCATTCAGTATCAGCCCGTCAGCTATGTTTGGGACTATGAGTGGTGGCGCCCTGAACCCGGCAAACTGGCGATTGGCTGGGGCGAGGGAGAGGGCGTGGTGGTGCAAGTGAATGCTCCCGCTCCTGAGTACTACAACTATGACTACACCCCTCAATCGCCTAGCGTGCGGCGAATTCGTTTCGACGACGGCACCGAACTGACGATAGACCAGTTGGCTGCCTTGGCTGATGGCGGGATCATCGGTTCACAGCAGGGGCTATGGGATGACCAAATCCCGCTGATCGGCAGCGTTGCCTCCGACCAAATCGGAGGCGGCTGGATGGGCGACAAAATCAGCGCGCGCGATGGCGCAGACACCATTGAAGGGGAAGACGGCGATGACGTGATCGATGCCGGCAGCGGCGACGATCTTGTGTATGGCGGGGGGGGCGATGATGTGATTGCCGGCGGCCATGGCAAGGACCATCTGCTCGGCGGTTGGGGCGATAACGTCTATGTATTCAACCACGGAGATGGAGAAGACACGATTGAAAACTATCCTGAGCCCTGGAATCCCCAAACCGATGCGCTTTCCTTTGGCGGGGGGATTTCTCCGGCCGATGTGTCCTGCTACCTGAACGCCAGCGGCGAACTGGTTCTGCTGGACGGCAAGAGCGGTGATTCCGTGACCATCAAGGGTAGCCTGGCGCGGGTCCAGTTTGTCGATGCATCGGGTTCCTATCAGGTGTATGACCTGGAGGCCTTGCTTGCCGACTTTACCGGGCCAGTCGCCGATGCCACTGCCGATGTGCCTTTTGCCTTGTTCGACAGCGTCGATGATTTTGTGGTGAGCGTGGATGGCGCCCTGGGTGGCAATCGGGCGCTGGCTTATGCCCAGGTGGGCGATCTGTTCGCGGAACCGCTCAGCATTGATCTTGGTTCGGGCGATGACGTGATCGGTGGCTCGGCACTTTCCGATATCGTGAATGCCGGTGATGGCGATAACCTCATCCAGACGGGTGCCGGCAACGACCAGATCGCTTCCGGTATCGGCAACGATACGGTTGACGCCGGGTCGGGGAATGATGTCATCGATACCGGCGAGGGTGACGATGCGATCAATGCCGGGGAAGGCGATGATCAGATATGGGTAGGGGGTGACGGCCTCAAGCAGGTGGCCGGCGGCGCCGGTGATGACACCTATTACTTTGCGCGCGGCGCGCACTTGGTGATCGACGATCAGGCGGTACCGGGGGCGGGGAATCAGTTGATATTTGCGGCGGACATCGGGCCGGATGAGCTGTCGGTATCCATCGAGCAGGGCCAGTTGGCTTTGCGTATTGGCGAGCAAGGTGTCGACGGTGAAATTCGCTTCAGCAATTTCGACCCCGCCGATCCGCGTGGCTTTGCATCGGTTGATCGGTTTGTGTTCGACGGTGAGGAGTTCTCATGGTCGGACGTGATCGATCTGGGGATGTCGGTTGTCGGCACGGAAGGCGACGACATCGTCGTTGGTGGCGATGACATGGATACGATTACCGGTCTCGGCGGCAATGATGTGATCATTGGTGCGATGGGCGACGACCGGCTTGTCGGCGGCGATGGCGACGATACCTATGTCTTCAACCTGGGGGATGGGGCCGATACGATCAGCGATGAGGCATTGGCATCGGCTGGAAACCGCGTGCGTTTCGGTGAAGACATTTCGGTTGGCGATTTATCTCTTTCCATTTCTTACGACGATGAGGCCGACGATGGCACCAGTATCGTCACTGTTCGCGTCGACGCGGATGCCCTGCACTTCGCCGGGGTGCTGGCCAACGACTTGGGCGGCAGCCATTCCGTGGAGACTTTCCAGTTCGACGACGGCACCGTGTTGTCCTGGACCGAGCTGATGGATTTCGGCTTTACGTTCGAAGGGGATGATGTCAGCTACCTGGAAGGTACTGATCGTGCCGACAGCTTCTTCGCTCATGGCGTGAGTAGCACCATGGTGGGCGGGGCGGGAGACGATACTTACTGGATTGACGCCGGGATCGAGTCGGCCGATATCGTGGATGATGCGGGCCCCGTGGCCGGGAACACCCTGCACTTGGGGGATGGCCGCTATCTCGATGACGTGCGCTTGCAGTGGGAGGGTGCTTGGTTCTTGAATATCGCCAATCAGCAGTACGTCAACCTGGTAACCACCAATGCGTGGAGCGAGGATGGCATCGAATCGGTTGATGATCGCGTTGTCAATAATTTCGTATTTGCCGATGGCACGATGATCGACTTCAACGGCCTGCTGGGCCGTGGGGTGTACATCGAAGACTGGATCGATGCCGACGGCACGATCTCTGGTACTCCATGGCAAGATTTCATTTACGGAACCGACGGCAACGACCTTATCGCCGGTGGCGCGGGCGGCGATACGCTCGACGGTTACGCAGGCGAGGATACGTACGTCTTCAATCGCGGCGATGGCAAGGTGACGATCAACGATGTCGTCAACATGGAGGAAGGCAATACCCTGCGCTTTGGCGACGGCATCACGCTGGACGATATGTTGCGCAGTCTGCGCTTCAAGGCGCCCGCGGGCGACACGTTCGGCGAATTCATCATCCGGCTCGGCGATAGCGGCGACGAGATTCACATCGCGGGTTTCGATCCCGAGGATCCGGCGCTCGGCACCCATGGCGTGGAGAATTTTTCGTTCGCCGACGGCAGCGTGGTGTCCTTCCGCGAAATGATCCGCAATACGTTTATTGTGCAGGGCGATGCCGGTGACGACACACTGTCCGGTACGGCGGTGGGTGACAGGCTCTATGGTTACGAGGGCAATGATGCTCTCGCCAGTGGCGGTGGCGACGATGCGTTGACCGGCGGGATCGGTGACGATGTGATGGCCGGCGGCGCCGGCAACGATGTTTATATTCTCGATCTTGGGTCCGGCAACGATACGGTGATCGACTCGACGTTCGCTGCCGCTGACAATCTGCTGGTTTTCGGTGATGGCATTACGCGCGACAGCCTGAGCTTCGAATTTGAGACCGACGGCCTGCGTATTCGCTACAGTCCGGATGATTCCGTGTTGCTGCAAGACTGGTCAGCGGCCGACGGCGAAGAAGTGGTGCACTCCGTCGAGTTCGCCGATGGCAGTCGGGTATCGCTGGGTGAGTTGCTGAACCAGGCGCCAATAGTTGCTTCGTCGCTGACCGATACCCTGGCCGTCGAGGATTCCGCTTTTGTCTGGACCGTGCCCGACGGTAGCTTTACCGATATCGACGCCGGCGATGTCCTGACCTACACGGTTACCAGCGCGAACGGCACGCCGTTGCCGGAGTGGGTTTCTTTCGATGCGGGGAGTCGGACTCTGTCGGGTACCCCGCGCAACGGGGATGTCGGAAACATTGTCACCGAAGTAACGGCAACCGATCGATACGGCAAGAGTGCAATGGCGTCATTCAATGTTTCCGTCTCCAACACCAACGACGCGCCAGTAGTCGGCGCTGCTATTGCTGCGGTGCAGACGATGGAAGACGTGGCATTCGGTTTTGTGGTCCCCGATGGCGCGTTCGGCGATGTCGATGATGGCGATGCACTGAGCTACGGAGCAACATTGGCCAATGGCGATTCGCTCCCGGCATGGCTGAGTTTCGATGCCATGGCTCGCACTTTCTCCGGTACGCCGATGAACGATGATATCGGTTCGCTGTCGGTTGCTGTCATCGCCACCGACTTGGCGGGTGCCGTGGCAACGCAGGTTTTCGCGCTGGAGGTGGCTAACACCAACGATGCGCCGACAATCGGTGCCGACATTGTGTCGGTGAATGCAACGGAAGACGCAGCATTCGAATTCGTCGTTCCCGATGGCGCGTTCGCTGATGTAGATGAGGGCGATGCGCTGGCGCTGACGGCGACGATGGCGGACGGCAATCCCCTGCCGGGATGGCTGGCCTTTGATCCGGCAACCCGGACCTTTACAGGTTCGCCATTGAACGAAGACGTAGGCTCGCTGTCGGTCGCGGTCACCGCGACCGATACCGCGGGCGCCTCAGCTACCGAGACCTTCTCACTGTCGGTTGGCAACACCAATGATGCACCCGAGGTGAGTGACCCGATTGCCGCAGTGATTGTCACGGAAGACGGCGCGTTTGAATACACGGTCGCAGCCACCGCGTTCCAAGATGTCGATCCTGGCGAAGTCCTGACGCTGTCGGCCGCTCTCGCAAATGGCGATCCCTTGCCTGCGTGGCTTATGTTCGATGCGACGACCGGGACTTTCGCCGGTACTGCGATGAACGACGACGTTGGCACGCTGTCGGTCGTTGTAGTTGCCACCGATGCGGCGGGCGCCTCAGCCACCCAGACTTTTGGTTTGTCGGTCGCCAACACCAACGACGCCCCGACAGTCGGCGCTGGCATCACTGCGTTCCAGGCGACCGAAGACAGCGCCTTCCAGTTCGTTGTTCCGGCGGGAGCATTCAGCGATGTCGATGCGGCGGATGCATTGTCGCTGTCCGCAACGCTGGACAACGGTGAACCCTTGCCAACGTGGTTAGGCTTCGATCCGGCGACGCGGACCTTTTCTGGCACACCGGTCAACGATGATGTCGGGACGTTGTCCGTGAGTTTGACGGCCAGGGACATTGCGGGTGCATCGGCGAGCCAGGCTTTTGATCTCGGCGTGATCAACACCAACGACTCGCCGGTGTTGGCCGCGCCGCTATCCGGCATGCAGATCGATGCTGGCGCGCTGTTCTCGTGGAGCTTGCCGGCTGGCATATTTGCCGACCCGGACGCGGGCGATGTTCTCGCCTACAGTGCAAGCTTGACGGACGGTTCAGCCCTGCCGGGCTGGCTCAGCTTCGACGCGGCGACCGGCACGCTTTCAGGTACGCCGGGGCCGGTCGATGCGGGGGCGATCGCCGTCACCTTCACTGCCACCGACGGCAGCGGCGCCACCGCAGCCGGCGCCATGATGCTGACCGTGGTGTCGCTCTCGTCGGAGGGCGAAACCTTCATCGGCACGCACCACGCCGACACCCTGACTGGAACCGAATACGACGACGTCTTCGACGGTCGCGCCGGCGTCGACACGCTGATCGGCCTCGACGGCAACGACCTGTACCTGGTGACCGACCGCAAGGACCGCATCGCCGAAGGGGCCAATGGCGGCTTCGATTCGGTGTGGGCCGATACGGACGACTACGCGCTGCCCGATCAGGTCGAAGGATTGGCCTTGATCGGCGGCGAGGATTACGACGGAACCGGCAACGGCCTGGGCAACCTGCTGGTCGGCAACCGTGGCGACAACCGTCTCGACGGGCTGGCCGGCGACGACATACTGCGCGGGCTGACAGGCGACGACCGGCTGCTCGGCGGAGCGGGGCTCGATGCGCTGGATGGCGGGGCGGGAGACGACGTGCTGGAGGACGGTGCGGGCGCCGGTTTCATCGCCGGCGGCCGTGGCGACGATAGCCTGCGTCTGGACGGCGGCGCCGACGTGATCGCCTTCAACCGCGGCGACGGCGAGGACCGTATTGCGGGCGGTGATGGGCAGAACGACACGCTGTCCTTCGGCGGTGGCATTCGCGTCGGCGACCTGCGTTTGAAGAAGCACGGCAAGGACCTGATCGTCGATACCGGTAACGGCGATTCCCTGCAGTTCGACAACTGGTACAAGAGCAGTGCCAACCGCAGCATCGCCACGCTGCAAGTGGCGGCGGATACGAGCGGGATGAGCTTCGGGCGCTACGACTTTGCCGCCCTGGTGAGGAAATTCGACAGCGTACTGGCGACCAACAAGCGCATCGATTCATGGACGCCGGGCAGCGAAGCATTGCGCTACAGGCTCGGCGACGCCACCGGCGATGTCGCTGGCGGCTGCCTTGCAGCCGCCTATGCCGATAGCGGTGCGCTGGCCGATATCCGGCCGGAGGAGGTGTCCGCGGCGCTGGCGACGCCGCGCAGCGATTCGGCAGCGACAAGCGGCCTGCCCGATGTGCCGCTGCCGCCGCAGCCCGCATATCACGGGGATCATGGAGATCATGGGGATCGCGGCGACCACGGCAGCGATGGACACGGCAAGGATGACCGGCATGGCCGGGGTAGCACATTCGGTTGGCACAGCGGGTCGGGGCAGTTCCTGACCCAGCGCGAGGTCGAGGCGGCCTGGCAATCCTGGCAGCAGCAAGCGGCGCCGTCCCCGTCCGCCTCGCCGATCGATTACGCCATGGGCTGGGCGCGCCTGCGCGACAAGCTGGCCGGGCATCATGATGAAAACGATTGGGGTGGCGCCTGGTGCAGTCGTGCAGGCGGCGGCCGCGCGGACGGATTCCCGCTGACCTCTTCGGGTTCAGGCGGCTTCGCCGGCCGCAGCCCCATCGGCCTTCCCGGCACGGCCCTGAAAACCTTCGAAGGTTTGCACGAAGGCTTCGACCGCCTGCACAGATCATGATGGCCAAATGGAGCAAGCAGTTGTTCGGGACGGTCGAGCCGAATCCCTCCGACTTCGCCGCACCTCTGTTGCGGATCCAGCAGAACCCGCCGCACCCGCTGGGGCGACGGGTAGTGCTGACGCTCGCCTTCCTGCTGGCGGGATTGCTGGTCTGGAGCGTGGTCGGGCGGCTGGATATCGTCGCCGTGGCCGAAGGCAAGCTGGTGCCGCAAAGCTACGTCAAGATAGTGCAGCCGCCAGAATCCGGCATCGTGCTGGACATCCTGGTGCGTGAAGGCGAAGCGGTGCGCGCCGGGCAGGTGCTGATGCGCATGGATGCCCTGCCGGCCGAGGCCGACAGCAAGTCGGTCGACCTCGATCTGGCCAGGAAGCGCCTGACCCTGAAGCGCATTGACGCCGAACTGAAGGGAACGCCCTTGCTGTTTGCGGCGGGCGATCCGCCGGCGCTGGCGGCGGAAATCTCTGCCCAGTACCGCGCCAACCGCGCGGCGGTCGAGTCGGCCCTGGCCGAAGAGCGCACGCGGCTGGCAAAAGCCCGCGCGGAAAAGGCGGCGGCGGAACGGGTCAAGCACAAGCTACAGGGCAGCTTGCCGCATTACCAGGAGCAGGAACAGGCCTTCGAGAAGCTGTCGAAACAAGGCTTCGCCGGGCCGCTGATGGTCAGCGACAAGCGCCGCGAACGGCTGGAGAAGGAAGAGGACTTGCGCGCCCAGGAACACCTGATCGAATCGGCGCAAGCCGGCATTGCCCAGTCGGAGCGCAAGCTGGTGCAGATCGACTCCGATGCGCGCAAGCAGCTCTATACCGAGCGCAACGAGATCCATGGCAGCGTCGAAAAGTTGTCGCAGGAGGCGGCGAAGCTGAGCCACCGCCGCGGTTTGCTGGAACTCAAGGCGTCGCAGGACGGCATCGTCAAGGATCTGGCGACCCACACCGCCGGCACCGTGGTGCAGCCCGGCACCGTGATGCTGACCCTGGTGCCGAAGAATGAACTTCTCAAGGCCGAGGTTCGGGTATCGAACGAGGATATCGGTTTCGTCCGCACCGGCCAGCCGGTGAAGGTCAAGCTCGCGGCGTTTCCGTTTCAGAAATACGGCATGGTAGATGGCGTGGTAGAGCATGTCGGCGCTGACGCGCTCGATACCACTACGCAGGAGGCCGGCTCGGCCAATACCGACCGCCAGGCGGCCAAGCTGCTGACCTACAAGGCGTTGGTGTCGCTCAAGGCAATGAGCCTGAACGTGGAGGGAGAGCGTCTCGATCTCGGCGCCGGTATGCAGGCGGTGGCCGAGATATCTCTCGGCCACCGCACGGTGATGGAATACCTGCTTTCACCGGTGCGGAAGGCCTGGCATGAGGCAGGGCGGGAGCGATGAAGGTGCAACGGCTTGAGCAGTGCCGTGTCAGAGTGCCTTGCGCACGCTGATCACGCCGCGGATCTGCCCTTCCGAGTAACCGGTGGCGCGGTCGTTGGGGTAGTTCTGGCCGAGCGCCGCCTTGATCGCCGGGCTCAGCTGTTCTGCCGGGCCGTGACAGCTCAGGCACAGCGCCTGCACCGGCAGTGCCTTGACGAAGCGATATTCGCTGCCGATCCTTTCGCCTTTCTCCAGCTTGGCCGGCGATTCGCCGGCTGCCGCGCGTTTGTCGAAATCTTCCAGCGCTGCCTGTTCCCAGGCGTCGGGGATCGCCCGCGCGTCATTGCGCGCCTTCAGGCTGACGCGCTTGATTTTCCATCCGGTCTGCTGCGAGATCTCGCCGGCCATTTTCGGCGCCATGTCCTTGCACACCGGGATCGCGCCCTCGGGTCCGGATTTCTTGATCTCGTCCTGCAGCGCGACGATGAGTCTGGGCGGCAGCGTGGTCGCCACCTTGCGCGCTTCCGTGAGCAGGGCGTCATCGCTGGCAAGGGCTGTGGCAAAAGGCGTGATCAGCGTTGCTGCGGCAAGCAGAAACTTCTTCATGGGTTCCTCCCGGTGATTGAGGAGGGGAATTGTGCGCAGCCTGTCGGCCGCAGGCCAATAGAATTATTTCAGCCGGCGATCAAGCCAGTCGTTGCAGCCTTTTTTCGAGCCGCGCCGTGTCGTCGCGCAACCGGTCGATTTCCGCAGCAAAGGCGGCGATATCCGCCTGGCGCGCAATCAGCGGTTGCTCTTCGGTGAAGTACTCGGCGAGGTTGGCGGCGAAGTTCTGCGCGGCTTGCTGCTGCCAAGCGGCGAAATCCTTGCCGCCCTTGACGATGCGGTGGGCGGCGACGTCGCCGACCAGTCTGGAGAGGTCTTCCTCGGCGTCCCAGCGCAGGTTGCGGATGACGAAGGCCAGCGCCTGGGCGAACTCGGCCGAGCCTTCGATGCGCGCCGCGCGCATCACCGCCTCCTTGCCTTGCAGCGCCAGCAGGGGTGTCGTCGCCGGCAGGGCGATGCTGACCTCGAGCTCGGCGTCGGTGCCCGGTGCCGCGATGCTGCCGTCGGCCGCGATCAAAAAAGCCGCCTCGAAGGGCGGCAGCTTGACTTGGGCGGCGTGCCCGGCGAAGGGCAGCAGCTTTTCGCGTGCCCATGCCGCCTGCCCGAGCAGGTGATTGATTGCGGCGAGCAGCGGTGCGGGCAGGGCTTGCATGGGGATTACTGGATTTGCTGGATGCCGGCGATGGCCCAGCCGCGGCTGCCGTCGGTCGGCTTGGCCAGATGCCAGACTTCGGCAAAGGCGGCCGGCGCAGCGTCGTCTTCGCGCAGCTGGCCGGAGAAATGCACGCTGGCGACGTGGCGCTGGTCCTCGGTGACGACTTCCAGCAGTTCGGCGTTCAAAGCCATGACGTCGGTTTCCTGCGCCTTGCCGGCACGCTCCTGATACTGCATCTGGATTTCGGCGAACAGTTCGGGGGCGGTGAACTGGCGGATGTCGTCCATGTCGCCGCGGTCGTTGGCGGCTTGCAGACGGATGAAGTTGAGCTTGGCCTGGCGCAGAAAGCCGTCGACGTCGAAATCGGCGGGGATGCCGGCCGCGGCAGTCGTGGCGCCGGCGCCGCTGTTCGAGGCCTCGAATTGCGCCGGAGCCTGGTTGAAGTTGGCCGGTGTGACGTTGCCGGCGCCGGCGTACTGCATGGCCGGCTGAGGCTCGCGCTTCCTCATCAGCCAGCGCACCACGAAGAAGGCGACCATGACCAGCGCCAGGATCAGCAGCATGTTGGCCATGCCTTCGCCGAGGCCGAAGTGCGAGAGCAGGGCGGCGATGCCGAGGCCGGCGGCCAGTCCGGCCAGGGGGCCGAGGAAGCGGCTCATGCCGGCCGGTTTCGCGGCTGCCGCTGCGGGCGCCGCGGCAGCAGCCGGAGCCGCCG
>Ga0209514_10001779_pt1 | contig 35585 bp, 38 predicted proteins | sample Subgrocontami58m_FD_187452 | JGI IMG/M metagenome (GOLD analysis project Ga0209514, IMG submission 187452) | Subsurface groundwater microbial communities from S. Glens Falls, New York, USA - GMW37 contaminated, 5.8 m (SPAdes) (version 3) | ecosystem: Environmental > Aquatic > Deep subsurface >...
CATATTTTTCAAGCTCGGCAGGATTTTTTTTTGTGGAGAATTTTCTTGACTTCTGGTTTAGTGCACGAACTATTTTATCGCAGATTTCAAGATGTTTTTTCTCTATTTTGACAGGCATTTTGATTTTTATAATTTGGTTTTTTATCAGCAGTTGAATATATAAATATTATGGTAAAGTTTATATATTTCAGAAAGTTAAGATTTAATGTTATGGTTAAAAGAGGTGTCAAGAGCAAAAAAAATCAGGGTTTTGTAGTTGCTGTTGCTCTTATTATAGTTGGTTTGTTTATTCTTTCAGCGATTCTGGCAATTGCTCCTAAGAGTTCTGTTACAGGAATGTTTGTTTTTGAGGATAAGCCTGATGAATGCCTTGGTTATCATGGATATTATGGAGATGAAATCTGTGATGACAGCAGGCAGGACTGTGGAAGGCATTTTATCGAGGGGAAATCAAGAGAAGAATGCAATGAATGCCAGACAGTTTATAACGGCAAAATTGGATTTGACAAGTGCGGATAGCTTTGATTCTCTTATCCTATGATTCTCTTATTCAAAATTTCCAAAACACAATGATAACACGAGAAGAAATCCAACGGCTCGAGAACGAAAGCGCAAAAAAAGGAATCTCTAAACTCCAGCTGATGGAGCATGCAGGAAAAGGAATTTTTAATGTTCTTTCCGAGAAATTTGATTTGAAGGATAAGAGGATTCTTATCGTGTGCTATCATGGTAACAACGGAGGAGATGGCTTTGTTGCTGCAAGGTTTTTGTGCGAGATAACAGAGGTTGATGTGCTTTTCGTCGGGGATGAGGAATTTCTGAAGGACGAAGCAAGGATTAATTACAAGCGGATAACCCATAATGAAAGAATCCAGATTATTGATGATGAGACAATGATTGATTTTGATGATTTTGATATTATCATTGACGCGATTTTTGGAACAGGGTTTAAAGGAAAGATAGACAGGGACATTTTGTATACGATTGACATGATTAATGATGCCAGAGGGTTTAAGGTTGCCATTGACATACCGACGGGAATTAATGGCGATACAGGAGAAAAGTCAGAAAAGTTTGTCAATGCAGATTTGATTATAACTTTCCACGACATGAAAAATGGCATTGCTGATTTGGCTGATAAGACTGTTGTTGTGGATATTGGATTGAGATGAATTTTGTCGAGTTTAATTTATTGGACTTACCAACAAATCTTCTGCATCTCTTTGAATTAATAATGGATGATTGTCAGTATTCATTTTCTGTAATATCTTATCAGGTGTTTTTAATGCATTAATTCCGCTATTTGCCAATTGAGTTGGGTCAACAAAGTAAACATCAACGGTTCTGTCAGGATTAACATGAACTGCCTTGATATAACAATGATTATAGTCTCCTATAACATCTTGTTCGACACCGAATTGCCATCCTTTGAACCTTTCGGGATTCAGAGGGACTAAATATTCTCTTAAATAATGAAGGGCTAACGCTGTATAATCAGTGCATTTGCCGCTTATTTCTTTTGTTGTTTCTCCTCTTAGTGTAGCTTTTACAGTATCGTCTAATGTTTGATAATTTGTGATTACATTTCTTGCAAAGTAACATGCCATTACTAAAGATTCCCCAATAGTGTAATCTTTCAAATCCTTTTCTCTCTGAGAAGTCAACCCTTTTCTCTCTTTATCACTTGATAATATTTCAATCGTCCTTTCAGAGGCAAGCTGCCTGAATCTCTCTATTGATATGATTGGAAGCAATTTCTGAACATCCTTGTCAGTTGTTCCTTGTAAACCTGATAGTAATGCATTTTCAATTCTATTGATTAATAATTCCTGATTACTTTCAACCCTAAGCGATAAATCATTTCCAGAGGAATATGCTGTTTGGTATTCTAATAATTCACTGGGGGTTTTTATTCTTGCAGTTCCTGCTATTTCAAGGGCTGATGTATAAATAATCCAAAGAAGATTCATCGCCTTAGCGCCTCTTTTCTTCTGCTCTGTGTTCAGTTCAGGCCTATCTAAGATAAATTTTACAATCCCACTATAATTTGCTAGAAAATCAAGAGGATCAAGTGCTACCCAAGATGGAGTATCTACACTATCTATTCCTGATAATTTCATGGCTTGTCTAAATATTTCTGCAACTTTGACAGCATTCTCACTTGATTTTTTATACTCCATATAACCTCTTAGCGGATCTAAAAATAAGTCAGCATTCTCACCTGAATCTTCGCCTGATGAATGTATGGTGTATGATTGTAGGACACAATATAGTGCGAATTTTAGATAACCTCTATTTCCATCGAGAGACAATCTGTTGAGATATATATTATCAGATACAGTTTCATGTATAATTCTGTCAATTTCTGAAAAATTTAATCCAACAGGAAATCCAAACATTCCTTTTGCAAGCCTGTGGAAATACTGCTCAGGATGCTCTCTAAATTCCTTTATGCTTATTACAGATGTTGGATAAGGTCTTTCAATGTCTGGAGTGTGTCTTCTGAAGCCATACTTTTGTACAGATGCTACTGCGTCAATTGCCACTAAAGCTTCTTCTTCTGAATCAGGAGTTATGACAATTTCATATTGGCTGAGAAAATCTTTGAAAGCTGTTGTTAATTCCGCTCTTTCAACTACATCCCTAATCAAATCCATAACTGACTGTGCCTGAATAATTCTCTCTTCTGTTTCCTGATTTCTTTGCTCCAGTAATCTTAGCCTTTCTTCTAATGATTCGACTCTCCCTTTTTGTGTTCTCCCTAAGTTTAAATGAGGGAATCTCTTTAAAAAATTCGGCATATATGGAGAAGAGATATTATCTGCTTTTTAATATTTGCTACTCTCTACTGAAGAAAACAGAAAAGCTTTTAAGTATTATATAAATTCTATACATTTATAGCTTCTTCGAGGGGTGTTGGAAGACACAGATGAAAGGCTATATGGCAATTTGAAGATGGTAAACGAAGACAGAAACGGAAATCAAGCAAATGGAAGAGAAATAAGTGCAGTTAGAAAATGGATTTCAAGAAATGCAGACAGAGAAGGATTATTCAATTATATCCTAAGCAGAATTACAACTATATATGGACTTGAAGTTGCTGTCGCATTTGAACTTGAGAGAAACAGCCAAGATATTCCATTTGATAGTTGGGTATATGTTTCAAGGCAGGGTAAAGGTCCAGGAAATATAGATGAATATCGCCAAATAATGGACTCATTCTCAGAAGGACAAAAAAGTCTTGCAGATATAGTTCTAACAGCTGATCCAGAAGATGATAAGACATTAAATACCTAACTTTTCATTGAATTTTAACCACTACATCTTCTTTATTTTCTCTCCGTCGTAGAAATGTAAACAGATACTTGAAAATACAAATATTTATATAGTTGTAGTGTTTATATTAAACACTACCATGAGTTTTATTAGGAAAATAAAAATTGGGAAAAGAGTATATCTTGCTGAAGTAAAAAGTGTGCGTGAGAATGGAAAAGTAAAACAAAAGTTTATTCGTTATTTGGGCACACAAATAGATGGAAAGCCTGCAAAAAGGGTGCTAACTAAAGATATAAAAATAAAAAATGTCAAGAGAAGCCTTGATGTTATTAGCATAGACACCATTGCAAAAGAACTGGGAATATCCTCAATAAAAAGCAAGCACTTCCTTGCTTTAGTCTACTCTCAATTATTGGAAAAAAGAAGCATAAACAAACTTGAAGATTGGATTAGATTTACTGAAATTCCTGATGTTCTTGGCATTAAAGAAGTTTCCACTAAAGAATTATACGAGTCACTAACAGATATTGAAGATGAAGAGTTTGAAAAGATAGAATTCGCTATGCAGGATATTTTCAAAAAATATGATGACTCAATTGATGTTGCGGTTATAGACGTTACAGACACATATTTTGAAGGAGATTCTGAAGAAATTCAAAAAAGAAAAGGGAAAGATGGAAGAGTAAGAAAGTTGCTTCAAGTAGGTTTGGCAGTTTCTTTTCAAAAGGGGTTTCCCCTTTTTCACAAGCGATATCAAGGAAATTTATCGAATATACAAATTTACAAGGACATGACTTTGGAATTAAAAGAGAGGGGAATGAATTCTGTCATCATAGACAGAGGTATGATGTCATCCGAAAATTTGAAAATAACACAAAGCCTGCAATTGAAAATAATTGCAGGACTCAAAAAGACACAAACTTTTGCCTCTGAATTCTTGTGCAAAATAAATCGCGAAGAAATTTATTCATTAAAAAATATGGTTAAGCTCAAGAATACATTCGTATTCATAAACACTTTTGATTATAGCAACGGAAAACTTATTGCAGTATACAATCCGTCACTTGAAGTAATCAAGAAACAGCTTAATTTCAATAGGGGCGCTGATGAGATTGATCCTTTTATAGGATATTCATTGATTTACCATAATACTGAAGATTCTTCATATGATATCGTTAAAAAATATTATGATAAGGAAATAATTGAAAGGGCGTTCAAGCAAATTAAAGGTATATTAAATTTGAGACCAATTAGAGTCTGGCTAAATAATCATGTCGAAGGGCATATTAGAATTTGCTACTTTGCTTATGCAATTCTCTCTTTGATGAATTACAAGTTAAGAAAGCTAAAAATAAGTTCAATTGATGCTTTAAATTCTTTAAAGCACGGATACAAAGTAAATTTAAGGTCGGACAAAGATAATTTTGAATGGAGCCTCTACGTTCCTTTAGAGCCAAAACAGAAAAAAATGCTTCAGGCTTTGGGTGTAGTGTATAAAATCTAAGGAAAAGTTAGGTATTTAAGTAAGCATCAACTATATGCTATTTTATGGAAACAATCACAATACCAAAAAAAGAATACGAAAAATTAAAATCACAATCTATCAGATTAAAATTGATAGATAAATTTATACATGAAGATTTACCATTACAAGAAATGATGGTCATTCAAGAAAAACAAAAATCCTTAGACTTTCTAAGAGATAAAGAGGAAGATGTATATACCTTAAGTGATTTGAATGAAATATGGAAAAAGGAACAATAGTGCTTGTAAGATTTCCCTTTACAGATTATACTTCAGATAAATTAAGACCTGCATTAATAATTTCTAAGAATAATAAAAATGATGTTTGTGTTGCCTTTATATCTTCAGTTATTCCGTTATACCTTGAAGAAACAGATTATATTTTATCCAAAGGAGACAAAGATTTTTCATCTACAGGGCTTAAAAAAGATTCTGTTTTTAGTTTTGGCTTGAAGTTCCCATAATTCTTTCTTTTTTGCTGATTTTGTAATCTTTTTTGAAATCTCTTCATCAAAAAAAGTCTCTTCGCATCTATCACAAACTTCTGCAGGAAATTTCCCCAAAAAGATACCATACAAATCATAATTTACTTCCTTGACTGATAGATTGCCTTTTTCGTAGATATAACATTTCTCTGACATTATATTTCTCGTCTCTTATTTTGAGTAATTAGAAATAATAACTATGGGTATTTAAAATTTTTTATACAATGCTAAATCTGAATAACGACAGATTTATATACAAGTAAATCTTTGTATATCTTGGTGATTACAATAGATATAATCTATAGCAAGCACGCATTAGAGAAAATAGATAGATACGGGTTAGATTTGGATGAGGTTGAGAAATTAGTAAAGCAGGGAATGAAATGGAAGGAGCAACACTGCAATAAATGGCATGCAACCATGGCTGGACTGGAATGCGTATTCGTAAAAGATGGTGAAACTGTATTTGTGATAACTGTTTATTCGGAGGGGAAGTAAAATGAAATGCATAATGTGCAATAAAGGAATGTTAGAGGAGAAAACTGTTGATTATAGTGAATTTGGAGTATTATTAGGAAATTATAAGGGCAGTGTTTGTAATGCATGCGGTGAAATTTTCTTTGATAGCGATACTGCAAAAAAAATTCAAGGCAAATCAAAGGAGCTTGGGCTTTTCGGGCTGACTAAAAAAACAAAGGTGGCTCAAGTAGGAAACAGCCTGGCAATAAGGATACCGAAGGAAATTGCAGATTTTATAAAGTTGAATAAGGAAAAGGAAGTTAGAATAGTGCCAATAAATCAGAAGGAATTGGTGATAAGTATAAGCTGAGAGAAAAATTTTCAGCAAATAGGTGTAATAATTAATGAAATCCTATAAAAAGCCGACCTATCCTTATCAGTCAACGCAATCGTAGTCTTAATTCTCGCAATTGTCATGCTTGGATTGGCACTGGGCTTTGTTAAGACAATGTTTGCCAAGACAACAGGTAATTTTTCATAGACGTGAAGAATGTTGAATGTGAGTGAGCATATAAATATATAAACCATCAAATCTTCTTCCAAATCATGGAATCAGACAACGCAATATGGACTGAAAAATATCGGCCTCAGAATTTTTCTGATATCAAGGGACAGAGTGATATTTTAAAGCGTGTAAAGGCTTTTGTCGAGCATAAAAACATGCCTCATCTTCTGTTTGCAGGTCCTGCAGGAGTTGGAAAGTCAACCCTTGCATTGGTCATCGTAAAACAGCTTTTCGGCAAAGGATGGAGGATGAATTTTCTTGAACTGAATGCTTCTGATGAAAGAGGCATTGATGTTGTCCGAGTTAAGGTAAAGGATTTTGCAAGGACAAAAGCTATCGGCGATGTTCCTTACAAGATAATATTTCTCGATGAATGTGATGCATTGACAAGAGAAGCTCAGCAGGCATTGAGAAGAACAATGGAAAATTATACTCAGACAACACGGTTTATTCTGTCGTGCAATTATTCAAGCAGGATTATCGAGCCGATTCAGAGCAGATGCGCTGTTTTCAGGTTCAAGCCGCTTGAGAAAGCAGAGGTTTTGAAACTGATTGATATAATAGCGAAGGACGAGCATATTCATATAGACGAAAAAGGAAAAGAGGCATTGTTTGAGGCATGTGAAGGCGATTGCAGAAAGCTGATTAATGTCATGCAGAGCGTTGCTGCTGCCGACGGAAAAATTACTGAACACAGCGTTTATCAGATTGCTTCTCTTGCAGAGCCGAAGGAGATTAAGGATATTCTAAATATGGCATTGGCAAACAAATTTCTCGATGCAAGAAACAAGCTTCTCGATGCAATGCTGAACAACGGACTATCAGGAACTGATTTGATAAAGCAGATTCAAAAGGAAATACTCAGCTTGGACATAGATGGAAAAGACAAGATGAAGCTTATTGACAAATGCGCCGAGATTGAATTTCGCCTGACAGAAGGCTCTGATGAGTTTATCCAGCTTGAATGCCTGCTCGCGAATATTGCCCTTGTTGGGAAGAAGACTTAAGTCAAGATTCTAAGTAATCATAATAATAGATAAACCTTTTTATACCCAACCAACTCTACAATCTTAAAATGAAAAAACCCGATAACCATGATGGGACAAATAAAGATGAGCAAATCGGCTTTCACAAAGGTTCATTAAACACTTTGGTCAAAGAGAGGGAAGAACTCCTGAAGATGGTAAACATCGTAGAGCAGCTAATCAAGATGCACGTAAACTCCCTCAAGGAAATGGGAATAGACCTGACAAAAGCTCAGCAAGAAAAGAAAAAGCCACTCGAAGACATGGCAAATTAATACAGACAGAAAAATAACAACATGAATTCTTATTCATTTACATCTGAGGGTCATCCTAATGTCTTGGGAACGCATAAAAATACACTCGAAATAACAAAAGAGAATTTCTTGACGAAGAATGGAGATTGTATACTTGGAATTAATGCGGATTTTGACTTTGCAAAGCTTAGGCAGTTCATATCAGGATGCAAAACAGATTTCATTCGCATAGAACTCAAGACTGGCAGTTTCTCAGAAAAAGTCTCAGGAAAACTAAACAAGGATTTCTCCGACGAAAAATCAATCGTCATAAGAAAATCCAATTTTATCTCGGAAAGGACACTAATCACAGAATCAGACAAATCAGCCGGAGATTTGCCGAGAGAATTAATCAGGCAGATGAAAAAACCAGATTCATGCCTCAAAATCATAATCACAGCAAATTAATCCTTACAATTCTCAATATGCAGCTTTTCCGCCAATAAATTTAAATACGTTCAAGCGATACTTTCACCACTCTAAGATAAATAAAACGCCAAAATGAATATTTCAGAAGAAAGAGCATTGTCGCAAAAAGAAAGATATAAAAAATATACTGCTTTAAAGACATTAGAAGAACGCATAAACTTTCTTGGGAACATATTCAACGAAAGTAGAAACCTTTTCCCAGAGCAGATAATCTACCATGCTGGACATGAAGTTCTGGTATCTCACCAAGAAGGGCTATATGAATTTTCTCCAGAAGAGACAAAATTTCTGCGCAAACTCGATGAAGATTCTCGGATTTTCCATAACATAGACTCAAACAGAAACCGCATAACTGGCGGTCCATATCATGACTTTCACATTCAGCCGGTTGTAGGGCTTTTACTCTGGACAGGAGCAAACCTTGAAACAATAGCAGCAGGCTTTCTTCACGACCATGTAGAAGACTTCCCTGAGGTACAACAACTCGGAGAAAAAGCAAAGGAGATAAGACATCTCATCAATAGAGTCCATATTCGGGGGGAATTATTTCCTTATTTAAACGATGCAGTAACTTACTTAAGGGGATTTTTAGAAGAAGAATCCAAAGAATTAAATCAGTTAAATGCTAATCTTGATAGTCTTGCTGATAGCAAAGAAATAAAATCAATTGCAAAAGAGATAGAAGGAAGACTCAAAAAATCCGTCAATGACCTTAAGTTAAGAATTGAATTAGCAAAAAAGCAAGGATATGAAGAATTATTTCCTTCTTTAATTGATACAATTGATTATCTGTCAGAAATATTTCCAGAGCAATCTCAGGAATTAGGCATTTTCCGCGACGAAATAACCTCAATCTCGATAAACTATAATAGCGGAAGCACGACTCCGAGAGAATATGGAAGACTTGGTACAATAACAAATAATATAAAAAGAAGGCTTGGGGAAAAAACTTTTTTTGGCAGAATTAAGCCATTGATTAATGCAGACAAAAAAAGCTATGATGAGTTATTTCCATTCTTAAGACGGTCAATTGACTCTATGAGAGTTCTCTCTGAAGTGGATTCTAAAGTGTTAGACTCACTGCATACAGAGATAGATTCTATCAAATGCAGATATGATGACAAAAGCGCAATACCTCAAGACGATAACAGACTGGAAGCAATAATTGATTCCATTAAAGGAAGATTGAACAATGTTTCCAAATTATTCAATACAAAGATAGGATTAGCAAGAATGAATCGCTATGATGAACAGGAAGCACAAGCAAAGAATTATGCAAGGGATTCTAATTTGGAAAATCCGGATGGATTAAGCATAAGATTAAGATATATGCTAAGACTTCTTACAAGATACAAAGAAGTAATTGATGATTACATTTCCACAAACTGGAGATTATTCAATCATTCTCGGGAAAGGGCAGATTCTTATGCTGTTAGAAGAACATATATTGATGTCCCGAATATAAACACCAGAATTTATTCTGCTCTTGCAAGGTTTACAGATAGAATAAACAATATGTATTCAACCGAGAAGATTGAAGGAGATTATACAGGAAAAAGATACAAGCTTCCTCGCTCATTGGAAAATAGAGAAGTTGTAAAAGAAGCGTTTAAAAGTCTTATAATCTTGAATCATGCCGGGGTAATGCTGGGAGATATAGAAAAGCCGCCAAAAGATTCTCCTGACATAAAATCCGATGTGGATGAACCAGCGCTTGATGCACTATATATGCTAAGGACAATGCTTATAGATGTTACCGAGTATAAACTTGAGAGAATAAAAGATTCTATTGAACAATCTCCAGAATTTAATAGAAACCTAATACCACAAATGAACAGTGTTATTGAAGAATATAGAAGAACAGGCAGACTAACCTCTGTTACTGTTACATCAGGTCAGAGCTTGGGCGATAACGTCATAATGACCTATGCTAAAATTTTAAGCGATGGAAAAGCAGACGAGCCAAAAACTGCCAATGAACGTTATGTGCCTATAAGAATAATCTTGGGAATTCTTGACGCGTTCAGGTACAACAACTACCAAACTATCAGCGGAGTTACTCATAAAATTACTGCTGATGTGATAAATTAAAAGGTTTTTTTCTCCAATTAGGCACGTGATTATAACTCACTGGTGATATTTGCGGAATTACATCAAGTATTCTTGGTGTCATCGCTTCCATAAATCTCATCTCAGGCTCAGTAAATGGACTAACAGCTAATTGTCCGTTGATAATTTCTTTTCCAACTATTCCTCTCGTCTGCGCCTTTATTCTATTAAGATATGCTCCCACTCCTAAATTTGCCCGCACAAAATATTCAAACTCTATTAGAATAATCTCAACAGAACCATGCAAGTCAAATAATCCGGTCTCTTCTATAGAGGGATTCCATAAACTATCAATATGGATTGCACAATAAGGTCCTAATCTTGTTCTATAATAATTATCAATCCCCAGTGTTTCTATCTTTTTACTTGTTGTAATATACTGCTTTAACTGATTAATCTCTTGTTCGCTACTTTTTTTATCTCCATAGGTTACAAACTGTATTCCTACAATATCCCTGATAATTCCACCTTCTAAAACAAGATTATCTTTTCTGAAACCCCTGTTTTTAGCTCTGTGCTCTCTTTCTACTCCTATCATTTTGTAAAGTATTTTCCAAGAGATTCTTTCAGGCACTTTTGTCTTAATTCCTATAATATACGGCTGCATATATGAATCCTTGGGAGCAAAATCCTGATGATGAAGATAAAGAAGATTAACTGAAATTTGCTTTAGTTCTTCGATATTTTGGTGATTAGGGGCGTTGTCATTTTTTCTTCTTTTGGTATTTCCTGCTGTAACTCTCTTAATAACTGTTTTATATTGTTCGAGTTCAGATAGTAAGTCTGGCTCAATTAATCTTTCCAAATTTGGATGATGCGATATTGCAGTAATTAAGAATTGATATTTCTCAAAATAATTTGATGTAATTTCTGTTTGAAACTCTACTGGACTGTAAAATTTGCTAATTATTCCGTCTAAAAGCAGCTTCCTTTGTTTCTCTAACTCTCGTAATTTTTCTGATGCCGATTCTCTAAAGAATGGCAATTGTTCTTTATCTCTTGGCTTTCTACTTAGAGGATTTGCCCCAATAATTAGAATTTCAGCTAATCCAAGGTGAGGAAGCCATTTTTCGAGTTCACTCAGGGGCATCTTTACTAATTCAGCAAGCGGTGGCGTATCCATATAATAGAGGAGGGAATTATACAATTAATATAAATTTATTCATGTTTTTAATCAAATCTCAGTCGCTCGCTGTAATCCTTCTGTTCTTAGGCACATAATTCAGGATTTTGTCGCCTAAAAATTTCCCGCATCCGAGAAAGTCTTTTCCATGCTTGATAATTACAAACCCTGAAAAATCTCCGGATATGTCTATCTGCTCGCCTTTCATCCATTTTCTTGCTGTCTGAAAATCCACTTCAACAACATTCTTCTTTGCAAATTTTCCGACAATCTGCGAGCCTTCAATGCTGAATCGTATTGAATTATCGACGAACTCAGCAAAATACAGTCCAATAGAATTAATCCTCATCTTTCCAGTCTCAACATTTGCAATCTCCTTGTTAATAATATACAAATTGTCTTTGCCCGAGAGAAAAAAAGCAAAATCCAAATCCACCTCAGCATCCCAATGTTCTCTAATCAATTTCAAAATGTGTTTCACTTCTTTTCTGTTTAAAGATTTTAATGGCATTTTAGATATGGAATCATCTGGCAAAATAAAACTTTGCTTTTTGCAAACATTTCCTATAAGTATAAATATTAGTAAATAAAATATACTATATCATGGCAAAAAAATCTAACGGGAAAAAAGAGGCAAAGGCAGAAAATATAGACTTAAAAAATCTTATAAGCGGAAAATCAGGCAAAAAACGCTTATCGCGTGAAGAGGAATTCGATATAATGAAGCTTGTCCTTGATAAATTCCTCTGGCTGGGATTTGGAGTAATGGCTTTCGGGCTTTACAATGTTTTCAATAAAGCATTCTCCATCGGCTTCACATGGATTGTCGTCGGAGCAATAGTGCTGATACTGTTCATGCTGATTATCGTTAGGGAATATGAAATAATTGCTTAGGGATTTTTATTTCTATTATTTTTTTATCATACAGAAACCTATAAAAACAATCCAGTCTTCTTATTTGATATGGATTTACGAGACAAAATCATTGACTTTCTAAAAATATCGGGACCGACAATACCGGTAAAAGTCGCAAAGCAGTTCAACACAAATATCCTTATGGCGTCGGCATTTCTCTCGGAATTGTCTGCAAGAGGCAAAGTAAAAGTATCTAACCTGAAAATTGGGGGAACTCCTCTATATTATCTTGAAGGTCAGGAATCAAAGCTCCAATATTTTGCAGTGAACCTCAATGCAAAGGAAAAAGCAGTTTACGACGAGCTTTCGAACAAAAAAGTCCTTCAGGACAAAACACTTGAGCCGATAGCAAGGGTTGTTCTCCGGGAAATAAAGGATTATGCAAAGCCATTCACTATAAACAATGAAATCTACTGGAGGTGGTATTTACTCTCTGAAGAAGAGGCAGTAAATCTTGTTAAATCACAGACAGTTTCACAGATTCAAGAAGAACCTAAAAAAATCCAGCCAGTTCAAGAAATGCCTAAACCAATTATCATAGAAGAAAAAATTCAGGTAAGGGAGATTCATCCAAAAAAAATAGAAGAGAAACTCATAGACGGAGAAAAACTCCTGCTGGAGTTCTTCAAAAAAAACGAAATCACATATTCAGAAATAAGCGGCAAAAAAACAGACATGGAATGCGAAATCCACATTCCTTCATCTATCGGGAGAATCACATGCTACTGCAAGGCAAAGTTTAAAAAACGCATTACAGATGCAGACATCTCATCAGCATATATGCAGTCGCAGTACAAAAAACTGCCTCTTGTATTTTTATATACTGGAGAGCTTGCAAAAAAAGCCGATGAAATGCTCAGAGATTTTCCGTCCATAATCATAAAAAACTTATCTAATCAGATAATCAACTAAAATTCATGCACAAAAATGGGAGTCCAGATAACAGAGCTTTTGCCACTAAAGGAAATTTCGCTTAATGAGTTGTCTGGAAAAATAATTGCGATTGACACCCATATCTACTTGTACCAGTTTCTCGCGACAATAAGGCAGCGCGACGGAACTCTTCTTATGGATTCTAAAGGGAATGTTACTTCTCATCTTTCTGGGCTTTTTTTCAGGACAATCAAGCTTCTTGAAAACAATATCAAGCCGATATTTATTTTCGACGGAAAACCTCCTGCGCTGAAAATCAGGGAGATTGAAAGAAGGCGCGCAATGAAAAAAGAAGCAGAGGCGCTTTATGCAGAAGCTGTTGCTGAGCAGGACACAGATGCAATGAAAAAATATTCGTCACGAAGCGTAAAAGTAACAAAGGAAATCATTTCAGATGCAAAAAAGCTCCTCGAAATAATGGGGATGCCTGTTATAGATGCTCCGTCAGAAGGAGAAGCGCAGGCAAGCCATCTCGTAAAAAAAGGCGAGGCATACGCAGTTTCATCGCAGGATGCTGACTCATTGCTTTTTGGAACTCCGAGATTAATAAGAAACCTCTCGATATTCGGCAAAAGAAAGAAACCAAATAAATTTTCGTATGATGAAGTAAATCCTGAAATAGTCGAGTTGGCAGAGATACTGAACACTCTTGGAATAGACCATGACCAGTTTATAATCTTAGCAATTCTCGTCGGCACTGATTTTAATCCAGAAGGAATAAAAGGCATTGGCCCGAAAACTGCATTGAAATTGGTAAAGGAATCAGGAAGAAATTTCAACAAGCTTTTTCAGGATGTAAAATGGGCAGAGCATTATGAGATTGACTGGAATGATATTTTTGAGCTGATAAAAAACCTCGATGTTACGGATAATTATAAGATTGAGTGGCATGATATAGATGAAGCAAAATTAACTGAATTCTTGGTTTTAGAGCATGATTTTTCAGAGGAGAGAATTACAAGCGCAATGAAATCTCTCATAGACAAGAAAAAGGTAAAATCACAATCCACTCTCGGAAGATTCTTTTAGGCAACCAAAAATTTATATAACCTTATCTCTAAGAAATCAATCATGCACAAAAAGGGGTTTACAGAGGCGCAGATTACTTGGATTTTTATCCTTATAGCTGGTTCAGTTTTCATCCTAATATTCACAAAAATTGCAGGCACGCAAAAAGAAACAGGAGAAGCTAAAATCTCAGGGCTTACATTGGCAGGATTCCAGAGCCAGCTCACAAGTCTTTCTATAAGTCAGAGCGCATTTCATCAAGGAGAACTGCCGAATGCTGAGATGAAATTTACCTGCGACAAGTATTCTATGGGGAAAAGCAGCAGGCCTCTCGGCAATCTCATTGTTTTTGCTCCTGATAGACTGAAAGGCTCACGATACTTGGCAATGACAAAGCCATTTGAAGCTCCTTTCAAGGTTACTAATTTTATTTATATTACGCATCCTGAGGTTAGGTATGTATTTGTTAAGAATGATGCTTCTCTTGAAACATTATATAATAATATAAAAAATTCGTTTCCTGAGAAGTTTGAAGAAGAGAGCAAGGATACTGGATTTTATGATTCTTATTCTGCTGATATTTTTGCGAAAGCCAATGATTTAAATAATTATAAGGTGAGATTTGTAATATTTGGGAGTGGTGCATCAATTCCTATTTTTCCAAACACAAAAGATTTTGATATTACTAAATTGGAAATCATAGATGATAAAACAATCAAATTCTATAAAAAAACACCGAGTGGATGGGGAACTCCAATAACAAGCTATTACCTCGATGAATCCTCTCTCTTAGGAGCAATCTTCTCTGAGGATGCTGAAAACTACGAATGTTCAATGAAGAAGGCATTTGGATTATTGGAGAATGAGGCGAATTTTTATGATGCGGTTGAAACCGTATTAGAAAGCAAGGAAACTGATAATTGTAAAATTATTCATAATAATGCAAATTCGCGATCATCTATTAACCAGATAAAAGCTTCTGCAAACGGATTAAAATCGGCAATCGCGGATATGACAAATATAAAAAACCAGATATCATCTCTCCAAACCAAAAACTCCGATGCAGAAAAGCAGTCCTGCATATTGATTTACTAAAATGAAACACGGCAGAAAAGCCCAGCTTGAAACAATGGAGCAGATTATTGTGATATTTATTGTCATAATCGGCGGATTGATTGTATTCGGTATATTCTTCAAGATAAGCGCTGGCTCTTCCCGAGTGGATAAACTGCATAAATTAGAATCATCAGCAGTCGAGATTGCAACTCTTGTATCTGCTCTGCCTGAATTGCAATGCACAAGAAATAATGTTGTTACATCTAACTGTGTCAATAAGATTAAAGCAGAGACACTCTCAAAAGATGGAACAGATGCTGATTCTATTCCGGACTTTATCCAAAATAACATCCAATATTACCATAGCATTTTTGGGTTTAGTAAAATAACAATAGATACCATTTATCCTGATTGCAAGACAGATACTATAGATAACGATAGAGACGCAATCACTGATGAGGATCATGAATGCCTAATAGAAGTATATGTAAATAAACCAGCCCCAGTAAAATTCACCCATAAAATCTCTTTGCCTGTATTAATCTATGATCCGTCAGCATCTGACAGCACATGCTTTGAGCTTGGGAAAGGCACGTGTAATTACGGTTATCTCTCGATAGAAATGTACTCTTAAAATGAACCTGAAAAAACTAAATTCCAAAAAAGCAATCGGAGCAGACATAATCGGGATAGCAGTGCTTTTCGTAATCATAATACTTGGCTTGGTTTTCTATATCGGGATAAAAGTTTTTGAAAAGCCATCATCGCCGCAAAAAGAATATGTCTCATCAAAATTTGCTTATGATGTTGTTGACGTGGTTTTGAGAACTAATTCTGAAGCAGGAGAATGTAATGGATTATCCTTCAAAGATATAATTCAAGATTGTGCGAGTTCTCCTGAGTCTACTTGCGGAACAGCAGGCACAACAACAAAATGCTCTTATGCAAAAGAAAAGATTAATACTATACTAAACACACATCTAAAAACGCAGGAAGGATTAGATTATTATTTTGAGATATCATCTGGCTCAACTGAAGAAGATGCAAGTACATTGACGTGGAATATCGGTGAAACATTCAAATTCAATTCCACAGAAACAGATTCATTAAAGAATCCAAAAACCTGCTCAGGAAACAGGCGCTCAAAGGTTTACCAGATTCCAAATTTACGAGGAGAAAGTATTTTTCTGAGAATGGATATATGTATTTAATCAGCCAAACATATTCATGTAATCTTCGCCTTCAGCTTCCTCTGCACTCTTGACTTTCTCAACCGCTTTAACAAAATCATTATGGTTGACAATACTTCTGTCATCTCTTATTGCAAAATAGCCGGCTTCTGTGCATGCAGCGTGAATCTCAGCGCCTGAAAACCCGTCCATTTTCTCGACGATTTTTTCATGCTCAACATCATTAGATAAAGTCATCCTCTTTGTATGTATCTTGAAAATCTCAACCCTTCCCTCTTTCTTTGGCAATGGCACAAGCAGTTGTCTATCGAGCCTTCCAGGCCTTAAAATTGCAGGATCCAGAATATCTCTCCTGTTGGTTGCGCCGATTATCTTCACATTGTCTAATGGCTTGAAACCGTCAATCTCAGCCAAAAGCTGCATAAATGTCCTGTTAACTTCTCTTTCACCTGAAGTTCCAAGCTCCATTCTTGTTGCAGCAAGAGAATCAATCTCGTCTATAAACACAATCGCAGGAGCTTTTTTCCTAGCAAGCTCAAAAATTTCCTTGACAAGCTTTGCGCCTTCTCCGATAAACTTCTGCACTAACTCTGAGCCGACAATCGCAATAAATGTCGAATCTGTTGAAACTGCTGCCGCTTTTGCAAGCAAAGTTTTTCCTGTTCCAGGTGGGCCGTAAAACAAAATTCCCTTTGGAGGATCAATACCTATTTTCTTAAACAATTGCGGTTTTTTCAGAGGAAGCTCAATAACTTCTCGAATCTCATTAATCTGTTTATCAAGGCCGCCGATTTCTTTCCATGTAACTGTCGGCTTTTCAATTATCACAAATTTCTCGACGTTAAACTTCCTTGAGATGTCGAGCTTTTTAATAACAGTAAGATTCTTCTGCTCAGCAAGAACAGTATCAGAAGGTTTCAATGGCTCGCAATTAGCATCAACATTCACAGCAAACTGATTGCCATTAGGCAGCCTGATAATCGCATTCTCCCCGAGAATGTCATAAACCTCGCAGACCATTAAAGGAGGTTTCTTGTAAGACTCAATTTCATCATTCAGTTTCCTGACAGTTTCTTTCAATATACGGGTTTCTTCTTCGAGCTGGTTTCCGGCTGTGTAGGAATAGATTACATTGTCCAGAATATTTTTTTCTTTGATTGTCATTTGAGAGAGAAAGGATTGCTGAGAGATTTAAATATTTTTGGTTTCAATGTATCTGCCAGATTTCCATCAAAACATTTTTATACTTTTTCGATATGATTTTCCAAACTCCACAACAAAATGGCAGATAAAAGAGCAGTCATCAAAAAGCTCGAAGAAAGGGCAAGGGTTTTCCGTCTGGAAATTGTAGAGATGATTTACAAAGCAGGCTCAGGCCATCCAGGCGGCTCGCTCTCTGCAATTGATATAATCAATGCTCTCTACTATTACAAGCTAAAAATTGACCCGAAAAATCCGCATTGGGAAGACAGGGACAGATTTATTTTGAGCAAGGGACACTGCTGTCCTGCTTTGTATGTTGTTCTTGCAGAGCATGGATTTTTCGCAAAGGATGAATTAAATCATTTCAGAAAAATCGGGCATCTTCTCGAGGGACATACAAGCATTAAGATTCCTGGTGTTGATATGTCGGGCGGCTCTCTTGGGATGGGAGTTAGTTTCGGAAACGGAATCGCAATGGCAAGAAGAATAGACAAGAAAAAATTTCGCATATATGTAATGCTCGGCGACGGTGAGAATCAGGAAGGACAAATTTGGGAAGCTGCAATGACAGCGCATCATTACAATCTCGATGTCAAAGTAATCATAGACAAAAACGGCGTGCAGAATGACTGGTATGTAAAGGAAACAAAAGACATTGATCCATTGGATGAAAAATGGAAAGCATTCGGCTGGAAGACAATCGTCATTGATGGGCATGATTATACTCAAATCCTCGACGCAATTGATATAGCAGAGAAAACAGCCGGGCCAGTTGTGATAATCGCAAAGACAATAAAAGGAAAAGGGGTTTCATTCATGCAGAACAATCCTGACTTCCATGGAAGAGCGCCGACAGCAGATGAAATGAAGATTGCTATGGGTGAGTTGAAATAGTAATTGACAAATGCGCAGACCGGGATTCGAACCCGGATAAGCGGCTTGGAAGGCCGCTGTCATAGCCATTAGACCATCTGCGCCAAGTGCAAAATCACTTGACACTTTGGTTCGGTGTAAAGCCGAACTTGCTCGAATCGCTGAAGAAATTACTATCGAGCAAAATCCTATGCCAATTTTTTGCAGACTAATCTTATTTCATACAGGTTTCCGCAGACAATTTTTAAATATATCGGTGAAAATTAAACTTGATTAGTTGAAAAATGTCAAAAATAAAGGATATGCTTGATGAGGAACAACCTCGAGAGAAACTGATTAAGAATGGCCCAAAATACCTGAGTGATTCAGAGCTTCTCGCAATAATCCTGAGAGTAGGAAACAGAAACCAGTCAGTTCTTGAATTATCGAGGGAAATCCTCGAGAGATTCTCAATCAAAGACCTCTCAGAAATCACTCCTGAACAGCTTTCCAAATTTAATGGAATAAAGACAGCAAAAGCCGCGCAGGTAATTGCGTGCTTTGAATTGGCGAGAAGATTAGCTTCCTACCGTGAGGAGAAAATTGTTGTTGCAAATTCAAAGGATATTGCAGATTTGCTTATGCCTGAGCTGAGATACAAAACAAAGGAACATCTCATAGGAATTTACCTTGACAAGAGAAATCAGGTTATCAGAAAAGAAGTAATTACCGTCGGGATTCTGGATTCAAGCCCTATCCATCCGAGAGAGGTTTTTGTTCCTGCAATACAATCGAGTTCCAAATCCGTGATAATTGCGCACAACCATCCTTCAGGCAGCATTACTCCAAGCAACGAAGATATCCAGATGACAAAACGACTTGTGCAGGCAGGAAAGATTATCGGCATAGAAATTTTAGACCACATCATTATCGGAGAAAATGATTTTTTCAGCTTCAAGGACAAGGGGATGATTTGATTACGATTTCCTTGTCATCTTCACCAGAACTACTGCAAGCAAAAGCCAGAACACCCACATGAACAGCCAAAACATGTAATTTGCAGACGAGCTTAGGCTTCTTTCATAGAAAACAATCTTGTTGAAAGCTGTCTGCGCAAGCTTCATCGGCAGAACTCCTGATAAGTCACCGGCAACAATTCGCATTCTTTCCAAAGGAAGAAGTATACCTGAGAACAGCGTCATGAAAATCAGAACAAACGTGCTTATCAAAAGAGTAATAGATTCCTTTTTTATCAGGTATGCAATCAGCATTCCTGCAAGAATAAATATACTCGAATAAATAATCATAATAAAAACTATCGGCACAATATTGGCGAAAATCTTTATTTTGAACAAATACTGCCCGACTAAAAGAACACAAGTAACAGGCAGAACAACAATAATCACCGATGAAAGATAAGTTGAGATTATCTCATGCGGAAAAATGCCTTTGACTAATTTCAATCTTTGATTTGCAGGAGCATTTATTTCATTCAGGCAGATAAAGCTCGAGATAAGAAGAGATAAGAACAATGTAATAAGGAGGAGAATTGTCGGGTAAATAGTCTGGAGATTTATTTTGTTGATGCCTTTTGCTGCATCCTGAAGCGTCATTCCACCTGCACCATTTCTATTACCAGAATCAGGAATATAACTAGGATTGCTGTACATAACAATTGGGTTTGCAAGAAGTTCTGGATTGAGGTTTGCGACAACTCCAAACTCGCCTTTGATGTCTTGAATCTCATTTTCAGCATTTTTTATTTTTCCTTTGTAAGTAACCAAATCATTTTTTACTCCAGTAATCTTCGTTATGCTGTTGTCAATCTCATAAGTATATTCACGGCCTTTTCTGCTGCTCTGCTCGTAATTTCTCATTGTATTATCAAATGAAGTAAATTCCTGCTCTGCCTCACTGTTATAATAGTAAACCTCATTTCGTGCATCTGTGATTTCTGTATAGACCGGATTTAAGTATTGAAGATTCTCGTAATTTTTCCCTAGGGGAACTTTATCAACATATCCCTGAATTTTGTTCAGCGCATTAATGCTGTCAGAGTAATAGTCATCTTTTGCCCTCTTGAGATTTACTTTTTTTGTCTTTGCATCAGAAATGTCTCTGTCCATCTGATCAAGAGTGTTTGTAAGGTCATTTTTTGCTGTTCTGAGTTTTGTAACTGAGTTGTCTGTTTCTGTTATGTATCCATCTACTTGATAATTTGCATCTGAAAGACTTGTGCTGAATGTATCAACACGCTGTATCGTGCTTTTCATCTTCTCGACAAAATCAGTTGCAAATAATTTAAACTGGGCTTTCTGGAGAGTATCAACAGTTGCTTTTATCTGCGCAATAACTGACCAGATTATCGGCTCTCTTGTGTTGTCGTAATGCACATTGACGATTGTTGCATCTGATTTGATTACTTGCATACATGCATAAATCTGGGAATGCTTTATCCTTATCAGGCAATCGTCGAGATTGCTGAATTCTATGATTGTGAGAGTAGGAAATATAACATCGTAATTGTCTCTTATTTCAGACGGAATGTCGCCTGCTATTCCGACTGGAACTCTCTGCATTCCTTCAGGATTGAATGAGTAGAATACAAGACTGATAAGAACCAGCGGCAGGACCAATAGCAGCATGACAGATTTCCAATTCCTCATGAACCCTTTGATGCTTGCTGTTATAAGCGGAATTGTTTTTCCCATTTTGTTTTGTCAATTCTCAGGATGTGGATGTATGTCTGCGCTGAAGAGTTTCTCGAGGAAAACCTCCAGATTTTTTTCTTTGCCGGTTTGCAGAGCGCGCATTATCTGCTGGGTGTTGTAAAATTCTCCTGAGTTTATCAGCCCGAACTGGTTGGAGTATCTTTGAATGTCATTCAATAAATGGCTTGTGATAATTATTATCCTTCCAGAGTGCGCAAGATCTATCAAAAGCTCCCAGATGAATTTTTGGATTGAGATGTCAAGCCCTGTAAAAGGCTCATCGAGGATAAGGATTTTCGGCTTGTGTATCATTGAGACAGCAAGGTCTGCGCGCTTTTCCATTCCGCCTGAAAATTCAGTTAATCTTCTTTTTCTGAATTCGCGGAGTTTTACTCTGTCAAGAATAGGATTTATTCTTGCTTCAATGTCTGCTTTTTTCAGTCCGTAAAGTTTTCCGAATGTGAACAGATTTTCTTCTAATGTTAGAAAAGGATACAGTGCATTTCTCTGAGGCGAATATCCGACAACATTGCTTACCCGAGAAGGCAATCCGTTTATTGTCAGTTTCATGCTTCCTGATTCTTGTTTCTGCAAGCCTAAAAGGACTCTCATCAGAGTTGATTTTCCAGAGCCTGAGCGTCCAATAAGACCCATTATGTCGCCCTGCTTGAGAGAAAATGTGATATTCTTAACGCGGAATTTTCTGTTTGCAACAACAAGATTCTCTATAGCAAGGCTGATAGTATCCATGCTAGTTTACTTTGCTCTCGGATATATAAATCTGACTGGAGTTGATTTCAGTAATCAAACAGCTTTCTCTGCCTTGATCCTTTAATTAAATCATCGAATGAATTGTCAAAGAATACAAGGACAGAATCTGCGATTGGCTTTATCTGCTTCTCGATGTAATGCTCATAGTCAATTTTGCTTTTTCTCGATTCGACTGTTTCAGGACCTTTCATTGTCATGTAATATTCAATGATTCCAACATCTGTTTTGCCTGCTTTTCTCGCTGCTTGTATATGCGGCGGAGTTGTTTTTGTATAACTCTCGACGGATTTTCTGATTGCTTTTTTGTAAATTAGCAGAGAATCATATTTTCCAGAGCGAATATCCGAGACAAAGTCTTTTATGAATCCTTCGACTTTTTCTTCTCGGAAAACTTTCATCATTAGCTCGCGCTGGAATTTTTTTGAAACCTCTGTCCAGTCCCGCCTTTTGGATTCCATGCCGGTAAAATCAAGAACATCTTTTCCGTCTTTTTCCCTGATTCCTGCGTATCGCTTTTTTGCGCCGCCTTCTTTGGCACCTCTCATTGTGGGCAGGAAGAATTTCTTGAAGACCTTTTCAAACTGGAGTTCCATGAAATTTTTTCGATGATATTCCTCTTTGATATACTTCTCGATGAATTTGTTAATAGATTCTGCAATCTCCTCTCCTTTCTTCAAAGCTTCCTTATAATCCTTTATCTTTGAATTGATAAACACGGAATCTGTATCGGAATATATAACCTCATAATCCTGTTCAGCAATCTTGTTAGCAGTCATCTTAATTAGCTTCTGCCCTGAATGAGTAATCGCATTTCCTATATCGAGACTGTAAAACCTGCATGATGGATTTGCAAGAACTCCGAAGAGAGAATTCATTAAAATTTTTATTGCGTTGCTTGCGAGACTGTCTTTGCTTTTCTTTGCAATGTCTCTTTGCCGCCAAAGCTCCTGAATTAATCTCGGCAATATTCCATCCCTATTCAGGAAATATGCGCCGTTCTCAGTTTTGATTAGTGTTTCTGCTGATTGATTTTTGTATTTTGATAATTCTTTTTGAGGAACATAATCAAGAGGGTCAATGTTGAATGTCCTTATTATGCTCGGGTACAGGCTTTTGAAGTCGAGAACAATGATGTTTTCATAGATTCCGGGAATAGGATCACGAACATATCCCCCTTTGATTCTTTCGTTGGCTTCTGTTACTACAGCTGTCGGCGCTACGACTTTTATTTTCTGGAGTTCTTTGAGATAGAGTGAATCGAATGAAGCAATTGATGCATCAACACGGTCAAGCTGCATTCTTGTGAGCATGCTTCTTTTGATTGTTAGGTCTATCATCTTTGATTTGAGGACTATGTTGTATGCCAGTTCAGCATCCTTCATGTTATAATCTATCAAGTGCTGCGGATCTTTTTCGTAATATTTTTCGATGTCCTGCCAACGCGATTCTCCTGTGAGCAGTTTTTCTTCTCCGAGAATTGTTTTTGCTGCAGTGTTGAGCTTGTAATCTTCGAGTTTTATGAATGAGACTTTTGCAAGGTGCAGTCCATCGAGGACAACTCTGCCGGGAATGTCTGCAGATGAATCTTTGAAGAACGAGTCCGAGAGGCGGAGCTTGCATTCCCAAGGAACTCTTCCGAGAGTGAAACTGATTTTATGCTCAGCGAATTTTTCCTTGATTATTTTAAGGTCAAAGTCTATGAGGTTCCATCCTGTGAGAATATCATAATCCTGCTCGAGAATTATTTCCTTGAATCTCTCAAGCATTTCTTTTTCTGTCTTGAATGATTCTGCGTTTTTGAACTGCCCGTCTTTGACAATGAGGACTTTCTTGAATTCCTTGCTGTAAATCGCTATCGAGAAAATTTTTTTTGCTTTGATGTTTGTTTCTATGTCAAATGAGACTATTGACAGCTCAGGGAAATATTCTGTCGGCGTAATTTCCGGCTCTGTGTAAATCCTATCAACAAATTCTCCTTTTTCGTATTTCCCCACGATATTAAGGCATCCTTTCAAATCCTTGTCTATGAGGAATCTGTATGCAAATCTTATGTCTGCTTCATAACAGACTATTCCGCTGTCGGCAAAGAGCTTTTTTATTTCAGGAACTATCTTGGGAATGTCGAGGATTATTTTTGCGACTTTTTCTTTTGAGAAGTTTGTGAAGTCGGTTTTTTCTGAATCAAACTTTGCAAGCTTTTTTGATTTTTCCAAATCGTCTTCTCTTATATAGAAATAAGGCCTGAGGTAGTTAATTGTGAGGAAGCTTTCTCCGCTTTCCAATCTGCCGAAGAGATATACATATGCCTTGTTGTTTTCTATTTTGTATGTTGGGTAGACGATGAATCCTTTGGGCATTTTATCTAAGTTTTATCTCGGGATTAATAAGATTTTGCAATTATTTAAATATGAGTGAAGGCTCAAAAATTGCTATGTTCAATGTCAGAATCAAGAAGCTGAATCAGGATGCGATAATCCCAAAGTATGCGCATAAGGGAGATGCGGGATTGGATTTGTATTCTGTTGAGGAGAAAGTTCTTGCTGCTGGAGAGTATGCGTTAATCTCAACGGGGATTGCGATTTCTATTCCGCAAGGTTATGAAGCTCAGGTAAGGCCGAAGAGCGGCTTGAGCGCGAATTTTGGTATCAGTGTTTTGAATACTCCCGGGACAGTTGATTCTAATTATCGAGGGGAAATTATGGTTATTCTCATAAATTTCAGCAGGCAATCTTATAAGATTGAGAAAGGCAAAAAAATAGCGCAGATGGTTTTTAATAAAGTTGAGGAAGCAGTTTTCGAGGAGGTTTCTGAATTGGACGATACCTCGAGAGGCGCAGGAGGTTTCGGAAGCACAGGACTGCATTAAGATATAGAAAGCAAAATTTTTTTAGAAAAAACAGAGGTGTTTGGTTAGAATGGCAGAATTAATTAACAAAGTAAGTTATAATGCAATAAGGAAGAATAAGAAATTGTTTGATTCTATCGATGATGATTCAAAGCAAGAGAAGAGTGAGGGATTGTGACAAAATTCCAGCAATCTTTTTAATCCAAGATAACTTCTCCATTCTATTAAAATGGATAACCTCACTCCAGCTATGCAGCAGTATATGAAAGCAAAAGCGCAATATCCAGACTGCGTCCTGCTTATGCGCATGGGAGATTTCTATGAGACATTTTACGACGACGCAAAGCTCGTTGCAAGAGTCCTTCAAATCACATTGACATCAAGGGGCGGAGAGCATTCAAAAGTTCCTCTTGCGGGAATTCCTTATCATGCTCTTGGACCATACCTTGCGAAATTAATCAAGGCAGGACATAAGGCAGCTATTGTTGAACAGCTTGAAGACCCAAAACTCGCAAAAGGAGTTGTCAAAAGAGATATTGTTAGAATCGTAACTCCTGGCAGTGTAATGGAAGACACAATTCTCGACTCTAAAACCAACAATTATATCATGTGCATCTATCCTGAAGGAAAAAATGTCGGCATTTCGCTGGCGGATGTTTCAACAGGAGAATTTATCTGCGCGAATCTTGGCAGGGAATCTCTCAACGCTGAAATAAGCCGACTTTCACCGTCGGAAATTATAATCCCATCTTCATCTGCAAACACTGAATTTTATGAAGAGCTGAAAAAATATGGCGCAATGATTAACCCGTTCAGCGACTTTTCATTCTGGCATGACAATGCAAATCAAACACTCAAAGCTCATTTCAAAATATTATCTCTCGATGGGTTTGGAATTACTGACAAATTGATGATTTCATCTGCAGGCGGATTGCTTTCATATCTCAAGGAAATGCAGAAAAGCTCTCTCGGGCAAATCACCAAAATCAAAAGATACTATCCTGAAAATTACCTTTACATAGATGCTTCAACAAAAAGAAACCTTGAGCTTGTTTCCAACATCAGAGACAGCACAAAAAGCGCAACCCTTATCGAAGTTTTGGATAAGACAATAACAACACTTGGAGCAAGAAAAATCAAGAAATGGATTCTCCAGCCGTTGAATTCAAAAGAAGAAATCAACAAGCGCCTTGATTCTGTTGAGGAGCTGAAAAATTCTCAGATAAAGATGCTTGAGCTGGCGGAATCACTCAAGCAAATCTCAGACATTGAAAGAATAATCTGCCGGCTCTCATTCGGAAATTCTAATGCAAGGGATTTAATCTCTCTCAAAAATTCATTTGAAATTCTGCCGAAAATAAAATCAGAACTGCAAAACTCGAAAAGCTCGCTGCTTAAAGAGCTGTCTGAAATCAGCACAGAAACAGAAATTTTAGAATTGATAAAGTTTTCAATCGCAGACAATCCTCCTGCAACATTGAAAGAAGGCAACATAATCAAAGCAGGATACAACAAGTATCTCGATGAGCTTCGCTTAATTGAAAGCGACGCAAAATCCTACCTTGCAGAATTAGAAGAAAACGAAAGAAAAAAAACAGGAATCAAATCCTTGAAAATATCTTACAACAAAATTTTCGGATATTATATCGAGGTTACAAAGGCAAACCTAAATCTTGTTCCGCAAAACTATATCAGAAAGCAGACTCAGGTAAATGCAGAAAGATTTATCACACAGGAATTGAAGGAAAAAGAGGACTTGATACTGAATGCAAAGGAGCGCATAATCTCGATAGAGCAGGAATTATTCCAAAAGATAGTCGAAGAAATAAAAGCAAGGACAGAATCAATTCAGGATATTGCAGATAAAATTGCGACTCTTGACTGCCTGCTTTCGTTTGCGAAAATTGCATTTGAAAACAATTACAACAGACCGGAATTAAATGCAGAAGGAAAGATTTTCATCAAATCTGGAAGGCATCCTGTTGTGGAAATGCTCGCAGACAACTTTGTGCCTAACGACTGCATTCTCGACGATAATAACAAGCTTATGATAATCACAGGTCCAAACATGTCAGGAAAATCTACATACTTGAGACAGACAGCACTTATAACTCTCATGGCTCATATCGGAAGTTTTGTGTCTGCCGAAAGCGCATCAATCTGCATTGTTGACAGGATTTTCACTCGAATAGGAGCTTATGACGACCTTGCTCACGGTCAAAGCACTTTCATGATAGAGATGTCAGAAACTGCCAACATCCTCAACAACGCAACTGAAAAATCTCTTGTGATAATAGACGAGCTTGGCAGAGGAACATCAACTTACGACGGTGTTTCTTTGGCATGGGCGATTGCAGAGCATATCTACAAAGAAATCAAAGCAAAAACACTATTTGCAACTCATTATCATCATCTTAACAAACTCTCTGAAAATTTTTCTGGAATAAAAAACCTCAACACATCAGTCCATGAATCAGGAGATAATATTGTATTTCTCCACAAAATCCTTCAGGGAGGCACAGACAAAAGTTACGGGATTCAGGTTGCAAAATTAGCAGGAATATCGCCTAAGGTAATTGAAAGAAGCAAAGCGATAATGGAAATGATAGAAATGGAAGACGAACTTGAGGATATTTTAGACAACACTCAGGACGCAGAAAAAATAAAGGAGAAAATTGCCAGCATCAAGAAGAGGAAAAAAACCGAAACCGAAAATAATGGACAAAAGAATCTATTTGACAACTTCTGATATCAAAAAGCAATATTTAATAACCACTGCCCAAAATCCCAGATAAAAAAGGATGTTTGAAATGGCAGATGAAAAGCCCATAGCGCATGAACTTGCAAAAATGCAGAAAGAAATTTCTGTAACAGAATTCTTCGAGAAGAACAGGCATCTTCTGGGATTTGACAACAAGAAGAAAGCGCTCCTCATGGCAGTAAAAGAAGCTGTTGATAATTCTCTTGACGCATGCGAGGAAGCAGGATTTCTTCCGGAGATTATCGTAGAGATGATTGATTTAGGCAATGAAAAAATCCGAGTTATTGTTGAGGACAACGGCCCTGGGATAGTTCAGAAGCAGATTCCAAACATATTTGCAAAGCTGCTCTATGGGAGCAAATTCCACACATTAAAACAAGCTCGGGGACAGCAGGGAATTGGAATCAGCGCAGCTGCCTTATATGGACAATTGACAACAGGAAGGCCAATCAGAATCACATCAAAAATCAGCCCGAATGACCCTGCGTATTATTACGAACTTCTGATAGACACAATGCAGAACAAGCCAGAAATAATAAAAGAAGAGAAAGTAGAATGGCAGAAAGAACATGGCACAAGAGTTGAGATTGACATTGAAGCAATCTACCAGAAAGGAAACCAGTCTGTTGACGAATATCTTAAACAAACCTCGATAGTAAATCCACACATCACAATAATCTACACAAATCCAAAAGCAGAGCAGTTGATATTTGCTCGAGCAACAGAAGAAATGCCAAGGCAAGCTCAAGCAATAAAACCACATCCTTATGGAATTGAGCTTGGAATTCTTCTTAAGATGCTCAAAAACACCTCTGCAAAAAGCCTCAAATCTTTTCTCATGGAAGAATTCTCTCGAGTTGCAGACGGAACTGCAAAGGAAATCTGCGAAAACGCTGCTCTATTGCCTAACTCAAAGCCTAAAGACATATCAAGAGAAGCCACAGAAAAATTAATCGGGGGAATTAAAAAAACAAAAATAATATCCCCTTCAACTGACTGCATTTCTCCAATAACAGAACAATTGCTTGAGAAAGGTTTGAAGAAAGAAATCATGGCAGAATTCTACTGTGCAACTTCAAGAACTCCGGAAGTTTACCGAGGAAATCCGTTTATAATTGAGTGTGCCTTAGCGTACGGCGGCGATCTAAGAGCAGACCAGCGCGCAATAATTTTCCGTTATGCAAACAAGGTTCCATTGCTTTATCAGGAAGGCGCATGCGCAATCTCAGAAGCAGTTGCAGAAACAAACTGGCGCGCTTATGGATTGCAGCAGTCAGGAAACGCAGTTCCAGTTGGACCTTTGGTAATTCTCGTTCACATGTCATCTGTCTGGGTTCCGTTCACATCAGAAAGCAAGGAAGCAATAGCTCATTATCAGGAAATCACGAAAGAAATCAAACTTGCATTGCAAGAGTGCGGAAGAATGCTCTCGATATATGTAAGAAAAAAACACAATCTCCAGACAGAAACCAAAAAACGAAGCTACATTGAAATATACATCCCTCATGTTGCAGAGGCATTAAAAGAAATTGTCGGCTATTCACAAACAGACGAGCAGAGAGTTGAAAATTGTCTCAAGGAAATTCTCGAGAAGAAAAGAGGAAAGCTCGAAAGCATAGAAATGGAAAACCTTGAATATGACGAGGAGTTTGCAAAAATCGGGCAGGAAGACGAGCAGTATGAAAATCCCGACGGCAACGCCGAAGAAGATGAAGAAAATCAGAAAAAAACTAAAAAGAAAAAAGCAGAACCTGAGGAATAAAAATGTCAAAACCAGTATCTGATGCAATAATAAACAGCGGAAAAGTTATCTACGAAAAAATACTTGAGAAAAAACAGCCTCAGTTTAGAATTCCTGTCAGGTCTCTGAACAACGTAAGCTACAACGAGAAACAGGGCTATTTTGAGATAATGGGAAAAATGCAGACAAGGACATTAACAGCTCTCTCGGTAAAAACATTCGCACAGACATTAAGGATGATGTCATTAAGCAAGCAGATTGTTGAAACAAACGATATCGCAACAAAAAGAGAAGTCTATTACGTAAGCAAAAATTGGGGCGACGCGCGTTTCACAGAACAGCCCGAGTCTGACACTGTCATGGATGACATTGAAGCAATGTTGATGGTAAACAGAGAGCAGATGGGCTTTATTCCCGAGGAAAAAGGAGGAGATGTTGCTGGAAAACTGACAGTCATAGACAAAGACCCTGACACTGGAAATGAAATCAAGATTGACTGCACAAAATTCGGCTCAGGCGCATACTCTGTTCCTGCATCTGTTGAGGAATTGAAATTCGAAACAAAAGCAGATTTTATTCTTGCGATTGAAACTGCAGGTATGTTCCAGAGACTTGTAAAGCACGGCTATTGGAAAAAAGCAAACTGCATCCTAATCTCTCTCGGAGGAGTTCCTACAAGAGCATGCCGAAGATTCATCAGGAGATTAAGCGACGCCATGAAACTTCCTGTCTATGGATTTGTTGACGGAGATTTTTATGGATGGATGAATATTTACAGAACACTAAAAGTTGGCTCTGGAAACGCTGCGCATATCAACAAATATTTCTGTGTTCCGAATGCAAAATTATTTGGAATAACTGCCAGAGACATAACGGACTATGATTTGCCAACGCATCCTCTCAAAGACGTTGACATCAAAAGAGGAAGAGATGCTTTGAAGAATGATCCATTTGTCCAGCATTATAAAGAATGGCAGAAAGAAATAGAGCTGATGATTAAACTCGGAAAAAGAGCAGAGCAACAGGCATTGGCTCAGCATGGACTGAATTATGTAATTTCTGATTATCTGCCTGAGAAATTAGAAGATCCAAAAGGATGGCTGCCTTGAATGTCTGGATAGATTGAATTATTGAATTCTTATCAAGAAATGTACAGAAACATTTAAATATTAGTTATACAATAAAGTATAATTGATTAGTCTAACCAAGAAGGAATAGAAAATGGAACTGGAAGTTGTTGCAAAAAAATGGGGAAATTCTATCGGATTTACAATACCTAAAGAAATTGCAGAAAAGGAACGCATAAAACCAGAGAGTAAAGTAAGTATAGAAATAGTAAAGGTGGATGACATCACAGATACATTTGGAAAACTAAAAAGAAAATTATCAGGGCAGGAGTTTAAAGATAGGGCAAGAGCAGGCTGGGAAGAATGAAAGGATTCTTTTTTGACACATACGCATTTTATGAGATAATAGTGGGCAATCCCAATTACAAGCTTTATACAAAAGATATTAAGATAGTTACAACACAGCTAAATTTAATGGAGTTGTATTATCAATTACTCTTGCTGTATCCTAAGAATGAAGCTATTGAATTTTTCAAAAGATATGAAGAATTTATTGTTCCTGTAAGCAATTCAGTAATTATTGATGCCACTGACTTTAGAAAAATGCATAACAAGAAAAAGTTATCATATGTTGACTGCATTGGATACACAATTGCAAGAGACATGAAAATTCCATTTTTAACAGGAGATATGCAATTTGAAAAAATGGAAAATGTAGAGTTTGTGAAATAGTTTTTAAATAATAGAATCAGCATAAATAATCTTGTTTACCAAAGCCAAATCTTCTATCAACTCGTTTAATCTCTGGTTAAAAATTTCATAATTCATATCTGCAAAATTCACCAATGACTCTTTTATCTCAGAAATTCTTCTGATAATCTTGTCTTTAAGCTCAATAAATTCTGCTGACTTATTTTCTATATTAGATAACAGGCTTATCAAACCATTAAATTGCTCCCTTAACGGCACTGCCTCTTTTTTCAAACTGTCAGGCAGGGCCAATGGAATATCTTTTAGTTTCTCAATCCTTGCCTTAATTTCCATGTGCGTTTTAATCTCTCCTACGTGGATTACATCAAACTCTGACTCGGCAGGCAATCCCTCATACTTTTCAATAGGACCATGCTTAAGATTCTTCAGCCATTTCCTGTAAGACAAATAGGATTTCAACACTGCCAGATTTCCCAAAAGGCGAAACATAAAATCAATATATCTGGATTTCGTATTATTCAACCTGAAAATAGATTTCACAAGCGTAATTGGATTATAAAACATCAAATATCCTTTCAACAGCTCAACCTGTTTTTTATAGGCGTCTGCATCTCTGGTTGCAACAACATGATTGCCGTCAAAAAGATAATCATCCACAGAAATATCTCCGACTTTTTTAAAAACCTCTTTGTTATTGAAATGCTCATTATAAGATTTGCTTCCAATCGAGGGAGTTATATAAGTTATCTGGATGCTTGTGGATTTGCAGTCATCTCTCAAAAATTTTACCGTCTCCTTCAGTCCTAATTTTCCGTCATTCCTCGTCCATGGCTGGCTATCATAATGTATCATCATTGGCATTGGGCAGATATCATTTTTTCTAAGTTCATTGAAAATCTCCTTTGTCTTTTCAGGAGTCTGCCCTTTGTCTACAAGCTCTGCATTCAAATCCTCTATTCCAAACCAGATAAGCCTGAATCCTGCCTTGCTTGCCAATGGAAGTTTTTCCTTGTTTAATATCACAGAACGCAGTGTCGCTTCTGTGCTATAAGTTATGACCTCGCCAACTTTTTTTCCTTTGTATCTGCCTTTTGTAAAAACTGAATCTGCCATTGCAGGCATTATCTCATTCAGCCAAATTCGGTTTACAAATGCAGAATCATCTGTTCCAAAAAATGATGTAATCCCTGTTTCCTGAACAATATCCATAATCTCATCAACAAGCTTATTTGCAGATTTTGCTCTAATTGACCTTTGGTTATAAGACGGAATAGGGCAGAATGAGCATTTCTCAACACAGCCATGTGATGTAACCAGAGAAACAACAGGAGCGTTCTTTTTTATTTTATTAAGAGGGATTGGATTCTTACATAAAGTTTCTCTGTTATGTCTTGGCTCGACAAGGCTTAATCCTATCAAAGGGTTTGGCAAATCTTCCAACTCCTTGAGCAGTTTTTGTGTTCCTGTATCTATTAGAACTTCTTTTCCATCAATCTCTGTTTTATAAACAAGCCCAAGTATGCTATTAATTTCATGCGAATTTTTTATTCTCTCAAACGTTTCTCGAATATGCTCATTATTCTGCTTACTCTTAATCAGCAATTCCATTAATTCAAGGATAATATACTCTTCTCCTGTAACTGCAACATCTGCACTTGCGCCATGCCTGAAAAATACATGCTCGGGCTGATAAATTACCTTAGGACCGCCGGCTATGATTAATGGGCGCTGTTTCATTTGATAGGCATCTTGTATAATCTTGTACATCCCTTCTGAATGTATCTGCATCGCCGAGATTAAAAGTATCTCAGGGACTTTGCCATTTAATATTGACTTGCTCGGCCTGAATCTTGGAGTCCATTGTTGAAGGACAATCCTGATATTTGTAAGCCCGGCAGAATAAAGTGATGAAGCAATTGCTCTTGAGCCGGCAGGAATCATTGTCTTGTCAATAAAAAGAAACGGTCCGAGTCTTGTTCTTTTATCAAAAGCATATACTATAATTATGGGTATATCTGATTTGCAATTTCTCAAATTCTCTTCAAGCGTTAAATATTGTCCTTTTGGGAGAAATCTGTCTTCCCCTCTTCTTTCACGAATTTCCATCTTGCCTTTTTTAAGTAATTTCTTTTCTTGTTAAAATACTTTTGGTTATCTCATAAAATAAATCACATTTAAAATCAGGAAAATAATATAGAAAATCACCAGAGCTGCGCCTTCATGCTGCAAAATAGCTTTCTGCTTCTTGATATGTCCCTTGAAAATAAAAAACATCATCAGGAAAGTCATGAAAATCATCATTGGAATATCAAAAAACAGCCATTTCTCGTCTATGCTGAAAGGTGCAATCAAAGCAAGCAGTCCGAGAGTAACAAGCAAAGTAAAAATATCGGCGCCAAAGGTTTCTGTAATTGCAATCTTGGTGTAATTCTTCACAGTGCCATGCACAGCAGAAAAAATATTAGGCACGGAAGGCCCAATAGCTCCAATAGTAATGCCTATTAGAAGATCTGGCAGACCTGTAAGCTTTGCAAGACGTATCAGCCCGTCGGAAAAAAGATAAGATCCTCCCAGAAGAAAAACACTGCCGAGAACAAAAAGTAAAATTCCCGGTTTCATTTCAAATCCAGCCAGCCCAATTACTTTCAACTCCTCTTTAATCTCTCTCAGTTCCTCAGTCCTCTGCTTTTTTGAAGTCCATTTCTCAAAGAACCAGACATTAAGCACATAAGGCACAAACAGCAATAGCAAAGTCATGCCTTCCTTCCTGTCAAACTTCAAATCAAGCCCGAATAAAAAAACAATCACAGAAATAATAGCAGCAAAAACACCATCCCTTATCACAACTCTACCGTCTACAGAAAGCGGCTTAATCATTGCGCTTAAGCCAGTCATTAATCCTATGTTGCAAATAATAGAGCCGATAATTACTCCAAGACTTATCCCTGGATGCCCCATGACAAAAGCATAAACCGCAATAAACACTTCAGGAATGCTCAGCATAATTGAGACAAGAATTGATGCAACTGCAATGTATGATGTTCCGAGTTTTTCTGCGACTGGAACCATTGAATCAGTCATCCAGTGAGAGCCTTTGCTGAGGAGAACTATCCCAACTACAATCAAAAAAATTATCAGCACAAGCGTAAGTATCATTCAAATCAATTTCAAGTTATCTCCACAATAAATATATAAATCTAATGGAAGACATATAATTTAGGTATCATAAAATTACTATGCACACACACAAAAATTTATTTATTGCCCTTGACGGTCTCGACGGCGCAGGTAAAGGTGAGATGATTCTTCAGACACATAACTATCTGTTCAGCAAAAACAAATCTATCTCAATACTCACAACAAGAGAGCCGACTTATGGGAAATTCGGAAAAAAAATCCGCGAACTTTTGAGCAGAGATAATAATCCTGAAGAAAATTCAGATAGAATTCTCGAGCTGTTTGTCAAAGACAGGGAAGAGCATCTTCATGAAATAATAGTTCCTTTCCTCGAGAATAAATCAGGCAATCTTAATGTTGTTTTGTGCGACAGGTATTATTATTCAACTATTGCATACCAGCATGCTCAGGGAATTTCTCTCGATAAATTGATTTCTGTGAACAAGAAATTCCTCAAGCCGGACATCGCATTTATCCTCGACCTCCCTGAAAATCTTGCATATCAGCGGATTCAAACTCGCGAGAGGAATAAGAGAAAGGATATGTTTGAGACGCTTGTGTTTCTGAAAAAGGTAAGGAAAACTTTTTTGCAGTTAAAAGATATTCTCGACGATAATATACTGATTATTGATGCGTCTAAGCAGAAGGAAGCTGTTTTTCAGGAGATAAAGAAAGAGATGTTATCAAATCATCAATTTTAATTCTGCTCTGCACTGTTGTGTCTCGGTCTCTAACAGTAACGGTATTAATAGTATCGTCTCTCAGCGTGTCAAAGTCTATTGTGATGCATTTTGGTGTTCCAATCTCATCCATTCTTGCGTATCGTCTTCCGATGCTTCCAGATACGTCGAAGAAAACTGCGAATTCCTGCCTGAGAAGATTATAGACTTCTCTTGCTTTGGATACAAGCTCTGGCTTGTTTGAGAGCAGTGGAAAAATTCCTGCTTTTATCGGAGAGAGTTTTGGATTTAGCTTGAGAACAACATTCTGCCTTTTCTCGTCGTAAGTATAGGCGTCAAACATGAATGCCATAAATGCCCTGTCAACTCCTTGAGATGGCTCGGATGCAACATAAGGAATGACTTTTGTTTTTGATTCCTCGTCATAATAACTCAAGTCGGATTTTGAAAAGTTAATGTGCTGTGTCAAATCAAACTGCTTTCTGTCAGCGTTGCCGTGAATTTCCTTCCAGCCGATTGGAAAGTTATATTCTATATCAAAACATGCTCCTGCGTAATGCGCCAATTCATCTTTTTTATGCTCTCTGAGACGGAGATTATCAGGATGGATTCCCAAATCCAAAAACCATTTGTAAAACATTCCGAGCCAGTATGCGTGCCATTTGGACGCGAGCTT
>Ga0209514_10001782_pt1 | contig 35579 bp, 35 predicted proteins | sample Subgrocontami58m_FD_187452 | JGI IMG/M metagenome (GOLD analysis project Ga0209514, IMG submission 187452) | Subsurface groundwater microbial communities from S. Glens Falls, New York, USA - GMW37 contaminated, 5.8 m (SPAdes) (version 3) | ecosystem: Environmental > Aquatic > Deep subsurface >...
CAAACACGACGCGCGCCTGGATCTGGACCTCTCTGCCGAGCACCTGAGGGAACTTGCCGGTGAATTTCTAGAAATCGTCAAGCGCCATACCGGCAAGCCGTTTCCGCAGGACCCTTACGAGCAGCTCGAGATCTCGGTGGGCGCGGTGTTTCGTTCCTGGATGGGCAAGCGCGCGGTGGACTACCGCAGGCAGTTCAAGATCACCAAGGACATGGCCAACGGCACCGCGGTCAGCGTCTGCACCATGGTGTTCGGCAACATGGGCAGCGATTCGGGCACCGGGGTGGGCTTCACCCGCAATCCCGGCACCGGCGAGAACGCGATCTACGGCGAATATCTGGTCAATGCCCAGGGAGAGGACGTGGTGGCGGGCATCCGCACGCCCAAGCCGATCGCCGATATGGAACAGGAAATGCCGGAGATCTACCGCCAGTTGATGGAGTTGCACAACCGGCTGGAGTCGCATTACCACGAAGTCCAAGATTTCGAGTTCACCATCGAGCGCGGCACGCTTTACTGCCTGCAGACGCGCAACGGCAAAATGAATGCCCGCGGCATGGTGCGCAGCTCGGTGGAGATGTTCGAGGAAGGACTGATTTCCAAGGAGCGCGCACTGCTGCGCGTCGAGCCGCCGATGCTGGAGCAACTGCTGGTGCCGCAACTGTCGCCGAATTTCCACGGCAAGTCCCTGGCGCAGGGCCTGCCTGCTTCGCCCGGCGCGGCCTGCGGCAAGATCGTGTTCGACGCCAATACGGCCGAGGCGCGCGGAAACGCCGGCGAAAAGGTGATTCTGGTACGCGAGGAAACCAAGCCGGACGACATTCACGGTTTTTTCCGGGCGCAGGGCATTCTCACTAGCCGCGGCGGCAAGACCTCCCATGCGGCAGTGGTCGCGCGCGGCATGGGCAAACCCTGCGTGTCCGGCTGCGAGCAGATCGTGATCGACGACAAGGCGCGCAGCGCCGTCATCGGCGAGACCACCTTGCATGAGGGCGACATCATCACCATCGACGGCGGCAGCGGGCATGTCTACGCCGGCGAAGTGCCGACTGTGGAAGCCGAGTTTTCGGAGGAAATGGGCACGCTGCTGGCCTGGGCGGACGAGGTGGCGCAACTGAAGGTGATGGCCAACGCCGACACACCGGAGGATGCGATCCGCGCGCGGGAATTCGGCGCCGTGGGAATCGGCCTGGTCCGCACCGAGCGCATGTTCAACAGCACCGATCGTCTTCCCATCATGCAGGAAATGATCCTGGCGGAAACAGTGGAGGAACGCCAGGCTGCGCTCGACCGGCTGCTGCCGATCCAGCGCTCGGATTTCATGGGAATCTTCAAGGCGATGAAAGGGCTGCCGGTGACCATACGCCTGCTCGATCCGCCGATGCACGAATTTCTTCCGACCGCGGCGCAGCTCGAGTTGGAGATCGCCCACCTGCACCATTTGCGCGATACCATCAAAGGCCTGGAGGAATTGCCGGACACGCTGAAGCTGCTCAACCCCAGGCTGTACCAGCAATATGCCGACGGTCTGACCAAGCTCATGGGCGCGCTGCACGCCTTCAAGGAATCGCATTTGGAAGAAGACGTGATTCTCAAGAAGGAAGTGACCCTGAAAAAAGTGCGCGCGCTGGCCGAAGTCAACCCGATGCTGGGTCACCGCGGCGTGCGCCTGGGCATCAGCTATCCGGAAATCTACTCGATGCAAATCCAGGCGATTCTCGAAGCCGCGGCCTTGTGCGCCAGGGAAGGCATCGAAATCTATCCCGAGATCATGGTGCCGCAGGTCGCCACGGTGGAAGAACTCATGCGCATCCACAGCAAGGTGCAGCGCATCCACAAGGTGGTGGAACTGACCCACGGCATCAGCGTGCAATTCAAGTTCGGCTCCATGCTGGAAGTGGTGCGCGGCTGCCTGCGCGCGGGCCGCATGGCTCAAGACGCGGAGTTCTTCTCTTTCGGCACCAACGACCTGACCCAGGCCACATTCTCGTTCAGCCGCGAGGATGCGGAGAACAAGTTCCTGCCGGCCTACCTCGAGACCGGCATCCTGCAGGACAACCCGTTCGAGGTGCTGGACATCAAAGGCGTGGGGCAGTTGATGAAAATGGCGGTCGAGAGCGGCCGCCAGACCCGGCCGGAACTGAAGGTGGGCATCTGCGGCGAGCACGGCGGCGATCCCGCCTCGATCCACTTTTGCCATCACATCGCGATCAACTACGTGTCTTGCTCCGGGCCGCGCGTGCCGATCGCACGCCTCGCGGCGGCGCAGGCCAAGCTGCTGGAGGGGAGTTACAAAGGCCTTAACTGAGCGCCCGGATTCAACCCGTGCGTATGGCCTGGTTCGTCTATTTGATCGAGTGCAAGGACGGGAGCATCTACACCGGGATCGCCATCGACGTCGATGCGCGCTACGCCGCGCACAAGGGCGGCAAGGGCGCGCGTTATACCCGTTCCCACCCGCCGCGGCGCCTGTTCGCGGTCATCGAATATGCCGATCGATCGGCCGCATCCAAGGCAGAGTACCGGATCAAACGTTTGTCACCGCGCGACAAGCGAGAACTCGGCCGCCGGCATGGGGTCCGATGAAGCATATCGGGCGAAGTCGCAATCATGTTGCAAATCTCCAATAACGTCACGATCCCGGCCAGGGAGATCGAGATCAGCGCCATTCGCGCCCAGGGAGCGGGAGGGCAGAATGTAAACAAAGTTTCCAGCGCCATACACCTACGCTTCGACATCGGCGCATCATCGATCCCCGATTTCTACAAAGAACGCTTGTTGAAGCTTAAGGATCAGCGCATCACCAAGGACGGCGTTATAGTCATCAAGGCGCAGCAGCATCGAAGCCGGGAAATCAACAAGGAAGAGGCGTTGAGGCGGCTGCAGGAACTCATCAAAAGCGTTTCCGTGTCCCCCAAGAAACGCAAACCGACCAAGCCGACGCGGAGTTCGCAGAAAAAACGGCTCGACAGCAAGACCAGACGCGGCGAGGTCAAGCTTGCCCGAGCCAAGGTCACGGGCAGCGTCTGAGAACCTGCTGCAAAAAGGGAACGCCTACTCTTATATCCCCTGATTTGTCTCAGATCGACAACAACAAAGATCAAGAGAGCTTGGCAAGCTCCGGCGTAAATGGTGCAATATGGTGATTTTGCGGATTTGCGGCAGACGCAGTTTGAGGCACTTTCTGGAAAAGGTGGTCACATGAACATGGAAGAGCGCATACAGATCCGTGACCTGGATGTCTACGCTGTCGCCGACAAGGGTAATGAGGAGTTAAAGAGAGGATCGACCGAGCTCTCGCAAGCGGCGCTCGAACTGCTGGTGCTGCTCGACGGCAAGACGAGCATTGCCGAGATTGCGGAGCGAACCAAGGTGCTCTCAGCCGAGGAAATCCGGCAAACCGCGCAAATGCTGGCGCAGGGCGGCTACATCAAGCCGGCCACGCCGGAGCAGGAACTGAATCTCGATTTCAGCTATTTCTTCGCCGATCAGCCGGCGGCTGAACCGTCTGCGCAAGCAGCGGAGCAGGCGCGCGGCGAAGCGGAGAGCGGCACAGCGGCGCTGAAGCTCAACGGCTATTACGTGAGCATCGCGCGCAAGTCGTCCAGGAAGATCCAGCCGGCGAGCGGTTCAAGCTATTCGGTCCTGGTTGTCGAGGACGACCCCGAGTTGCAGCGCGCGCTCAAATTCCTGTTGACCATGGAAGAATTCGTACCGCGACTGGCGTCCAACCGCAACGAGATCCTGGAGGCGCTGCGCACACTGCCTTTGCCCGACGTGGCCTTGCTCGACGTGGGGTTGCCCGACACCAACGGTTTCGACGTTCTGGCGCGAATGCGCCGGCATCCGCAGTTGAAATCGGTCCCGGTCATCATGCTCACCGGCCAGGCCCAGCGCGAAGACGTCATGCGCGGGTTGGCAGGGGGGGCCGATGGCTACATTACCAAGCCATTCGATCGCGATGTTCTGCTCACCGGCATCAGGGCAGTGCTCGGACTGGGCTAGCCGCTTCGCCCAGATTGACAATGTTTTTGCAGATCTTTTTTCGTGAAGCGGACGGAAACACTTGCGGCGTGTCCGCAGCGACGCGATAATCCCGAGGCACGCCGCTTTGCCCTGAAACCCACCCCGACCCCGACATGACCCATATTCCCGCGTCAACCGCGCTTTCGCGCTTTCGCGTCCTCGATTTGTCGCGCGTCCGCGCTGGTCCGACTTGCGTCAAGCAGCTCGCCGATTTCGGCGCCGACGTGATCAAGATCGAATCGCCACCGGGCGTGGACCCGAACGAAGGCATGGGCGGGCGTCGCGACGGCCCGGATTTTCAGAATCTGCACCGTAACAAGCGCGCAATGACGCTCAACCTCAAGCTGCCCGAAGGTCGTGAAGTCTTCGCCCGTCTGGCTGAGAAGGCGGACGTCGTGGTCGAGAACTATCGTCCCGACGTCAAGTTCCGCCTCGGCATCGACTACGAGTCCCTCAAGGCGATCAATCCGCGCATCGTCCTCGCCAGCATTTCCGGTTTCGGACAGGACGGACCCTACCGCGAGCGGCCGGGTTTCGATCAGATCGCCCAGGGCATGAGTGGCCTGATGTCGGTCACCGGTTTTCCGGGCCAGGGCCCGATGCGCACCGGCGCGGCGATCGCCGACGTCAGCGCCGGCCTGTTTGCCGCGCTCGGCATCCTGACTGCGCTGCTCGAGCGCGAAGTCTCGGGCCGGGGCCAGTGGGTGCAGTCGTCGCTGTTGATGTCAGGCATCGCGCTGCTCGATTTCCAGGCGGCGCGCTATCTGATGGACGGCGAAGTGCCGCCGCAGGTCGGCAACGACCATCCGACCAGCATGCCGACTTCGGCCTACACCACCGCCGACGGCTACATCAACGTCGGCGCCTCGGGCGAGGGCATGTGGAAGCGGCTGTGCCCGGCGATCGCGCGCTCGGAACTGTTGCAGCGCGCGGAATTCCAGGGCGGTGCCAACCGCGCCAAGAACCGCAAAGCGCTCAACGCGGAGCTGAATGCGGCGTTTGCCGCGAACAAGAGCGACGAGTGGATCTCCATCCTCAATCAGGCGGGCGTGCCCTGCGGGCCGATCTACAGCATGGACCAGGTATTCGCCGATCCGCAGGTGCGGCATCTGCAGGCGGCAGCGATGGTAAAGCATCCGGTATTGGGCGAAATTCGCGTAGTCAATCAGGCTGTAGGGCTGTCGCGCACGCCGGCGACGATGGTGAGTGCGACCCCGGAAATCGGACAGCACACCGGCGAGGTGCTGGCCGAGGTTGGCTATAGCGCCGCCGACATCGCCACATTGCGCAAGAACAAGGCGATTTAGAGCGCCCAACAGAATTAGCGTTTGGCGGCTCATCTTGAGGGAGCGTTAGGGGAGGTATCCCCCTCATTGTGAAACAGGTTCTAAGGAGCGGTCATGGCTGAACTCATTACACGTAAGGAAAACGCCGTCGGCTGGGTGATATTCTCCAACCCGGCCAAGCTCAACGCGGTCACGCACGACATGTGGATGGCGCTGCCCGGCAAGATCGCCGCATTGGACGCCGATCAAGAAGTGCGCATGATCGTGATTACCGGCGACGGGGACAAGGCCTTCATTTCCGGCGCCGACATTTCGCAGTTCGAGAAGACGCGCGGCAGCGCCGAAGCTCAGGCGATCTACAACCGCGCCGTCGTCGACGCCTACGAAGCTCCGGCGCGTTGCAGCAAACCTGTGGTGGCCAAGATCCGCGGCATCTGCATGGGCGGAGGTCTGGGACTCGCGGCAGCCTGCGACGTGCGCATTGCGGCCGAGGACGCGGTATTCCGCATGCCGGCGGCGCGCCTGGGGCTGGGCTATAACTTCACCGGCATCAAGCGCTTCGTGCAGCTTCTGGGCGCGGCCAATACTTCGGATATTTTCTTCTCGGCCCGAAAATTCGACGCGGCGGACGCGCTCGCCATGGGTTTCGTCAATCGCATCGTGCCGGTCGCCGACCTCGACCGCGAGGTGGCGGCGTATTGCGAACTGGTGGCGGAAAACGCGCCGCTTACCATGGCCGCGGCCAAGTTCGCCATTCGCCAGACGGGGTTGGACGCGGACGCGCGCGATCTGGAACAGGCCGCGCGCATGATCGAAGCCTGCTTCAACAGCGAGGACTACCGCGAAGGCCGGCGGGCATTCATGGAAAAGCGCAAGCCGAAATTCCAGGGAAAATAATCCCCGGCGACGGAATTCGCGTCGCACGGCCTGACGCCGCGGTTGGCGCGCAAGTCAGGCTGGTCCGCGGCGGGTTCCCGCCGCCGCTAACGGCAGATCAGCACCGGGATCTTGCTGTGGACCAGGACCTTCTGGGTTTCGCTGCCCAGCACCAGGCCGGATAGCCCGCGCCGGCCGTGCGAGGCCATGAAAATCAGATCGCATTTTTTCTTCTTTGCGGCGTCGATGATGGCTTCGTACGGGCTATCGCTGACGACGTGGAAAACTTCGCAAGGCACCTTCTCCACCTCCGCTTCGACTTCGATCACGGACAGGCACTTGCGCGCCTGTTTCTGCGCGGATTCAGCCTGCGCCTTGGCGGACGGCGCACGCAGGATGTAACCGTCGCCATAGTAGGTCGAGCTGTAGTCGGGGGCAGCGTAAAAACCGGTGATTTTGGCGCCCAGCGTCTTGGCCAGTTTGACTGCCTGTTTGGCGGCCTTGACCGAAAGCTCGGAACCGTCGGTCGGAACGAGGATGTGTTTGAACATATTGTCTCCTTGCTGATTGGTCGTTATGTATTTGCAGCCGCGTAATCGAAGCTCTCCACTTCTGGGCGAAACGGCCTTTAGATAAGCTTAGGTCGCCGTGCGGTGCCTGGTTTGATCAAAATCAATGCAAGCCGTAATGACGTAACGGCGCGCTGCGAGGGCGAGCGGCGGTTCAGTCGTCCGTGCTGACGCTGCGGATGGTGACACCGCCCGATTTTTCGTCGTGTTCGAGCTTGACGAGCTTCCTCGCTTCGGCCTCGTCCAGCAGCTTGCCGAAGGAGCGGAAGCCGTAGAAGGCTTCGTTGAAGCCGGGGTTGCGCCGCTTCAAGGTCTGCTTGACCATCGAGCCCCAGATTTTCTCCTCCTCGCCGCGCTCGGCGATGAGCGCCTCGATGGTCTCCATGACGATATCCAGCGCCTCCTGCTTCTTGTCGTTCTCTTCCTGCGGCATGGTCTTGGCGACCGCGCCGGGGGCGGCTTTGGGCGCAGGCTTTTTGCGCGACTGTTTTTTTGCCTTTTCCCGCGCCAGGTCGTCGTAATAGATGAACTCGTCGCAGTTGGCGATCAGCAGGTCGGAGGTGGAGTTCTTCACCCCGACGCCGATCACGGTCTTGTTGTTCTCGCGCAGCTTGGAGACGAGCGGCGAAAAATCGGAATCGCCGCTGATGATGACGAAGGTATCGACATGCGACTTGGTGTAGCACAGGTCCAGCGCGTCGACCACCATGCGGATGTCGGCCGAGTTCTTGCCCGACTGGCGCACGTGCGGAATCTCGATCAGTTCGAACGCCGCCTCGTGCATGCCGGCCTTGAACTCGCGGTAGCGCTCCCAGTCGCAATAGGCCTTTTTCACCACGATGCTGCCCTTGAGCAGCAGCCGCTCCAGCACTTTGGTGATGTCGAACTTGTCGTATTTGGACTCGCGCACCCCGAGGGCGACGTTTTCGAAATCGCAGAACAGTGCCATGTTGATGTCGGCTGCCGCGGTCATGGTGATCTCCGGTGACTATGGATTGTACGGTGGCTTATGTGGCCGGCAGCAGAACCGGGCGCAACGCGGGTGCGAGAAGCGTGCGGCGGTTTTCCCCTGTAATTGCCGCTATCCTACCGCGGAATCGCTGTCGGCGCGCAATTCCGGCTCGGGTCCAAGTCTGCTAGCATTGCCGGCATTGTGTGCGAAACGTACTTCGGCTGACAATCCGGGCACGCGTGACCAGGGATAAGACAGATTCGCGTCCAACGGTAATCTTCGATCTCGGCGGCGTGCTGGTCGGCTTCGATTGGATGCGCGCCTGCGCGCGTCTGGAGGCGGCCGGCGGAGCGCCGGCGGCGGTCATTCGCGACGTCATCCTCGGCGGCGTGGAGAAAGTCGGTTTCGATACCGGTCGCCTGGGTCCGCGGGAATTCGCCGCACGCTGTTGCGCCGCCATCGGGGTGAGCCTGCCCTACGCCGAGTTCGCCGACATCTGGTGCGACATTTTTACGGAGAAGCGCGAGGTGACCGGTCTGCTGGATGAAATCGGCAGGCATGCGGATCTCGTGCTGCTATCCAATACCGATGTCTTGCATCTCGATTACGTACGCAGCCGTTACGACTTTCTGGCGAAGTTCGGGCGGCTGGTGCTTTCCTATGAGGTCGGTCATGCCAAGCCGGCGCGGCAGATGTTCGAGCGCGCAATCGGCCTGTGCGCCCCGGGAACCAGGATGATCTATTTCGACGACGTGGCTGAATTCGTCTCGGCCGCGCGCGCCTGCGGTTTGCCGGCGGAGCAGTTCGTCGATGCGGCCAAGCTCCGGCGCGACCTTGAGCGATTTGGGGTGCTATAGGCGCTGGTCTTAGTTCGCGGACTGTCGCCGATGCCCAGATTCTGCGACATCATAGACAAAACGGATTCTTGGGGTTAGCCTGCATATCTATAGGCTCCCGTTACAGCGGCGGGGACCAAGGGACGCCAGTATCATCCCACGCATTACAAATGCCGGAGTCGCTTTTCAAGCGATATTGCTGAGCTCGAACGCGAACACGAGAATCGTTCAGCGTCATGCAAGGCTTCACGGACTGTTAGATCAGGCACTTAGTCCTTATGAAACCATCTATCACGGAAAGGGCAATCTGCGATGCAAGGCTATCCAATTGTTTGGATGCTCATTTCGTACTCGTCTGAAAAACTCACTGCCGTTATTTGGTTTTTAGGCAAATGATTACACGTTTGGCCCTATAGAAGATCATCGCCTCGCGCTGCTTGACAAACATAATTACTGTAGCTACAGTAATATATGCGAATCGAGTTCGATCCGGCCAAAGACATAGAGAACCTGGCGAAGCATGGTGTCTCTCTGGCCCTGGCGGGCGAACTCGATTGGGAAGCTGCGCTGGTTTGGATCGACGACCGCTTCGAATACGACGAATTGCGAATGATTGCACTCGCGCCGAAGACCGGGATCCTCTACTACGTAGCCTTTGTGGACCATGGCGAGGTGCGAAGGCCCATCAGCCTGCGCCGAGCCAATCGTCGCGAGGTGAAACACTATGTCCAAAGTATCTAAGTGGCCTTCTGTCGTGATGCCCACCACAGAACAAGATAAAGCCATTACTGCCGCTGCCAAGGCTGATCCTGACGCGCAGCCGCTTACGCCGAAGCAACTGAAGTCTATGATTCCGCTGCGAGCACTGCGCGGTCGACCGAAGTCCGCGCGTACGAAGCAACTCGTGTCAGTGCGCTATAGCCCGGAGGTCTTGGCGTACTTTAAAGCCACCGGTGAAGGTTGGCAGTCACGCATGGACGGTGTGTTGCGCAAATACGTCACACGCCAATCGCGTAGAGCGTGAAGGTGTGGCCGAACCCTTCGGTGCAGCGCACGCCCGCAAGCGGGCGCCGCTGACCGACACTTTAGACATTTGCGCGGCCGAGTTGCTGCCCTTCCGCTGGAAGCCCGCCGCTTAACCCCAGCTTGCCGTATCATCTCCCGATCATCCCCGCAATGACGGAGATTACCGGACGCTTACGGCTGTTGGTCGTGTCCCACACCCCACGAGATCCTAGAATTCGAATCGTTAACGCTCGGCCGATGATCCGCCGCGAGAGGAAAATCTATGAAGAAGGCTGACGAACTGCGCAAGGAATACCGCCGTGAAGATTTGGGCACCGGCGTGAGAGGCAAGTACTACCGCGAGTACATGAAAGGCACGAATCTGGTACTACTTCGCCCCGAAGTAGCTCAAGCATTTCCTACATCTGAGGCAGTCAACGAGGCCCTGCAGTCGCTAATTGATGTGGCCACGCGATCTGCAAATCCAACTACGCGTTCAACACGGACGCGCCGCAAGCGGCGCGCCGGTTAACGCGAACGTGTGCGAGCAAAGAAACGCGGAGTTGTAGGAGGGGTACAATTGAAACCCTAACCGTCGGAGGCGCGGATGACTGAATCAGTGAAAGAACTTGAACGCCAAGCGCGTCAGCTGTCGACCGAGGAGAGAGCCCAACTGGCTGAGCTCCTTCTGGAGTCACTGCACGAAGGTCCTATCGCTGAGATTGAAGCGGCCTGGGCCGTCGAAATCCGAGAGCGTGTTGCCGCCTTCGAAAGGGGAGAATTGCAGACCTACCCTGCCGAAGAGGTCTTCGCTGAGGCGCGGCGAATCGCGAAGTGAGGCGTGCTCGTTTTCTAGCGCCTGCCCGCCGCGAGTACATACACGAAGTTAAGTTGTACGCGGAGGCCGGTACCGGAGTCGGAATCAGGTTTGCGGCGGCCGTTGAGGAGGCTACCGTGCGCGCGTTAGCCTTTCCGCAAGCGGGCTCCCCTGCAGAAGCGAACACCCGGAAGGTCTTCTTGAAAGGTTTCCCATTCGCCTTGGTCTACCGTCCGGAGCCAGCAGGCATTCTGATCTTGGCACTGGCGCATTTCTCTCGCGCCTCCGGGTATTGGGTGTCACGTGCTCGCATAACAGCGCGCTTGACACCGACGCGCGCAGAACCAGCGCGCGCAGGTCGACGCGGACCTTAGGCGCCCCCAAAAAGGAATCCAATGTTTTCACCGGATTATTTCAACGAGTTTGGCGCCAAGAGCTTGCCAGGACACCTCGGCATCGTTGTCACGTACGTAGGCGAAGGCGAGGTCAGGTCAGAGGTCCAGGTGAAACCTTCTCTGATGGCACCGAACGGCATCTTGCATGCCGGCAGCATAGTGACGCTCGCTGACACATCGTCAGGTTACGGGTGTATCGCTAGTCTCCCGCCCGGTGCTTCCGGGTTTACAACAATAGAGCTCAAGTCCAACCACCTTGGTGCAGTCCGAGAGGGAACCATCGAGTGTGTTGCTAAGGCCGTTCACCTTGGAAGGACTACGCAAGTGTGGGATGCCATTGTAAGCCACAAGGAATCAAACAAGACCATCGCCATGTTCCGTTGTACGCAGATGGTGATCTATGCGAAGCAAAGCGCCTAAGTTGTCGCTCGAGCTCACGTCCCCCGGCAAGCCCCGGTCCGCGGCTCAGCTTCGACGTCGGGCGTCGGAAGACGCGCCATGGATGCGTGAGCGACGCGATGCGAATATTGACGCCATGCCCGAGCCGGCCGCTTCATTCACGTGAAAGGAGGAGAAATGGAACTTCCAGAAATTATCACACGATTGCCCGAAGCGGAGCTGCCCTTCCCGCCGACGACGGTGAAGACCAGTGTGTTGCAATCCGAACAGGGACAACTGGTCTTCTTCCAGATTCTGAAAGACGTAGCGCTGCCAGCGCACAGTCATAAAGCGCAATGGGGAACGGTGCTCGAAGGTCAGGTCGAGGTGACGATAGGTGGCGAGACCCGGGTGCATGGCCCTGGGAGCTGCTACTATATCCCCGCCGGTGTTGTACACAGCGCGAGGATCCCAGCCGGCGCGAAGGTCATGGATTTCTTTGAAGAGCCTGATCGCTATCGGCTGAAGTGACGGCGCATATGACGCCCAACCAGCCATTCGAGACGGACCTTCGCAAACGGGCGTCGCGCACCTGCCCGGCCGCTCAATGGTGACGTTGATTCAGTCGCACATTGACCCGTCAGGAGTTCTCGGTTTTGCCCTGACTGGGGAGCCAGCAAGGGCCCGAACCAGGCCGACACGAGCTAGAATTCGTGAACCCGATCCCCTTGATTCTCTGATCCCTTCGGATTCGATATCAAAGCAGCAGCAACCGTTTCTAGGAGACCGCAATGACCCTGAAAGGCAAGACCCTGTTCATCACCGGAGCTTCGCGCGGCATCGGCCTCGCCATCGCCAAGCGCGCGGCCGCCGATGGCGCCAACATCGTCATCGCGGCCAAGACGACGGAGCCGAACCCGAAGCTGCCGGGCACGATTTACACAGCCGCTACGGAGATCGGGGCCGCCGGAGGCCGGGCACTGCCGCTCGCCGTCGACATCCGCGAAGAGGGGGCTGTGCTTGCCGCCGTCGCCAAGGCCGTGGAAACTTTCGGCGGCATCGACATCCTGGTCAACAACGCGAGCGCCATCAGCTTGACCGACACCGAGCACACGCCGATGAAGCGCTACGACCTGATGAACGGCATCAATGCGCGCGGCACCTACCTATGCACCCAGGCCTGCCTGCCCGAGCTAAAAAAAGCCGCCGCCGCGGGCCGCAACCCGCAGGTGCTAAACCTGTCGCCGCCGCTCGCGATGAAGGAGCGCTGGTTCGCGCCGCACACGGCCTACACCATGGCCAAGTACGGTATGAGCATGTGTACGCTCGGCCATGCGGGCGAGTTCAGGAAGTACGGCATCGCCGTCAACAGCCTTTGGCCGCGCACCGTTATCGCCACCGCCGCGCTGCAGATGATCCCGGGCGTGGACGTGAACCGGTGCCGCAAGGCGGAGATTCTCGCCGACGCAGCGCACTTCATCCTTACCAGGCCGAGTTCGAACAGCGGCAACTTCTATATCGACGATGAGGTGCTGGCAGCCCACGGGGTGACGGATCTGGAGAAATACTCGATCAAGCCGGGAACGAAGAACTTCATTCCGGATTTCTTCTTGGACTGAGGCGGCCCTGCGCCGCTTTATCGGCAAATTGACAAGGGCGCCTCGGACGATGCTACAATATGACTATCTCCATGACCATCTGGTCATGGAATCATCCGGGGGAGCAGCATGGGTGCCTACAGCATTGCCGAAGCCAAAGCCCATTTGAGCGCCCTGCTGGAACAGGTCGCGCGCGGTGAAGTGGTCACGCTGACCAAGCGTGGCAAGCCGGTCGCCCGTATCGTGCCCGCGGGCCAACTGCCTGCCAAGCCAAAACTTGATCTGTTTGCCTTGCGCAAATTCCGGGCCGACCTGCCTGTGGCCCGCATTAATTCCGCGGAAATGGTGCGCAAGATGCGCGCTGAAGCGGACGGCTGGTGATTTACGCAGACACAAATGTTCTGCTCTCGCTGTTCTGCCCGGACAGCCTGAGCCGAGCGGCGGCGGCGTGGTACGAGAAGGCGAGCGAGCCGGTGTGCATCAGTCCTTGGACGGTGATGGAATTCCGCTCGAACATGGGATTGCGGGTGCGCAAAGGCTTGCTGCCCCGCGGGAAGAGCATGGCGGTAATGAGGCAATTCGATTCCGCGACCATCGCCAATTTTCACCTGCTTGTGCCTGCTCATGAGCATTTCATTCGCGCCGGCGAGTGGCTCGCCAAACCGGAATGTGCCTTGCGCAGCGCCGATGCGCTGCATCTTGCCATTGCATTCGGCCATGGTTGCAAACAGTTCGTCAGCTTCGATCTGGCCTTGGGCGCGGCGGCGAAGAAGCTCGGTTTGCCTGTTGTGGCGCTGAAGGCCTGACTACCCAAGGACGGCAGCGAAGATCTCGATACCGCGCAGGAGCAAAAGCTCGATCACATCCTGCGCAAGCTCATGCTGAAGCGAGGCGAGTGGCTGCTCGATATCGGCTGCGGCAACGGTTGGATCAGCGTCTATCAAATTCTCGCCTGCAAGGCGGGCCAAGCGAGGTTCAGCCCATTGCCGCGGACGCGCGACTATATATACCGGTGAGCAGCAGTCGGCCAGGTCGGGACTGAAGCGTGAAGATTTCCTAGATTCAAACATCAATAGGCGTAAGAGAGCTGATTTTGTTCTTGATGTAACATGACGACATCATGATCAAGATCAACGAGCAATTCGATGTGCCGTCCGTCGGGACGTGCGTGGTGTGGGACTTGTTGTCGGACCCCCGCGCCGTCGTGGGTTGCGTACCGGGCGCCGCACTGAGTGAGGAGCACGAGGACGGAACCTTCGATGGCACGCTCACGGTCAGGTTCGGGCCCACGAAGGTGACTTTTCGTGCCAGGATTGAACTCGCGCTTGATCAGGCCGCGATGACGGGTAGCGTCACCGCGAGAGGCAAAGACAATCAAGGTGGAACGCGGTTTCGCGCAACTATGAGTTTCAAGGTGACGGAGCAGACAGAGCCGCCCGGCTCGAAAGTTCTTATCGAAGGCGAGAATGAAATCTCCGGCAAGCTCGCGGGGCTGGTCGAATCGGGCGCGAAAATAGTAATCAAACGCACGACGGCGGAGTTCGCGGAAAACCTCGCTGCCCGCTGCGCCGGTGCGAGCGCCTAACGTCATCCTGGCGTACAGGAACCCACGTTAGAACTCGCTCAACGTAAAACGGGATTCCGGATTGCGTCCCCGTGGACGATTTGTCCGGAATGATGACTATAAAGGGAGGACTATGAAAGTTTACGAACGACTCGCAGCCGCCTTCAAAGGCGAAGGCGTCACCCACGTCTTCGGCATGATGGGCGACGGCAACATGCACTGGATCGACGCTCTCGACCAGCTTGGCGGCGTCAACATGCTCGAAGTCCGTCACGAAGGTGTCGGCCTGGGCATGGCCGACGGATGGGCGCGCGAGACGCGCACCCCCGGCGTTTGCACCGCTACCTGCGGTCCAGGCGTCACACAGCTCGCAACCGCGCTGGTGACCGCCGCGCGCGCCGAGTCACCGATCGTCGCCTTCATCGGCGAATATCCCAGCACCGACCAGGAATACATCCAAAGTTTCGACCAGGCGCGATTCGCCGCCGCCTGCGAAGCCGGATTCGTTCGCGTGCATAACCCCGATTACGTCGACGAAGCGGTGCGCAAAGCGTTCTACTTGGCCAGGCTCGAGTCTCGTCCCATTCTGCTGAGCGTGCCGATGGACGTGCAGCAGAACGCGTTCGAAGACGACGAGCCATACAAGCCGTCCTCCACGCTTTTCTCCACGCGGATCACGCGTGCGGACGCCGGTGCGCTCGAACAGGCGGCGGACATCATCGCGAAGAGCAAAAAGCCAGTGATGGTCCTCGGACGCGGAGCCAAGTGGTCCGGCGCGGGCGACGCCGCACTGAAGTTAGGCAAACGCATCGGTGCGCTGATCGCAACTTCCATGAGAGCGAAGAACTGGCTCGCCGAAAACGAATATCACGCAGGCATCTCGGGAATGTACGCGACCAAAACGGCCATACAGCTTTTCGAGGAAGCCGATTGCGTGATCGCAGTGGGCGCGAGCATGAACCGCTACACGACGGAGAACGGTTACCTCTATCCGAACGCGCGCTACATTCATCTTGATCAAAAGGCGCACGTCATGATGGGCGGGGGCCGCGGCGCCGACTGCTACTTGCGGACCGACGCGAAAGCAGGCATCGAGGACCTGGACAGACTGCTGGAGAAGCGATCGTTCAAATCCACCGGCTACCGCAGCGGTGAAGTCCTCGAGCGGCTCGGCAATCAATACGAAGACCGCACGAAATTTGAAATCGAGCCCGGCACGATGGATCCGCGCGAAGTCTGCCGCGTGCTCGATGAGACGGTGCCGGATAATATCGGCCTCCTCACGGGGAGCGGCGCGAGCGCGGGCTTTTCAATGATGGCCTTCCAGCGCCCGCGGCCCTTCGTGCACGCGGCGCAGTTTTTCGGCTGCATCGGACAGATGCTCCCGGCGGCCATGGGCATGTGCGCGGCACAAGGCAACAAACCCATATTGCTCGTCGATGGCGATGCGAGCACCATGATGCACATCTCGGACTTCGACACGGCGGTGCGCTACAAGATGCCGGTGTTAACTGTCGTGCTGAACGACCAGGCGCTCGGTTCCGAGTACCAGAAGATGGTCGTGCATAAGATGAACGCCGAGCTCTCGGCCATTCCCACGCCGAACATCGGCGGAATCGCGAAGAGCATGGGCGGAAGAGGCGCGCTTGCGACAAGCGTCGATGAGCTGCGCAAAGCCGCCGCGGAGTGGGTGGCCAAACCCGGCCCGATGATCATCGACGCGCGAATTTCTCGCAATGCGATCACGCTCGCGGCTCGGCGGGTGCTCTACGGCGCGGATGAATGACTCTCCTTCCCTTTGAGGAGGAAGGTTGGGATGAGGGTGGTTTGGTCGTCATTCCGGCGCACGCCGCAATCCAGTATCGGTTTGTGATTACGCAAAAAAATACGATTTCTGCACCAAAATAGTGATTCGTCAATGTTCAATGAGTGACACAACGGGAGATCCTTCATGTTCCATAGAATCTGTTTGGCAGTCCTCGGCTGTATGTTATTGCCGGTACCGGCGCTCGTATCAGCCCAATCCTATCCCAGCAAGCCAGTTCGGATAATCGTTCCTTTTTCCGCTGGGAGCGCCAGCGATATTGTCGCTCGCATCATCAGCCAGAGATTAGCCGAAGATCTTGGTCAGCCAGTGATCGTCGATAATAAGCCTGGCGCTATTGGCACTATCGGCGCGAACCTGGCAGCGAAAGCACCTCCGGATGGCTATACCATTAGCCTCGGCGCCAGCGGTACTCACGGCAGTAGTGTAAGTCTATTCAACAAGTTGCCCTATGATCCGGTGAAGGACTTCGCGCCAATCACTCTTATCGGCTACATTCCCTTTGCTCTGGTAGCCGGTAATGAGCTACCGGAAAACTCCGTTCAAGAATTGGTGGCCTCGGTAAAGGCGAATCCAGGGAAACGTACCTTGGGAGCGGCTTCCGGTGTTGGTCGCTTGTTCGGGGAGTTGTTCAAAATGACGGCCGCAGCCGACATGACGATCATCCCCTATAAAAGCGTGTCGCCGGCGTTTATCGACCTTATCAGCGGCCGACTTGATTGCATGTTCGAAACTGTGGCCGCATCGCTACCTCAAATTAAGGCCGGTCGGCTTAAGGCTCTGGTAGTGAGTTCCTCCAAGCGTTCGGCATTACTCCCCCAAATCCCGACGATTGCGGAATCGGGTTATCCCGGATTTGAGGCAAATGTTTGGACTGCCTTCTTTGCCCCTGCAGGGACCCCCAAGGAAATTATTGCTAAGCTGAACACCGTAATCGTTCGTGTGCTGCAGCTCCAGGAGGTTAGGGAAAAGATGATGGAAAGCGGGACAGAGGCTGCCGTCAGCACCCCCGAACAGTTAGGGGAGATGGTGAAGTTGGAAATCGCCAAGTGGGCCCGAGTAGTGAAGGAAGCCAATCTGCCTAAAGTTGACTGATAAGAAACTCTACATATTCGGATAATTCGGCCCGCCGCCGCCTTCGGGCACGACCCAGTTGATGTTCTGCGTCGGGTCCTTGATGTCGCAGGTCTTGCAGTGCACGCAGTTCGCCGCATTGATCTGCAGCTTATCGCTGCCATCTTCGCTCTTGACGAATTCGTATACGCCTGCCGGGCAAAAGCGCTGTTCGGGCCCGGCGTACAGGGCGAGGTTCACCGACACCGGGACGGCGGCATCCTTGAGCGTCAGGTGGCAGCGCTGGTTTTCCTCGTGGTTGACGTTGGATATGAACAGGGACCCGAGCTTGTCGAAGGAAATCTTGCCGTCGGGCTTGGGATAGTCGATCGGCTGGCAGTCAGCGGCTTTTTTCAGCGCGTTGTGGTCGTCGTGGTGATGCAGCGTCCAGGGCGCCTTGCCCTGGAACACGAAAGTGTCGAGCGCCGAATACACGAGGCCGCCCCAGAAACCCCAGTGAAACGACGGGCGGATGTTGCGCACCCGGTACAACTCGTCCCAGATCCAGGTCCCGCGCACTTTTTCCGCATAGCTTTTCACCTCGCGCGCGCCCTCTTGCGCCAGCGCATCGTACACGGCCTCCGCGGCGGTCATGCCCGACTTCATGGCGGTGTGGATGCCCTTGATCTTGGGTACGTTGAGGAACCCGGCGGTATCGCCGACGAGCATTCCGCCGGGGAAGGTGAGCTTGGGCAGGGATTGGAATCCGCCTTCGGTAATCGCGCGCGCGCCGTAGGAGATGCGCCTTCCTTCCTCGAAAAAGCCGCGAATCGCCGGATGCGTCTTGAAGCGCTGGAATTCGTCGAAGGGACTGATCCAGGGGTTTTCGTAATCCAGGCCGATGACGAAACCGACCGCCACCTGGTTGTTCTCCAGATGGTAGAGGAAGGAGCCGCCGTAGGTGCGCCGGTCCACCGGCCAGCCGGTGGTGTGGACGATCAGGCCCGCCTGATGGCGCTCCGGCTTGATCTCCCACAACTCCTTGATGCCGATGCCGTAGGCCTGCGGATCGACGCCCTCGCGCAAGTTGAATTTTTGCATCAAGGTCTTGGTGAGCGAGCCGCGGCAGCCTTCGGCGAAAATCGTCTGTTTCGCGTGCAACTCCATGCCGGGCTGGTAGTTTTCCGTGTGCTGGCCGTCCTTGCCTATGCCGAGGTCACCCGTGGCCACGCCTTTGACCGAGCCGTCCTCCTGGTAGAGCAATTCGGCCGCGGCAAAGCCGGGGTAGATTTCTACCCCGAGGCCCTCGGCCTGCTGTCCCAGCCAGCGGCACAGATTGCCGAGGCTGATGATGTAGTTGCCGTGGTTGTTCATTTGCGGCGGCGTCGGCAGCCTGATCGACCTTTTTTCGGTAAGGAACAGAAAGCGGTCTTCCCCTGCGGGAGTATGGAGCGGCGCGCCCAGGGCTTTCCAGTCCGGCAGGAGTTCGTCGAGCGCGCGCGGTTCGAGCACGGCGCCGGAGAGAATGTGGGCGCCGATCTCGGAGCCTTTCTCGATCAGGCAGACGTTGACTTCGCGGCCTTTTTCCGCGGCGAGCTGCTTCAGGCGTATGGCGCATGCCAGCCCCGAAGGCCCGCCGCCTACGATCACCACATCGTATTCCATCGCTTCGCGTTGCATGTTTACCCCCGGGTTATGGTTGCGTCTTCTGCACTAGGCGCATGCGACCGTGCCTATTCGAGCGCAGGTGGATTATAATGCGAGCCTTCGTTTTCCGACAAAAAAAAGCGATGACGAGAAGGAAGCACAGGCTGGAGCATACCGAAATCATTCCCATCCGCTGGAGAGGCGTGGATGCGACCTGGCGGATCAACCACGCCATTATTTTCGCTGCATGAAACAGGCGCGCTGCTACTGTTTCGGCGCATCGGTATGCGCGCACTTCGAAGCAGGAGGAGCCGGTGACCGTCAACGCCGGCCGCAGCTTCATCCAGCAGCCGGACTATTTTTTTGGCTCTACCACCCAATAGAGGAAATGCGCAATGAATAAGGTCTATCCGAATGCCAAAGCCGCCCTTGACGGGCTCCTGCACGACAAGCTCACCATCGCCGCCGGCGGGTTCGGCCTGTGCGGCATCCCCGAAAACCTGATCCAGGAGCTGGTGGACAGCGGCGTCAAGGGTTTGACCATCGTCGGCAACAACGCCGGCGTGGACGATTTCGGCATGGGCCTGCTGCTCAAGGCGCGGCAGGTGAAGAAGGTCATCGCCTCCTACGTGGGCGAGAACAAGGAATTCGAGCGCCAGGTGCTGGCCGGCGAACTGGAGCTGGAACTGACCCCCCAAGGAACGCTGGCCGAGAAGCTGCGCGCCGGCGGCGCCGGCATCCCCGGCTTTTACACCCGCACCGCCTTCGGCACCAAGCTCGCCGAAAACAAGGACACCAGATCCTTCGACGGCAAGGAATATGTGCTCGAACAGGCGATTCGCACAGAGTTGTCCATCGTCAAGGCGTGGAAGGGCGACAAGGCAGGCAACCTGGTCTACCGTAAGACCGCGCGCAATTTCAATCCGATGATCGCCACCTGCGGCAGCGTCACCGTGGCCGAGGTGGAGCAACTGGTCGAGGTGGGCGGGCTGGAGCCCGAACAGATACACACGCCGGGCATCTACGTCGACCGCATCATCCAGGGCTCGAGTTATCAGAAACGCATCGAGTTCCGTACCGTTTCCGGCGCTGCGGCCTCGAAGAAGGAGTCGCCCATCCGCGCGCTGATGGCCAAGCGCGCCGCTCAGGAACTGCGCGATGGCTATTACGTCAACCTAGGCATCGGCATCCCGACGCTGGTCGCCAACTATATTCCGCAAGACATCAGCGTCATCCTGCAATCGGAGAACGGCCTGTTGGGCATTGGCCCCTTTCCCGCCGAGGACGAACTGGATCCGGATCTGATCAACGCCGGCAAGCAGACCATCACAACCATACCGGGATCGAGTTATTTTTCCAGCGCCGATTCCTTCGCCATGATCCGCGGCGGGCACGTCGATCTGTCCATCCTCGGGGGGCTGGAAGTGGCGGAGAACGGCGACCTTGCCAATTGGATGGTGCCGGGCGCGATGGTGAAGGGTCCGGGCGGCGCCATGGACCTGGTCGCGGGCGTCAAGCGCGTCATTGTGCTGATGGAACATACCGCACGAGACGGCAGCTCCAAGATCCTCAAAACCTGCAATCTGCCGATCACCGGCAGGGGCGTGGTCAACATGATCATCACCGATTTGTGCGTGTTCGAGGTCGAGCCTCGGGTCGGGCTCGCGCTGAAGGAACTCCATCCCGGGGTCACGCTGGAGGAAGTCCGGGCCAAGACCGGTTGCGATTTCCAGGTATCCCTGGCGTAGCCAGAAAAAGATGAAAAGATGGAAAAGATGGGGTCAGGTCTTGCATTGACGCAAATGCATCAATGCAAGACCTGACCCTATTGCGCCTATTGCGCTATTGCGCGAGGTCGGGTTCGCCGCAGCGACGCAGGATTTCGGCGCGCGCCGCGTCGCGCAGGGCCACGGCGGCGTTCCAGTCGCTGCCCTGCGGCACGAGCGGCGGGGCGATGGCCACGACGATGGCGCCGCGCCTTGCGAACCAGCTACCGTCTCGCAGTACCGAGCGCGTGCCGCGGATGGTTACCGGCACGAGTGGTACTCCGGTTTGCGCCGCGATCACGAAGGCTCCCATGCGAAACGGCAACAGGCCCGCGGTCCGGCTGAAGGTGCCTTCGGCGAAAAAGATCGGCGTGCGCCCGGCGCGCACCGACTCGGCCAGGCGCGCCGCGTCTTCCACGCCTCGCTGGATGTCGGCGCGCTCGACGAAGTCGGTGCCGATCGAGCGCAGGAACAGTCGTGGCAGCAGCGATTCGCTCAACTCGCGTTTGGCGGCAAAGCTGTAGCCGCGCTCGCGCAAAGCCGCGAGAAGAATTAAGCCATCGAGATAGCTGGCATGGTTGACTGCCATGACGAATGGACCGGAAGCCGGGATGTGCTCGAGTCCGTGCACCAGCAGCGGTAGGCGGCACAGCCGCAAGAAGCTGTTGGCCACGACGCGGGCGAAGCGCCAGCCCCAGGCGGGATTTCGCAGCAGCGCAGCCGTCGCGAGCGTTGGGATGGCTAGCATGAGGAAACTCAACCACACCCAGGCCGAATACGCCAGGCCCAGCAGCGTACGCAGGCGCCGCCGCAGTTCGGGCACGAGGCTCGCCCAGGCGAGGCGCGCGAGTTGCAGCCACACCGCCGCCGGTCGCGCACGCGCGCCGCCGCGCTCGTAGTACTCGCGGCTGGCCGCGCGCCTGATCTTGCCGCTGGAAGTTTTCAGCACCGTATGCAGCGGAGCGAGCACGATGTCGTCAGCCGGCAGACCGATCAGATCTATCGCACGCTCGTTGATGCTCCGCCGTAGCGCGTCGAGCGCGTCGGCTCCGGTTTCGCGCGTTTCAGCGAGCACGACGACACGCTCGGTGCCGCTGCCCGGATCGATACTGCCAAACACCGCCACGCAGCCTTTGCGTATGCCGGGCAGCGCGCCGACGGCTTGCTCCAGTTCGTACGGATAAAGATTGCGCCCGCCGCGAATGATGATGTCCTTGGCGCGGCCGCTAAGATACAGTTCGCCGTCGGCGAGATAGGCGAGGTCCCCTGTATCCAGCCACGTGCCCGCAAACAGCTCCCGCGTCTGCTCGAGGTTGCGGTAATAGCCGCTGGTCGCGGACGGCCCCTTGAACTGCAGGCGGCCTTCCTGGCGGTCGGCCAGCTCCACGCCGGCCGAGTCGACGACGCGCAGGTAATGCGCCGCTATCACGCGGCCGCAGCAGGGCAGTTCGAGCGCCGCGGCATCCTCTGGCGGCGCCGGCCGCGCTTCGCCCTGGCTCTGAAACGCTGCGCGTTCGATCCGATCGATGCGATAGTGCGTGCCGGGCGCCGGGAAGGCGAGCCCGACCGAAGCCTCGGCGAGCCCGTAGACCGGCTGGAGCGCGTTCGCGCGCAGGCCATAGCGCGCAAAGCGTTGCTCGAATGCGGCAAACGTGTCCGGACTCACCGGCTCGGCGCCGTTGAAGGCGTAGCGCCAGCAGGACAGGTCCAGGCCCTCGAGTTCCCTGTCTTCGACGCGCTTCAGGCAAAGCTCGTAGGAAAAATTGGGACCGCCCGAAAGGGTGCCGCGGTGGCGGTGGATCGCCCACAGCCAGCGGCTGGGGTGCGACAGGAAGGCGAGCGGCGACATGAGCACCGTGGGAAAGCCGAGGTATAGCGCGGCGAACCAGGCGCCGATCAGCCCCATATCGTGGTACAGGGGCAACCAACTCACGAACACGTCGTTCGGACTCGCTTGCACCGCCTCGCCCATGCCGCGGATATTGGCGACCAGGTTGGCGTGCGTGAGCACGACGCCCTTGGGATTACCGGTGCTGCCGGAGGTGTATTGCAGAAAGGCGATATCGCCGGGGTTTGCCGGCAAGGGCGTGAATGCGGCATCGCCGCCGGCCAGGTCGTCCGGCATCAGCAACCGTTGCAGCGATGCCACCTGCGAGCGCAATAGCAGCGCCACGGTTTTCGCTTCGGGGACGGTGATGAGCATCGCGGCACGGCAGTTGGCTAGGATGCCGACGTGGCGCCGCAGGTGGTCTTCGATCTGCGCCGGGCGCGCGGGCGGATACAGCGGCACCGGAATGCCGCCCGCCATGAGAATGCCGAAGAAGCTGAACAGGTAATCGCGGCCGGTCGGCAGCATGATGGCGACGGTCTGGCCCGGCTGCAAGCCGTGCTCGGCGAGGCGGCTGGCATAGGCTGCGGCGCCGCGCCGGATGGCGGCGTAGGAGATTTCCTCTTCGCCCGTCTCGGCATAGAGGTGAACCTGCAGCCGGTCCGGATGCCGGGCAACATGCCAGTCGAGCGCATCGAGCAGTGTTTCCGCCGCGCACGCGAGCACGCCTGGCTCGACCTGCACCAGGCTGCGGATGCCTTTTTCCGGCTCGGCCGTGCGCACGCCCTGGCTGCCGCGGACCAGGCGCAGCAGATCGCGCGGCGTTTCGGCCGCGTACAGCGCGCGCTCGGGCAAGCTCACCTCGAAGGCACGCTCGATCCTGAGCACCAGTTCTACCCGCGCCAGGCTGTCCAGGCCGAGGTCGCGTTCAAGCGAGCTGTCGAGCGCGGCGTGCAGCGCCTGGGCGTGCCGGGCGTCGCGTACCATTTGTTCGACCACGGCGAGCAGGGCATCGGCGCTGGCTTCGGTTTCGGTCTGATTCATCCGCTGGGATCTCGTTGGCCGGATGCTATGATAGCCTCTATCAATGCAGGCTCGCCATGTGGGATTCGAGCCGGATCGACGCGCATCCGGCCACGCTGCGCGAAGGGAAGTACGGCGTCATCAGGCGGGCCGCGCTGGCGGCGGACGATGGCAGGATTGCCTGGATCGGCGCGCACGCCGGACCTCAGCTATGGGGTTTGACTCAAAAGCATCTACCCTTTGCAATTGTTGAAGATTGAAAAAGGTCACACCAACGTCAGTCATGTCTTAATAGGCGATTGTTATACGTTTATTGGTATAACTCTAAGCTGCACCTATTGACTAAGCTCGGGCGAGAAATAACGCACCTAAAAAAGCAAACCGATCCAGTGGATTCCTGGTTTTGGATCGTAGGCGGACGGTCCCTTAGGGCCAACTGCAGCTCCTTACTGAACATAACGATCGGGCAAATGATCGTCCAGTCCCAAGCCTCGAACAGACAATGACCCGACAATCCTGTTACACCACAAGCCGCTCAAGCGGTAGGCGCGCGGAGAAAACACTCCCGCGGCCGATTTCCGAGCGAATCGTCAGCGCCCCTTGGTGGCGCGCCAGTACATGCTTCACGATCGCCAATCCGAGACCGGTGCCGCCGGTGGCCGTCGAGCGTCCCTTGTCAACGCGATAGAAGCGCTCCGTCAGCCGCGGTATGTGCTCGGGTGGAATGCCAATCCCGCTATCCGCCACCGAGAACACCGGATATCCGCGGAAGATATTGTCATATTCCGGTAACAATCGACGCATATCCTGTATGGCTGAACTAATTCATAGGAGACAAAAAGATGAAGGTTTCGAAAATTACAGCGCTCGTGGTAGCTATAGCCGGGACGGGTGTGATGTCCACAACAGCGCTCGCGCAGATCGTGAAAGTCGATGGATCGAGCACCGTGTATCCGATCACGGAGGCGGTCGCCGAAGAGTTCCAGAAGTCGAAGAAGAACACAATCAAGGTGACGGTCGGGATTTCGGGCACCGGTGGCGGCTTCAAGAAGTTCTGCCGCGGGGAAACCGACATTGCCGATGCCTCGCGGCCGATCCTGAAAAAAGAAATGGACGACTGCAAGGCGGCAGGCATCGAGTACATCGAGCTGCCGGTGGCATTCGACGCGCTCACGGTCGTCATCAACCCGAAGAACACGTTCCTCAAGAGCATCAGCGTCGCTCAACTCAAAAAGATGTGGGAGCCGGCGGCGCAGGGCAAGATTACCAAATGGAATCAGATCAACCCGGCCTGGCCGGACGCGCCGCTGAAGCTTTTCGGCCCCGGCGCGGACTCCGGCACGTTCGACTACTTCACCGAGGCGATCGTCGGCAAGTCGAAATCCAGCCGCGGAGACTTCACGGCTTCGGAGGATGACAACGTCCTGGTCCAAGGCGTGTCGCGGGACGTCAATGCCCTCGGTTATTTCGGCTTTTCCTATTACTTCGAGAACAAGGACAAGCTCAAGGCGGTAGCGATCATCGAAAAACCCGGCAAACCTGCGGTCGAGCCGTCTTTCGACGCCGTTCTCAAGGGAACGTACCAACCGCTGGCGCGGCCGATTTTCATCTACGTCAGCGCCAAGGCACTCGCCAAGCCGGAGGTCAAGGAATTCGTTCAGTACTATATGACGAACAGCGCGAAACTTTCGAAAGAAGTGAAGTACGTACCGTTGCCGGATTCGGCGTACAAGACCACCTGGGAGCATGTGCTGAAGATGAAAAAGGGCACGGTGTTCGGCGGCGAGGCCGAGGTCGGCATCACCATCGAAGAGCTGCTAAAGCGCGAAGCGAAGTAATCGGGATCCGCCCCGCAGGGACTCAGCATTCCGGGCGGGGCTTTTATTTGTCATAATGGTTCCCCCTCTCCGTGACTGCGATCGCCGTAGGCGCTAACGTGTCTGCTATATCCCCGGTTCCACATGCAGTACGCCTCACCGGCCGGCGTTCGCGCATCGTCCGCGAACGCTTCATCGAGTCACTTTTGATGCTGGCGGCGCTGGTATCGGTATTCACGACGCTTGCCATCGTCTATATCCTGATCAGTGAATCGGTCGTGTTTTTCCGCCAGGTACCGCTTTGGGATTTCCTCACCGACACCCAGTGGACACCGTTGTTCGACGACGCGCACTTCGGCATTATGGTGCTGCTCTCGGGCACCTTGACCAGTTCGCTCGTGGCGCTCGGGATCGCCATTCCGCTCGGCACGGTCATCGCCATCTACCTGTCGGAATTCGCCCCGTTCGGCGTGCGCGAGGTCGCCAAGCCGTTCCTCGAGTTGCTGGGCGGCGTGCCGACCATCGTGTACGGCTATTTCGCCCTCTTGTTCGTCACGCCCCTGCTGCAGATCCTCATGCCCGGCCTGCCCGGTTTCAACCTGCTTGCGGCGGGTATCGTCATGGGCATCATGATCATCCCGTATGTCGCCTCTATCAGCGAAGATGCGATGCGGGCGGTGCCGATGAGCATGCGCGAAGGATCGTATGCCATGGGCGCAACGCGCTTCCAGACGGCGGTCCGGGTCGTGGTGCCCGCCGCGTTTTCCGGGATTGCTTCCGCCTACATCCTCGGCATTTCGCGGGCGGTGGGCGAAACCATGATCCTCGCCGTCGCCGCCGGCATGCAGCCCAACCTCACGTTCAATCCGCTGGAGCCCGCGGCCACCGTCACCGCCTACATCGTGCAGGTCGCCCTGGGCGACCTGCCGCACGGCTCGATCGGCTACCAGACCATTTTTGCCGCCGGCCTGACCTTGATGTTGTTCACGCTCAGCTGCAACATCGCCGGCCACATGCTGCGGCGCAAATTCCGCGAGGCGTATTGATGGCCGCGAGCGACGTGCACGCGATCCGGGCCCTCATCGCAAGCCGCAAGCGCTGGGATGCGGCGTTCGCCGTGCTCGGGTTTCTGGCGCTGATGGTGGGCGTGCTCACCTTCGTTGCGCTGTTCGTCGACATGGCGGTCAAGGGCCTGCCGCGGCTGTCCTACGAGTTCTTCACCACGTTTCCGTCGCGCCGCGCCGAGCATGCCGGGATACTTTCCGCCTGGGTCGGCTCGACGCTGGTCATGGTGGTGACGGCCCTGGTGGCGATGCCGCTCGGGGTCGCGTCGGGCGTGTACCTGGAGGAATACGCGCCGAAGAACTGGGTCACGGACGTGATCGAGATCAACATCACCAACCTCGCCGGCGTGCCTTCGATCGTGTACGGCTTGCTTGCGCTCGGGCTGTTCGTGTACCAGTTCGGCCTCGGCCAGAGCATCCTTTCGGCGGGGCTGACCCTCGCCCTGCTGATCCTGCCGGTGGTGATCGTCGCTACGCGCGAAGCCATCCGCTCCATCCCGCAGAGCATCCGCGAGGGTGCCTACGCGCTCGGCGCGACGCAGTGGCAGACGGTAAGCGACCATATCCTGCCTTATTCCGCAGCCGGCATACTGACCGGCATGATCATCGGCCTGGCGCGCGCCATCGGCGAGACGGCGCCGATCATCACCATCGGCGCGCTCACCTTCATCGCCTTCCTGCCGCCGGCCCCGGTGAGCATTGAGCCGCCGTTCCTCAACTTCGAGTGGCTGACCTCGCCCTTCACGGTGATGCCGATCCAGATGTTCAATTGGACTTCGCGCCCGGAGGCGGCGTTTCAGTTGAACGCCGCGGCGGCCGGGTTCGTCCTGGTGATCATGACCCTGGCCATGAACGGCCTCGCGATCTGGCTGCGCTACCGTATGCGCAAGAACATCAAATGGTGAAACATGACTGCAATGCTTGAACGCGCGGGGCCCGCAAGCGGGATGGAAACGCCGAAGCCGTCGGCGCTGAAGGCCGAGGTGCGCGGGCTGAGTTTCCACTATGGCACGGTGCGTGCGCTGAAGGACATCGACATGGCGCTGCATGAAAACCAGGTGACGGCGCTGATCGGACCCTCCGGCTGCGGCAAGTCGACTTTCCTGCGCTGCTTTAACCGCATGCACGATCTGTACCCGGGAAATCATTACGCGGGCGAGATCCTGTTTCACCCGGACGGCCTCGACCTGCTCGGCAGGAATGTGGACCCGATCGAGGTGCGCATGCGCATCAGCATGGTGTTTCAGAAGCCGAATCCCTTTCCCAAGTCCATTTTCGAAAACGTCGCCTACGGCCTGCGCGTGCGCGGCGAGCGCAACAAGCGCGTCATCGAGGAAAAGGTGGAACAGGCGCTGCGCAATGCGGCGCTGTGGGACGAGGTGAAAGACCGGCTGCATCAACTCGCGTTCAACCTCTCCGGCGGGCAGCAGCAGCGCATGTGCATCGCGCGCGCGCTCGCGACCGATCCGGAGATACTGCTGTTCGACGAACCGACTTCGGCGCTCGACCCAATCGCCACGGCGAGCATCGAGGAACTGATCCACGAACTGAAGGAAAAGTTGACCATCCTGATTGTTACCCACAATATGCAGCAGGCGGCGCGCGTGTCGGATTACACGGCGTACATGTACCTTGGCGAGCTGATGGAGTTCGGCATCACCGACGATCTGTTCATCAAGCCCAAGCGCAAGGAAACCGAGGACTACATCACCGGGCGCTTCGGCTGAGCGCAAAGGGAGTCAAGCAATGATGCAAAGTGAACATCTTTCCAAGCAATTCGACGCGGATCTCGAAAGCCTGCGTTCGCAGGTGCTGCAAATGGGCGGCCTGGTCGAATCCCAGATTCTGGGCGCGATCGAGGGGTTCACCAGCGGGAACCGCGAACTCCTCGACCGGGTCATCAACAATGAGCCGCGCGTCAACGGCTACGAGGTGACCATAGACGGCGATTGCAGCCACGCCATCGTCAAGCGGCAGCCGGCGGCGAGCGATTTGCGCATGATCATGGCCATCAGCAAGACCGTCACCGACCTGGAGCGCATCGGCGACGAGGCGGAAAAGATCGCACGCATGTCGGTGCGGATTCACGAGCGCGACCGGCTCAATATCCAGCGTTTCGGGGAAATCCGGCACGTCGGAAACATCGCGCTGCAGATGCTGCGCCAGGCCCTGGATGCGTTTGCGCGCCTGGATGCGGAGCAGGCGGCGCGGGTGGTGCGCGAGGACGCGGCCATCGACGACGAGTTCAGCGCCATCGTGCGCCAACTCGTCACTTTCATGATGGAGGATCCGCGCACGATCTCGACCGCGCTGGAGATCGTCTGGATCGCGAAGGCCATAGAGCGCATCGGCGACCATGCGCAGAACATGGCCGAGAACGTCATCTACATCGTCAAGGGCACCGACGTGCGTCACACCCGCTTCGAGGATCTCGAGCGCGAGGCGAAAAGCTGAATGACACCCGGATCGGCAATGCGCGCAGGCGTCGGGTTGGGGGAATCGGCATGCCCAGCTCGGTCCTGATCGTAGAGGACGAAGAGCCGATCCTGGAGTTGATCGCGGTCAACCTCGAGCATGCCGGGCAGGAGCCCTGGCGTGCGCGCTCCGTAGCCGAGGCCGAGCGGCTGATCCAGGCGGCGCTGCCGGATGTCGTGCTGCTCGATTGGATGCTCCCCGACGAATCGGGCCTAGCTTTTGCGCGCAGCCTGCGCGCGGACCGGCGCACCAAGTCGATTCCGATCATCATGCTGACGGCACGAGCCGAGGAACGGGACAAAGTTGCCGGGCTCGACGCGGGCGCGGACGATTACATCACCAAGCCGTTTTCACCGAGGGAGTTGGTCGCGCGCATCAAGGCGGTGCTCCGCCGCCGGGCGCCGGAATTGACCGATGACACCGTGGAGATATCGGGCCTCCGCCTGGATCCCGTAGCCCATCGGATTACCGGCGGTGGCCGGAAGATCGAGCTGGGTCCGACTGAATTCCGCTTTCTGCATTTTTTCATGACGCATCCTGACCGGATCTATTCGCGCACGCAACTGCTGGATCAGATCTGGGGCGACCATGTGTTCGTGGAAGAGCGCACCGTGGATGTTCACATACGCCGGCTGCGCCAGGCGCTTTCGCCGTCGGGACACGACCGGCTGATCCAGACCGTTCGCGGGAGCGGATATGGGTTCGGTTCCAGCGACTGATTCCCGGCCCCTGCGTGCGGGGGGTGCCCGGAGGCGGAAATAGGCGTGCGATAATGCAAACCTCGTGTTCCCGGCGCGTATCCATTGAATAGCGTACTGATTCGGACGCTCATCACCGCCGCCTGGCTGGCCATACCGGCATTGATCGGGCGCCTGGCATTCGGGGCCGATGCAGGGTGGGCATTGTTCGCCGGCGGACTGTTGATCCTGCTCGTGTACCACGCCAGGAACCTGCGTCGCCTGCTCGACTGGCTCGGCAACGCGGATCCGGGCGATGTGCCTGAGGCGAGCGGTGTCTGGGATGACGCCTTCGCCCTGCTGCATCGCCGCGAGCGGCGCCTTGCGCAGGAACGTCGGCGCATGGAACGCCTTGTCGTCCGCTATAGTCAGGCGGGGCGCGCCCTGCCGGACGGCGTGGTGATCCTGGATGGCGACGACCGGATCGTCTGGTGCAACGGCAAGGCCGAGGCGCGTTTCGGCATCGACGCTAACACCGATGTCGGCCAGCCGATCACGAACCTGGTCAGACAGCCCGAGTTCGTCAAATACCTGGCGGCTCGCGATTACACCGGTCCCGCTCAGTTGAAAACCGGCAGAGGCGCGGCCCTGACGCTTTCGGTTCAGATCATTCCCTACGACGATGCGCAGAAGCTGCTGCTGGCGCGCGACATAACCCAGGCGGAGCGGCTGGAAACCATGCGACGCGACTTCGTTGCCAACGTGTCACACGAGCTGCGCACGCCGCTCACCGTGCTTGTGGGCTTTCTCGAGACAGTACGGGAGCTGAAGCTGGACCCGGACCGGGCGCGCAACTACATGGGCATGATGGCCGACCAGGCGAGCCGCATGCAGCGCATCATCGACGACCTTCTTACGCTCTCGGCACTGGAATCCGCGCCTCAGCCCCCCTGGGACCGGCAGGTTTCGATGAGGGCAGTCCTCGCCAGCCTGTGTGCCGATGCGGAAGCCCTATCCGGCGGGCACCACCGCATCAGCCTGGACGCACAAGGCGATTGGGACCTCCTGGGCGCCGAAAGCGAGATCGCCAGCGCGCTGAGGAACCTGGTTACCAACGCCATCCGCTACACGCCGGAAGGCGGCGAAATCCGGCTGATCTGGCGATCTTCGGAAACCGGCGCGTCGTTTGCGGTCGAGGACAGCGGCGTCGGCATCGCGCCGGAGCACATCCCGCGGCTCACCGAGCGCTTCTACCGCGTGGACAGCGGCCGATCGCGCGAGACCGGCGGAACCGGCCTCGGGCTCGCCATTGTCAAGCACGCGCTCCTGCGCCACCAGGCCAGCCTGCAGATCGAGAGCGAACCTGGCAAGGGCAGCCGATTTACCGTGCAGTTTCCGGCGCGGCGCGTTGCCGCCGGTCATCCATCATCGGGGGTGGCGGCCTGAGGGTCAACGACCACAAAAAAATCTCATAGCTGTAAGGCATCGATCTGGGGCCTTACCGCAGTCAAGCGCGTGAGGAAGTTCAAGTTGCGGTTGCCGACTAAACCTGATCCGGTGCGCTTCGGCGCTTCAGCAACCGGTGCGCTTTGCGTCGAAGGCAATTTCGCATAGCGGGCGAGCGAATCAGGTGAGATCGGCCGCAATCTCGTCGAGTGCAGGCGACGCCGGTTCTTGCGACATCCACTCTCTCTTGGTTATCGCAATGATGTCGGCTATGGTTTGCCCTATTTCAGCATGCCGCGCCATTCGACCCGATCCGTCCGACCTGTTGGCGAGCGGCGAATTCATCTCCTGGTCAATCATGATCATCTCCTCCTGTGTGTCTATCGCGCCCCTGGCGGCCCGCTATCGGTCCGCCGCACAGGAGCAAAGATAACTGCCGCAAATGACAGGGCGTTGACGGAAATGTGAATTGCCGCCGCCTCTGCACCCCGGCTGAAAACGATACCTCGCGCCCTACAGCCTCATCGCCGCCGCAGCGGAACCACCCGCGCCAACGCCGGTGATTCCGCCAGCGGCGTTTCGTGCCACGGGTCTTCGTCCAGCGCTTCGCTTTCCCGCCAGCGAATTAGTTCCATGCGCCCATCATCATGCTCGACGATGGCGGTGCAACTATCGACCCAGTCGCCGCAATTGATGTAGGTGATGCCACCTATGTTCTTGATTGCGGCGCCATGGATATGTGCGCAGACGACGCCGTCGAACCCCATCAAGCGCACGTGGCGCGCGACCGATTCCTCGAATCCGTACACGAGCTCGAGCGCGCGGGAATAGACGTGTCGGGATGAGAAGCAGGAAACCAGACCGCCTCCTGTCTTGCAATGACCGCACGGGGCCGGGAGCAGGCGGTGAGCAGGCACTGGTTGACGGCAGGCAAGCCTGGCTTAGCCTCAGTGTCGGAATTACAGTGTCGGAATTACGTGTCGGAATTACGTTGAGTCCCCCCACTTTTTACTGTAACATCCCTTATCCCATCTCTCGATTCTGAGATGACCAAATATGTCTTCGTTACCGGCGGTGTAGTTTCCTCTCTTGGGACGCCTCCCTCGCCGCAATCCTAGAATCGCGCGGCATCAAAGTCACCAACATCAAGCTGGATCCGTACATCAACGTCGATCCGGGAACGATGAGCCCGTTCCAGCACGGCGAGGTGTTCGTTACCGAAGACGGCGCCGAAACCGACCTCGACCTGGGACACTACGAGCGCTTCAGTTCGGCGCGGATGAGAAAGAGCAACAACTTCACCACCGGCCAGATCTACGAGTCGGTGATCAAGAAAGAGCGTCGCGGCGCGTATCTGGGCCGCACAGTGCAGGTGATTCCGCACGTCACCGACGAGATCAAGGCTTTCATCGCCAGGGGCGCGGAGGGCGCGGAGGTGGCGATCGTCGAGATCGGCGGCACGGTGGGTGACATCGAATCGCTGCCGTTTCTCGAGGCCATCCGGCAGATGGGCCTGGAACTAGGGCGCGACAACGTCTGCTACATTCACCTGACGCTGGTGCCCTACATCGCCTCGGCCGGCGAGATCAAGACCAAGCCGACCCAGCACTCGGTGAAGGAACTGCGCGAGATCGGGATTCAGGCCGACGCGCTGTTGTGCCGCTCGGACCGTCCGATCCCGGACGAGGAGCGCAAGAAAATCGCGCTGTTCACCAATGTGAGCGCAAACGCCGTGATTTCGGTCTGGGATGCAGATTCGATTTACAAGATTCCCTACATGCTGCACCAGCAGATGCTGGACGAGATCGTCTGCCACAAGCTGCGCATCCTGGCGCGTCCGGCCGACCTGAGGTCGTGGAAGCGCCTGATTGAGGCGCTGGAAAACCCGCAACATCAGGTCTCAATCGCCATGGTCGGCAAGTACGTCGACCTCACCGATTCCTACAAGTCGCTGAACGAAGCGCTGATGCACGCCGGCATCCACACGCGCTCCAAGGTCAAGATCCAGTACGTCGATTCGGAAGCGATCGAACGCGAGGGCACGGGCTGCCTCTCCGGCGTGGACGCCATCCTGGTGCCGGGCGGTTTTGGCGCGCGCGGCGTCGAAGGCAAGATCGAGGCCATCCAGTACGCGCGCGAGAATAAGGTGCCTTACCTCGGCATCTGCCTGGGCATGCAACTGGCGGTGATCGAGTACGCGCGCCACAAGGCCGGCCTGGCCGAGGCCAACAGCACCGAGTTCGACCCGGATACGCCGCAGCCCGTGGTCGCGCTGATCACTGAATGGCTGGATCGCGAGGGCAAGGTGGAACGCCGCGACGCCAGTTCCGACCTTGGCGGCACCATGCGCCTAGGCGCGCAGGCGGCCGATATCCTGCCCGGCACCCTGGTTCAGCACATCTACCAGAGCGCCGTGGTCAATGAGCGTCACCGCCATCGTTACGAGGTCAACAATTACTACCTGCCGAAGCTCGAAGCCGCCGGCCTGAAGGTGGCGGCGCGCACCAAGGTCGAGGCGCTGTGCGAGCTGATCGAGCTGCCCACCGAAGGTCCGAATGGGCATCCCTGGTTCATCGGCTGCCAGTTCCACCCGGAGTTCAGTTCCAGTCCGCGCGGAGGACACCCGCTGTTCAAGGCCTTCGTCGAAGCCGCGCTCGCGCACCAGGTGAGGAAAGCCGGCGCCGTTCAGGGCACCCAAGCGGCTGCGGTTGCAGCGGTATGAGCCTAGGAGCAGGGGCCCCGCCGCGAGGCGGGGATGCGACCAGGGCGAATACCGCCGGCCGCCGACAGTACGGTGCGCGTTCTAACGGCGACGGGACGGAGGCGGCGGCATGAAGCTGTGTGGTTTTCAGGTCGGCCTCGATCAGCCGATCTTCCTGATTGCCGGCCCCTGCGTCATCGAATCGACACAGCTTGCGCTGGATACCGCGGGCATGCTCAAGGAGATCTGCGCCGAACTGGGAGTGCCTTTCATCTACAAGTCGTCCTACGACAAGGCCAACCGCAGCTCGGGCCAATCGTTTCGCGGCCCGGGCGCAGACGATGGCCTGAAAATTCTGGCTGAAGTGAAGCGGCAGATCGGCGTGCCGGTGCTGACCGACGTGCATGGGATCGACCAGATCGAAGCGGCAGCGGCGGTGGTGGACGTGCTGCAGACGCCTGCTTTTCTTTGCCGCCAGACCGATTTCATCACCGCCGTGGCCAGCGCCGGCAGGCCGGTGAACATCAAGAAAGGACAGTTTCTCGCTCCCGCGGATATGCAGCATGTCGTCGCCAAGGCGAGGCAAGCCAGCGGCGAGGACAATATTCTGGTGTGCGAGCGCGGGGTGAGTTTCGGCTACAACAACCTGGTATCGGACATGCGCTCACTCGCCATCATGCGCGCGACCGGTTGCCCGGTGGTGTTCGATGCCACCCATTCGGTACAGCTGCCGGGGGGGCAGGGGACGGTGAGCGGCGGACAGCGCGAATTCGTGCCGGTGCTGGCGCGCGCGGCGGTGGCGAGCGGCGTGTCGGGACTGTTCATGGAAACGCATCCGGATCCGGACCACGCCTTGTCGGATGGCCCCAACGCCTGGCCGCTGGTGAAAATGAGGCAGTTGCTGATGACGCTGAAGGAACTGGATCGCGTCGTCAAGAAAAGCGGTTTTGTGGAACAGTCGCTTTGAGACAAATTGCATCCGGCGTCTTAAATGCTGTCGCATGTCACGGGCGGACTTGCGCGCTGCGCGCGCCAACCGTGTTTTCTGTACGGATAAGAAACGCATCCGTACAGAAAACACGGTTATGGATAAAAACAAGGAGGGCTTGGGGTTGGTTTTATCCGAGGTCGTCGATTGCGCGCGGATATGCTTTTCATCCGTGCGCAATCGATGATCCGCGCGAACGGTTTTTCGTCCGCGCAACACCAGCAACTCTGTAACAATGCAGGGCGTGATTTGGGCCTATCTGGGCATTGAAAATTTAGCGGCGGTAAAATCTAAGACTTGAATCCGGCACAAGGACAAGAACATGAGCTCGATAGTCGACGTGGTGGCGAGGGAGATCCTGGATTCGCGCGGCAATCCGACGGTGGAAGCCGACGTGCTGCTCGAGTCCGGCGTAATGGGGCGCGCCGCAGTGCCCTCGGGCGCTTCGACCGGAACGCGCGAGGCCATCGAACTGCGCGATGGCGACAGGCAGCGCTACCTCGGCAAGGGCGTGCTGCGCGCGGTGGAGCACGTCAATACCGAGATTTCGGAAGCCATCATGGGCCTGGATGCGACCGAGCAGAGTTTCATCGACAAGATCCTGATCGATCTGGATGGCACGGAAAACAAGTCGCGCCTGGGCGCCAATGCGGTGCTGGCCGTGTCCATGGCCGTGGCCAAGGCCGCGGCGGACGACTGTGGGTTGCCCCTGTACCGCTACTTCGGCGGCTCCGGGGCGATGCAAATGCCGGTGCCGATGATGAACATCATCAATGGCGGCGCGCACGCCAACAACAGCCTGGACATGCAGGAGTTCATGATCGTCCCGGTGGGCGCCCAGAGTTTTCGCGACGCGCTACGCTGCGGCGCCGAGGTGTTTCACGCGCTGAAGGACCTGCTGCAGCAACGCGGCATGCCGACCACTGTCGGAGACGAGGGCGGTTTCGCCCCCAACTTGCCCAGCCAC